>OCJD01000030.1_pt1 | contig 159431 bp, 162 predicted proteins | sample 1480691 | NCBI WGS metagenome assembly OCJD01 (sample SAMN05301475, study PRJEB22388) | human gut metagenome | isolation source: Infant 1 DOL 19 gut | host: Homo sapiens | place: USA: Pittsburgh, Magee-Womens Hospital of UPMC | collected 2013/2014
TGCAAAGACGTTTCATGTAACGATTGAAGAAGTTTTTACAGTAATAGACGATTGAATTTAGGAGTGATACCATGTTAGGACTAAAAAAACGAGATATTAAGAAAGCCTTGAAAGCAGGTGCAAAGGCTGGTGGTGTTTCATTGGCTGATGTACGAGCTGATATTGAAGCGACGATTGATGAAGCTATGAATAGTACCGACCCAGAAGTGCAGGCAAATTTCAAAAAGTATTTTGGAAATAAACGCCCTACACCAGAAGAATATATTTATAAAATTACAAAAAAGACAAAAGTTTAATGTTGAAAAACTTTAACGAAAATTAAGCTATGATAAAATCGATGCAGAGAGGAGTTATAACATGGGAAGTGTTTTGATTATAGACGATGATAAAGAATTATGTACGTTAATGAAAAAATGTATAGAGCAAGAAGAAATGTCAGCTTTGGTGGCAAATGGTGGTACAGAGGGTTTACGTTTGATAGATGAAAATAAAAATTTATTTTCTCTTGTTATTTTAGATGTAATGATGCCTGATATAGACGGGTTTCAAGTTTTAGAAAAAATTAGGGAAACAAGTAATATTCCCGTTCTAATGCTCACAGCAAAAAGTGGTGAAGACGATAAGGTTTTTGGACTGCGTCTAGGAGCAGACGATTATTTGACAAAGCCTTTTAGTATTAAGGAACTTATGGCTCGTGTTAATTCACTTATCCGACGTTACACGACTTTAAATCCTACATTTGCAGAAGAAGATTGTATAACTTTAAAAGGTATGAAAATTGATAAAGTGAACCGTACTGTTTTAGTTAATAATATTTCTGTTGAACTTACAAGTAAGGAATTTGATTTACTTACATTTCTTGCTTCTAACAAGGGACGAATATTTACAAAAAAGCAGATTTATACACAAGTATGGAAAGACGACTATGCTTTTGATGATAACAATATAATGTCTTTCATCAGCAAATTAAGGAAAAAGATTGAAGCAGACCCAGAACACCCCTTTTATATTTTGACGATACGAGGGGTTGGCTACCGCTTTAACAAGGAGGCTTAATTATGAATACTTATCTGCTTATTGCCTTTGTTTTAGCACTTGTAATAATCGCTTGTCTTGTTTATAAACTTTATCATATTAACGAGCAAATTTCTTTTATCAAAGAAGTGCTTGTTGACATAAAATCTGGTAACCTTAACAGACGTATTCTAGTACAAGAAAACGATATAACTAAACAGATTTGTTATGATATAAATCAAATAGCAATCAATAATCAATCACAGCTCATTCATCAAAAGCAATCGGAACAAGCGTACAAACGACTAATGACAAGCCTTTCACATGATGTGAAAACTCCACTTGCTTCTTTAGTCGGTTATTTAGAAGCGGTTGAAAGTCAAATTGTAATCGGCAAAGAAAAAGACGAATATATTCATGTTGCGTCTGAAAAGGCACAACATCTTAAACATTTTGTAGAACACTTATTTGAATGGGTAAAATTAGACTCTGGGGAGCAGATTTTTCATTTTGAAATTTTGGATTTGAACGAATTGACTCGTAATATTATGACTGATTGGATTTTAATATTGGAAAATAGTCATTTTGAATATGAGGTTGAGATACCAGAAGAAGAATATCAAGTGCGAATTGATATAAACGCATACACTCGTATTATCAACAATCTTTTACAAAATATAGTTGTTCATAGTGAGGGAAACAAAATGATGTTGCGAGTTCTGAAAGATCAGCAACGAATTAAAGTTATTATAACAGATAATGGAAAAGGAATTGCTTCTGATAAATTGCCACATATATTTGAAAGGTTGTATCAATGCGATAATTCTCGCTCTACCAAAGGAAATGGTCTAGGATTGGCAATTACAAAGGAACTTGTCAACGCACATAAAGGGACAATTACTGCAAATAGTATTCTAAATCATGGAACAGAATTTATCCTATCATTTCCAAAAGCTCTGTAAAAATGCAGAGCTTTCTTTTTGTGAAAGCAAGATAAAAACAAGGTTACGGCAAGGTTTTGGCAAGGTTCATATACTATAATTTAGGTGTAAGTGGTAATTCTAATAAATTGCCACTTAGATAGAACAGTAAATAGAAAGTGAGGAAATTTGTATGAGTGATACTGTGATAAAGACAAAGCAATTAACCAAAAAGTACGGAAAACAAACCGTAGTAAATAAGGTTAATCTTAATGTAAAGAAAGGTAGGATTTATGGCTTGCTGGGACGTAACGGAGCTGGGAAAACAACCATAATGAAAATGATATTAGGATTGACAACAACTACTTCTGGAAATGTAGAAGTTTTTGGAAAAAATATAGACGGAAATGAGAAAAGGATATATTCCAGAATTGGTGCAATTATAGAAACGCCGGGGTTTTATCCCAATTTGACTGGAACAGAAAATTTAGAAATTTTCGCTAAGTTACGAGGAACAGCTTCGCCTAATGCTGTTAAACACGCATTAGAAGTTGTAGGTCTGCCCTATAAAGACAAAAAGACATTTGCAAAATACTCTCTTGGTATGAAACAACGTTTAGGTATTGCAAATGCGATATTACATGACCCTGAATTGTTAATTTTGGACGAGCCAACAAATGGGCTTGACCCTATTGGGATTGCAGAAGTACGAGATTTCATAAAGAAGCTCAGTGTAGAACACGGAAAAACAATTTTAATTTCTTCTCATATTCTTTCTGAAATAGCAGTGCTTGCAGATGACATAGGAATTATTGATAAAGGTGTTCTTTTAGAAGAAAGCAGTATGAGTGAGTTAGAAAAGCGAAATAGGAAATATATTTCGTTGCAAGTTTCGGACATTCCAAAAACAATACCAATATTAGAGCGTCAATTTCATGTGAAAGATTATTCAGTTCAAGATGAACAGACAGTGCAAATTTATGACACGACATTGAATATGGGAGAAGTTAATAAAGCTCTTGTTATGGAAGATATAACAGTTATCAGTTCTGGACTTTGTAATGATACCTTAGAAGATTATTTCAAAAAGATTACAGGGGGTGAGGGTATTGCTTAAGCTAGTTAAACTTGAATTTTGCAAGTTGCGTCGTAAAAAACTTATTTGGTTGATGTTACTATCTGCTTTTGTCATGCCATTCTTTGCATTTTTATATTTTGGTTATTTGGGGCAGACCAATATTGACCCTAGACTATTTTATAAGTGGTCTGCATTTGGATATACATTATTCATTATACTGCCATTTATATTAGGCTTATTTGGCACAATGCTTATGCATGATGAAAATAGGTATGATGTGCTAAAACAACTTTGGATTGTGCCAGTAAGTAAAATGGGATATTTTTTCAGTAAATTTTTCGTTGTATTGATTTATTCCGTTTGTTTTATGCTTATTACAGCATTTGCTTCTGTACTGTTTAGTGTCATTCCGAACTATGTAGTATTTGAATGGAGCAGTGTTTTGTTTTTGTTGGAAAGGTGTCTGGAAATTGCTGTTTTGACATCATTTGCAATACTACCCATTTTAGCAATATCTTCTTCACAAAAAGGATATATTTTCCCTCTTTGCATTACATTGATTTATGTATTTGCTGGATTTTTAATCACACCGATAAATTCTTGTCTACACCCACTGTCTTGTATCAGCGTTATTATTGCAAGAAATGAAGCAATTTTAGGATTGTCACTTCCACAAAATAATGTGCCATTAGCACTTTTAAGCATTTGTGTATGGGGAATTGCTTCTACTTTACTTGCTAAAATCAAATTAAGCACGAGAAAGTAAGGTGGAAAAATGAGAATACTTTTATGGGCAGAATTTCAAAAACTCCGCCGTTCCAATATTATTATGTTTACTATCTTTTCAACAATCTTAATCGCTGTAATTGTTTTGGTAAGCGGGGTGACAACAGTATCTGAAGAACAGTTAACAACAGCTATGGCTGGCTGGTATATGACAATTACACAAGTCTGGGCGACTATGTTCGTTCTTCCAGCCGTAATTGCTCTTTTGGGGAGTTATATGATTTGTCGTGAGGAACAAGACGATACATTAAAATCTTTACGTTTGATTCCATTAAATGAAACAAAATTGACAACTGCAAAAATGATTGTTGCATTGGTATTTAGTATGCTGGTGTATTTGTTACTTTTTATGATTACATTTGTAACAGAAGCTATTTTGCATTTATCTGATTTATCTATGGCAATGTTTAGTGAATTTTTAAAAATGTATTTATTAGAGGGAATTGGCGTGTTTTTTGCCGTTTCCCCGATTATTGCAATCGTACCATATCTAAAGAAAAGTTACTGGTTAGCTCTTCTTTTGGCAGAAATCTATTCATTTGCTGGATTATTTATGAGTATGTCGAATACCCTGAAAACTTTTTATCCTATCACAGCAATATTTGGTATTTCGGGGTATTACGAAACAACTATTCAGGATTATATTTGTAGTTTGGGAATATTGATTTTTTGCGGTTGTATCTCAGCAATCTTATTAAAAAATTTAAACCATAGAGAAAGGAAAAAGGCTAATGAATAAACTATGTAGAATAAGAAAAGGAAAAATCTTTTTTGGGGTTTGTGGTGGTTTAGCAAAGTGTTTTAAAGTAGACGTTAAAATAGTAAGGTTACTATTTACTATTACGGGTTTTATTTTTCCCAAAAGCATTATTGCATATATCATTCTTATGATTGTTATACCTAAGGAGGTTAAAATACGTTAAATTTGCAATATATATTAAGAGTGTTTCATTAAAATTTAAATTTCACATTATTTTACAAGGAGCGATTAGCATGGGAAAATTATACTAATTGAAATTTCAGACAATAAAGAAAAAATAGTTCAGCAGGCTATTGAATGGATTGCTGAGCAGTTATCTACTTCTGCCATTTCAGAAAATAAATCAAAGGAACTGCAATTCAGCTTATTTAAGAGAACTGTTATAGACAAAAATGGTATTGCTGTTTCCTTGACTTCAAAAGAATTTGACTTATTATACTTCCTTTATTTACATAAAGGACAGGTATTTACCAAAGAACAGCTTTACGAGAATGTATGGGGATTTGAAGATATGCCAAAAGATACTAGTAATCTTCCCTCGTTCATTCGTAAATTGCGAAAAAAGATAGAACCCGACCCAGACAATCCGATATACATTATCACTGTCTGGGGCGTAGGTTATAAATTCAACGAAGAAAAACCGTAACTGTTTTCATTGTGTGATCTGACAGCTACGGTTTTTTATTTATTTAACAAATCTAAATCAAATCTAAATAATTGTATGATAAAATGAACATTGAATAATAACTATTAGGTGGTGCTTATATGATTGATAATATATTGATAATCGAAGATGAAAAAGCCATTCAGTCTGTTCTATATGAATTACTGACAGAAGCTGGATATATAGTTACTTTAGCAAATGACGGCTTGGAGGGTCTTTCACAATTTGAAAAACAGTATTTCTCACTGATACTGCTGGATATTATGATGCCGAAAATCGACGGGTATGCGGTGTGTGAGATAATACGCAAAAATTCAGATATTCCAATTATCATGCTCACAGCTATGGACGAAGAAGAAGCACAGGTTAAAGCATTTGAATTACAGGCTGACGACTATATTACAAAACCATTTTCTTTAAAACTGGTTTTAATGAGAATAGAAGCTGTACTTCGACGCACTAAAGAAAAAGTAGAAAATCACAACATTTTTATTTCTCATGGTATCAAGCTGGATACAAATAGACATACCGTTGAAGTAAATGGGAAAGAAATAAATCTTACACAGTTGGAATTTGATATATTGGAAGTATTTATGAAACATAGAAATCAAGTGTTGACCAGAGATAACCTCATCAATCAAGTATGGGGATATGATTTTACAGGAGATGAAAAGGCTGTCAATATCCACGTCATGAATCTTCGACGCAAGCTGGATATTGACTGTATTCAAACGGTACGAGGGGTGGGATATAAATTTGAAAGTGAAGATTAAAGATAGTCTTAACATAAAAGTTTTTTTATGGATTTTTAGTGCTTTGGTTTTATGCTGTCTGATTATTTATGGAAGCATACTGTTTTTTCTGCCTAGAAGTTACGAAATGATTTTATCTACACATATCGAATCAGAAATCGGAAACCTTTCTGAAACTCTTGTAAATACTAAATTTGAGGACGCAGAAAACGTCATTGAAGATTTTTGTAAAAAGAATCAAATGATTGTTTCTTTTGAAGAAAACGGAAGAATTTATCAATATGGCGATACGAATAAAGTGAAAACAAGCACAGATAAAATATCATCATTATCACAGGAAATGATGTTTGCTGATAGACCTCAATCGTACCTTTTTACGATTGTTTCTCTTACTTCTTCCAATCAAGAATTGATAAGTGCCTTATTGAAATTATTGCCGTTTCTTCTTGCTCTTATTTTTTCAGTTTCTCTTTTGGTTGCGTGGATATGCAGTCGTATTATTGTTAGACCTATTACAGAAATCAGCGAAATTTCCCGACGAATGGCAAATTTGGATATGACATGGGAATGTAGAATCAACCGCACTGATGAAATTGGTGTTTTGGCGAACAGTCTTAACTCCATGTCACACAATTTATCAAATACAATGATGGAATTAGAAACAGCAAACCAACATTTAAAACAGGACATGGAGCATATAGATGAATTGAATAAACAACGTCAGTATTTCTTTGCAACTGCTTCCCATGAATTGAAAACTCCTATCACTATTATCAAAGGGCAAGTGGAAAGTATGATTATGGGGATTGGAAGATACAAAGATACACATGAGGTACTTCCAGAAACATTAAAAGAAATAGAGAACATGGAACAGTTAGTAAAGGAGATACTTTCTATATCCAAACTGGAAATGAATACAATCAATCATATGGAGTTTATCTCTCTTACAGATATTCTTAAACGTGTATGTGAACATCTTGCTCCACTTGCGACAGAAAAAAATATGCACGTTAATAATAATATTTCAGCAGATATTATACTTATGGGGAATGAACCACTTTTGGAAAAGGCAGTCCACAATATTATCAATAATGCAATAAGACATTCTCCCAACAGAGCTGAAATGAAGATAGACTTATCTCCTCAATCTCTTTGTGTTATAAACAGTGGTGTTAATATTCCAAAGGAAGATTTGGACAAGCTGTTTACGCCTTTCTATCGTGTGGAAAAATCACATAACAGATTGACTGGTGGAAGTGGACTTGGGCTATATCTTGTAAAAATTATTTTGGAACAGCATAATTTATCTTTTAAGATTGAAAACATAAATGACAGCGTTTGTTTTGAAATCACATTAAATTCGCAAAATCTAAATCAAAACTAAATCAAATCTAAATCGAATTTAAACCGTTCTTTCTTATACTGTAGAAGTAAAGAAAGGACGGTGTTTGTTTATTATGAACTTAGAAAAGCGGGCTTTTCTATATCTGACCCGCAAAAAAGGAAAAAATCTATTGCTTGCTATTGTATTTCTATTGATTTCATTCTCTTTACTGACTGGAAGTTCAGTATATCTAGGAATACAGCAAATTTCTAAAGATTTACGTTCCAATATTGGTGCATCTTTCTCTATTAGACCGTATGAACAATTTGACATGGATAATGGACAGGTTTCCAGCAAAGGAACTCCTACGATTGATGAACAGTCTATTCAGCGTGTTATTTCAGCAGTTGGGAAAGAACTGAAATGTTATAATACGGAACATTCGGGCTATGTAAAAGGAGAAAAACTTACATTCTTGGCAGGAGCAGGACACAATGAAGAAAGCAATATGGGAACTGTAAAAGCGGTTCGAGATTCCAGTTTATGTCAAAATTTTTTAGATGAGGAATACGAACTGAGCGTAGGCGAGCATATCAAACCAGAGGATAAGGATAAAATACTTATCAGTGAAGCTCTTGCAAAGCAGAATCATCTTTCTGTCGGAGATAAGATTACCCTTACCCATGCAAAATTAGGTTCAGATAAAGGTGTTTATACAGACTTAATAAAAGAAAAAAGTGCTTATGAAACGGTGGAGATAAAAGGCATCTATCAAATAAAAAACAATTCCGACAATGCCTTAAATCCAACAGCAAAAAAGGTAGAAAATCTTCTTTTCTCAGATAGTCAACTGCTTATAAATCTGAAAGAGCAGACACAAGGTATCTATGAGGGAGAAATTTCTTTTTTCATTGCTGACCCACTACACCTTGATAAAATGGTAACAGAAATTAAAGATATTGCTTCGATTGACTGGAAAAATCATATCGTCAATACGAACGACTTCAAGTATTCCAAAATTGCAGAACAGCTACAAAGTATGCAAAAAGTCGTTATAGCATTGACTATAATTACTTCGATATTAGGACTTGTGGTACTCATGCTGATACTGACATTGAGGATTCGTGGAAGAATACAGGAAGCTGGTATTCTTCTTGCGATAGGAAAAACAAAACAGCAGATTATCGGGCAATTTCTATTGGAAGCAATGATTTTACTGTCGCTTGGATTTTTGCTTTCAACTATTATCTTTCTTCCACTTGCGGATACATTTAATTCATTCCTATTTGATTCGATAACACAGGCAACTGTTCATAAGAATTACTTGCAACCAGATTTTCTGCACTTTGCTATATTGTTTGTTTTAGAAAGTCTAGGCACTTTTGTGACGGTTCTTGTATGCAGTGGAGCCATCTTGTCATTGAAGCCAAAAGAGATTTTAACAAAAATGAGCTAGGAGGATATTACAATGAATTTTTTCAAACGAGCTATAAAATATAGTGCCAGACAGAAGTTACGAAGTCTATTGCTATTTTTGACATTTACTCTGCTATCTACAACTATTTTAATTGCACTTTCCAGCGAAAAAGCAGTCCAGCAAGGAACAAAGCAGATAAAGGAAACAGTAGGTGCTTCCGTTCGTATGGAAATTGATATGAATAATCAAAATAATTTTGGTCCAGCCGAGGATTTGGGAAATGGTGCTTCTGGCTATACCTATAATGGCGATAGAATTACAGAAAAAATAATTAACTCTATTGCAGAACTTCCAAATGTCGTAAGTTATAATGCTAAAATAGAAGATGCGTATTGGGGACTTCCTGAAAATTTTGAACCAATCCCAGGCATGGTCAATGCACCAGGGTTGTCAATTCCTTATACTGCAATATTGGATTCTTCATTAGATGTAAAATTTCTAAATGGTTCATACAAACTGGAAGAAGGACGGCATATTAAACCCAATGATTCCTGTACTGCTTTAATTTCTAAAGAACTGGCAGATAGAAATAATCTATCTGTAGGAGATAAAATTACTTTTCAAGAGTTTGAAACGGGAAAAACTGAATGTACCTTTACCATTGTAGGAATTTATAGCGGTACAGAGGGAACAACAAAGCAGGCTATCACACCAGATGGTATTCCTGCGAACTGTGGCTATATTGATATGGAAGGACTTAAAAAGTTTTATAGCAGAGGAAATGAAAAATTAGAAGGATATGACAATCTTGATATTTATACACATTCTCCAGAGGAAGCCAAAGAACTTATGGAAACCATCAAGGATCTTCCAGAAGTGAAAGGAAAAACCTTTACTTTTGATGTTAATACAGAGGATTTTGATATGGTATCTACTCCACTTTCCTCTTTTGGAAGTATGGTTGATACAGCGGTATTGACAATAACAGTCATCGGTATGCTTATTATTGTACTGTTCCTTGTTTTATGGACAAGAAGTCGTAATAAGGAAATTGCTATTTTACTTGCAGTTGGTCGAAGTAAAGTGGAAATTATCGCACAGTTCCTAGTAGAAAATATATTGATTGGAATATTATCCATCTTTGCGTCAACGGCATTATCTTTTGGACTTGCCAATCAGATTGGTTCATTCATTATCAGTAAAGCGGGAGAAAATATCTCTAATCTGAATATTCAGATTGCTACATCAGATATGATTAAAGTATTTGGAATTGGCTTCATATTGATATGTCTTGCGGTTATAATTGCTTCTTATACAATCATTCGTTTACGACCAAAAGATATTTTAACAAAAATGGAATAGGAGGAATTTTATTATGAGCATACTATCATTTATAGACTTATCTTATAGTTACAATCAAAAGAAAACGGTGTTTAAGGGGCTGAACGCTGAATTAGAACTTGGAAAGATTTATGCAATCCTTGGTTCATCTGGCTGTGGAAAAACAACGCTTCTCTCATTGCTTGGCGGATTGGACAGTCCAACAAAAGGAAAAATATTTTTTAATGGAGAAGATATTACTGAAAAAGGACTTGCTTATCACAGACGTAATCATGTATCTTTTATCTTTCAGTCTTATAATTTAATTGATTATCTGACACCGAAAGAAAATGTAGAATTGACAAGTAAGTTGCCCCCAATTCCAATTTTAGAAAAAATGGGGCTGACAAAAGAAGAAGCAAAAAGAAATGTGCTACAGCTTTCTGGCGGACAGCAACAGCGTGTAGCGATTGCTCGTGCATTGGCAACGGAAGCACCTGTCATTCTTGCTGATGAGCCGACAGGAAATCTTGACGAAGATACAGCAATGGCAATTATGGATATATTGGAAGAAAACGTACATCAGATGAACAAATGTGCTGTAATTGTTACTCATTCAAATGAGATTGCAAAAAGAGCTGATGTCATATTTCGTCTAAAACGTGGAGAGTTAAAAATTGACAAGTAAAGGAGCGATTAGCATGGGAAAATTATACTAATTGAAATTTCAGACAATAAAGAAAAAATAGTTCAGCAGGCTATTGAATGGATTGCTGAGCAGTTATCTACTTCTGCCATTTCAGAAAATAAATCAAAGGAACTGCAATTCAGCTTATTTAAGAGAACTGTTATAGACAAAAATGGTATTGCTGTTTCCTTGACTTCAAAAGAATTTGACTTATTATACTTCCTTTATTTACATAAAGGACAGGTATTTACCAAAGAACAGCTTTACGAGAATGTATGGGGATTTGAAGATATGCCAAAAGATACTAGTAATCTTCCCTCGTTCATTCGTAAATTGCGAAAAAAGATAGAACCCGACCCAGACAATCCGATATACATTATCACTGTCTGGGGTGTGGGCTATAAATTCAGTGAAGAAAAACCGTAGCTGTTTTCACACTTGTGTGATCTGACAGGTACGGTTTTTATCTGTTATCTTCTATCTTATCTTCAAATAATTTAACTGTCCGTAAAGACTGCTTTGTTGCTTTCAATACATCAACCAGTACACGGATTTCATACTCATTGCAATCCTCAAACAATTCTTTTGCTTCTTTTTCAAATACGGCTTTTGAAATCAAGACCGTATCGCATAATAAATCATTTACAGAAACAGTTAATGTGTTTGCAATCGCTACTAGGGTTGTTAGACTGACCGAAGCATTTCCAGTTTCAATATTGCTGACGTGTTGCGGAGTGATACCGATTTTGTCAGCAATGGCTTCTTGGGTAAGATTTTTCTTGATACGAGCGATTTTTATTCTTTTCCCGATTGCCTTATAATCAAGCTCCATAGCTGGCACACTCCTTTCATAAAAACTATTCTTATACATTGTAACCTTTGTAGAAATGCTTTATAATAGACTGATAAAGGTAACTATTGTATAAGTTATATTTTTATTTATTTTGTTTATGTTGTATGATAGTTTACAAGAAAAGAGGTGGTGTAATACATGATAAGATATACCAAACGGGACAGCAAAAAAATACTAAAGCAAGTAGCACGTCTAAGAGGGATTTCTGTTTCCGAAATTCGAGAGGAATTGGAAATTGCGATTGAAGAAGCCAGAAACAATCCAGCCCCAGACACAGAGACAGAATTTTACAGGCTTTTCGGAAACAAAACACCTACTCCAGAAGAATTTTTATGTATCGCAACAAACAATTTCAGACCTTAGAAATGGAGAACTGGCTATGAAGAAATCAGAAGAAGAACAGAACATCTTCCTGTCTATCTGTTCTGCTTATGACAGAGCTGTATTGACGGGGAAAGAAGAAATGAAGAAAGAAGATTTTGAACGTATCACGCATATCACTATGGCACTGGGCTTCATACCCTATACACAGCTTATTTGCAGTCAACACATGGATTTGGCTGTGGAACTTGAAGAACATGAGGAACGGGAAAGAAAAATCTATTTAGAATATCCAGAATATTATGATGATGAAGAAATCTATGAGAAATACGACAAATGGATTGAAGATTTTTGCTCTCAGATACCAAAGGACAGGCAGGAATACTATCGTACACTTATCAAAGAGAATAAGCAGGAATATTAAGCCATTGAATTTCAATGGCTTTTTTAATTCTTGCCGAAAAGTGATAATTTAGACAGAATTTGGACAGTTTTGATTGATAAGATAGTTATATAGGGGAAATATAAACTCTGCCATAAAAGGAGCAATTATCATGGAAACACAAGACATAATCTATAAAAAGTTTATCTAGTCAAACTACCTTAACAACCATACATACCGTATTTTCAGCTCGTACAGAACCGTTATTTTGTGCGGGCTTTTTTCATGCTCAAAAAATTTTTCAAAATTTTTTCAAAAATTGGTTAGCAAATCACACCTCTCAATCGAGTGTTGGTGCGGAAAGAGGGATAGAACAATCTTTCATAGCAGACAGGGAGGAGGTGTAATGATGAAGCCGACCACATTTGAAAACGCAATCCGCTTACAGTTTGATACTTTGGTAAAAAGAGTTATTGACACGACCGTCAAGGATTACGATAGACACATGAAGTTTCTCTCAAGCCATGAAAAATCATTCTGTGAGCTTCCAGAAATCAAGGTAAATTCTTTTGCTATACAAGACAACTATGAAATGGACGTAACCGTATTTGATGTATATGGCATGGAAGCCCGTGTATCTGGAGATGAACTATGCAAGGCATTGAAAAGACTGCCAGAAAAGAAACGCAATAATCTTCTGATGTTCTATTTTCTTGATATGAGTGATACGGAAATTGCAGAACTTCAAAAGATTTCCAGAGCTGGTGCATTTAAGAACAGGCAGAACGCTTTGAATAAAATGCGTGAACTTTTGCAAAAGAGCGAAACGGAGGAATGAGGAAATGGAAAAATCAGTAAAGAAATGTCCACCCTATCATCTGATTGCTTCTGCTGTTGATGGCAACGAAAAGGCTATTGAAAAACTGTTACAGTTTTATGACCCATATATTTCAAAAGCCAGTATGCGTCCCTTGTTTGATAATTACGGAAATGTTTACTTTGCCATTGATATGGAATTAAAGGGACTTATTCGTGAAGCAATTATGCTGATGATACCAAAGTTTGAAGTGGAAATAAAATAAATCCATCAAGGACATGATTTGACACTTTCCCTCTTTCCTGTCCTAATATTAAAACTTGCCAATCTATGAAAACCTATCAAAAGTTGATAGGTTTCACAGGCTGACAAGCCGATTGTTCTTTGAAAACTGAATAAAGCAGACAGATACGTTTGTGAGGTAGCAAGCCACGGGAACTGTACGCCACGACCTTTCCAAAAGAAAGCGAGCGACCCACGCAGTGATCCGAGAGCGACCGTTGGAAAAGTCGCTTTGCCACGACCTACCCTCACAGAATAATGATACGTCCGCATGGTGCGGTTCTGCCCACAAGAATGGGAATAGTTGAGATACTAACGGAGCTTTCCAAAGCCGTCTGCCTGCTTGTAAAAAATGACACACAGTAAAGGGGGTGCATAGATTATGAACAATACTGATGTGCCTATCTGGGAAAAATATACGCTGACGATTGAAGAAGCGTCCAAATACTTCCGCATTGGCGAAAAGAAATTGCGTAAATTAGCCGAAGAAAATATTGACGCTGGCTGGGTTATCGTGAACGGTAACCGTATTCAGATTAAGCGAAAACAATTTGAAAAAATCATAGATACATTGGACGAAATCTAATGTCATTGAGCCGTAGATATGGTATAATAAATATAGCGTATCACGGCTCATTCCATGACGGAAAGGAGCTTTACACTATGTCTAATGTAAAACGAAAAGACGGTAAAAATCGCAATTTGCGTAATGGAGAGAGCCAGCGAAAAGACGGAAGATACGTTTATAAATATACCGATATATACGGAAAGCCACAATTTGTCTATTCTTGGAAACTTGTACCGACAGACAAGACACCTGCTGGAAAGCGTGATGATATATCGTTGAGGGAAAAAGAAGCACAGATAAAAAAAGACCTTAACGACGGTATCGACACAGCAGGCGGTAAAATGACAGTCTGCCAGCTCTACGACAAGAAGAACAGCCAAAGAAAGAACATCAAAAGGGCTACTGAAAAAGGACGACAGTATCTTATGAACGCTCTGAAAAACGACCCGTTGGGTATGAGGGCGATTGATACTGTGAAGCAATCGGACGCTAAAGAATGGGCTATCAGAATGAGTGAAAAAGGATATGCCTATAAAACGATTGATAACTATAAGCGTTCCTTGAAAGCGTCATTTTACATGGCGATACAAGACGACTGTATCAGAAAGAACCCGTTTGAATTTAAGCTAAGTGATGTTCTGGAAGATGATACGGAGCAGAAAGTTATCCTTACACCAGAGCAGGAAGAACGCCTGCTTGCCTTTATGGAAAAGGACAAGATTTACAGCAAGTATTATGATGAGGTTGTGCTTCTGCTGGAAACGGGACTTCGTATTTCTGAATTTTGCGGACTGACAACGCATATTGATATGCAGAACAGAATACTCAATATAGACCACCAGTTATTGAAAGACAGCGAAATCGGATACTATATTGAAACGCCAAAGACCAAAAACGGAAAACGGGAACTTCCATTGACAGAACGGGCTTATCAAGCAATCCAAAGAATACTAAAGAACAGAGGAAAGGCACAACCGCTGATTGTAGGTGGTTACAGCAATTTCCTATTCTTAAACCGTGAGGGCTTGCCTAAAGTTGCAGGAAACTATGAGGGTATGGTGCGAGGACTGATTAAGAAGTATAACAAGTATCACACGGATAAGTTACCGAACATCACACCACATTCATTTAGACATACTTATTGTACGAATATGGCAAATAGAGGAATGAACCCAAACACCCTGCAATATCTCATGGGACACGCTAACATAACCATGACACTTGGTTATTACGCACACGGTACATTTCAATCTGCAAAAGCAGAACTGGAAAGACTGGCTTGTTAATATCGGAGCGTATATTTACTACTCATTTACTACTTTTGGTTGCATTTTCATGCTGGTAAATGCCAGTTTATGCAAGGTATCTTCCAAAAAGAAAATACTGATAAAGCCCTAAAATACGGGATATATCGGCATTTACCAACTTATGAAAAGATAATCAGAAATTTAGTAAGTTTTTTAAATAAAAATGTAGTTTAAGTTATATAAAAAGAAATCATCAATAAATTTAGTAAACCTAAATTGTTGAATATTAAAATAAGTTAATTTAATACATAAAAACTATTTTAGATGTTATTCTATTGCTATGTTCAATAATATCATTAGTAGTTCAATTTATAAAATGAATAAATTATATAAATAAGATTAGAAAGTAGTAAATAGTCTTATTAAATATAAGTAATAAAATAATAAATACCTAGTAGAGATTAATAATTAAAAAATAAAATACTACCAAAATAAACTCGATAGTATTTTATTTAAATACTTAAATACAGAAACATATATAGTATATTTTATACTTCTTTTTTACTATAGATTTTTGATGATATAAAATATGAAATCACAAATAGTAAAATAGCAACAAATGGAAGAGAATATACTAGTGTATTAAGTATAATTTCTATAGAAATAGGTGAACTAATATTTTCTAAAATACTTTTAAAAACTAATAAAGCTAGTGTTGGAACTAAAAAGCATAAAATCATTAATAAACGAGCTCTTTCTGTACCAAATTTATAAATAAGTGGTAGAATAAGGCTACCAAAACATACTGAAATTGATAAGATTAGTGCATTAATAAGTAGTGTTTCATTTAATATAAGTGTATTTTTAAAATAACCAATAGTTACACTAACAATAAGTGAAACAAGAACACCTATAAAGCTAAATATTAACATAGTTAAATATTTACTTAATACAATATCATTGCGATTAATAGGCATTGTAAGTACATAACTATCCCATTTATTCAAATCATCATATGAAAATGTTGAAACAATCATTGTAGTACATAAAACTATAATAACACCTATAAAGTTATTAACATTTCCATCTCCTAAAGAAGACATAAAGCCAAACATAATGATGAATAAAAGTATAAACTTTATATTTCCTTTCAAATTAAGTAAATCTTTTAAAATTAGACCTTTCATTATTTATCACCTCTCACATAAAATAACATAATTTCTTCTATAGACGTATTATCAACAATACAGTTTGGATGTCTTGAGATAAATCTATGTTTATCTTTAAGAAGTACTTCATATCCAAATTGGCTTTTACGATAATATGAATAATCCTCTCTTGAAAGGTTATCAAAATCACTAGGTTTACATTTTAAAACTCCCATAGTATCAATTAATTCATCCTTATTTTCACTAAATACAATTTTTCCTTTATGTATAAATGTAATATAGTCTGCTATCTTATCTAAATCACTTGTAATATGTGAAGATAAGATAATAGAGTGTTCTTCATCTTGTATAAAATCTAAAAATATATCTAGTATTTCTTCACGAACGATAGGGTCAAGTGAACTAGTTGCCTCATCTAGTATTAATAATTTTGGTTTATGAGATAAGGCTACAGCAATACTAAGTTTCATCTTATTCCCCTTTGAAAACTCCTTAATTAATTTATTGTCTGGTACTCTCAATTTTTTTAAGTAGTCTTTAAATAATGTGTCATTCCAATTTTTATAGATTTTACTCATGATTTTTGAAACATGGTCAGTGTTTAAATTTTCATGAAAGTTGCTTCCCTCAAATACAACCCCAATTTGCTCTTTAATTTCTTTTTCATTTTTTTTACTATCAAGACCAAAGATTTCTATATTTCCACTATCATAAGATATTAAATTTAAAATTGCTTTTAATGTAGTTGTTTTTCCTGCACCATTTTCACCTACAAAGCCCATTACACTTCCTTTTGGTACTGAAAAAGATATATCTTGTAGGCTAAAATCTTTATAAGTTTTATTTAAATTTTTTATAGTTATTGCATCCATACTTATCATTCTCCTTTATATAATAAAAATAAAATATCTTTTAATTCGTCATATGTAATATCACTACTTTTTGCTGTATCAACTGCTTTTTGTAGGTATTCTTCAATTAAACGAAATTGTTCTTCTTTGACAAAATCCATGTTTTTACTAGATACAAAACTGCCTTTACCAGTAACTGTCTCAATAAATCCGTCTCGTTCTAAATCGCTATATGCTCGTTTTGTAGTAATTACACTTATTCTAAGTTCCTTTGCCAATAGTCTCATACTTGGAAGAGCTGAGCCTTCTGGTAACTCTCCACTTATAATCATACTTTTAATTTGTGTAGTAATCTGTTCATATATTGGCTTCCCACTCGAATTACTAATAACTATATTCAATAAGACACCTCCTTAAATTGTATATATAGTATATACACATTATATAAATATATATATAATATGTCAACTGATTTTAGAAAAAACTAATTACCAATATTATACATTTAATAAATGTAATGTATTTTATGAAAGTCTGCCATATTAAATAGATTTAAATTTTTTTAAAAAATTTATAAATATTGTTCAAAAATCCTGCCAATAAATTGGAAATACTAAATTAAAAAAATAATAAAGTTTAGCTTATAGCTAAATAAAAGTTTACTTATAAGGTGAACTTTTTGCATTTTCAGTTTTGACATACATATTTTTTTGTAATATATTTATATTATCAATTAGAGATAAGGAGAGTGAGAAGAGATATTTAATTTGGATAAGACATTAAAAAAAGATTTAAATCAGGAATATACAGAGAGCAAAAGTTTAATTATGAATAAAAGTAAGTATATGAATGTTTGTTTTAAGAATTATATTAAAGTAGTAGAAGGAATGTATACTAAGAGGGATTTAATTCCATTAAAATTAATAAACTCTATGGATAAAAATAATAAGATTAGAAAAACATTATATGAATTATCTTGTGAATTTGAATATCCAAAAACTTCTTTATCTTCATTGTTTACGGAGCTGAAAAAAATGGATTTTTTACAAAGAGTGAAAAATGGTGAGTATATGATAAATCCACATATAGCATATAAAGGTAGTAGAGCTGATAAAGAAAGTTTATTAGCAGAATATAATCAGATAAAAAGACCTAATAAGGTTAGTAAATAAGGAAGAAGGTTTTTATATGAGTTTAAAACTTGATAGAAATGTTCTACAGTGGTTTGACTATGTATTTGAGAATGAAAAAACTAGTTTGAGACACTATAATTTTAATTGTACACTAAAGGAGATTAGTTCTACCAGTTTGAACAAAGTAGCTTTTATTTTAGAAAAAAATAACTCTAAGTACTGGAAGCTTTATTTTGAAATACCAGCTGAAGTTACTTTAAAACTTAAGCAAAACATTCATCCTTTATTTAGGGAATATATATACGAACAAATATCACTGTATAACAATAATCAAATTTACAATTTTGTAAATTCAAACATATTAAAAGTGTTTAATAATATTGCTATTTATCAATATAATATTTTAGAAAATCTATACACTATTGATTTTAAAAAGAGTTTTATAGATAAATGTCAGTATTTATTAATAGGTGAAAAAAGACTTATAGATGAAGACTTGTATTTAATAGCAAAATCAAAAGAAGTATTCGATTTTTTTAATTCAGATGGAACATTTAATTTAACATTGAGTTTCGATATACAAAAAAACGAGAATTTACTTGATAGTCTTTTAGAGCTTAGAAAATCAATAATTATAAATGAGAGAATTTAATTTATTTGGATATAATATTAAAATGGAGGGATTTATATGGACGTAGAAAAAATGACTTTAAGAGTTCAAAAAAGTTTAAATGAGGCTTATAACGAAGCAGTAAAAAATCATAACCAACAAGTAGATGTAATTCATCTTTTCTCAGCACTTATTAATCAAGAGGATGGATTGATACCAAATATAATCGAAAAAATGAATATATCAATTGATTCTTTGAGAAATACTGTAAACTTTGAAATTGATAAGCTTCCAAAGGTATATGGAGAAGGTGCTGACTCACAAGGAGTATCAGCTACTAGAAAAATAAATGAGGTGCTTATAAAGGCAGAGAGTATTTCTAAAGAATTTAAAGATTCATATATAAGTGTAGAGCATGTTATGCTTGCAATGATGGAAACAGAATCAAAATCAGCTGTTGGTAAAATATTAAAACAATATAATATAAATAAGAATGACTTTTTAAATATTTTATCACAAGTGAGAGGTAGTCAAAGAGTAGAAACACAAGACCCAGAAGGCACATATGATGCACTTGCTAGATATGGAACAAACTTAGTAGATTTAGCCAAGAAAAATAAATTAGACCCTGTAATTGGGAGAGATGAAGAAATAAGAAGGATTATAAGAATTTTATCAAGAAGAACAAAAAATAATCCTGTATTGATTGGTGAGCCAGGTGTAGGTAAAACTGCAATTGTAGAAGGGTTAGCAGAGAGAATAGTAAGAGGAGACGTCCCAGAAGGTTTAAAAGATAAGATTGTATTCTCACTTGATATGGGAGCTTTAATTGCTGGTGCAAAATATAGAGGTGAATTTGAAGAAAGATTAAAGGCAGTTTTAAAAGAAGTTCAAAGTTCTGATGGAAAAATTATACTGTTTATAGATGAGATTCATACTATTGTTGGAGCTGGTAAAACAGAAGGTTCAATGGATGCAGGTAATCTTATTAAACCTATGCTTGCAAGAGGTGAATTGAACTGTATTGGTGCAACTACTTTTGATGAATATAGAAAGTATATAGAAAAAGATAAGGCTCTTGAAAGACGTTTTCAGCCTGTAATTGCAGAAGAACCTACTGTTGAAGATACAATATCTATACTTAGAGGTTTAAAAGAAAGATTTGAGATACATCATGGAGTAAGAATACATGATAATGCTATTGTAGCAGCAGCAAAACTTTCTCATAGATATATACAAGATAGATTTTTACCAGATAAAGCAATTGATTTAATTGATGAAGCTGGAGCTATGATTCGTAGTGAAATAGATTCATTGCCAACAGAATTAGATGTTGTTAGAAGAAAGTTATTTACATTAGAAACTGAAAGAGAAGCATTACTTAAAGAAAATGATGATAAAAGTAAATCAAGATTGGATGATATTCAAAAAGAAATAGCAGAGTTAAAATCTAAAAATGATGAAATGACAGCAAAATATGAAAAAGAAAAGAGTCAAATATTAGATATTAAAAACTTAAAGGCTCAATTAGACGAAGCTAAAGGTAAAGCTGAAAAGTATGAAAGAGAATATGATTTCAACAAAGCAGCAGAGGTTAAATATGGGGAAATACCTAAGTTAGAAGAACAAATAAAGCAGTACGAAGAAAATATGAATGATGGTTCTGAAAATTCTCTTTTAAAAGAAGAAGTTACTGAAGAAGAAATATCTAGCATTGTATCAAAGTGGACAGGTATACCAGTAACTAAACTAGTTGAAGGAGAAAGAGAAAAATTACTTAAACTAGAAGATGAACTTCATAAAAGAGTTATTGGACAAGATGAAGCAGTTACAGCAGTTTCAAATGCAGTAATACGTGCAAGAGCAGGATTAAAAGATGAAAGAAAACCAATTGGTTCATTTATTTTCTTAGGCCCTACAGGTGTTGGTAAAACTGAACTTGCAAAAACTCTTGCTAGAAATTTATTCGATAGTGAAGATAATATAATAAGAATAGATATGTCTGAATACATGGAAAAACATGCTGTATCAAGACTAGTTGGACCTCCTCCAGGGTACGTGGGATATGAAGAGGGTGGTCAACTTACAGAAGCAGTTAGACGTGCTCCTTATTCTGTAATACTATTTGATGAGATAGAAAAAGCACATGAGGATGTATTTAACATGTTCTTACAGATATTAGATGATGGTAGACTTACTGATAATAAAGGTAAGACAGTAGACTTTAAAAATACTCTTATAATAATGACTTCTAATATAGGAAGTAATTATCTATTAGAAGCAGGAGGAAATATAACAGAGACTACTAACAATTTAGTAATGAATGAAATGAAGCATAGATTTAAACCTGAGTTTTTAAACAGAGTAGATGATATTATAATGTTTAAGCCTTTAGACCAAGAAAATATCAAGAAAATTATAGATATATTTATGAAAGATTTAAAAAATAGATTAAAAGAAAAAGATATTACTATTGAAGTTACAAATTCAGCAAAAGATGTTATGGTGAGAGAAGGATATGACCCTGTATATGGAGCAAGACCTCTTAAGAGATATATAGGAAATACATTAGAAACTATAATTGCAAAGAAACTTATTGCTGGAGATGTGTATAATGGATGTACTATAGTTATAGATGGAAAAGATGAAAATATTGAAGTTTTAGTTAAATAATAAAAGAATCAGTTGAGCATAATATACTAAATATTTTGCTCAGCTGATTTTTATTTATAAACTATAGGAAAAGAAAGTATTTTAGTAAATTTCTTATAATATAATCATAATTTGAATATAATTATAAAAACTATTGTTCATTTTTATTATATTTAAATAAATAAAAGCCAATTAATATTGCACCTATTAAGCAAACAAGTGTAACAATAATATAAACATTTCTCATTCCAAATACAAATATTTTATCATTATTAATCACATAATCATTGACCCTATATCCAGCTTTAATACTCATAAAATTATATAAAAGTGTTGTAGAAATAGTAATACCTATAACTTGTCCTAAATTTCTTACAAGGGAATTTATGCTTCCTACAACTCCTAGCTTACTTCTAGAACAGCTTGACATTATCAAAGCATTGTTAGCAGGTTGAAATATAGCTTGTCCTATTGATATTATCAATATATAAATTACAAATAAAATAAGGGCAGAACTTTCTTTCAATCTTGACATTAGAAAGAATCCAAAACTCATAACGAGAAGACCAATTAAAATAATTTTTTCTGACTTAATTTTATCTGATATATTCCCAAATATAGGTGAAAAAATGGCTAAAATCAAAGGTGATAGTATCATAAATAAACCTGCTTGAATAGGGGGAAGTTTCATAGTACTTTGTAAATAAAATGGAATTAAAATACTTGATGATGCAATACAAATGAATGATGTAAGAGCACAAATTAAATTCAATGAAAATTTAAAATTTCTAAAAATTTCAAGGTCAAGAAGCGGTTGAGGATGTTTTTTTTCTAATATCAAAAATAATATAATAAAAATAATTGATAATAATAGTGCAATTAATATATATGGATTTAGTAATCCTGTTTGTTGAGCACTAATTAGAGCACTAAAAAATAATGTTGTTCCTAAAAATTGAAGTATAGCACCAGTTTTATCCATATTTTCTGAAGATTTTTTACTATTAGGAAGAAATTTTGTATTTAAAAAGATTACAATAAGACCGATTGGAATATTTATAAAAAATATAACATTCCAATCAAATATTGACAAAATAAATCCTCCCACAGATGGTCCAACCATATTTCCAATAGCAACTGCAGTAACTAAAATCCCTAGGGCTTTTCCTCTGCTTTCTTTTGGAAATAGTTCTGTGATAATTCCATGATTGTTTGCCATGTAGGCAGAAGCGCCTATTCCTTGAATAAAGCGGCAAACTATAAGTAAAGTTAAAGAATTACTTAATCCACATAGTAATGAAGCTGATGTAAAGAGAATAGTACCTACTTGAAATACTCTTGATTTACCAATAATATCTCCAAGTCTTCCAAAAAATAATAGTGTTGAACAAATAATAATTGAGTAACTTGCTATTACCCATTCAATAGATGCTAGAGATACATTTAGCTTGCTTGCAAGAACTGGGAGAGCAACATTTATAATACTAGAATCTAATGTTGCCATAAAAGTCATGGCAATGACTACAAATAAAACTGTGATTTTTTTTCTATTATCATCTTTTTTAAAAGAGTTTGTCATTTTTATTACCTCCTTATTATAATGACTGGCATTATGTTAATGTTTACAATGATAGTTACATTTTATATAATAGCGATATGAAATAATGAATACAATAACTATATTGCTTATAATTAGCACTATTTTGATGAGGGGGGAATAATGAAGGATAAAAATACATATTTTAACAGGAAAGGTCAAGAAAACTTTATAGATATTTTTTTAAAGGATGACATTAAAAAAGGAGCAAACTTTAAAAGACATTGGCATGAGCATCTACAAATATATTATTTTATTGATGGTATAGCATATCTTGAATGTGGATTGGATAATTTTAAGGTAGTGCCTGGAAATATTGTAATAGCAAACAGTAATGAATTACATTATTTAGAAAGCTTATCAGATAATTTAAAATTCTATAGTATTCGTATTGAACCCACATTCCTTTTTAGTAATCAAGTTGATTTGTTACAAACCAAGTACTTAGCACCATTGGCTTTAAATCATATTGTATTTAATAATTTAATTCAAATGATTCTCTGATTTTAAAATGTATTACAACTATACTTGATGAATATCACAATAAAGAAGTTGGATATGAGTTATCTATAAAAGCTAATATCTATCAATTAATAGTACTCTTATTAAGAAGTCATATTGATAAAATATATTCTGAAGATGAATTTATAAAAAGAAAGTATTCTTTAGAAAAATTTGAATGTATCTTTGATTTGATAGAAGAAAAATATATGGATAAAATTACATTAAAAGAACTTGCTAGTCGTGTGAACTTGAGTGCACATCACTTTTGTAGAACATTTAAGCAAATAACAGGTAAGACTACAATCGATTTTATAAATGGAATTAGGCTTGATAAAGCTATATATTATTTAAAGGAAACAGATTTAAATATGACAGAAATTGCTATGAGATGTGGCTTTGATAGCATAAATTATTTTAGTCGCTTATTTAAAAGGAATTATAATATATCTCCAACTAAGTATAGAAATGAACATAGAGAAGTTAGTAATGTTATTTTAAAAGAAGATATGAAATAATTCATAAATATACTTTATAGAAAATATATATTTTTAAATCTTTGAATTTTTCTTAATAAATATTAATAAAGCATAGGATATAAATGAGTAAGACTACTTGTATAGTTAAATGTGAAAATGAGTATGAAAGAATGTAGTGTCTATAAAAAGTATATTTTAATATGAAACTAAAATTGGAAAAATAAGAATAGCAGAAAAAATGATTACATTACAAATCTGTTTTTTGAGACATCTGGCTTAGATTCTGAAAGATATTTAATCAAAGAAATAAAACTATCAAATAAGCAAGTAAACAGCTAAAATAGTATGATTTTTATAGAAAATTTAAATCCATCCTAAAGAATTAAAAGAAAGTAAAATAAATATAAAAAAATTATATATTTATAAAAAATTTTATAATAAAAATCATCCTAAAAAATATATAAAAATAGAAAAAACATACAAGATTCTACAATAATAGATTTTTTTGTTATTATTACGAGTTTTTTATTGCAACTGTAGAATAAAAGTATTATTATATAATTAAGATAATTATCTAGGGAAATTTTGGATAATCAAAATATATTTTATAAAATCAAAATACAATTACATAAACTTTATTAAAAATTTGTTGGGAATTTCTGACTAACATTAAGAACATAAGTTTGTTGGGGGATGGTATATGTGGAAAAGTCAAACACTACTGTTACAAAAAAAGAAAAAATTGAAGATATAGGAATGAAATTAGAACATTTATTGAGTGAAGATATTACTTTTTATGAATTATTACTTGAGATTTTGTATAAAGAAAAAGAAGAGAATTAATTCTCTTCTTTAAGGAATCTTTTTAAATAGGCATTATCAATCATTTTTTCTATAGCTTCTCTATCTTCTTTTTCAAGAGAATATATTTTTTCTAAGAGCTTTTTTGTTTTTTCACTTACTGATAAGTTCTCTATGATTAATTTATCTTCTTTGCTTATTTTTGTATTATCATTTACGCCTAATAAATAATCTGTTGATGTTTCTAATGCTTTTGCTAATCTAACTATTATTTCACTTTTAGGTTCTCTTAAATTATTTTCATAACGTGACAAGCTAGCCTCAGTTATACCGACTTTAGTAGCAAGTTCTTTTTGATTTATATCTAATTCTTTTCGTAGATTTGCTATTCTATCTCCTAAACTTTCCATATGTACATCACTCCTTACCGAAATTATAAGTTATTTTGATAAAAAGTAAAATAAAATTACCAAAAATATAAAAAAAAAGGGTTAAAATAATAAAATATATTGAAAATTACCATTTGTATATGTATAATATGAATTATACAAATGGTAATTTGATGAGAGGTGGTATGTTGAAATAAGAAACTGAATTAATTAATAAATACATAGAAAGTTTTGAAAACCTTTAATTGAGATATAAACAATATGTACAAAATTTTTTGCAAGTAAAATTACCAAATGTATAAAATAAATCAGTAGCATAGATAATTTTATGCTTTAATACATTAGATTATTTAATTTAGTTATAATGGTCAAAAATGCAATCTACAAATAAAACAAAGTATTATCAAAAAAGTATTCTTTAAGAAAATTTTTTATTAGAGATGTAATTGATATAAATAATCGTATTAAAAAATAAAATACTAAGTTTAAAAATTTAAATAATCTATAAATCAATTATAAAATATTATTTCTTAGAAATTAAAATGAATTAAGTAAATGGAGGAATTGATATGATAATAATCAGAAGTCAAGATAAAACTAATTTAATGCAGATAAACCAAATTAAAATAGATGGTAGTCAAGTTTATGCAGTATTTGAAAGTAAAATTGATACTGTAAAAATAGGAGATTATGAAAATAATACAAGAGCTATACAAGTGTTGGACAATATACAAAACTTCATTGAAAATGGAACAAAATATGATTATATAACATCAAATAAAGTCAGATACAATGTTAATAAAATATTTCAGATGCCAGCTAAATAGTGAGTGTGCATTTTAGTTTAATAACTAAAGCCCACTTTCTTTTGTAGTATGAAAGAGGGCTTTACATATTTGTAAATATCGAAGTACACTTATTTTATCAATAAATTATTTAATAAGGTATAATGGACCAATTAAACAATAAAAATTCTCCTAAAACAGCAAGTATTAAATATATAATAGCTTCATTTTTGTAAAGAGAGGTAATTTTTTTGCTTATGTCATCATCAATTGTAATGGCAATTTCATCTTGAATAATATTTTTATATATAGATGGGAAAATATCTTTTTTCTTTATAAGATTAAATAAATTATTTACACCTACCCATATAAAATATCCTAAAACAGCACCTAATGTGTTCATCATTAAATCATCAATATCTGTAGCTCTTAAGTTAAACAATTGACAAAGTTCAATTGCTAATGAAAAACCTAATCCAGTTAATGAAACATTGATAATATTTCTAAAATTTTTCCAAATTAAAGGTAGTAAAAATCCTAAAGGCATAAACATAATTATATTTAAAATATATGTTAAGATGCCAACTGAGTCAAAAGGTATTAGATTTATTTCATCAATTCTAAAAAGCCCACTATACCTTCCTATATCCCATATGCTACCAATTCCAGCTTTACTAAGTGCTAGATAGATATATAATAAAAAAATATATACCCATACTAAATGTATCATTACATTCTTTTCAACTTTCAAATTTTTTCGTTTTATAACGACTATTTGGTATATTAAGCATGGTAATATAACGCAAATAAATGAATAAAATGTCCATATCATTTTATTTTGTCCCCTTTCAAATTTATGTTTTTAGTTTTATAAGTACTATCTTTATATTAAACTGTAAGTTTTAAAAATCTTTTAATAAAATCTTAAAAATTTATTAATTTATAAAAATATATTATTAAGATTAAAAAATATATATAATCAAAGTTTCTACAATTATATAGTTAGGGATATAAAAATTTTATCGTATGCATAAATATTATAAATATATGGAAATAATAATAGTATATTTTGGTAAAGTAGGAGGAATTTTATGAAATGGATTAAATGGTATAGTATTACATGCATATGTATTTTTATAGTAGTAGCTTTTTATATGTTTATATTTCCTAATAAAATAGAAACTATTGATACTTCATCTGCATATAGCTTTGTTGAAAAGAAAGTACCAAATAGTGCTGTGTATCAAGGATACAAAAAGAATCCAGTTGATGGTACTACTACAATTTATTACAGCTATGATAATTCAACTCATATAGTTAGATTATCACATCCAGAAGACTATTCAAGGAAGATTAATTGGGATAAAGTTTCAAACATCAGATTTGATTAATCTTTAATATTTATAAAAGTCTATATATCTAAGGCAAATATATTATTAATCTTATTCATAGTTGAGCACTTTCTATTATAGAAGTGCTTCTTCTGATTTATATCATAAAATATTACTCAACAATTTGTAAAATATATTAGTTTATAAAATATATTGAAAAGATAATATTATATAATACGATTGTGTAAGATATTGATAAAAAATCGTAATAAATTTTCATTAGTATATGCTAATATTTTTTTACAATTTTCGTAATTAATTAATAGAAAAATATATTATAATAATATTATGAAAATTTAAAAAAGTAAGAAAGAGGTAATATTATGAGAAGTGATATAAAAAAAGGAATAGAAGGAGCTCCAAAGAGAGCGTTAATGTATGGAATGGGTCTTACTAAAGAAGAAATTGAAAGACCATTAATAGGTATAGTAAATGCACAAAATGAGGTGATTCCTGGTCATCTGCATCTTGATGAAATAGCAGAAGCTGCAAAAAATGGAGTAAGAATGAGTGGTGGTTTGCCATTAGAATTTCCTGCTATAGGGGTATGTGATGGTATAGCTATGGGGCATGTTGGAATGAATTATTCCCTGGCTTCAAGAGAATTAATAGCAGATTCAATAGAAGCTATGGCTATGGCACATGGTTTTGATGCTTTGGTACTTATACCTAATTGTGACAAGATAGTGCCAGGTATGTTAATGGCTGCTGCAAGACTTAATATACCAAGTATTGTTGTGAGTGGAGGGCCTATGCTTCCAGGTAAAAAAAATGGAAAAGTATATGATTTTAACTCTGCAATGGAGGGTGTTGGAGCATGTAAAGATGGAACAGTAAGTGAAGAAGAATTAGAAGCGTTAGCCATGAACTCTTGTCCTGGATGTGGTTCATGTTCTGGTCTTTTCACAGCAAATAGCATGAATTGTTTAACAGAAGCTTTAGGAATGGGTATACCATATAATGGTACTGCTGCGTCACATTCTGGAGAAAGAAAAAGGATGGCAAAATATGCAGGTATGTATGTTATGGAGTTACTTAAGAACGACATAAAACCTAGAGATATTTTAACAATAGATGCTTTTAAAAATGCTATAGCTGTGGATATGGCAATGGCTGGTTCTACAAATACAGTACTTCACTTACCTGCAATAGCTTATGAATCAGGAATAGAGCTTAACTTAGATTTTTTTGATGAAATAAGTGAAAAAACTCCTTGTTTAACAAAATTAAGTCCAAGTGGAAAACATCATATTGAAGATTTACATATGGCAGGAGGAATACCAGCTATAATGAACGAACTTTCAAAGATAAATGGAATAAATTTAGATTGCAAAACCGTAACAGGCAAGACTATAGGGGAAAATATAGGAAATTGTGAAATAGAAAATGAAGAAGTAATACATACATTAAAGAATCCATATAGTAACCAAGGTGGGCTTGCAATATTGAAAGGAAATCTTGCTCTAAATGGAGCTGTTGTAAAAAAGTCAGCAGTTGCAGAAGAAATGTTAGTTCATGAAGGACCAGCAAGAGTTTTTAATTCAGAAGAAGAAGCTGTAAATGCTATTTTTGGTAAAAAAATAAACAAAGGTGATGTTATAGTTATAAGATATGAAGGTCCAAAGGGTGGTCCAGGAATGAAAGAAATGCTATCTCCTACATCAGCAGTTGCAGGAATGGGACTTGATAAGCATGTAGCACTTCTTACTGATGGTCGTTTTTCAGGGGCAACTAGAGGAGCATCTATAGGCCATATTTCTCCAGAAGCTATGGAAGGTGGTTTAATCGGGTTAGTTGAAGAAGGAGATATAATTTCTATAAACATACCAGACAAAAAATTAGAGTTAAAAGTAGATGAAGTTGAAATAGAAAATAGAAAATTAAAATTTAAACCTTTAGAACCGAAAATAAAGCATGGATACTTAAGTAGATATGCTAAATTGGTAACATCAGCAAATACAGGAGCAGTTTTAAAATAGTAGACTATATTTATGTAAATTAGAAAAAGTTAAGAAAATATTAATTGGATATCTTAGGTGTTATAGCACTAATGAGGTATCCTTTTTATTTTGTATGAAAAACACAGCAAAATCTTGATTATATTTGAAAACAATACATCTCTATTATAAGGAATACGAGTACAGCATAGAGATGTATCTTTTAGACCTTGTTGAGGTAATACAACTTTTTAAAAGTTTGATGTGGAATGCTTTTCGTTCCATCTGAACTATGAAGAAATTGAAAGTCAGTTAATTCTTGACATAATAAATATTAAAATGTATAATAAAAAACAAACAGATAGTCTGTTTTTAGGAGGGAAATATGAATAGAGAAGAAAAAAGTAAAAATAGTAAAGAAAAAATTATCCAATCAGCATTTTCACTATTTTCGTCTAAAGGATATGATTCAACATCTACACAAGATATTATCAATTTATCTGGTCTATCTAGAGGTGCAATGTATCATCACTTTAAAACTAAAGAAGATATACTGAGAAGTGTCACAAAAGAACTTTACTCACAAATGAATAATTTTTTAGAGTATCTTGTTGCTGATGACACCCTTACAGCAAATGAAAAAATAATAGAATTGGTTGTTCATAGTGCGAATGATTACACACGTAGAAAAATGGTACATTGTAGCTGGTTAGAAAAAATCCCATTCGCTTTAATAGAGGAAGTTCGTAATCTCAACAATGTAGTTGCACCCAATATTGCTAAGATAATTAAACAAGGTGTTGAAAATAAAGAATTTTCTTGTGAATATCCAGAGGAATTAGCTGAAATGCTCGTTTTTAGTATTGATATTTTACTTGACCCTGTATTATTTAAACGTGAATACAGTGAAGTATGTAATAGGTTGGATTTTTTATTATTCATGTTAAAAAAAATGGATATTCCTCTAATTGATGAGTACGGTATTCAAAAATTTAAAGATTTATTTAAACAATGATAATAGGAAAAGTGAGGAATAGACTATGTTTTATAATGCAAAAAGCTGTCAAATGATGATAGGAAGTAATACAGTGAATTATATTGAATTTGGTAGTGGTAAGAAGACACTAATTATTTTACCAGGATTAGGAGATGGTTTATTTCCTTTACATGGAAAAATACAGGCGATTGCTTTTGCTTTTAGATATAAGCAATTTGCAAAAGATTATAAGGTTTATGTATTTAGTAGAAAAAATCAAATTACAGAAAAATATTCCACAAGGGATATGGCTAAAGACCAAGCAGATATAATGAAAAAACTTGGAATTATGAAAGCAGAAGTAATGGGTGTTTCTCAAGGTGGAATGATAGCTCAATATCTGGCAATTGATTATCCTGAGTTAGTTGAGAAACTTGTGTTGGCAGTTACTTCTTCAAAGCAAAATGATACTATCCAAAATGTTATTTGTAGCTGGATTGATATGGCGAAGAAGCAGAATTACAATGATTTAATGATTGACACAGCAAAGAAATCCTATTCTGAAAGATATTTAAAAAAATACCAATTATTTATTCCTTTTTTAGGAAAAGTAGGTAAACCAAAGGATTTTAAACGATTTATTATTCAAGCGACCTCTTGCATAGAACATAATGCCTTTTCCGAATTAAATAAAATAACATGTCCAACCTTAATTATAGGAGGTGCTAATGATAAAATTGTTGGAAATAATGCTTCTTTTCATTTAGCAGAAAAAATTAAAAAAAGCGAAATATTTATCTATGAGGGATTGGGACACGCTACATATGAAGAAGCACAGGATTTTAATGAAAGAGTTTTAGAGTTTTTAAATAAGTAAACACCTTTGTTAAAAATATACATATGAAGATTGGAAATTTAATGTTAAAAATAGAAACATGAAAATATGCTTAACTGGTATTTTTACTATTCATAACCAATTTTTGATACATTATCTACTATAAATACAAATATAGCTTCAATGTGATTATATATTAGTGTATTGGTAAAGCACTTATACAAACAGAGGAATTTTGTAAATTCATATTATACCCACATTTGTTAACTTATGAAAATATAATCAAAATTTTTATGAGATTTTTATATAAAAAACGCCCTAAAAATCTTATTATCCCCATAAACACTGTATCTAAAAGCATATTCAATAGGAAATAAATCGTGATATTACTACGAATTTACTACTAATGAATGAGCCTTGATACGTCTTATTTCCCAGATATGCAAAGATATGGCATGGCACATCAGTAAAAATTGAATACTTATATAGACTATGGAACGTACACTTTTGGCGTTTCTTTTCTATTTCCAGATGTTCTTTTCAGAGCGTCTTTTTTTCATACCCAAAATCGAAAGGAGAAAGAGAAAATATGAATAAGCTAGTAAAGCGATTGCTGACAGGGACGCTCGCCATTGCAACCATTCTTACCGCATTGCCTGTGACGGTGGTTCATGCTTCTGGCAATCAATACTGGACAGAATCAGCAGAACGTGTCGGCTACATTGAACATGTTATGAATGATGGTTCTATCAAATCCACATTAAATGAGGGACACATGAAAGTTGAGGGCAAAACTGCCTATTGCGTGGACATCAATACAAATTTCAAAAATGGATATAAAACAAGGTATGACGCAAGCTCCCATATGAGTAGCGATCAGATTGCGGACATTGCTCTTTCCTTAGAGTACATCAAGCAATATACTGCTTCTCATACAAACTTGAATTACAAGCAGGGTTACTTATTGGAACAGTGTGTTGTCTGGCAGAGATTGAGTGAACAGCTCGGCTGGCAATGTGATAACGTCAGAGCTTCCTATAATGAAATCTCACAGGCGGTACAGAATAAAGTTTACGCTGGTGCGAAAGTATTTGTGAAAGCAAATAAGGGATGCTATGAATGTGGCGGTTACATCTACACTGGCGAAGGACAGGACATTGGACAGTTCTGGGCGAAGTTGAATGTGGGAAATGAAAAGGTCAAAAAGACTTCTTCCAATTCCACCCTCTACAGATGGCAACGTCAATTATTCCTTTGAGGGGGCAACATTTGGCGAATCCCATATTGTAGTCACAGATAAAAACGGTCAGTTCTCTACTGCTTCAAGTTGGGCTTTCCGTAAGGTAAATACAAATGCTGGAAAATCCAGTGAGGATGGTGTATGGTTTGGTACTTCTGAACCAGACGACAGTAAAGGTGCATTACCTATGTGATTGAGGAATTAAAGTGTGATTCCAACGCCGGATTTAAGCTGATTCCAGCTTTTGAGGTGGTCGTATCCAGAAAAAAAGTGACCGTAGATTTAGGGACACTTACTGATGAATATGAAAAAGAAATCACAATCCATACCACAGCTACCGACAAGAAAACAGGCGAAAAAATGATTGTTGCCGGAAAAGACATCAAGATCGTGGACAAAGTCACACTTGATGGCTTGGAAACTGGCAGTCACAGAAAATTACACCGTGACCGTTCATGTGTATACAGATGGTGAAATGGGTCATTACCCAGAATCCTACCCTTGCTCCGGTGGTACAGAAATCAAAGTATGAACCGAAAGCACAGGGAGCAGATGTCAGCGTCAGCTCCGATACGCTCAAAGACGCTACTACTTTCTTGGAAACATTCTTTAAACTCTATCCGACAGCTACAGAAAAAGAACTTGCCTATTATGTCAAAGACGGTGTGCTTGCTCCTGTTTCTGGCGACTATGTATTTTCGGAACTGGTAAATCCTGTCTTTACCAAAGATGGCGATAATCTCAAGGTCAGTGTGTCCGTGAAATATCTGGATAACAAGTCGAAAATGACACAAATCTCACAGTATGAGCTTGTGCTTCACAAGGACGATAATTGGAAAATTGTAGGATAAATATTACAGCAGACCAGCTATGACAATTTCAAATACATATACTAAGTTTTAAAAATATACATGTACCCTATTGACTTTTTGGTAAGGTACCTGTATATTATTTGTTAAAGGTACCTGTTGAAAAGGAGGTCATACTATGAATAATATTTATTCTGATATCTATGAGAAACTATCAACCTTGCAATGGATTATGAAACGCCATCAGATGTTTTGTCAGGCAGAGTCTGGTCCATTTGCTGATACATCACGAGGACAAGGAAGAATTCTTGCTATGTTAAAAATTCAGCCAGAAATTGCAACAAAAGAGTTGGCATATTTATTGGGAATACGCCAACAATCCCTAAATGAGTTGCTTAATAAAATGGAGAAAAATGGCTATGTAGAACGAAAACCATCTGAAAATGATAAACGCGTTATGATTGTTCATTTGACAGAAAAGGGAAAGCAAGTTCAGCAACCGAAAACAGACTATCAAAATATCTTTAATTGTCTACTTCCAGAAGAATTGCTACAAATGTCGCAATATTTAGATCGTATTATTGAAGCTTTTCAATTGCAAAATGGAAATGCTTTAGAAGAAAACAATATGATTGACTGGATGGCTCAGGCAAGAGAACGTATGGGCGATGAGCATTTTGAACAGTTAATGTCTATGCGTGAAAGAGCTTTTGGACATATGAGACCACCCAAAGATATACCGGGAGCTGAACGCTTTTCTGAAAACTATAACGGATATGTTCCAGATAGAGACGGATTTCAGCCAAGAAACTTTAAACCAGATATCAAATAACAAAAGGCACTGTAAAATTACAGCAATAAGCCCTATGGAGATTTTTTGAACTCCATAGGGCTTATTTTTTGAAAAGGAGACGAACAAAATGAACCAGAAAAATGAAAATTACTGGCTTTTAGACGCACCTGTCACAAAAGCTATATGGCATATGGCGATTCCAATGATGCTTGGAATGTCAATAAACATTATTTACAATATTACAGATACATTCTTCATAGGCAGATTAAATGACACAGCGGCTCTTGCCGCAATCTCACTGCTGTTACCTTTCACGACCATTTTAATGGCAATTGGGAATTTGTTTGGAACAGGTGGAAGCACTTTGTTTTCACGACTGTTAGGAAGTGAAAATACGGACAGGACAAAACAATGTTCAGCTACAACATTATGGCTATCTTTCCTGTTTGGACTATTGACTGCAATAATATCCATCATTTTCAGTAACTATATTATCCGACTTCTCGGTGCTGATAGTAATACTTTTGCCTATGTCAAACAGTATCTTATTTTTTATGGAATGGGTGCTCCGTTTATTATTGCCAATTTTACGCTAGAACAGTTAATTAGAGGTGACGGTAAATCTGTAGAATCTATGATTGGAATGATGATAAGCATTGGTGCTAATATCATTCTTGACCCAATTCTGATGTTTGGATTACAGCTTGGTATTCGTGGGGCAGCCATTGCTACAGTAATCGGAAATGCTTTCGCTGTTATCTATTATATTGTCTGTATACAACGAGCAGACAATCAGTTATCTGCTCTTCCAAAATATTTCAGGCTTGAAAAACAAATGCTAAAAGAAATTTTTTTAGTTGGATTATCTGCAATGTTGTTAGATATTCTTTTGATTGTTTCAAGCCTTATGTTTAATTACTATGCACTAAAATATGGAGATTATGTGCTTGCCGGATTTGGGATTTCTCAAAAACTTGTGCAGATTGTCGACCTAATCGGCATGGGACTTTACATGGGAGTAATTCCACTTATTGCTACTGCCTATGGTGCAAGAAATGAACTTCGTGTGAAAGAAATCATTAAAAAGACTGCTCTCTATTTAGCACTAGTAATTACATGTTTGTTTACTATTCTATTTACATGCAGAAACTTTATTGTTCATTGTTTTTCAAATGATTCAGATGTAATTCGTATAGGTGCGTACATCTTAACCGTTCAACTCTGTTCTTCTTTCTTTGCGGCAGGAGCGGGTCTTCTAACGGGAATTTTTCAGGCAAAAGGAGAAGGAACTCCGGCTGTTGTTATGTCCGTTATGAGAGGTATTATGCTCATACCAGCAATTATCTTCGGCAATTATCTCTTTAAAATGAATGGAGTTATTTTTTCTCTGCTTGTAGCCGAAGCTATTTCATGCATTACAGGGCTTGTATTATATAAATTGAAAAAGTAATGCTGAACTCCATCAGACTTGTTAACAAAGTTAGTGATGGTTATAAAAATCATCAACAATAAATTAAGAGATTTCTATAGAATGAGTATAGATTGGTAGGATCTGGAAAAATATGATTGGGCTTAAAAAAAGAAATATAAAAAAATGTTGAAAACTGGTGATAGAGCTGGAGATGTATCATTAGCTGATATTCGGGCTAATATAGAAGCCACTATTGATGAAGACATGAACAGTCCAGCCCCAGAGGTACAGGCAAATTTCAAAAAGTATTTTGGCAATAAACGTCCTACACCAGAAGAATATATTTACAAGATTACAAAAAAACAAAAGTTTGATTTACGACTATTTGTTGCCTGCGGAGTATATCAACAAATAAGCGTTAAAGAATCTGCACAGAAAAACAGAGAAAATAAGAAGCGAATCACTTCTTATTCTCTCTGCTGTTCAAGATACCATCAATCGTACCTTGAATGATTTTTAATTCGTCATCACTCAATAAATCAAGTGACGAATCTATCTGACGGCTAACTGTGCTTTTTTCCACATTCTTCGCTGGATAGAAATACTCGTCAACAGATATATTGAACATGGTAACTAAATCATGGAATAAATGAAAGCTAGGGTGTTTCCCGATATTTTCAATATCTGCGATATGACGTTCTCCGTAAAAGACTTTATCGCCTAAATCATTTCTGGAAAGCCCTGCTTTCTCTCTGGCTTCTCTGATTGCAAGTCCTAAAGGACGAAAATCAAAGCTGTGCGTATCTTTCTTTTTTCTCATTTTTAATCACCTAGCATGAGTTTATACTATTTTCACAGGTTTGCTCTGCTCAAGGAGCAATTTGTGATTCTAAGTAAAACAGGCAGCCGGCACCGACAACCGAATTTATTCCTTTTTTTTAGTTTATCATCAGCCCTTGAGCATGAATTAAAAACTCATATATCAGATGTTTTAAATACAGTCTATTTGTTATTAGTGCAGATAGGCTGTTTTCATATTTTCAAAAAGTTTTTCAATTCTGCAACAAATCACACCCTGCTGTACAGATATGGTGCAGAAAGAGGGATACATACCTTTCACTTCATAGAGAAAGGGGGTATGATTTTGAAACCATCAGACTTCCAAAAGACGATACAGTGTCAGTTGGACTGTAAGCTCAAAAAGGTTGTGAAAGGCAGTGTCCGTAACTACCGCAAGGAATTAGCCAGATGACAGGCAAAGGAAGTACCCTTTTGTGAGCTTCCAGAAATTGTTATTGAGAAATTGATTGTCTGGGATGATTACGAAAGTGACTATACGACATTCGATGTGTGCAGTACGGAAATCCGTGTGCTTGATGAAGAACTTGAAAAATACAGGATATATCGGCATTTACCAACTTATGAAAAGATAATCAGAAATTTAGTGTATTTTTATAATAAAAATATAATGTTTGTATACAAAAATATTAAAGACATTTTAGTAAGTTTTGTATATAAGCAAACATGTATTTTTTAATATAGTTATCTAAATATTATTTTATATACAATAAAATAGGACTCCTAAAAATAAAAAATATATCATAAATATAAATAAGTAGATATAGGTTTTAATTTGATTTATAAACCTATTATAAAATAAAATTCATGATTTTTATAAGCAATAAAATTTTTAGGAGGATATATGATGAATAAAAGAATGAAACTAATTCCATATGAAATAAATGAAAATCTAAGAGGTGCAAAAAATAAATTCCCATATGGAATAAAACAAATGAATGCTAGGGGAATGTGGGATGAAGGTTATACTGGTAAAAATATTGTAGTTGGTATAATAGATACAGGTTGTGATATATCTCATCCTCTTTTAAAAGGAAAAATAATTGGTGGTGCAAATTTTAGTGATGACAGTAATGGAAATAAAAATATATATGAGGATTTTAATGGTCATGGAACTCATGTGGCGGGTATTATAGCTGCATCTAATTATAATAATGAAGTTATGGGAGTAGCTCCAGATTGTAAATTATTAATAGCAAAAGCATTAAATAAAGATGGTACCGGAACATATCAAAGTATAATTAATGCTATTAACTTTGCTGTAAATAACAAGGTTGATATTATATCTATGTCTCTTGGGGGAAACAAAGATGATAAGAATTTAAAAAATGCTGTCATGCAAGCAGTAAAAAATAATATTTCTGTAGTGTGTGCAGCAGGTAATAATGGAGATGGTGATTCTAGTACAAGTGAGTATAGTTATCCAGCCAGTTATGCTGAGGTAATAGAAGTAGGTGCAATAAATGAAAACTATTTGGTTGAAAAGTTTAGTAATTCAAATACTACAATAGATTTGGTGGCTCCAGGAAGAAATATTATATCGACTTATATGGATAATAAACTTGCTATTATGAGTGGTACTAGTATGAGTGCACCATACGTATCAGGCTCATTAGCACTAATTAAAGAATGGGCAAGAGAGGAGTTTGAAAGAGATTTAGATGAAGCTGAACTGTATGCACAATTAATAAAATGTACGAGAGCGCTTGGAATACCTAGAACGGAACAAGGAAATGGATACTTATATTTAAATCTTTATAAATACAAGAATAATAGCAAAAGATAATTTTTGATTTGATGATAAAATAGCTATATTATATAGAGTCGAGACAAATAATAAAAATTACTTAGGTGTAAGATTTTACATCAATGTATAAAGGTATTAAGTGATAAAATTTATAAACATATTAGCTAGTTAGAATTGAAAAATAAATATACGATATTATAGATAGCACATCTGGAAAAGGTGTGTTTTTCTATGTACTTATACATATAAAAGATTTATAAGAGATGCAAAAGTACTATAAGTTAGAAATTTTTCTATGAAAGATTAGAAATACGATACAGTGTTTTGATATTATAAAATGAATATAAAGTATAAATGATAAATGTTATCAATAAGTATTGAATTTCAAAATCAATTGTGATATTCTATATTTAGAAAAATAAAGAGATTTCAGATAAAGAAATCTTTTGTTTTTTAGATGTTAGTTAGCTATAACTAACTATTGATTAATTAAAAAATACTACAGGAGGTAAAAATGAGTAAAATATATATTGTTTATTGGAGTGGAACAGGAAATACTGAAAAAATGGCAAATTTTGTGGCTGAAGGTGTGAAGTTAAAAGGTAAGACACCAGAAGTTTTAGATGTGAGCTTACTGAAACCAAGTGATTTAAAAGAAGAAGATAAATTTGCATTAGGTTGCCCATCTATGGGAGCAGAGCAACTAGAAGAGGGGGATATGGAGCCATTTGTTTCAGAATTAGAATCTATGGTATCAGGTAAACAGATTGGATTATTTGGTTCATATGGATGGGGAAATTGTGAATGGATGAGAGATTGGGAAGAACGTATGCAAAATGCTGGTGCTACAATTATTGGTGGAGAAGGAATTACAGCAATGGAAGACCCAAATGAAGAAGCAAAAGATGAGTGTATAGAATTAGGCAAAACGTTAGCTGAATAAATTTGTATATTATAAAAATAGTATAAATAGCAACTAATGATGATAGCAGTATATAATAATAAGAGAGACTAATATTATGATACATAAGAAAATATCCTTAATAGAGATAGATAAAATATTAGTCTCTTTTAATATAAAATTAGATTTATAATTTAATGTTGTTTTTGAATTGGTACAATCTCATTATAAAAAGATAATAATTGATTGATAACATAAGTGATAAAGGTAGTATCTTGTGCCAAACAAAGCATATTTGCTCCAATATTAACCCATTCTTCAATACTTTTCTTTTCTATTGTAGGAAAAATAATAAAGGGCATCTTATATTTTTTGCATATTTCAGCAGCATGAGAAATCATATCTTTAAAACGCCGCCATTGGAGACAATGAGCGGCGTTTTGGTGTAATGGCTAAGGAGAGGAGGGATAGGAATGAATATCCGAGGGGCAAACAGGGCAGGTGTGGCCATACCTGCCTTGCTTACAGATATAATCAAAGCCGGTAAAGATTGCAAATTTACCAAGGGTTCCATCTAGGGGAAAGTCGCATTAGTCTAATTAATACCTGTCTAACCACCAAACCTTATTGTTTTGCCATAAACACAATGTTACTTGACAGAAGCAGGAATAGCTTATATAATAAAAACCAACAGTCGGTTTTTAATAAGAAGGAGTTATATAATGACTAGAAAGAACAATCCAAAGCAAGCTATTGAAAATATCATTACCATTTCTGCAAAGTTGTTTGCTGAAAAAGGATATGACAAAACAAGTATGCAAAATATTGTTGATGCTTCAGGAATGTCAAAGGGCGGAATTTTTCATCACTTCAGTTCAAAAGAAGATATTTTTAATGTGGTCATGGAAAGGCGCTTTGAACAGATAATAGAGACAGTAAATCAATGGCTCGGTGAAATGCATGGACTTACAGCAAAAGAGAAGCTTAGAAGTTTAGTTAGGCGGCATTTAACGGATGAGGTGATAAAAGAATCTAGTAACATGATTACAAGCGCGATAGAAAGTCCGCATATCATACTGGCATTTACACAGGATAATTTGAAAAAACTAGCACCAATATTAGCAAATGTTTTACGAGAAGGCATAGAGGATAGAAGCATCATCACAGAGTTCCCAGATGAATGCGCAGAGGTAATTTTGCTGCTCTTTAACTTTTGGTGTGATACAGATGTATTTCAGGGGGACTTTCTTACACTTCGTAAACGGTTTCAATTCTTACAGTTTCTTATGAGACAAATAGGAGTTGATATCCTGGAAGATGAGATTATAGAATCAATTAATATTTTTTATGAAAGGAAACCAATGGGACAGGTAGAGTAACAAAACTAAAATAGCAACATATTTTTTTTAATGTTAGAGGAGATATCTATGGCTAAAAAAATTCATGAAAGAAGGTACTTAAAATGATATTAATCACACTTTGCATACTAGTTGCTGTTTTTGTTCTGGCGTTTGCCGGTTTGCGTCTGATAGCCCCCACGATTATACGTACAAGCCATAAAATAGAAGCTCCTGGAATCGACCGCATGGAAATGGTGGAGATCGGCGGCATACAGCAGGCGTTATATATCCGGGGACAAAACGCAGACAACCCCATCATCCTTTGGGTTCATGGGGGTCCTGGTAATTCAATGATGCCATTTTTACATCTGTACCAGTATGAGTGGGAAAATGATTTTACTGTGGTGAACTGGGATCAGCGAAACGTAGGCAAAACATACTTTGCGAACGATCCGGCAGCAGTTTTGCAGACCATGAGCGCGGAGCGTGTTCTGCAAGACGTCCATGAGGTGACAGCATATTTGAAGCAAGAGTTCAACAAGGAGAAAATTATCCTTATAGGTCATAGCTGGGGAACAGTTCTGGGAACTATGGCTGTGCAAACCTATCCGGAGGATTACAGCGCGTACATTGGGATTGCGCAGACCGTTAATATGGTGGACAATGAGCGCGTGGGCTATGAAAAGACACTTGAAATGGTGAAAGCTGCAGGGAAGCAAAAAGATATCAAGGCGCTGGAAGCTATTGCACCATATCCGCCAGCAAAATATGGTCCAAGCTATTTGGCAGCTCTTATGACAGTAAGAACATACCAAAGCAAGTATGGGCTTTCTATAAATATGGATTTGGGCAATATAATCAGTATACTGGCAACCCCGTATTATTCATTGAGAGAGTTAAAAAATACGGCCATTTTCAATCCAAATGCGATTGACAATCAAGGTGATGTATTGCGGTTTTTAGTGGAAGAAGCTGACATAAGAAATTATGGAGTTGACTATCAGGTCCCTGTATACTACATCATGGGAGAAAATGACTATAATAGCCCCTATCTTCCAGCGAAGAAATTTTTTGATGAAATAGTGGCGCCAGACAAACAGATTTTTTTTATACCAGATGCAGACCATCTGCCATTTCTTAGCAAAAAGGCAGAATTTGACTGCGTATTGTTAGAGGAAATCGCTCCGAAGTTAGCAAAGTAACAACTAGGACAGTAACGTGGATATGGTGGCAATTTCTTTTACTATTCCAGAACGCTTCAGTTTGTTTCCAGCAACTGGTTTCAATGCGGTGCTTGAGATATATCTATTTAGAGGGTTTTAAGAGAGGACTATCACTTATGGACATTTTGTCCATAAGTGACGGGGTCAGCAATCGGAAAAGGTGGTCATGCTATGAGTGAACTGAGACCTTTATATCAGACAGTTAAAAACCATGGAGTGATTATGAAACCATAAGATGATTCTTGTAATGTACAGGAGTCATCTTTTATATTTATTTTCTTTTTTAGATTTAATTCTCTACTTGATTTAGATACAAGAGAGGCTTCGCCTTGTTTTAAGTATATTTTTCTACTTATACTATTATTTCTTTTTTATTTGTTTTTTCACTTTAAATAATACAACTTTAACATAATTTGAAGCTAATATCTTTTATTGACTATTGTATAAAGTATTTTTATAATGTTCTTATTCATATAAAATTTTATTCCACTTACTATTGAATTTTATTAAGAAAAAGATTTATTACTTTCTATATAATAGAAAAATAAGTGGTATTAGTTATTTCTAGGAAGAGAATATAGAGTATCCTATATTTATTACAAGATTAAAAAAAGCAGGTTTATATATTGAAGATATAAGAATGCTTTCATTTTTGTGATATAAGAAACAATATGTTTGTGATATAAGAGACAATATGATAGATAAAAGAATTCAATTATTTCAGCAATATAAGCAAGATATTAAAATAAAATCATGAACTAGAAGAGTGTATATACAAAATAGCTGTGAAGATAGACTATCTAAGCAAAAAAGGTATGTAAAAAATAATTTTTCTAAAAGACTCCAACAGTTTTTTTATTTCTATAAGAAAAATAATACTAATTGGAACAATTTAATAATATTCTTTCTTAGATGTATTTCTATATAGTATTGGACAATGTTATATACAGTTATTTATATATGCAATAAAAAGGAAAATTATGATAACATATATTGATGTAAGCAGTAAAAATACTTTCATTTATAGATATAATTATTTTGGGAAAACACTGATTTTACAAAATAAAAAAGTAATTATAGAATTTATCAATATATTAAAAAACTGAATTGTAGTAAACTAAGTGCAACTAAAATTACAGGAGTATTAAAAGAGTATGATGATTTTATAGTAATGAAAGTTAATGATGATGATATTATTTTAATATAAGAAGGGAAGAAAAAATATTTAGACAAAAACTAAGAGGTGAGCTTATGGAGTATTTTAGTGAGTCAAATAATGAAGTACAAAAATTTGATTGGGGAGAGGTTATGTGGATACACGAACCATCAAAAACACAATTCAATAGACTTAGTGCTGGAATTGTAAGATTTTTTCCGGGAAACTACCAAGAAAAGCATTTTCATTTAAGTGAAGAACAGCTTTTATATGTGATTCAGGGAGAAGGAATACAAATAATTGATGGTAAAAAGGTCAATATAAAGGAAACATCTATAGTTTATTGCCCACCATATTCAGAACATGAAATTATAAACACTGGTAAAATTGATTTAGTAATATTAATTACTTATGTTCCTCATAAATTTTCGAGTTTGAGACAAATACCTATAGTATTTTCTGAAAACAATATACAGGAGTTAGTTAATGTAAACATAATTGAAAATCTTGCAAATCAAATATCTAATATATTGAAGCTTAGAATATCTGTATATGACTTAAAGTATAAAGAAATATTTGAGACTAAGAAAGAAAATAAATTTTGCGATATTTGTAAAAATATAAAACAGTGTACTAAAAAACTTGTTAAAAGCATAAATAATGATAACTTTGAAAAAGTGTACCATTGTGAGTATGGTGTTTCCAGTTTAGAGATACCTATAGTATTAGAAGAAAATATAGTTGGATATATAGAATGTGGTAATTTTATAGTATATAAGTCTATTGATATAGATAAAAATTTATCTGAATTATCAAGTAGTTCTGGTATTGATATAAAATACATAAACAAAATTTACAATGAATTTCCATTAAATCCTAAAAGTAGATTATATGTATTAAAAGAAAATTTATTAATGATGTCTGAATTTATTCAGGAAATAGCTAAGAGGAATTTTTTTGAAAATCAACTTAGTATAAAAGATGAGGAGATATTGAAGAGTAGAAAAGAAAATATAAGACTTGAAGAGGCACTTAAAAAAGCAAATAGTAGATTATTAGAAGAAGAGTATATTATTAATCCGATAGATATGTTCAATAATTCTTCAAAAGAATATCCCTTTGAATTAGAACTTTATATTGAAAAAGAAATTAAAAATATGAATTTAGAAGGTGTTTATAATCTAATAGATACAAACAAATTAAGATATAATGATGTTAGAGATACTATTCAGGAAATGATATTTGTATTGTCTAGAACAGTGCTTAGAGATTTAGAGGATTTAAAACTTATATCTTATTTAAGAAATAAATATAATAAAAAAATATCACTTGTAAACAGTGATGAAGATTTATGGAATGTATTATTTGAATTTTCCAAAGAGTGTATTGATAAGAATAGAGCATTTTGGAGAAAAGATAAAGGAAATCTAATTGAAAATATAAACGAATATATAAAAAAATATTATAAAGAAAATATAAATTTGAATAGTATATCAGATGTTTTTTTTATAAGTCCAAATTATTTGAGTTCTATTTTTAATGAAAGAAATAAAGTTTCAATAACTGAGTATATAAATCTTCTTAGGATAGAAGAATCTAAAAAATATCTGTTAGATAGAAGCATGAGTATTAGTGATATTTGTAAGAAAGTAGGTTTTAATAACAGTAGTTATTTTTCACAAATATTTAAGAAGTTTAATAGTATAACTCCAAATGAATATAGAAAGAATATGCTGGATAATAAGTATTAAATAAGATTATATAATATATATTGTAAGAAAAATTGAAAGAGAATGATGGAGGAATTTTATGTTTTCAGTTATTTTTTTATGTATAGGGGGGTTTTTAGCTGCTTTTGTAGATTCTATAGCAGGAGGAGGAGGACTTATAAGCATGCCTGTTCTTATGGCAATTGGAGTGCCAGTACATCTTGCCATTGGTACAAATAAATTTGCAGCATCAGCAGGATGTATAAGTAGTGCCTATAGATATGCAAAGTCTGGAAAAATTAATAACAACCTTTTAAAAAAATTAGTACCATTTACTATTATTGGTAGTGTTCTAGGTGTGAGATGTGTATTATCAATAAGTGAAGAGATATTAAATGTTTTGGTTGTGGTTATGATTTTAATAGTGGCTATTTACACCTTTATTTCTAAAAATTTAGGTCAAGAAGATAATTTTGAAGCTGTTAATAAGAAAAATTTAAGATTAGGGATGCTTATGGCTCTTATAATGGGTTTTTATGATGGTTTTTTTGGTCCAGGTACAGGAACTTTTTTGACTTTTGGATTTATAAAAATATATGGATATGATTTTTTACATGCTTCTGCAAATACAAAAATATTAAACTTAACAAGTAATATAACTTCATTGTTATTATTCATGATAAATGGTCAAGTAGATTATAAAATTGCTATAGTGTTTGCATTAGTGATGATAATGGGAGCTTATGTAGGTGCTAAAGTTGCTATAAAGAAAGGTTCAAAGATGATAAAACCAATATTTTTAGTAATGGCATTATTTATGGTCGTAAAATTGGTATATCAAACATTAGTTTAGCTTATAGACTTTTTAAATTTATAAGTAATTGTAAAGCTTTTATATTTAATCTAATCATATAGCTTTATAAAAATTCTAATTATCTTCTAATATAGTTCATATATAATACACATATAAACTGTAATCTTACAATAGAAGGATTATATATCATAAAAATATAACCTTGATTTATATATATGAAATATATGGTAATTTGTAGGAGGAATGTTTATGAACATATCAAGAAGAGCTATGAAGATAATTGAACTGGCACAAAAAATTGCTAATAAAAGAGGTGTAACAGTACAAGACGCTTGGAATGATGCGATGAAAGAATATAAAGAAAAATATGAATATGTTGCATAAGATATGCGTTATATTTTAAATATAAGAAAATATAAAACAAAAAAGATTGTCTCAAAATAAGATTGTACTGAGACTCAAAAGTTAGATTTTATACAGGAATGGAATTTTCATTCCTGTATTTTTAATTTTACATAACTTTAAATTCATATTCAAATCTATATTTAACAAGGTTATGCTAAATTAATTTTTTTTATTCTTTTGTTATTATAATAATAAATATATTCTGTTATAGTTGTATCTAATTAGTAGATGTTTTTATGTACTTTTATACAGTATATTTCTCGTTTCATTCTTTTCTATTTAAATAGGACTTAACTACTTTTTAAATTGGGTTTAGCTACTTTTAATTTAAAATTAAAAGTATTGTTATATATATAAGTACCTCAATCATTAGGTTTTTGCTTTAACAATTATGGTGCAATACACTTTTGTTAAGTTAAAAAAATTAGATAAAGTAAGATTAAATAAAAGCGACTTAAGTAAATTGAGAATCTTAATATAAAAATTTTCAATAAATATTTAGAAATAACTATTTAGAAAAATTTCTAAATAGCTATTGAAATAAAATGGATGTTATGTTATATACTATTTAGATGAAATTCTAAATAGCGAGGTGATGGTGTTGGGGTTTCCAGAAACATTCAAAGCTCTTTCAGACCCTATAAGAAGAGAAATATTGGTTATGTTGAGGGAGAATAAAATGTCAGCAGGAGAAATTAGTGAAAAATTTAATATGACGAATGCTACAATTTCTTATCATCTATCTCAACTAAAAAAGGCAGGACTCATATTTGAAACAAAGTATAAGAACTTTATTTTCTACGAAATAAATATTTCAGTTTTCGAAGAGGTCATGCTTTGGTTTTCACAATTTATGGAGAAGGGAGAAAAAGATAATGAAAAAAGCGATAAATAAACAATTTATTTTATCTACTTTAATATGTTTTATACCATTTATTGTATCAATATATTTTTATAATAGATTACCAAATGAAGTTGCAATTCATTTTGATAATTATGGAAATCCAGATAATTATGCTCCAAAGGTTATAGCAGCTTTTGGTGTACCATTGTTAATGCTATGTATCCATTTGTATACATGGTTTAGACTTGAGAATGAGCCTAAGAAAGCTAATTTTTCAAATGTTATACAAAATTTATCAAAATGGGGAGTTGCTATACTTTCAGTAATTATACAAATAATGATGGTTTTATATTCAACAGGAGTTAGTTTGGAGTCTAATTTTTATACAGGATTAATTTTAGGAATAATAGTTATTTTATTTGGAAACTATCTTCCTAAATGTAAACGAAATTACTCAGTAGGAATAATTTTACCATGGACTCTTAATGATGAAGATAATTGGAATAAGACACACCATTTAGCTGGATGGATTTGGCTTATTGGTGGAATATTATTAATTATTAATGCATTTATTAATATTCCTTTTTATAATATCTTTGTAATCTTTGTAATTGTAATACTACCATTTATATATTCTTATTTGATGTATAAAATTTCAGGTAAAAATAACTAATATAATTAATCACTATAATAATGTTTGGATAAGAATAATATATTTCAGAACTGAGATAGATAATAAAGAAATTACTAAGATTTCTATTTTAGTTCTGAAAAAATCTTACTTATATGATAACTTATTGAGATTTCAAAAAATAATATAAATTAGGCTAATGAACATAAAATGAAAATTTGTATTTAATGTTGAAAATATAAGTACGGTGTGATATTCTTATAAGAAAAACATAGGAGGTAGAAGATGAATACTAGAGAAATGAAAGAATATAGGGTATTTTACAATAAAAAATTAAGCGAAACAGATGAGTTTTTTAGAGTATTTGGAAGTCTTGATGATAAGACTTATTCAGAAGGGGCTATAAGTAAAAAAAATAAGGAATTAATGGGACTAGCTATTTCAATTTTAAGCCGATGTGATGAGTGTATTTGTTATCATATTGAGGGTTGTATTAATTCTGGAGCAAGTAAAGATGAAATTATAGAAGCTATAAAAATAGGTGTAATTGGTGGCGGGTCTATTACATATCCAAACGCAAGATTTGCAATAAAAATTTTAGAAGAATTTAATATATAATTTTGATAGACGTAGTTTATTTAGACTAATAATAATAGTCTATTTAAGTCTTTGAAATTAAGCTTTATTTTCTAAGTTCACTTCTTATTAAGTTTTTAGAATTGCATATATAAATATAAATTTTTAAATAATATAGCAGTTTTAAATTATTTACATCATAGATTGTATTGAGAATAGTATATTGTCATTATTAAATCTTTTATACATTTTTTATTTTAAATAAATTAATATTAAGGTGATTATATTTACATATTTGTATTTTTATGAACTAGAATATTCTTTATAAATTCATAGCAGTTTTAATAGATAACTTTTTCAGATAGATTAAACAAAGTTTTATTTACTGTATTCTATTATCAGTTTCCTACAAATTAAATTGTCTATTTTTATTTATAGAGTAGAATAAACTGTTTTTGTTAAGAATTTTGAAGGTAAAGCTAGTTTAAAAAAATAAAGGGACTAATTTGTCTAACGTTTATTGGTGAAAAATAAGTCTATAGAAGTTATAATAAATATATAAAAATGTATGAGAGGTGTTATATGTTTGGTAAACCAAAAGAAAGTGTTAGATTTTTAGACTTTAATGATGTAGCAGAAAAGTTTGGAGAGAAAAAGGCTGTTGCAATTTTTGATGCCATAGCTGGAAAAAAATCTAAAGAACATATTATCAAAGATATAGAAAAATTAGTAAAAAATGAAGTTTAGATATTTATAAGGTATATTGAGCTTGAGGGTAGCTCTTTATACCTTCTTTTTTATGATTTTTAGATAATATTTTAAAATTTAAATAAGAAACTTATTGTTATAGAGTAATATTTATATAGAAATAAGTCTTTATAATTTAAACTTGTAATTAGTTTAGTAGAGATTATGATTCAGTGCTGAATTATACATAAAAAAATATTTTATAAATTCAAAAATTAAATATCTAGTTTAGATGTTTTTTTATTGTATTTAGATTATATTTTGGGTCTTCATTATCTTTGTTAAAGTATAAGGCTTTATTTAAATATTGTTGTGCTTCATCAAATCTTTTGTGAAACATAAGAATAACTCCTTTTAAGTTATATATATTACTTGCATTTTTTTTGTAGTCAGAATCATTTTTATCTAAATACTTTAAAGATTTATTAATTGAATCTAAAGCATTATATGTTGTATCTGAATAACCAGGAAATCCATCAAAATTCATATAATTACATGCTTGGGCATAATAAAGCTTTGAATCAGTAGGATTAATAGCAATAGCTTTTTTTAGTATAAGGTCAACTTCTTTAAAGTATTTTAGTCCAAAATCATTAAGCTTAAGTTGAGCAAGGTCCATACTATTAATACCAAATTCTTTTTTGAAACTTTCATACAATAATAGCTTGTATTTGTTATTTTCAACTACAAAATATCTATTTACTTTTAGAGAATCATCTTTTTTATAAAGAAGGTTTTTTATATTAAAAGTTTCTTCTAATTTAACAACATTTTTATATTCTTTTCCATCATGTTTATATTTTTTTATGATTTTTTCTTTACCTATTTTATAACTAATTATTCTTTTTGTACTAACTAAAATATTTTGAAATTCTTCAAGATTTTCTATACTAATTTTTTTTTTACTATCTTTACTTAATAAACTATATGCTGTTTCATAGTCACCAGAGTTCATCTTATCAATATATTTTTTTGCAACTTCACTAGCACTTTCTCTTGGGGAACAGCCTGTCATTAATATCACAATTAATAATGTTAAGAGTAAAGTTATGCTTTTAATAATATTCATAATACAATCACCTATAATTAAATTTTTATTAATTATATTCTAGCATCAAATATTGAATAAGTCATCTTCTTTAAAATACAATAAATAGTATTTTGCTCAAATTTTCAAATGCTTCTCTGTCCATCTCTTCTAAAAACTGAGAGTAGCTATTCATAGTTATTTTTATATCTGCATGACCTAATCTTTCTGAAATAGTTTTTATATTAGTTCCAGGAAGAAACATTAAAGTTGCATTATTATAGAATTTAAACATAATTAAATGTAAAAATTAATTGAAAATATTAATTATATGCTATGATATAATAAAAATATAGAAATTTTGCAGTGAGCGATATTTGTGATAAATTGAGGTTTAGCAGTTGAAATATAAGGTATTGAGAATATATGATAAGTATTATCAATTGCAATATTGCGCGTTCACTGCAATTTTAAGAGCATTGTATATGTGTAAACATTGGAGATGCTAAGTTTATTTTGGAGTTTTATATCAACTATGTGGTATGTAAAGTTACTAAACATCTTATAACTTCTCTGAGAGCCTCTAGGTTTTATATCAACTATGTGGTATGTAAAGAGAGGCAACTAATTGCTTATGAGTCTGCTAGTCTTAAGTTTTATATCAACTATGTGGTATGTAAAATTTTTATTACATTAAAAACAATTCTCCCAAAAACACAAATAATTGTCACAACACACAGTCCTCATATTTTACAAATTGATTCTAAAGAAGAAATGATTGTGTTAGATATGGCTGAAAGTGATAATGTATATAAAAAAGAGTTAAAACTTGGAGAATACGGGGTATTAGGCTGGACCAATGAAGGTTTATATTTACATTAAGAGCACTCTTTTTATAGGAGTGCTTATTTTTTTGAAATTCATTAGCATATAAACTATCAAGAACATTACTCAATATACCTTATTTACTTCACCAATGATTATCTTACATATATTAACAATAAAAAAAGACTCTAAAAAGAGTCTTTCCCGAAAAATCTATATATTATAATATAGTTATATTTTCTGCTTGAGGACCTCTAGCACCTTTAACTATATCAAAGCTTACTTGTTGACCTTCTTCTAATGATTTAAATCCTGAAGTTTGTATAGCTGAGAAATGAGCAAACACATCATCTCTACCTTCCATTGATATAAAACCGAATCCTTTTTCATTATTAAACCATTTCACTATTCCATTATTCATTAAAAATACTCCTATTAACCTATATCAAGATATACTTGATTTACTTGTGTATTACCACAAATACTATTGTATCATAGATTAACATAAATGTCTATTTAATTATAATTTTTAGTTAACATTTTTATTTATTCTTAATATGAAAATAAATTTAAACATTTTATATTACCAATATATTAATGTAAATGTAGATAAAACTAAAAAGGGTTTTCTAGAAAAAAATCTGTCTAATTATACTTACTTACCAATACCATCACTTGATGCAAGCAAGATTCCACAACTTTTTCTCCGTACTCTAATATAAAATCATCTAACTGTGTATCTATAAAATCACAATAATCATATGAACTACCAATATAAGCAGTTAACATATGTGTACATTTATCCATTTTATCTCTAAACATAATGTATTTATCCCCCTAAAAAACTTTCATGAAAAACAAAAAGAAAATATCTTTTTGGCAACTGGCTGACATAACTTATTTTATAAGCGTTAGTCCCTATAGCTTTGCGTCACTAAATTTCTCTAGTTTTGCCGATTTAGTTTTACTCTACAGATTAATAATACAATAGAATTAGTTATTATTCAACATATCTAGCTGAAAAATTAATAAATTTATATATGAACGTTAAATTATCTGAAAAAATAAAAAGCCCCTCTGTCAGGAGTGACTTAAAAATTGAATTTAAGTTTGTATTTAAAACACATTTTTAATAATGCAAAAACTAATCAAAAATAAACAATTCATCAATAGGTGTATCTACTATTTTTGATATATCTATTGCTAATTTCAAAGAAGGATTATACTTTCCTGCTTCTAAACGCATAATGGTTTCTCTTCTAACTCCTACTTTTTCTGCTAATTGTTCTTGAGTTAATTCTTTTAATTGTCTATATTTTTTTAGGTTACAAATGAATTTGGGCATATTATTTTTCCTCTAAAATATAAAGTTTTATAGCATAAACATTTAAAGTGATTGCATATGTAATTGATAGTAAAACACACATTAATTCTACATTCCTAGACACTATAGTAATACACCATAAAATGAATAATTCTATAATAGCAAGCTGTCCTGTAAATGCCATAGCTGCTTTTTCATCTTGTACATACCTTTCATCTGCTTTATCACCATTTATTTTTGCTATAATAAAGTTTGAGAAAAAAGCAAAAAATCCAATATATGTAAGGTCAGCAACATTGCCAGATGAAAAATATCTAAGACTTAAAAATCCAAGGAAACCACAAAAACCCATAAAAAATTTTTTCTGAATCATTTTTTATCCTCCTTAGTAATTTTAAAAGAGATATATTTATATCTTTATGATACAAATATATCTCTTTTATATTCTTTTGTCAATAGAAAATCAGTATTATACAATATTTGTACTGCACCATAATTGTTAGAGCAAAAATCTACTGCTTGAGATGTTTATGTATGACTAAATATGATTTTAATTTCAAATTAAAAGTAGCTAAATTTTATTTGAATAGAGAAGGAAGAGATATTTTAATAGTAAAACAATATGGAGTTTATAACCATTCTCAAGTTGAAAGATGGGTTAATATATTAGGAGAGTGTGCACTAAAAATAAAAAAAATTTTCTATACTATATGGTTCAAGTTAGATGTTATAAACTATATGATGATAACTAAATATAGTGTACAATAAATCGCTAAGTATTTTGGAATAAACAATAGCACAGTTATAGCAACATGAAAATAAAAATTTTTACATAGTGGTGTTGATGCCTTTTCCAAAATGAAAGGAAGACCATAATGAATAAAAACAAAAACACTAAAGAAAAAATAAATTAACAAGAGAACAAGAATTAGAATATGAAAATAAATTTTTAAAAGATGAGCTTGAGTTTTTAAAAAAGATGTGTGCCTCAGGAAAGCCACATTAAAAAACAGTGGTATCATTATTAATCAAAAGTAAGTTAGATGTATTATCAAAAAATTAGAACTTAAATGCATAGTATTTTTTCATAAATCACATAAATATAACTCCTATAAATGTATAATTGGAAAAGTAAAAAATAATAAAACAAATAGAAGATTTAAAACATCAATAGCATATCAGAAAATAACAAATGATATGCTAGAATTTATAAAATATATCTAATGATAAAAATGGAAAATCAATTATAAAAAAGGCATATCTCGATTCATTTTTTGTTATATAGTCAAATAAGAATACTATAGATGAAAGATACGATTTTGCAGATGTATTAAGTAAGTATTCTGATGTTTTTGGTTGATACACATGCAATAAAGAAGTTGTGTTTGCAGATAAATTAGCAAAACTATAGTATAAGTTGCAACAATAAAGAAAATGAAAATTATCATACTAAAGCATAAGGCATGTTACAATTTTATTAGATATGACATTAACATACACTAAAGTACTTTTTACTATAAAGAGTACTTATTTTTTTGAAATTCATTAATGTATAAACTATCAAGAATATTACTCAACATAATTTAAAAACAACTTGAATAGGTATTTTTAAATTATGTGATATAATAAAAAATAGAAGTGTATGCCAATACACTTCTGTAGTTATAACTAAGCATTCTATTCTTGAGGAGTGCTTTTTTCATTTCTCTAAACAAGATTGTTTATTTCATTAGCAATTATTAAATAAAATTTATTGTATTTAAGTATTCGATTTATCATTTAAAAGTTTTATTACAATATCTATTTTGTTTTGATCGTTCTTTATGTCTATTGAACTTCCATAATCACTTTTTAATTTATCTAGACCACTTTTGCTTATTTCTCCTTCTGGAAGTATACTTAATTCTAGATATTTTTCATGACCAGGAGATGACATTAATAGATATGAACCATTATAAGGCATACCTAAATTTTCTATTTTATCTGCTAATGGGTCATCTTTAAAGCCACCATTTATTATTATTTTTCCATCTTTCTTTACCCATGATATCATTCCTCCATCAGTATATTTTGATTCATCTGCATAGTAGCTAAGAGACGCACTTTTTATTGCACTTATATCAGCTTCAAGTTTAGCTATCTTTGCTTTTTCTATATTTTTAAATAATGCTGGAAGTGCTACTATTGCCAATATTCCTATTATAGCAATTACTACTAATAATTCCACTAGAGTAAATCCTTTTTTATTTTTCATTTATTTCCCCTCCGTATAAAATTAATAATATATAAATTTTTATTTTGTTGATTTCTACTTTCTATATTTTACCATATATAGACAAAAAAATCACTTTCTATGACAAATATACTATTATTTTACAATTTATGGAAATGATTTAAAATGACATTTCTTGTTAGAAAAGATATAAGAAATGGATTAAAATAAAGAAAACTACAGTCATATCAATGTCAATAATATTATTTAAAAGCAGATGAAAATAAAAAGAGGACTCAGAAAATAATGTCTATTTAATTATACTTACTTACCAATACCATAACTTGATATAAACAAGATTATACTACATTTTTTTATGCTCTAGTATAAAATCATCTAACTGTGTATCTATAAAATCAAAATAATTATATGAACTATCAGTATAATAAGTCAAAATATGTATACATGAATACATATTTTAAAAGATATATATTATTACATACCTAAAAAACTTTCATAAAAACAAAAATAAAATATGCTTTTAGTAACTTGTTAACATAACTTATAATTTATTTTATAAGCATTAGCCTATATAGCTTTGTGCTACTAAATTTCTTTGATTCTAGCGATTTAGTGCTATTCTACAACTAAAATAATACAATAGAGCTATTTATTGTTTGGTAGCATTGTTTGCAAATTAAACAAATTTATATATATGAATATTATTTTACGTTTAAAAAAACAGACTAAATATGTAGAATATTTGGTAAAACTTACCTCTAGTTTTTGTCTTAAAAAGCTCCTATTATTAATTTAAGTTAGAAGAATTAAGGAAGTGACATAAATTGAAAGAAGAAATATTAATAGAAAAATTATTAAGAGTAGAATTAATAGTAATGGAGTATTTATGGAAAAAAGACACTCTAATGCCTAAAAAAGAAATTGTAAAAGAAATAAAACAGATTTATGGATGGCATAAAAGTACAATAAAAATACTACTAAAAAGGCTAGTTGATAAAAGGTATTTGGCTAGATATATTATAAATTTTCAATCTTATTATAAAATAATAATAGATAATAAAGAATATTATACTTTTAAGAAAAAGGTACTAAAATCTAGTAAAAGCATAAAAATAATGCATTCACTTACCACTATACATAAAAATGTAAGTAAAGAGAAGTTAGACCTATTAGATGAGTATTATAGAAACTTAAAAGAATGATATAGTAAAAATCGAATGTAATTATTTACCTTAATTCCTTTGTTTGTAAAACTTTATTGATATAGAATTTGACATATACATAAATTGGTAAAGGGATGTATACTATGAAAATTAGTAAATTACCAGAAGCGGAATTAAAAGTTATGAGATATATTTGGGAATCAGAAAAGGTATTAATATCAAGAGAAATCACCAAGTCTATGGAACAAAAATATGAATGGAAAGATACAACTATATTTACAGTATTAAAAAGATTACTAAAGAAGAGAGTTTTTAGAAACGGAGAAAATAGATAAGTGTACACACTATAATGTATTAGTAAAAGAAAAATAATATCAGAGATTTTAAACAAAAGAATTTTTAAAGAATACACATAAAAATTCAATATTAAGTTTAATGTCAGCACTATGTAGTAAGGATGATGAAGTAGATGGTGATATTTTAAATTTATTAGAAGAATATTTTAAGAATTTGAAATAAGAAAATGACAAATTGATACATAATAAATAAAAAGAAGGTATGAAATTATAACTTTTTCTACCTTCATTTTGTTTATTATTCTGAACATGTTAAGAAAATAAAATAGGTTTGTCTAATATTTATATAAATTTTAGTAGAATATGTATAGTATATAGTAGATAGTATGTATAAAAATAAAAACTGTTCAATAAGAATTAATATACATTAATTCAGCTGAATCCAATCAAAATACTTAAATAAAAGTAATCTGAAAATAACATAATTCAAATCAATTTATTCAAATAAACCTCAATTTATCTCAAATCTTAAGAAGTCATTAAACAAACTTGCTAAATTACAAAGAGAATTATCGAGAAAAACAATCGGTAGTTTAAATAGAAATAAAGCAAGATTAAAAGTTGCAAGACTTCAAGAACATATAGCTAATCAAAGAAATGATTTTCTACAAAAACTATCTACTAAATTAATAAAAGAGAATGATATTATTTGCATAGAAGATTTACAAGTAAAGAATATGATTAGAAATCGTAAACTATCTCGCTTAATTTCTGATGTGTCATGGTCAGAGTTTATTCGTCAATTAGAATACAAGGCTAATTGGCATGGTAGACAAATTGTAAAGGTAGGTAAATTCTTTGCAAGTTCACAAATATGCAATAAATGTGGGTATAAAAACGAGGAAGTGAAGGACTTAAATATAAGAGAATGGATTTGTCCTAGTTGTAATGAAACTCACGATAGAGATATAAATGCAAGTATAAATATATTAAAAGAAGGATTAAGACTAATAACAATTCAAAATAAATAACTTATGTAAGAACCGTAGGAACTACGGGGATAGCCTGTGGAGAATTAGTAAGACATATTTTAGTATGCAAAATTCTGTGAAGCAGGAACCCTGTGACTTTAGTCATGGGAGGTTCAGGCTAGTATTACTATTGTATTCAAAAGCTAAAGTGGAAACCTAGTGAATATATGAATTTAGAAGTTAATGAGAGAGCATTAGCAGCCGACTCAATACTTATTAAAATTGAAGATGAAGAAGAAGCAATGAAAGAAGCTGAAAGAGAGAAAAAGAGAGGTAGAAGAAGGTAGAATTTAAAGTTAAAATAGTTACATTGCTAATATATGAAAATGTTACAATTTTGGAAATAGATGGATATATATGTTGTATAGTATAATGTAGATAATATATCACCAAGTAAAAAACAACAAATAAATCTAAATTATGAGGGGTGTATTTATGGAAAATAAAGATATTAAACTTACAATATGTATATTTGCTTTTGTAATTGGAATAATAGTGTTATTTTGCTGTATAGGTCTAGGTCAATTTAATATGGATTGTATTATAAAACAAAATGGTGGGTCAATAGCTACCGAACAATACAACATATATTTAGAACAATCTATTTCACAATATAGAAATTTTGGTTCTATACTGGTTTTACTAGGAGGAATAGGAATACTGTTTGATAAAAGTGTCAGAAAATACTAAAAAAGTATATTTTTATTTAGGATGTGATGAATGATATGGCAAGAGATGTATTTAGTGTAAAGATGACACCACTAGAAGCACAGAAAATGGTAGAAAAAAATTTGGAAGCAGATTTAGTTTCTGTTGATATTTATAACCTAGAAAATAATAAGTCTATAATAGTTACAATCTTTGAAAAATATTATGCAAGAAGCAATAGTGATGCAGGTTTGGTAGTGATTTGTGAAAATACTACAGGAAAAACACTTGTTAAAATTACCTCAACTGGTAGTGCAATTGGACTATTTCAGATTGATTGGGGAACAGGTAATAATTTGATTAAAAGAGTAAAAAAAATACTTATTGATTATATTATTTAATTATTTTATGTAGATATTCTTAGGTTGGTATGGAATTTGTACTAACCTATTAAGTAATCAATAAAACTAAATAAACATAGAAAGCACTTACAAATATGTAGGTGCTTTTTATTGAAAAAATAGAAAATAAAATAAAAAGTAAGATATAGGAAAAATATGTAAGAATTATATGTTATAATAATTGTAGCAAGAAGATGTAATCTACAATTTATAGAGTGGAGTTCATGTATTAAAAAATTATCCTCCCAACGATAAGAAGGGAGGTGAATATACATGGATAATTTTTTATTTAATGTGTTAGCTAGTGTAACAGCTAGTTACATAGTTTATTTGATTAGCAAGTTAATCAAAAAAGTAAAAAGCCACTCTACCGCAAAGAGTGACTTAAAGATTGATATAAATTTTAAATATCATCGTAAAAAATAACTTTCAGTTATAGAACTTCACTCTACCGCAAATAGATTGTAGTTCTTCTTGCTTTTATTATACCACAAATTAGAAAAAATATTGCATATAATATTTTTTATAGTCAATAAAAATATGAAATTTTTTATACACAATGATGATGAATCTAACTAGATGAATAAATTTAATTGTAAATAAGAAAGTACTTACTTAAATGGTAGGTGCTTTTGTTTTGCCAAATTATGCTATAACATTGAGTGAGATGAGTAATTTGTGGGGGAATTTTACAATGTGGATATTAGTACCAATAATAACAATAGTATTACTTATAATAGCTGTTTCTTCTATGCAATATATTTTAGTTATGATAGCTTTTTTGTTGATTATATATTCTTTTATAGAAAAGAAAATAGTTATGGCTCTTGTGTCAGTTCTTTTTTTCACTTATTCAATTTATCTTTGTGCAACTTGGAAAGATAAATCCTTGATAGCAGATAATAAAGTTGAGACTGTTAAGGCACAAAGAGAAACTGTAGAAAGAGAAAAAGAAATGGAAAGAAGAAGAATACAAGAAGAAGTAGACAAAGAAAGATATATTGAAAAACATGGAATGGAAATATCAGAAAATGATTTAAAAGTTAAGCTAGAGGCTTTAGTACCTCAAGAATATAAGGGGAAGAAATATGAATTAAAAGTAGAAAAATTTAAAAGATATAGTATGTATTTTGATTTAACTGTACAAAATGAAAAATTTAGTAATTCTGAAGAATGTAAAAAATTTGTAAAAGAAATTGCTAATGATCTTAAAAAAATTAAAATAAGCAAGGCGTACTTTAAGTTTCATTCAAAAGATGACGGCGGTATATATAATTCTGTTTATATTGATTATTTTAGAAACATACAAAATAATGTAGATAATGTTGAAAATTTAGAATTCAATGAGTTTGAACTTAAAACCGAAGAAGAAGAGAAGCGAGAACAAGAGAAAATAGAACAAGAAAAAAACAGTTATAATAACTACATTCAAAACAGAGTGGTTGACCCACTAGATAGAATAAAGAAACTAAAAGAGTTGCTAGATTCAGGAGCAATTACACAGGAAGAATATAATAAAAAGAAAAAAGAATTATTAGAATAGATAATATAGTAAGCACTTACAAGTATGTAGGTGCTTTTAAATTTACAAAGTATTCCATTTTAATTTTATAGTTTAGATTTTATGATATAATAAAAATATAGAAGTTTTGCAGTGTGCGATATTTGTTACAAAGTAGGGCTTAATACTTGAAATCTAAGATGTTGAGGGTGCGTGATAAGTGTTATCAATTGCACTATTGCCCGCTCACTGCAATTTTAAGAGTATTGTATATATGTAGGTATTGGAAATGCTAAGTTTATTTTGGGGTTTTAGATTAACTATATGGAATGTAAATCTCCTTTCATTTCTCCTTTAGCTTCATAGCTTATTTTGTTTTAGATTAACTATATGGAATGTAAATGAGGAGATTCAGACAGCGACTAAAAAGACTGATATAAAGTTTTAGATTAACTATATGGAATGTAAATAACTTTATATCTCCATTTGCATATCCATCTGATGAACGTTTTAGATTAACTATATGGAATGTAAATGCGTACAAGGTTGAGAAGCTCCGCAATCTCAACGTCGTGTTTTAGATTAACTATATGGAATGTAAATATTTGAAAGGAATAAATTTTAAATGAATGAAAGGATAGGTTTTAGATTAACTATATGGAATGTAAATCAGCCAAAAACTTCGAATTTGAACTAAAATGCGTGGGTTTTAGATTAACTATATGGAATGTAAATTCTCATGACTATTGAATAAATATAATAAACAAGCATACGTTTTAGATTAACTATATGGAATGTAAATAAAAGTTGCACGCCTATTTGATTTTTCAATACATTATGTTTTAGATTAACTATATGGAATGTAAATGACAAAGCGACTATTACTATCTCAGGTGATAAAAATGTTTTAGATTAACTATATGGAATGTAAATGATGAACAATAAAACAATCATCTAAAGACGAAGAAAGTTTTAGATTAACTATATGGAATGTAAATGTTCCTGTTGTGTTTTTTACTAATCCCATTTTATATGTTTTAGATTAACTATATGGAATGTAAATTGCTGTGATTTCACTAATAAAACAATTAATAATTGTGTTTTAGATTAACTATGTGGATTCAAAATTAAATAAACAAAGAAAGCACTTACAAATATGTAGGTGCTTTTATTCTGCTCAAAATTGGTCGGTTGGGTAAAATCATTAGAAAAAATTAGTAAAAACCTCTTTTCTGTAACTCGTTACAATATTATTATTAATGTAACGAGTTACAGAAAAGAGGTGAATAAAATAGCAACTAAAAGTAGGGCAGAGTATATGAAAAATTGTCGAAAAGATAAAAGAGGTTTTAGTGTACTTTTAGACAAAGAAAAGTTAGATAAATTTGATGAAGTATTAGAGGAAAAGAATCTAACCAAGAAAGAATGGCTAGAAGAAAAAATCGACGAGGAACTGGAACAAAAGGAATAAAAAATAAGGGTCACTCCCACCGACCAAAGTTTGAGTAACCCCTATGATGTATACTATCGTATATCAATTATAATATATGTCATTCCTTAAAAAAATCAATTATTAAGGAGTGTAATATTATGAAAAATGAATTAATGATGTTTGAAGGAAAAGAGATTGAAGTATTTGAATTTGAAGGAAGAATTTTATTCAACTCAAAAGATGTAGCAAATTGTTTAGACATAAAAAATGTTAATGAGAATATAATACTTATGAATGAAAAGCAAGTTGTAAAGTTAAGAAATTCGGATATCAGTAATACTGACATCCGAAAACTTAATAATGCTGGAGAAAATTTTCTTACTGAAAGTGGAGTGTATAAATTAATCTTTAAATCAAGAAAAGAAGAAGCTGAGAGATTCCAAGACTGGATAAGCGATGAAGTTTTACCAAGCATAAGACAAACTGGTGCATACATAACTAATAATGTAATCCCGAAAAGTTGAGAGAAAAAGCAAGTGAGATTGAAAAATTACAGTTGCTTATAACAGTACATCTATGTTAAAAGAATTGCTAGATGATGCAGGCTTTGACAATAAATCAAAACTATTAACAGCTAAAACATTATATAAGAAAGCAGGAATTGATTTACCAATAGAGATAAACGAAGAAGAACATTATTTTGATACAAAGCAAATAGCATCTAAACTGAAAATATATTCTAAGAGTAATAAACCAGCTCAGATGGCTGTTTGTGAGATTATTAAAAAGATAAAATTAGAAGAAAATGAAGTAAAAGGAGTTTGGGAAACGAATGGTTCTTGGACTGGTACTGTAAATAAATATACAAAGAGTGTAATAGATAAGGTGAGAACTTGGATAGAGGAAAATAATAGACCTACCAAGATTGCAGGTGAGAAGAAGAATTATTATGTATTTTACAAAATTGAGTAAATTTATCAGTTGTATTAAATAATTTAGTTTAGTTTTGGGGGGATTAATACAATGTGTGAGAATTTACTTGATAATATGTATATTGAAAAGAGAAAAGAAGAATATAGAATTAAACTTTTGAAAATAAGAGAAACAGATATAGATATATATAATAAGTTAGAAAGTATAGTATATAAACTTTCTGAGAAAAAATTAGAGAAAAATAATAAATAGACATATAAAGCACTTGGATATTCTACTGTTTCAAGTGCTTGTTTGGTATAAAATGGTATAATGGAGATAGAGAATTATATTAACCAAAAAATGGAGAAAATAGAGAAGATGATTTAGTTGACGCTTTATCAGTAGGAGTACCTGCAGGTAAGACAGAATCTCTAGTACGATTAGTTGGAGATGGAATAAGTGATACTCAAAAAAGTTTAATAAATAAAAGAGAATTTAGAAATATAACTCAAATTGGTGGAAATGGAAATGAGAAAGCATTTAGTGAAGTAGAAAACTTAGTTAAATAGATTAGAAGGTAGCAACTAGAGTTGGTTGTTACCTTCTTTTTTTATACTTTCTCTCTCTAAGTATTTTATTTTTCATATCTTCTAATACATCTAATGCAGTAGTATAAAATTGTATATTATTTCTATAAGGTATAGCTATTGGAAGAATGCCCTTGTTAACTAAAAAAATAAGAAGTACAATAAATAAAAGTGTCATAATCATTCTAATAAAATAATTAGTGATATCTGATAAATCAAATGTTAAGTTAATTGTTGTAGAAAATACAACAGCCATAATAGATATATACAAAGCAAAAATGGGGTTACTATTTTTTTGTAACTGTCCTTTAAGCCTAGATTGCTCTATTTCTATATCTTGAATACTTTTTATGGAATCCATTTCACTATAATACTTATAAACTTTTAAATAATATTTTTTATACTTGTTTAAAGCTTCTTCATTATCTTTAAGGTCTTTGTCACTTAACTCTGATTTAACTTCCCCAAAATCCATAAAATCCCTCCTACAATGTTATATAATATACTTTAATTTATAGCATATTTAAGAACTTATATCAGCAATTTGTCGAACGATTTTAGCTAAAAATAGAGTATAATGATAGGCTTATTATTTATAAGATATTATTTTTTATATAGTTATATATTTCTTTCTAATTAGATAATATAATGCTGTTGTTATAATGGCTACTAATATTATTGCTATTATTGTAATATCTAATCTTCTTGTAAATAAGCCTATTGCTATATACTCAAGACCTGTTACATAGCGATAAAGTACTTCTAGTTTAACAGTTTTTTTCTTATCTATATTTCCATATATTGATTCTAATTTATTAAAATATTTTTTACTACAAAAAGCAGTTTTAGGTTTAATTAAATATATTATTGTAGTTCCTATTATAACTATTATTCCAATAAGTATAAGATTGATATTTCCAAAATCCATAGCAGATACCTCCTATTAAATTTGCTTTTCTTAATCAAAGTATATCAGTAACACAAGTACAAAGAGTATCTAAAATATTACAAATATTAACAGGATAGATAAAACTATAGTAAAAATTGTAATAATAAAGCGAACGAAAATTATCATACTAAAACATAAGACATGTTATAATTGTATTAGATAGAAGATTAACATACACCAAAGCACTCCTTATAATAAAGAGTGCTTATTTTTTTGAAATTCATCAATATATAAACTATCAAGAACCTTATTCAACACACCTTAAAATCGATTTAAATAGTTCTTTTTGATAACATAATTTATATGATATAATAAAAAAATAGAAGTGTACCACCAATACACTTCTATAGCTATAACTAAGCATTCTCTTGCTGGGGGAGTGCTTTTTTCATTTCTCCAAACAACATTATTTACTTCATCAGTAATTATCAAATCAATCTCATTATCTTTCAAAATCTCTGTTGCAGTACAAATTAGATTATCTAAGTCAAAACTTCGAGTTATCTCTAGTTGTTTGTTATTTACTTCTCTTTTTAGTATATAAGTTTTAAAATACATTTATATCACCCCTTGTATTTACTCTTTTTTCTCTAAAAATATATTGATAAGTAAATATGCAACAAATAAAAAAATCTCAATGACACATAGTGTTATAGCTATAACTAGAAGTGATTGATTTTTCCATGCACTATAAGCTATGATGAAAAGAAATGTAAAAGTAAATAATGTATAATTCATAATTTTAACTAAGATATGACTTGTTTTCATTGTTAAGTACAAGTCTCTTTCATCTTTACTATCGTGTAATTCTTCAACAATGCCTTTTCTTGAAAAAGCATTACAAAAATTAAAGATTGCTATTACAATTAAAAGAAATGATGAAATTAGGAATCTTTTATCTTTTAAAATGCAATAAATAACTAAACTAGCACAACATAACACACAAACTATAATACCCACTATAAAACTTCGTTTACTCTTTACTTTCATGTTTTTTATCCTCCATTTCTTTATTTTCTTTTAAACAACATAGTTCTTCAATCGTTGTACCAAACACTTGTGCCATACGATAGGCAAGCATAAGAGAAGGGCTATATTGCTCTTTTTCAATAGAAATAATTGTTCTGTTTGATACATGGACTAAATCAGCGAGTTGTTGCTGTGTTAGACCCATATTTGTTCGAAATTCTCGTACTTTTGTTTTCATTCCATAACCTCTTTCTATATGAAGCTAACTTCATGTGAAGTTAACTTCATAATATCCTAAAATGAGTAAAATGTCAATCTCATTAGATAAGTATTATAAAACCTAAAAGAATAATATGGTAAAAATTGGATGGAATTATTTACCTTAATTCTCTTGTTTGTAAAACTTTATTGATATAGAATTTAACATATACATAAATCGGCAAAGGGGCGCGAATTATGAAAATTAGTAAATTACCAGAAGCGGAATTAAAAGTTATGAGATATATTTGTGAAGCTAACAAGGTATTAACTTCTAGGGAATTAGTTGCTGCAATGGAAGAAAAATATGAGTGGAATGAATCAACTACATTTACAGTTTTGAAAAGATTAGAGCGAAGAGAGTTTTTAAGTACAGAGAAAATAGGCAAACTTACACATTATAATATACTAGTAAAAGAGAAAAAATATCTAAGGTTTGAAACAAAGGAATTTTTGAAGAACATACATAAAAATTCAATTTCAAGTTTAATGTCAGCGTTACATGGTGAAGACGACGAAGTGGATGAAGATAAATTAAGTGAACTCGAAGAATGTTTTAAGAATTTGAAATAAGAAAATGACAAATTGATACATAATAAATAAAATGAAGGTATGAAATTATAACTTTTTCTACCTTCATTTTGTTTATTATTCTGAACATGTTAAGAAAATGAAATAAGTTTGTATTTTAGTTATATAAATTTTAATAGAATATGTACAGTATATAGTAGATAGAATGTATAAAAATAGAATTTAAATAAGTAGCTATTATTGCAGTGAAATGAATGTTTCTAAGTATATTTGGGTGGAAGAATGGTGGAAGAAAATTAGTGAAATGTAATTTTTCCACCATTCTTCCACCTAGAAAATAGAAACTGTTTAATAAGAATTAATATACATTAATTCAGCTGAATGCAATCAAAATACTTAAATGAAAGTAATCTGAAAACAACATAATTCAAATCAATTTATTCAAATAAACCTCAATTTATCTTAAATCTTAAGAAATATTTAAGAATTAGGATAATATTTTCTTAAGATTTATATTTTATTATATAGTTATAAGGGAAAGTTACAAAAATGTAAGCCAAAGTAATATAACAATTTAGTCATTGTTGAGAAAGGGAGTGAAAGATATTGTATAATATAGATAAGTATTATTATACAATAGAGGAAGTGAAAATATGTACAATATATTAGTAGTAGACGATGATAAAGAAATTGTTGATTCGATAGAAATATATCTTAAATCAGAAGGATTTAAAATATATAAAGCATATGATGGAATGAAAGCTTTGGAAATAATAACAGAGAATGACATTCATCTAATACTAATGGATATAATGATGCCTAAATTAGATGGAATCAAAGCAACTGTAAAAATACGAGAAGAAAGAAATATTCCAATAATTTTAATTTCAGCAAAAAGTGAAGATACAGATAAAATAATAGGATTAAATATTGGAGCTGATGATTATATAACAAAGCCATTTAATCTATTAGAGCTTATAGCTAGGGTTAAATCAAACTTAAGACGATATGTAACTTTAGGTAATTATGAAGATACATGTAAAGAAATTCTAAAAAGTGGAGCTTTGGAGTTAAATACACTAACAAAAGAAGTTAAAATTGATGGTGAAAACATAAAAATGACTCCAATTGAGTATAAAATAATTGAACTTCTTTTAGAAAATAAAGGACGAGTTTTCTCAATAGATGAGATATACGAAAAAGTATGGAATGAGGAAAGTTTTAATTCAGAAAATACAGTAGCAGTACATATCAGACGAATAAGAGAAAAGATTGAAATAAATCCAAAAGAACCAAGATTTTTAAAGGTGGTGTGGGGAGTTGGTTATAAGATTGAAAAATTTTAGTGGAAAAATTATAAAAGAAAAGAGTTTAATATTTAATTGCATTTTGATTTTAGTCATTTTTACATTTACACAAATGTTAGGAATTTTAATATGTTTTAATTTTTTCTCTGAGAGTTTAATTTACTCTATGGGGATTATGCTTTTCTTAAACTTTATTTTATATAAAATACTGACAATGTAGATGAGGTGGGCAACTTGGAGAAATATAGAGTATTAAAGTTAGTTTCATTAATCATAATATCTATCTCATTTCCATTAACTATATTGTTGGTGACAATAGGACTTGCTGAGCCTAAATACAATATACAAAAAACTTCTACAAAGAGTGGGATTTTTGATATATCTGATGATTTTTATGATAGTAATATATTTGACGAAGGAACAATGGCAAGTCTATTACCCAAGTTTAAGCTATCTGTAGGTGGTAAATTAACTAGTAAAGAAAAAGGTAAATTCCAACAAGAAGGTAAAAGTATAGATTTAAGTAGTAGTGATTCTGAGTATGATAAAATCATGATTAATGAACAAGCTTCTGAAGAATATTTAAGTTATCTAAAAAATATAAAAGTGTATGTTATTAATACATACACAGGAGTATTTTATACAAATACGTCATATGCTAGTTTATATGATTTTAAACAAAAAACTAAGAGCTATTGTAATGTAGAGATAATAAATAAGATAGGAAAGAGCTCATATATTAAAACAATAAATGGAGAAAAATTTGAACTGAATAATCTGAGTCTGGAACTAAATGAAGTAGATGAAGGTTTTGAGGCATATGTATCTTTTCCAGAAGAGCCAACTATAGAAGATGGAATAGTATATACTAATTTTCAAATATTTAAACAAGCTACAGAAAAAGTAAGATTATTTTTTGTAGCTAGTTTAAGTTTAGCAATTATATGTTTATTATCTATAATTTTATATATCAAAATAAAAGGTGAAGTTTTAAAAAGAAATAATGTATTTTTACTAATATACAGTAAGATACCTATGGAATTTAATGTAATATTAGTATCTATTTCAATTGCAATTTTAACTATATATGCTCTTGCTGTATCTTATCATATTGATGTAATTGCATTAGTTTCTTTATCTTTACTGATAGTATCAAATAATATATTTTTTATAAATGTGCAATTGAGTTATTTAGAAAATAAAATGTGTATATTTAAGACAAGTATTATAGTAAGAGTGATTTTATGGTTAATAAAAACTGTAAGGGAGGTCAGTAACGCTATAAAGAAAGTATCTTTAGCAAGGAAAGTTATTGTTATAGTGATAATATCTTTAGCTTTAATCATGGTAATTAGCACTCGAAGTATAGGTATGGGATTACTGTTTTCTATATGTATTTTTTTAGGATTTACAATATATATAACTAAAAGACTTTCATATCTTAGTTACGTAATAGAAGGTACAGAAAGAATAAAAAAGGGAGAATTAGATTATAAGATAAAAATTACTGGGAATGATAATTTTACGTCTTTAGCTGAAAATATAAATAATATTGGAGAAGGTCTTGATAGAGCTATAGAAGAGCAAGTAAAAAGTGAAAGAATGAAGTCTGACCTTATAACAAATGTATCTCATGATTTGAAAACTCCACTTACTTCTATAATAAATTATGTAGATTTAATTAAAAAAGAAGAATCAATACAACCAGAGTATATAAATGATTATATAAATGTACTTGAGTCAAAGTCAAAAAGACTAAAATTATTGATAGAAGATTTATTTGAAGCGAGTAGAGTAAGTAGTGGCAATATAGAATTACAAATTAGCAAGATTGATTTAGTGCAACTATTAAGACAAAGTATAGGTGAACTTGAAGAAAAATTATCTAAAAATAATTTATATTTAAAATTAAATGTTCCAAATGATAAGGTGTATATATGGGCAGATGGAAGAAGAATGTATAGAGTATTTGAAAATCTTTTATCTAATATAGCAAAATATTCCTTAGAAGAAACTAGAGTCTATATTGATGTATATGACTATGGTGAAAATGTAAAGGTAACTATGAAAAATATATCTTCTTATGAATTAAATTTTGACCCAAGTGAGATTATGGAAAGATTTAAAAGAGCTGATGAATCAAGGAATACTGAAGGAAGTGGATTAGGGCTTGCTATTGCAAGAGATTTAGTAGCTTTACAAGGTGGAAAATTTTATATAGAAATAGATGGAGATTTATTTAAAGCAAATTTAGAGTTTCAAAAATATGAAGAAGAAATAACAAATATGGAATGAGATAGTATTTAAGTATATATATTTTTTTTACTGTCGAAAGCTTTTATTATAATATATTAGAATATTTACAGTAGAGAATGAAGAGTAAAAACAGAGTAACTTTAAGTCACTCTGTTTTTTATTTAAAATCAATAATATAACAACTTAAATTAAAATTGTACACATAGTTTTAAAATAACTTATACAATAAAACATTATCCAAATATCACAAGATAATTCCAAATAAATATATAGATATCACTCCTGTAATAATAGAAATACCAATAGATTTAAACTTATATGCAACAAGAAGTACAATCATAAAAGATATAATTTTAGGGTTAGCTATAGATAAATATAGACTATCTCCATTAAAAAATACATCTTTAGCAGTTAAGGAAGTAAGTATTGCTACAGGTATAAATTTCATGATTTTTTTCAAAAAATCAGGCATCTCTTTTTTTGAAAAAATTAACATAGGAAGCACTCTTGGTAGATATGTAACAATGTACATTCCAATTATAATAAAAAATATATAATTATTATTCATAAGATTCCTCCTTTTTACAGTAAGATTCTTCTATAAAGAAACCAATTAAAGATGCTAAAATTGATGCAACTATTATTACTAAATTGCTTTTGAATAATGCATATAAAATAACAGAAATAATGATTGATGATATAAATACTACAATATAAATCTTATTTTTTATTTGAGAAACTATTAAAGCTATAAACATAGAAGTCAATATGAAGCCAGAAATAGAACTGTCTATAGATATACTTTCTCCTAAAAATGCTCCAATAAAATTAGCTAAAACTGATGAAATTAAGCAGAAGAAATTAAGATAAATAGCATTTCTATCAGACCAATTTCCAGCAGTAAATTTTTCATAATTAACTGCAAAAGTTTCATCTGTTATAGTATGACAAAATGGCAATATAAATTTTGGACTTTTATTTTTTATGTACATGTTCAAATTAGAACTCATTAGAAAATGTCTTAAGTTAACTATAAATGTAGTCAAAACAATAGATGTTACACTTGCACCAGTAGAAATCATTGAAGCTGCAATGAATTGAGAACTTCCTCCAAATACTAAAGTTACCATTAGTGCTATTTGAAAAGGTGAAAGACCAGATTTTTGTAATAGTATTCCTCCTACTATACCTATAGGTATATAACCTAAGAATATAGGAATTGAAGCAATAAAGCTTTCTTTTAATTGTTGAGTTCTTTCCACAATAAATCACTCCTTTTGTATTAAATGTATTAAAGTATTAGTAAAACAGAAAAATAGATTAATTGTATAATTGCAATTATAATTAAAAATAAATTTGGATTAATGTATAAAATACTATACAACAAATAAATAATCTTAAACGGTTATTAAATTTTATCTATTTGTTATTATGATGTAATAATACATATTAATCTCTATAAGTTAATTACTATCTGGTGTAATTTTATTTTAACAACAAAAAAAAATACACACAATTAAAATATTGTGTGCAATACAATTATTTTTTCTCTTCTAATAGTCTTTTTAATACGCTCAAACCAGCTTTAAGTTCTTCTGTACTTTCTGTAGCACATACAGCTATTCTTATTGCAGAAATTGGTTTTTCTTTTCCAACAGCAAAACGTTCAGAAGCATAGACCTGTACACCTTCTTTAAGTGCTTGTATCTCAAATTTTTCTGCCATTATTCCATCAGGTAGAATCAACCATCTAAATATACATTCTTCATTTCCCAAAAGATTATATCCAGATAAATATTGATTAATAATCTTGTTTCTTCTTCTTGCAGATTTACGGCGTGCATTAATTAATTTATCGGCTTCACCTGATGTAATCATGCGATAAGCAATTTCTGTTAAAAAATAAGATTGAGATAGATTAATGTTGTATAATGCGCTTGATAATGCCTCTCGATACTGTTTAGGTGTAGAGATATATGCTAGCCGTAAACTAGGTGCAATAATTTTTGATAAACTCGTAATATAAATTGTTTGATTGGGCAGATAGGAAGCCACTGGATTTAAATGTGTTTCATTAAGTAAACTATGAATAGCATCCTCAATAACAATTAAATTGTATTTAGATGCAATATTTGCAATCATTTTTCGTCCATTTTGTGACATTATATGTGTAGTTGGATTTTGATAATCTGGTATTATGTATAGACCTTTAATATTTTCATTTTTACAAGCATATAATAGTCCTTCTTCACTAATCTCATTATCTTCTTGTTTAATTGGAATTAGTTGAATCCCAAGCATTTTAGCTGCTGTCTTTATTCCAGGATAAGTTAATGGGTCTACACCTATTCTATCTCCATGTTGAAACAAACCAGCTAAAATAGCAACAATTGCATTTTGTCCACCACTTGCAGGAAGTAAGCTATCTGATGTAGTTTCAAGCCCAGCTTTATAAATTAATTTGGCAATAGCTTCTTTTTGCCATTTAGCACCATCTCTTTGTCCATATTGGAATATAGTTTTAAAATCTATTTCCTTAATTATGTGTTTAAACAAAGTATTCATTTCTTCTAGTGTGAAATCTGGATTCATTGTGCCCATTTCAATAAATGTAATTTTATTATTACTGGACATCAAGAATAGATTTGAACGCGTATCATAAGATACAAAAGTTCCACTTCCTGTAACTCCACTTATTAGACCTTTTTTTTCACAAATTTTAAAAGCTCTAGAGATAGTACTCACATTAACATCTAAGAAATCTGCCAATTCACGTTGGGGTGGTAATTTAGTACCTGGTAATAAAAATCCATTGTTGATATCTTGTTCTAGTTGTTCTGCAAGCGCCTTATATAATATTTGCCCTTTTGAAGGTCTCTTTGGTTTCCAGTTCATAGGATAATTTTCAAAAGAATTAATTGGCATAAGTTTTCACCTCACATTATTAATTTGATTTTTTCTTTATCTAAAACAATAAATTCTAAAGATACAAATAAAAACTGATAGGAAATAATTCTATTAGTTTTTGTCTTTTAATTGATTTCAAATCTTCCTATAATTTTTATACCTTCTTTATCATAAAGAGGGATTGTTTTTTTAAATATATTAAAATTTCTTTTTCTTGTATATAAAACAGCTTCTTCTGGTGTCTTTGGTTGATTATCACAATCGTACAAATTTCTTTTTTTTAACTAAAAGCAATAATACATAAAATTATTATTGCTAATGATACTCTTAATGTGGTATATAGTCATAGTGTCACATGTTTATCAATAGTTTTTTCATTAATTATTGTAACGAATAGTAGGACTCATAAAATACTTAGAAATATGTTTTTAGATAGATTTTAAATATATAATCTAACTTATATCTATAAATTAACACTATTATTCTCCAATTCCATTTCTAGTTTTTTTATAAATTTATTAAATTCTTCTGGTTGCCTTTTTCCAAACAATACTCTTACAAGAGCTGAATTGATTTTTCCAAATATATTCCTCTTGCTCTCACTTTCAATAAAAATAAGTTTTGTATTTTCTAAGTCAATATGTACTAATTCATATCTAGTAATAGTACTTTCTCTTTTATTGCTTGTTTTTATCTCATATACTCTATTTTTTTCGAAATTAGTTATTTCAACCTTAAATCTTTTATTATTTTTTTGCTGTACAAATGTTCCTACTGCTTTTTTCTCATTAAAATTAGGAAAATTTAGTCTTGCAGATTTTGTAAATATATTAAATATGTCTTTTGCAGAATATTTTAATAAAACTTCAGTTTTAAATGTATTCATATCGTTTTCCCTTCTGTATATAAATTTAATATTTATAAGTTAATTTTTAAGTTAAAATAGTATAATATGCCATATTAAATCATGTTAAAACTATTTATATAGCTAAAATCTTACCTATATAAGTATGTATACTATCATATAAAAATAAAATCTTAAAATAGAAAGGGTTAAAAACACAGTTTATTATAATTTTTATTGTTGAGTAGATACGTACTATTATATATGATTGAGCAAGTTTTTCAATCATAAATTTATAAAGTATTTTGCATTAAAATTTAAACAAAGAATTAAATTATTTAAGATTATGAATAACTAATACATTTAGTAAATTACTAAATATACAAAATGTAAATACTTATCAAAATGTATAAATACTTATGACATCTAGTTACTTACAGGGTTTAAGTAGAAAAAAATATCAAAGTAAGTATGGCATGATAGTTGCTTATATATTTATCAAGAAAGGAGTTATTAAGCATGGAGTTGAGAGATAAACTTGTAAACATCATAAATACAGAAAATAAAAAAGATCCATTAACAGATGTTCAAATAGCAAAGTTTTTAAGTACAACTAGAGAGAACATAACTAATTTGAGAAAAGAACTTAATATAAGTAATTCAAGGCAAAGAAGATATCCTTATTTAAAATCAGCAATTTCGGCAATATTACAAAAGAATAAGAATATTTCTATATCAGAAATTACAAGGGAATTGATGACAGAAGGCTTTAATATATCTAGAAGAGTTGTGGAGGAACTTTTACCTAAAGAAAGTTTAGAAATGGATGTAGTAGAGGAATCTGAAGAAGAATCGAATGACCCATTTGAAACTCTGATAGGTAATAAAGGGAGTCTTAGAAATGCTGTAGAGCAGGCTAAATCTGCTATATTGTATCCACCAAAAGGGTTACCAACGTTGATTATTGGGGAAAGTGGAGTTGGTAAGAGTTTATTTTCTAGACATATGTATGAGTTTGCAAAGCAAAAAAAGATAGTAAAAGAAAGCTCCAATTTTGTTGTATTTAACTGTGCTGATTATAGTGACAATCCACAATTATTATTATCTTTGTTATTTGGATATAAAAAAGGTGCATTTACAGGTGCTGAATATGATACACCAGGTCTTGTAGAAGAAGCTGATGAAGGAGTTTTATTTTTGGATGAAATACATAGATTGCCTCCAAAAGGCCAAGAAATACTATTTTCTATTTTAGATAGGGGAAAGTTTAGGAGATTAGGTGAAACTAATGCTGAAAGAAAAGTAAGTATTATGTTGATTGGGGCAACTACTGAAAATGTAGAGACTAATTTATTATTAACATTCAGAAGAAGGATACCAATGCTAATAACTTTGCCACCATTACATGATAGATTACTAAAAGAGAAAATAGACCTTATATACAATATCTTTCAACAAGAGTGTAATAGAATAAATGCAAAAATATTTGTAGATAAAAATGTGATTGAAATACTTGCACTAAAAAAGTTTAGTGGAAATATAGGACAATTACAAAATATGATTCAGGTTCTTTGTGCAAGAGCTTTTATGAAGTTTATAAATTCCAAAGATGAAGATAGTGAATCGATAGTAGTAGTAGATATAAATGAAGTTTTAAAGCTTAAAGATTCTTTTAAAGATGCTGCCTTTCAAGAGATTGAATATACAGAGATAAGAAAATATTTGAAAAATGCTATATTTATACCATTTAATTTAGAAGAATCATCAGTAAAAGGAAGTCTTTTAAGTGATGAATATATATTACCAGAGGACATATACAAAACAATTGAAAAGAAATATTATGACCTAAAATCCCTAGACATTGAAGATATAGATATAGAGAATATTTTATGGACTTTTATTTTAAATAGATTTGCTGACTTAAAGTTTAATCTCGATAGTAATGAAGAAATTTTTTCAATGAGTGATTTAAATAGTTTTGTAAGTGATAGTTTAGTTAAACTGGTAAAAGAACTTATGAATGATATAGTTGAAAAAAATATGAATTTAGAAGTAAATAAAAATATGTTCAAATATCTAGCAATACACTTAGAAGAAGCTATAAAAAGAATTAAGCTAAATCAAAAGATAATAAATGTAAATTTAGAAAAAATAAAGATTGACTTTTCAAAAGAATATGAAATTAGTAAAAGTTTTGCAATAAAAATTGAGGAATCAATTGGTATTAAGATTTCAGATGATGAAATTGGATTTATAACGCTCTACATAAAGTCTGCTCTAAAAAATGAAGTGAAAAAAGATAAAGTAGGGTTAATAATAATTTCTCATGGACGTATAGCTACAGAGACTGTAAATGTAGTTAAAGAACTTTTAGGTGTAAAGTTTCCTGTGGCTATAGATATGCCTTTAGATGAAAAACCAATAAATATATACAATAAGGCAGTAGAACTGTCAAAAATAATAGACCAAGGGAAAGGCATATTGTTTTTGGTGGATATTGGTTCACTTACAAACATAGGTCAAATAGTAAATAAGAGAACCAATATAAGTACTAAAACTATTGATAGAGTAGACCTCCTAATGGCACTAGAAGCAACTAGAAAAGTTTCTATGGGAGAGGAAGAACTTGATGAAATATTTTTTTCTTTGCTAAAAGATAGGATGGGATATAACTATGAATTAGAAAAACACATAGATAAATCAAATGCAATTATAACATTATGTCTTACTGGAGAAGGAACTGCTAAGTATATAAGTAAAACGTTGGAAGAAAAGTATGATAACACTAAATGTTATCAAATGAGTGCATTGGATGAAAATTTATTTTGTAAAATTGAAAATCTAAAAGAGACAAACAATATATTAGCTATTGTTGGGACAATAAACCCTAAGATACCAGGTATAAATTTTATACCCTATAATAAAGAACTTTTCAAAAATTTGGATATCTATCTATCAAAATCAAAACAACAAGATGACAGACCAGTTAAATCGTATGAAAGAATGCTTGATGAGGATTTAGTGATTTTTGAACCAGATATATATTTTAAAAAAGATTTATTAGAATATGTATGTTCAATTCTTATAAATAAAGAATATGTAGAAAAAGATTACTTAGATTCTGTTTTACATAGAGAGGAAATGCTTCCAACATATTCTAAAGGAGCTATAGGTGTGCCTCATGGAGATTCTTCTACTGTAAATAGTACAAGGTTTGTTTTTGTTAAACTAAAGAATCCTATTGATTGGGGTGTAGGTAATGTAAATTTCATATTTATGCCAGTTTTTCAGGCTAATGATAAAGAGATTGTTAAAAATGTTCTTGAGATACTAAAAGATGCAGAATTTATGAACAATGCCAATAAGTGTTTTGATAAAGATGCTTTTAGAAGGATTATATTTGATAAATTTAAACATCTGTAGCCATAGCAAAAAAATTGAGAGGAGTTAGAGTAATGAATGTAGATTTAATATCATTGGGTTTAGAATCTAATGATTATGAAAGTGTTATTGAAGAATTAGGAAGTATAATGTGTAAAAAAGAATATGTAAAAGAAACATACATAAATGCTGTCTTGGAAAGAGAAAGGACATTACCAACAGGTCTAGATATTGGAGAAATGTGTGTTGCTATTCCACATACAGATTCAAAGCATGTAAATGAGTCTAATGTAGCTGTAGGGATATTGAAAAATCCTGTAAAGTTTAATTCAATGATAGACCCAAAAGATAGACTTGATGTAGAACTTGTATTTTTATTAGCAGTAAAGAACCCAGATTCACAAGTAAAACTGTTAAAGGATTTAATGTCAGTTTTTCAAAATATAAAGTTATTAAAAAATATAAAAAACGCATCAACAAAAGAAGAAGTAGCTAAATTATTGGATTTTATAGAAATTTAATGTAGGAGAATTTTATAAATAAAAAATTAAAATTTAAACAATCAAAGTAAGTATTATTTTTTTAATAGGTTTAATCTTATATAAAATAAAAATTTAGAGTGAAAAATTAGGAGGAAATTATTATGAAACAATTTAATGTATTATCAGTTTGTGGTTCAGGGACAGTTACATCATCTATGGTAGCAGGTAAATTAAAAGAAGTACTAGGTAATAAGGGGATTTCTATTACTACAACAGAAGCTAGACCAACAGAAGCACTAAATTTAGCACAATCAGGAAGATTTGACTTTATAACATTTACGAGTCCACTTCAAACAGGCGATTATGGAATACCAACTATAAATGCATTTGCTTGCCTAACTGGTATAGGGGAAGAGGCATTCTTTGAAGAAGTTTTGACTGTTATTGAAGAGATAGATAAGTAAGTTTTGGAGACGTGAATTTATAGTATTTAAATCAATGATTTAGATACTATAATAAGCTAATATTAACTAAATATTTGTGGAAAAAACATTTTATATGTTGTCATAAATTAAAAAATTATAAAAATAGTCACTTAAGTATTAAATTAAGCTTATAAATATTTATAAGTAGGAGGGAAAAAGATGTTAGAATTTATGAAATCTATAATCGATACATTTGGTTCTGCAATTATAGTTCCAATTATAATATTCATAATAGCAAAGATATTTAAAGTAACTACTAAGAAATCGTTTCTTTCTGCTGTGTATGCAGGAGTTGCTTTACAAGGTTTTACACTGATTTTAAATTCATTTACACCAATAATAACACCAGTTATCAATAGGATGGTTGAGAGTACAGGAGTAAACCTACCAGTTTTTGATGTTGGTTGGCAAGCAACATCATTGGTTGCATTTTCAACAAGTGCAGGTATGATATATTTAGGTCTTGGTATATTATTACAAACAATTTTATTTTTGATAAAATGGACAGACGTGTTTCAACCATCAGATTTATGGAATAACTATTCTTATATGGTATGGGGAGCAATGGTTATAGGAGTAACAGGAAATTTTCCTTTAGGTATAGCATGTATGGTTTTATTAAACCTATATAGTTTATTAATATCAGAGTTAGTTGCAAAGAGATGGTCTAGTTACTATAGATATCCTAATTGTACAATAATAGCTATGCATAATGTTGAGGCTTCTGTGTTTGCAGTATTTGCAGACCCTATATACAATAAATTGGGATTAAATAAAATAAAATTAAATCCAAAAGAATTAGAGAAGAAATTAGGGTTTTTAGGTGAACCAATTACTTTAGGTCTTTTTTTAGGTATGTTTATAGGTATATTAGGTAATATGACGAGAATAAATACTATGGAAGCTTGGGGAGAAATAATGAAAGTAGGTATATCTACAAGTGCAGTGATGGCAATTTTCCCTAAAGTAGCAAGTATGTTTGCTCAAGCATTTGCACCTATAACAGAAGCAGCTAGAAAGATTATGCAAAAAGCTGGAAACCGTGAGTGGTACATAGCAGTAAATGATGCTGTTGGATATGGTGAACCTGCAACTTTAATATCAGGTCTTATATTAATTCCAATAATGCTTGTAATAGCTATGGTACTTCCTGGTAATAAGGTATTACCAGTTGTGGATTTATTGGCAATTCCATATATGGTTCAAGGTTTAGTTGCCATACATAATGGTAATATACCAAAAGTATTAGTTTCAGGTATAATTTGGTTTGGATTAGGATTATATGTTTGTACATCTACAGCACCATTATTTACAGATATGGCTACAAATATAGGTGTAGCTATACCTGCAGGAGCAATGTTAATAACAAGTTTTAATATACTAGGAAAACCTTTGATGGGGTTAGTTTTCTTTGCATTTCTAAGTGCAAATCCAATTTATATAGGTCTTTCAGTTGTAATTTACTTTGTTCTATGGGCATTGTTTAGAAAGAACAAAACAAGTATTCTTGATTATTTAGAAAAACAAGCACTTAAAAATGTAGAAGAAGAGCCTGTAGCAGTTTAAGTTTATAAAAATGAAATAAGAATAATTAAAGGAGTTTATAATTGATTTTATATAAGTATCAGATAATACCTGAGAAATATTTAAATGAAATATAGACTTCTTTTTATTTGATAATATTTGTAATTATAATGCATTGTATTTTTATAGTTGAGTTTTCTGTATAACCTGCTATTTAAAACATACTCTTTTATATTTATACAGTAATGTGGTTTAATTTTATAAAATGTAATCTCTACTGGTAAAAGACTTTGTATATAAGGCATTTGCCTGAATAAACCATTTATCTTTTGTATGGCATAGATATTGCTATATAGAAGTATATAGCATGAAAGGAGATATTTATATGGGAAATAAAATGAGAGCATCAGTATTGTATAATGTAGGTGATGTCAGATATGAAATGGTAGATATACCAGAAATAACAGATACGCAAGTGCTTGTAAATGTAAAATATGTTGGGATATGTGGTTCAGATTTACCTAGGTCTATGGTAAGTGGTTTGAGTGGAAATACAAAATATCCATTGATTTTAGGGCATGAATTTTCTGGTGAAGTTGTTAAAATTGGAGAAAAAGTAAAGCATATTAATGTAGGAGATAGAGTAGCTGTTGCACCATTAGTACCTTGTGGAAAATGTGATTATTGTAATGAAGGTAATTTTGGCTTGTGTGATGATTACAATATAATTGGAACAAGAGTAAATGGAGCGTTTGCAGAATATGTAAGAGTTCCAGAAGAACATATTTTAAAACTACCAGATACATTGGATTATGAAACTGCTGCCGGAATTGAACCAGCAACTATAGCTTATCATGGGATTTCAAAGTCTAATATTAGAGTAGGAGATAGTGTAGTTGTGTTAGGATGTGGTCCAATAGGTCAGTTTGTTATACAATGGGCAAAGGTGTTTGGTGCATCTAAGATTATAGCAGTTGATATTTTTGATGAAAAATTAGAACTTTCTAAACTTCTAGGAGCAAACTATATACTTAACTCAAAAGAAGTAAATGTAATCAAAGAAATAAAAAAAATAACAAATGGTGGTGCTGATGTTGTAATAGAAACTGCTGGTAGCCGATTTACACAAGAACAATCTCTATTTGTAGCAAAAAAGAGAGGAAATATAGTGTTTGTAGGTATATCACACACAGAATTACCACTTAGTGCAGACGCTACTGAGTGTATATTACGTGGAGAACTTACCTTGAAAGGTTCTTGGAATTCATATACAAGCCCTTATCCTGGAAGAGCATGGACTGCAACATTGGATTTTATGGAAAAAGGTGACATTATTTTTAAACCCATGATTTCAGATAAAATAGGTCTTAATGAAGTGGGTGACTTTTTAAGTAAAATGAGCAAGAGAGAAATTAATTTCAATAAAATCCTAGTAGAAATATAAAAATTTAATAAAAAATTCTAAAAGCAATTAAATTTTATAACTATGACATTAAATAAAATAAAAATAATTTTCTTAAATAAAATATAGGAGGAAGAAAAGTGTTAGAAAATTTAAAAGAAGAAGTATTAAAAGCAAACTTAGAATTACCTAAGAAAAAGCTAATTACTTATACTTGGGGAAATGTAAGTGGGATAGATAGAGAAAAAGGATTAGTGGTGATAAAGCCAAGTGGTGTAGAGTATAGTAATATGACTGTAGAAGATATGGTTGTAGTTGATTTAGAGGGAAATATAGTTGATGGCAAATTAAGACCTTCTTCAGATACCCCGACTCATCTAGTTTTATATAAAGAGTTTGAAGAATTGGGGGGAATAGTACATACACATTCAAGTTGGGCAACAATTTGGGCTCAAATAGGAAAATCTATACCATCTTGTGGTACTACTCATGCAGATTATTTTTATGGAAGTATACCATGTACCAGAAAAATGACTAGAGAAGAAATTTGTAATGAATACGAAAAGGAAACTGGAAATGTAATCATTGAAGAATTTATGGGAAGAAATCCAATTCATTGTCCAGGAATAATTGTAAATGACCATGGACCTTTTACATGGGGAAAAGATGCAAATGAGGCTGTGCACAATGCAGTAGTTTTAGAAGAAGTTGCAAAGATGGCTTATTATACAGAGTTAATGAGTCCTGATAATATTATGGATAAGGTTCTTATGAATAAACATTTTTCAAGAAAACATGGAAAAAATGCATACTATGGTCAAAAATGATTATCTGGAGGTGAATTATGCTAGACTCTTTAAAAGGTAAAGTTGTGGAAATAGCAATTAAAGCAGAGCATTATGGTTTATGTAAAGAAAAGACTGGTAATTTTAGTATTAGAGATAAGGATACTGGATATATACTTATAACCCCATCAGGTATAGGAAGAGAAGAATTAAAAGTTGAACATATTTGTGTATTGGATTTGGATGGAAATGTAATAGAAGTTGAGAAAGGTATTAAGCCAAGTAGTGAGGTATTGATGCATATTGAAATATACAAAACAAGAGAAAATATAAATGCCATATCACATACTCATTCTTTATATGCAACAGCATTTTCAGTAGCAAAGAAACCAATTATACCAATTGTATATGAATCAGTTAATTATGGCGGTTATGTAGATATTGCTTCATACGAAAGACCAGGAACTTTAAAATTAGCTAAGAGTGTTTCAAAATTACTGATAGATACAGATGCATGCTTATTAGAAAGACATGGGTTGACAACTGTAGGTAATGATTTAGACGAAGCATTATTAAAATCAAGATATGTTGAAGAGGTAGCAGAAATATACTATAGGTCTTTAGTATTAAATCAATTTAAAGAACTTGAAGTAGTAGATGTTGATGAGTTTAAATCTTGGAAATACCCAGAAGAAATAAAGTTTTAATCTAAATAATTTTCATTGAAGTGGTTAATTAAAATATATGTATTATTTATATCAATTACTATGTTTTATTATGTTAATTACCGTATTTTGCAAATATATTTATTACATTTTTTCAAAAAAATATAGAATCCGAAAGCCATATAAAATTGACTTGGGATTCTATACTTTTTATTTATGCATTTTTCTTTATCTGATTTTCTGGAGAATTTATATGTTCAAAATATTTTTTAGTTTCAGATACTATTATAGGTGATAATGCAAGTAAAGCTATAAGGTTAGGTATTGCCATAAGCCCATTTACAATATCAGCAATTATCCAAACAACTTCTAACTTTAAGAAAGCACCTAATAACACCATAGCCACAAATACAGTTCTATACCCATTCATGCCTTTTACACCAAACAGAAATTCAAAACATCTTTCTCCATAATAACTCCATCCCAAAATTGTAGTAAATGCAAATAATGTTAAACTAACTGTAAGTAATATTGGTCCAAATGTAGGAATTGCTCCGTTAAAAGCTGCTTGTGTCATAACAGCTCCATTTAGGTCTGAACACCACACTCCTGAAATAACAAGAGAGAATCCAGTAAGAGTACAGATTATAATAGTATCTATAAAAGTACCTGTCATAGATATAAGACCTTGTTCCGCTGGCCATTCAGTTTTAGCAGCAGCTGCAGCTATTGGAGCACTACCTAGACCAGACTCATTTGAAAATACACCACGAGCGATACCATTTCTAATTGCCAGTGACATAGTTGCTCCTAAAAAACCACCAGTAGCAGCAGTAGGTGTAAATGCACTTTTAATTATTAACATAAAAGTTTCAGGGATTTTATTCCAAAAAGATATTAAAATGATTCCACAGATTACAACATATATAACTGCCATAAAAGGTACTATTTTAGTAGCTACATTAGATATACTTTTAAGTCCTCCAAATACAACTAAAGCTACAAATACTGCTAATACAACCCCTGTAATTCTAGGGTCTATCCCGAAACTATTATTTATTGCATCTGTTATTGAATTTACTTGAGTAAAAGTACCGATTCCTAAAAGTGCAACTAGTATACCACTTATAGCGAAAAATATTGCAAGAGGTCTCCATTTTTCTCCCATACCATTTACTATGTAATACATTGGCCCACCAGACACTTGACCATTTTTATCTTTAGTTCTGTATTTTATTGCAAGAACACCTTCTGAATACTTAGTAGCCATTCCAAAGAATGCTGCTATCCACATCCAAAAAAGTGCACCAGGTCCACCAGCTTTGATAGCTGTAGCAACACCAACAATATTACCAGTACCAACTGTAGCAGCTAGAGCAGTACATAAGGCTGCAAAACTTGAAACATCACCACTACCTTTGTTTTCAGCAGAGAATATTAACTTAAGAGCTCTTGGCAGTTTAGTTATTTGAACAACTCCAAGCTTAACAGTAAGTAGTATACCAGTACCAACTAATAGTACCAGTAGGGGTGGTCCCCAAATAAAAGCATCAACTTTGTTTAAAATATCAATTAGATTCATAAAAACACTCCCTCATTTTTTTTGCTTTACATAATCAATAGAATTTTTAATGAAGTAATTGACAGGAAATAAGTATAATTTATTAATAATTTCTAGTGTAATAAAAAAAGCTAAATCTAAAAAAGATTCAGCTCTGGATGTACACTAATTAGCAACCAAAATAAAAGTATTAGTAAATACTGTTTTTGGTAGATAATCCCTGTCCTTTTGCCTGAGAGATTGAGCATAAAAGCCTTGCCCCTTCGGCGCCCATAATGGGTCTCTCCAGAGTTCCGTAAATTTTACAGTCCTACTTTTAAAAGTACCTGAGAGTGTTACTCCTTCGGTGTGCTATATAGCAACTCTTCTATAAAATCTTAACCGGATATTGATTTGTCATAGCTTATTGTATTAATAATATTAATATAAGTTTTTATGTTTTGTCAACTAAAAAATTAAAAAACAAAGAAAAAATATAAAAATGTAAGCCTATTTACGAATTATAAACTTAGAAAGATGAGTAATATACGTGAAAATGAATTTTGTAATACACATACAAATGAAGTGTAAAATAAGTTTTAAATAAAAAAATAATAAAATCTTAAATAATTAATTAGATATGATTAAATTATGGTAATATTATAGTTACGATATTAAGAAAAGTTCTATTTAGTTAGATTTTAAGCGTAATATGAGATTATGTATAGAGAAAGGATGTATTTTTAGATGGGAAAAATATTAGTGCTAGCAGAAAAACCTTCTGTTGGAAGAGATATAGCAAAAGTTTTAGGGTCAAAAAATGAAAAAAATGGTTATATAGAGGGGCCAAAGTATGTGATAACTTGGGCACTAGGTCATTTGGTTACACTTGCTGACCCCGAAAGTTATGGAGAAAGATATAAATCATGGAGCTTAGAAGACCTGCCAATACTTCCCAAGCACCTTAAGACTGTTGTAATAAAAAAGAGTGGAAAGCAGTTTAATACAGTTAAATCGCAAATGAATAGAAATGATATAGATGAAATAGTTATAGCAACAGATGCAGGTCGTGAAGGAGAACTTGTAGCAAGGTGGATAATAGAAAAATCACAGGTAAAAAAACCTATAAAACGTCTTTGGATTTCTTCAAGTACAGACAAAGCAATAAAAGACGGATTTGCAAAATTAAAAAGTGGAAAAGAATATGAAAATTTGTATTACTCAGCAATAGCACGAGCAGAAGCTGATTGGATTATTGGAATAAATGCAACCAGAGCTTTGACAACAAAGTACAATGCACAGCTTTCTTGTGGAAGAGTACAAACTCCTACTCTTGCAATGTTGCTTAAAAGAGAAGAAGAAATAAGAAATTTCAAACCTAAAGAGTATTATGGATTAGAATTAATTGCTACAAAGGGAAATTCAGATATAAAATTTATTTGGAATGATAAAAACAATAATTCTTCAACTTTTAGTAAAGAAAAGATAGAATCCACATTAAAAAAAGTAAAAGGTGTAGACATAAAAATATCTGAAGTAAACAAGTCATATAAGAAAAAATATTCACCTGCACTCTATGATTTAACAGAATTACAAAGAGATGCAAATAAAATGTTTGGATTTTCAGCAAAAGAAACTTTATCTATAATGCAAAAACTGTATGAACATCATAAAGTACTTACTTATCCTAGAACTGATTCTAGATATTTAACATCAGATATTGTTGGAACATTAAAAGATAGAATAAAAGCTGTAAATATTAGTGATTATTCAAAGATTTGTAATAGATTATTAAAAAGCAATATTATAGCTAATAAATCGTTTGTTGACAATTCAAAGGTAACAGACCATCATGCAATAATACCAACAGAACAGAAGGTATTCATGAGTGATTTTAGTGATAAAGAGCGAAAAATATATAATCTTGTAGTAAAAAGATTTTTAGCAGTACTATCTCCTCCTTTTGAATATGAGCAGACAACTATAAGTGCAACTGTAGAAGGAGAAATATTTAAGGCTAAGGGAAACAAAGTAATAAATTTAGGTTGGAAAGAAAGTTATAAAGATATTGAAGATGAAGATGAGTATGAAAGTATACCAAATGTTTTAGAAAAAGATGTACTTAAGGTCAAGGGATTAAAGATAACTTCAGGAAAAACAAATCCACCACCATACTTAAATGAGGGAACATTATTGACTGCTATGGAAAAGAATGGTCTAGGGACAGTTGCTACAAGAGCAGATATAATAGAAAAATTATTCAATTCATTTTTAATGGAAAAGAAAAATAAAGATATATATATAACATCAAAAGGAAGACAATTATTAGATTTAGTTCCAGTAGACTTAAAGACACCAGAACTTACAGCTTCATGGGAAAAGAAATTATTGGATATTTCAAAGGGAAAACTTAGTAAAAATACATTCATAAATGACATGAAAGATTATTCAAAAGATATTGTACTAGAAGTAAAAAATAGTGATAATAAATTTAAACATGATAACTTAACTAAAAATAGATGTCCAGAATGTGGAAAATTTATGTTAGAGGTAAATGGTAAAAAAGGTAAGATGTTGATTTGTGAAGATAGAGAATGTAATACTAGAAAAACTATATCACAAGTAACCAATTCAAGATGTCCTAACTGTCATAAAAAATTAGAACTTCGTGGAGAAGGTGAGGGGAGAATCTTCACTTGTAGTTGTGGATACAGAGAAAAGTTGTCTTCTTTCAACAAGAGAAAGCAAGAAGAAAAACAGAAGGCATCAAAAAAAGATGTTAATCAATATTTAAAAAATCAAAATAAAAATCAAGAGACATTTAATAATCCATTTGCAGAAGCATTAGCTAAGCTAAAAAACAAATAATTTTAAAGTTATTATTATACACAATTATAACTTTAACTGTATATTAGTTATATGTACTGATATAATATAGTGTATAGTTTAGGCATGAAAGTAGGGCTGTTAAATGGATTTAAGTGGCATATTTAAATACTATTGTAAAGAGTGTGAAAATACATGGAATAATTCGAGTGTTGAATTATTTGAGAATATAGAAACGTATAGTAAAGATTCACAAAAAAAGAGGGAAAAAGAATTAGATAAATTGCTAAATACAATATCAGTTCATTTAGAGAGGTATCCAAGTGATGCTGTATTGAGAAAAATGTGGGTAAAAAAGGGCGAGGTTTTCTTACAAAAGACATTGGAAAAAGAAAATATTTTTAAGTTAGAAAAAATGGATGTAGAGGATAGAAAAAAATTTTTAGATATAACAAAACAGTTTATTAGAGATGCTAGAAAATTTGATGATGATTTACCTATAGGTGATATTATGCAAGCTATGAGGAATGTATGGATTTCAAATGCATTACAATTATTATTTGGTAAAGAAGTATATTATTCAAAAGCTAACTTTGCATATAGTATGTTATATCCATATACTGATAATTATTTAGACAATACAAATATAGATAAAAATGATAAGATTTTATTTAATAACTGGTTAGAAAAAAGGCTCCTGGGAGAACACATTAAATCTAAGGATTATCATGAAAGTAAAGTATCTCAAATGATAGATTATATTGAAAGTGTATACCCTAGAGAAAAGTTTACAGAAGTTTATGAATCGTTATTATTAATATTTAAAAGTCAAGTAAATAGTTTAAAACAACATGGTAAGGAAAATCATTTGTGTAAAGAAGATTTATTATCCATTTCTATTGAAAAAGGAGGTTCATCCGTTTTAGTAGATGGATATTTAATAAGTGGATTGATGACAAAGGAAGAAATAGAGTTTTGTATAGGATATGGATTTTTATTACAAATATCTGATGATTTACAAGATATAAAAGAAGATTTAAAATACAACCATAAAACTATTATTACAGAGATGTCAAAAGAGGGTACTTTAGATAAAGTTGTAAATAAACTAATAAATTTTACTATTGAGTTAATAGATAGTTTTAAAATTAATAATAAAAATAAATCTGTAATAACTATGATAAAGAATGATTGCTTAATGTTAATTTTATTTTCTGTAGTTTATAATGCTGAATTTTTTTCTGTAGGATATATAAAAGAAGTAGAGAAATTTATTCCATATACAATAGATTATTCATTAGAGATTGAAGAAAAAATAAAAGAAAAATTTAAAAATATAGATGTTTTAAATAATGAAAATGAATATAAAGAAATGATTGATATTATTTGTGCAGAGTAGAAAAAAAGGGAGTGTCTTAGAATAGACTTTTTAGTTTATGAGGCACTCTTTTTGTATAAAATCAAATGTATTTTCATCATTTTAATAATTAAAAAGAGCTTATCCCTATTTGAGAAAGCCCTTTTTAATTTAAATAAAAATGTCAAGGTTAAACTATTTAAATGCAGTAATAATCCCATTATCATGTAAGTTTTTTATGATTGTAGCTGCGATAGGGAATCCAAATAATCCAGCTATTCCAAATAGTTGAGCTCCAACAAACATACACATTAATGTTATTAAAGGATATAGGCCAATTTGGTGTCCTACTACCTTTGGTTCTAATATTTGTCTAACAACGGTTATAATTATGTATAGTATTAAAAGTCCTATTGCTAAATTAATATTTCCATTAATGAGTGAGATAATCATCCAAGGTGTCAAAATACTTCCTGTACCCAAGACTGGCAAAATATCAACAAGTGCTATGATGACAGATATAGTAAATGCATTTTCAACCTTTAGGATAGTAAGTCCAATAAGTAGTTCTATGAATGTCACTGATAGTAGTATTGCATAGGCTTTTAGTAGTTTTAAAAGAGCATTAATACTGCTATTTTTTATATTTATTATCATAAATTGACTTTTTTCTGGAAATTGTTTTAAGATAAAGTTTACTATTTTTTGATAGTCAAAAGTAAAGAAAAAAGAAGCAATTAAAGTAATAATAAGTTTTAACATAAATGCAGGTGTTTTACTTGCAATACTAGCAATAGCATTGAGTGCATTTGTTGAAATAGAAGCTACTAAAGACATCATAGATTGACTTATATTATCCCAACCAAGTATTAATGCTAGGTTAACATTAGGTGTACTAGCATCTATCTTTGAAAATAAAGTATTTAGCGTTGGTTGTATACTTGATTTATATATTTCAGGAAGTCTAAAAAATACATCACTTACACTTGCAAATATCTTCACACCAAAGCTAACTAATAAAAATATACACAACCCATAAAAAATTAAAAGTATTACTATAGAAATAAGTGTACGATTTAAATTTGTATTATTTGTAATAAGTCTTATAATAGGTCTTAAGATGGATGCAATGATAAAACTGATTACAAAAGGCATTAATAATGGCAATAAGAATTTTAATACAATATATACAATACTTGTTATTAAAACTACATATGTAAATTTAATTATAAAATTCTTTTGCTTTTGAATATCCATAATATAAAACCTCCAATGTATTTGATATTATTCTAAATATGGTCTTTTTTACAGAAAATATACTACTGTATATTGATTATAAACTATAAAGCTTATGTAAAGTAAATAAATTATGTAAAATTTAGGTTAATTTTGTATAAAGAGATACTTTTATATTTTACAATTAATAACCAAATACTAAAAAATATTTTAAATAAAGAACTTAAAATTGTGATAAAATTAATTTATAGATATTAAAAAAAGTATAATATATGGTTTTTAAGAGGTGCTAAGATGAAAAATTTTAGAGATTTAGGTGGGAACAAAACTGAGGATGGCAGAACTGTAAAGAAGGGATTATTTTATAGGTCTGCAAAATTATCAAATCTAAGTGAAAATGATATAAAGATTTTAAAAGAGTTAAATATTAAATATATATTTGATTATAGAAGTGATGAAGAAGCTCGTAAACATCCATCAACAATAATATCAAATATAAAAAATATAAGAATACCAGCAATGAGAGAGCTAGAAGAATCAGGAGGAAGTTTTGGTTCTATTGAAGATATGATTGATGGATTGTTTGAAAAAGATGGTGCATTTAATATGTTAAATAATAGTTACTATAATTTGCCTATAAATAATCCGTCATATAAAAAATTAGTAGAACTTATAAGAGACTATTCTAATTTACCAATATTAAATCATTGTACAGCTGGTAAGGATAGAACTGGTGTGGGGAGTGCTATAATTCTTATGATTTTAGGGGTATCGAGAGAGAATATAATGAAAGATTATCTAAAAAGTAATGATTTTGCAGATAAAGAGATAGAAAGATTTATAGAATATAAGCCTAAATTTAAGGACATTCCAAAAGAAAATTTGAAATATATATTTGGTGTAAATGAAGAGTATATGAAAACTGCATTTAGAAGAATTGATGAAGAATACATTAGTGTAGAAGCATATTTATATGGAGAATTTAATTTAAATAAAGAAGAAATAAGAAAATTAAGAAATCAATATCTAGAGTAAAAGGTGAGTTTATGAGTTTAAATATAACAGCAAGACAGATAAATATAATAAAAATATTGTTAAATTCAAAAGATACAATTAGTGGTATTGCCTTAAGTCAAGAGATAGGATGTTCTTCAAAAACTATACAAAATGAAATAAAGGATATTAATAAACAACTTAGAAATGGTAAAATTTTGTCAATAAGAGGAGTTGGTTATAAACTAGAAGGAAGTTTTGATGAGGTAAATCTAAATAGCAATCTCTATGATGATGTAGATAGAGTAGAATATATAATCAGAAAAATATTAACCTTAAGTAATGAAGAAAAAAATACTATAAAACTTGAAGATTTAGCCGATTCTATGTATGTAAGTGTTTCAACAGTAAAAAATGATTTAAAAGAAGTAAAAAGAATATTGGAAAAGTATTCAATATCAGTTAAATCTAAGCATAAACAAGGTATATGTGTTTTGGAAAGTGAAGATAAGATATTAAATTGTATAGTTGACTTAAGCAATAAGAGAGATAATCAATTGAGTTTAAATGATTTTTTAAATGATGATATAAAGGAAAGAAAACTATTAATAAAAAAATTATTATTAGACATATTAAATGAAAATGGATTGGTATTAACTGATATAGAATTTAAGAGTGTGTTAAATAATATATTAGTTATGTTAAGCAGACATAAGTATAATGAAAAAGAATTTATAGAGAATTATATAGAAAATTATAGGAGCAAAAGAAGCTCAATTTTAGAAAATGAACAAAACAAAGAAATTATAATAAATTCAATAAAAACATTTTGTAAAAATTTAAAATTAGCTACATCAATAGATATAAGTAATGATAAGGTATTTGAAGAGTTTTTATATAAGCATATTAGTAGTTTATGTAAAAAAATAAAGTTAGGTATAAATCAATCACCTATAATGGCTCAAGATATAAAAATAAAATATCCATTTGCTTTTGAACTAGCTAATATAGCTAAAAAGACAATAGAAAAAGATTTGAAGATAGAAATTAATGAAGATGAAGTTGCAAACATAGCCCTACATATAGGAGGAGCAGTTGAAAGAGCATCTTATAATAATAAAGATAAGGTTTTCAAAACTATAATAGTTTGTACTTCAGGCATAGGCACATCAATGTTAATAAAAGCTAAATTAGAGAATATATTTAAGGAAAAATTAGAAATACTAAAGATTATTCCTTCATACTTAGTTGAATATATAAAAGTTATAGATGTTGATTTTGTAATATCTACTGTTCCTATTGAAGTAGGAGATGTGCCAGTAATAAATATATCTCCAATTTTAAGTGAGAAAGAAATTAGATTAATTGAAAAATATATAGAAACAGGAAATATATACCTAGATTTAGATATAAAAAGCCTGTTTGATAGTGAATTGTTTTTTACTGATTTGGTGTTTAAAAGGAAAGAAGAAGTTATAGATTTTATGGCAAGTAAACTTGTACAAAAGGGCTATATAGATGAGGATATGAAAAAATCTTACTTTGAGAGAGAAAAAATAGCAACAACAGAAATAGGGAATATGGTAACTATACCACATGGAGCTATTGGAAAAATTTTTGATAATAAAATAGCAATTGGTATATTAAAGAAGCCTATTTCTTGGGAAATATCAGATGTTCGTTTAATAATAATGTTAGCCCTTGATAAAGATAAAATATTAGATTATGAAGTAATATTTTCAAAAATATATAAAAGAGTAGATTCTATAGCAAAAGTTATAAGTATATGTGAAAATAGTAGTTTTGAAAAATTTGTAAATTTATTTAATTAGATGGGTAGTATTGTATATACACCTGTAAATTTGGATAATATAAAACTAAATAAGATAAAAACGATAAATTTCTCTTTTAATTAAGAGAAATTTTTTGACTTTCAAGGATATTAATATAAAGTTAAGATATAAACATAAAGCAAATAAATAAAAAAGAGGTGGCAATATGATTTATACAGTGACATTAAATCCATCAATAGATTATATAGTTAAGCTAGATGAGCTAAAGACAGGAAGTACAAATCGTGTAAAAGAAGAATACGTTTATCCAGGAGGAAAAGGTATAAATGTATCTCGCATACTTAAGGAACTTGGAAATGATAACACATCTTTAGGTTTTATAAGTGGTTTTACTGGAGAATATATAATAAGAACATTGGAAGAAAAAGAATTGAAGACAGATTTTATAAAGATAAAAAGTGGTTTTTCAAGAATAAATGTAAAAATAAAGGCGTTAAAGGAAACTGAGATTAATGGACAAGGTCCAAATATAGATGATGAAGACATTGATACTTTATATAAAAAACTTGATAAGCTAAATCAAGATGATATTTTAATATTGGCAGGAAGTATACCATCTACTTTAGATGAAAAACTATACGAAAATATAATGGCTAGATTAGAAAAAAAGAATATAAAAGTTGTAGTAGATGCAACTAAAAATCTTCTTCTTAATGTTTTAAAATACAAACCTTTTCTAATTAAGCCTAATAACGACGAATTAGAAGAACTATTTGGTGTTAAATTAAATTCAATTGAAGACATGGTAAAATATGCTAGAAGTTTAAAGGAAATGGGAGCTATAAATGTCTTGGTATCAATGGGAAAAGGTGGAGCATTGTTGATTACAGAGGAAGAAGAAGTGCTTATAAGTGATGTTCCAAAAGGAAAAGTAAAAAATTCTGTAGGAGCAGGTGATTCAATGGTAGCAGGATTTATATCTGGGTATTTGAATACTGGGAAATATGATTATGCTCTTAAATTGGGAGCAGCTTCAGGTAGTGCAACTGCTTTTTCATATGACTTAGCCAAAAGAGAATACATTGATAAATTGGTAAATGAGATATCTGTAAAGAAGTTTTAAAATATTAAAAAATATATAGAAAGGTAATTAATATTTATGAAAATTATAGATTTATTAGATGAAAAGTCAATTAAGTTAAATTTAAATTCAAAAACCAAATCAGAAGCAATAGAAGAATTAGTAGATTTGGTCGCAAATAGTGGAAATTTAAATGATAAAGAAAACTACAAAAAAGCAATTTTGGCTCGTGAAGAAATGAGTACAACAGGAATTGGAGAAGGTGTAGCTATACCTCATGCTAAAAATTCTTCAGTTACTAAAGCTTGTATAGCAGCAGCAGTGTCAAAAGAAGGTATAGATTATGAATCGTTTGACGGAAGTTTATCAAATCTATTTTTTATGATAGCTGCACCAGACGGAGCTAACAATACTCATCTTGAAGTATTATCAAGATTATCTACAATACTTATGGATGAAGACTTTAGAAATAAACTTATAAATTCAAGCTCTGAAAAAGAATTTAAGGAAATAATAGATAAAAAGGAAAGAGAAAAATTCAGTGAAGAATATCAAGATGAGAAAGTTACTGAAAAAAATATAATAGATACTAAAGAGAATGATGCTAATAAGTATCCTAAGGTTTTAGCAGTAACAGCATGTCCAACTGGAATAGCACATACATTTATGGCAGCTGAAAGTTTAAATAAAATGGCAGAAAACAAAGGTGTATCAATAAAAGTAGAAACTAATGGTTCAGCAGGTGTTAAAAATAAGCTTACAAAAGATGAAATAGAAAATGCAACATGTATAATAGTGGCAGCAGATAAAAATGTTGAGATGGCTAGATTTAATGGCAAAAAAGTCATAAAAACTAAGGTGGCTGATGGTATACACAAAGCGGAAGAACTTATAGACAAGGCTGTAAATGGAGATGCTCCAATTTACCATGGAGGAGATGGAAGTCACAACGAATCAAATGAAGAAAGTGAAAGTGGATTTAGAAAAGTATACAAACACTTAATGAATGGTGTATCTAATATGTTACCATTTGTTATTGGTGGAGGGATACTTATAGCGATAGCCTTTTTACTTGATGATTATACTATTAACCCTTCAAACTTTGGTTCAAATACACCTATAGCAGCTTTTTTTAAAGGAATAGGAGATAAAGCTTTTGGATTTATGTTACCTGTACTTGCTGGATATATAGCATACTCTATATCTGATAGACCAGCGTTTGTTGTAGGATTTGTAGGAGGTGCTCTAGCAGGTGATGGTGGTTCAGGATTTTTAGGTGCACTACTTGCAGGTTTTATAGCAGGTTATTTAGTAGAAGGGCTTAAGAAAATATTTAGTGTACTACCAGCTTCATTGGAAGGAATAAAACCAGTATTGTTATATCCTTTACTTGGAACACTTTTGATGGGAATTATAATGACATTTTTAGTAATACCTCCAGTTACAGCAATTAATAATGCAATGGTTGGATTTTTAAATGGTTTAGGTGGAACTTCAAAAATATTTTTAGGATTAGTATTAGGTGGAATGATGGCTGTGGATATGGGTGGACCTGTAAATAAAGCAGCATATGTATTTGGAGTTGCATCACTTGAATCAGGGCAGTTTGAAATAATGGCAGCAGTAATGGCTGGTGGTATGGTTCCGCCACTTGCTATAGCTCTTGCAACTACATTTTTTAAGAATAGATTTACTAAAGAAGAAAGAGATTCTGGTAAAGTTAATTATGTAATGGGATTATCATTTGTTACTGAAGGAGCGATACCTTTTGCAGCTGGAGACCCACTTCATGTTATACCAGCTTGTGTTGGAGGTTCAGCAGTGGCAGGAGCACTTAGTATGTTGTTCAACGCAGCTCTTCGTGCACCTCATGGAGGAGTATTTGTTATACCAGTGGTTACCCATCCATTTGCATATATATTAGCTATAGCTGTAGGCGCTTTGGTTGGAATGATGCTTTTAGCATTACTTAAAAAACCATTAAATCAAGAAGTATAGCAATTAAAGGATATTCAAGAACTTAAAATATGATGTTTTATAAAAATTAATATATTGCTGAATTATTTTAAAATAAGGATTTTATGAGGCTGTTATATAACGATTTGTAATTGTTATCTTGACAGTCTTTTATTTTTATATAAGTAAAATAAGTGTGTTTTGCTTTATTTGTATTTAAATTGTTTTCAAGTTAGAACATAAAGAAAATTATATATTATTTTAATATTCACTCGAACTATAAAATAATATTTGTTGTATTTTTTTGTATATAAAATATATTGTAATATTAAAAAAATAATAGTAAACTGATTGCATAAAAATGATTTTTATATAAAATTTAAGCAGAAGAATAAATTTCTAACGAAATTGGATATTTCTTCTGTAAATACATATTCAAAAAAAGAATTATAAGAGTTTAGTCAGCAGTCGTGTAAGTAATAAGGACTTTATAAATATAGAAATATAATGATATGAGTATAAGTAGAAAAATTTTATGATTTTTACAATTATTTTTTATAAAAAAGGGAGGTTATGTTTGTTGAATTTACAATCAAAATGGGTAAACTTTTTAAAGCCAACATATGTCAGTGATGAAATAAAAAGAAAAAAACTACAAGTTATAATATTTTTTTCTATAACTTATGGTTTATCTTATTCACTAGGTTTATTAGCAATATGTTTTAATCATTTAATAGATTCAGAAATTTTAGCTCAATTTATGATGATATTGCCATTATCTTCAGTTTCTATTGCAAAATTTTACACAGAGGGAAGAAATAATGATAAATATAATTTTTATTCATCAGTAATATTATTTTTTATTATTTACTTTTTTATATTTATTATTGAATCATTAAAGTTAATAAGTATTAATCAATTTCAATTAATGTATCTTATGTTAATTTTAATAAGTAGTTTATGTGTTATTGTTTATTCTTATAAAATAACAAGTTTATATATTTTTAAAAATTTTAAGATAGGTATTTTGCTATTTTTTTACTTTTTATTTTCTCAAATTATTTTTGGATTAATAATAAGTGATAATCAATTTGATTATAAGAATTTCTTGAATTATATTCTTCTTCCTATAATATCATTAGTATACATTTATCCTTTTTTATGTGAAGAGTATGGTTGGAGATCTTTTTTGCAAAGTATTTTATTTGATAGATTTGGCAAAAAAATAGGTATTGTAATGGTAGGCACTTGTTGGAGTTTATGGCACTTACCTTTACAATTTACACTATATAGTCCTCAAACTCCAATAATTGGAGCTATAGCCCATTTGATATATGGTATTGGACTTTCTATATTTTTAGGTTATGTTTATATGAAAACTAAGAACATATGGTTTTGCTCTATAATGCATGTTCTAATTAATAGCTTAGGATTAATTTTCAATGATTCTGAAATAATTATTAATTACCATAGTATTATACAAAGATTGATATTTATACTATTATTTTATACTCCTTTTCTATTTACAAAAGAATATAAGTAAGAATTACAATTAATTTATATAAAATAAATTTTTAAGTAAATATTTTTATAGAGAGATTGCTATATTACATATCAGAAAAATATTAAACTAACTAAATCAATAAAAAAGTTGGTGGCTAACAGTTTATAATTGTTAGCACAACATCATCTTATGTATTGAAATCTAAAATATCCTCATTTTTACTTAGCATAAATACTATTAATTAAGAAAATAATATAGAAATTATAAATATATATAAGTTTAGTCTGGTGTATAAAACAAGAAAACTAAGTGATTTTTAATTTAGCTTTTTATTAAGCTTATTTTTTATACTATTTATAATAAATAAACTCCATGATGGGAAAACTATTACTATTTAATATGTAAAGGAGTATTTTAAATGAATGAATCATATTGGTTTTTAAACTCAAGTCCAAAAGAATATAACAAATTAGGTGAAAATATAAAAACAGATTGTCTTATAGTAGGTGGTGGAATAACTGGATTGACAACTGCATATTTATTAGCAAAAGAAGGTAAAAAAGTAGTGCTTGTTGAGGCTGATAAAATAGGATATGGAACTTCTGGAAGGAATACTGGTAAGGTAACTTGTCAGCATGATATATTTTACTCTAAGATAGAGAAAAAATATGGATTAGATAAAGCAAAATCATATTATAATGCAAATAATGAAGCTTTAAATTTAGTTAAACAAATAATAGAAGAAAACAATATAAAATGTGATTTTAAAAGGGAAACTTCTTTTGTATTTACAGAAAAAGAGGATACTATAAAGAATATTAAAGATGAATATCGTACATGTAAAAAAATAGGAATAAATTGTGAGTATCATGAAACTATAGAAAATATTCCATTAGATATAAAGGGGGCTATTAGTTTTACTAATCAAGGTCAATTTAACCCAAAGAAGTATATTGATGGATTGGCAAAAGCAGCAGTAAATTTAGGGCTAAAAATATATGAAAATACACCAGTAGTAGACCTTGAAAAAGGAAAAATATGTAGGGTTAAAACAAGAGAAGATAATATAATAGAAGCTGAGAATGTTATAATTTCATCTCATAGTCCATGGTATGATGGATTGAATTTTTATTTTGCAAAAGAATATGCAGAGCGTGCTTATTTAATGGTTGCAGTTTTGGAAAATAAATTAGCAGATGGTATGTTTATAAGTATAGATGACCCATCAATAACTTTTAGACAATATAATGATGGAAGTGAAAATTTACTGATTTTTGGAGGAGGAGACCATAAAGTTGGTCAGGGAGGAACTGAGAAAGAAATATTTGATGATTTAGAGCATTATGGTAAAGAAGTCTTTAAGGTAAAAGATTTTAAGGGGAAATGGTCTGCTCAAGATAATATGAGTTTTGACAATGTTCCTTATATTGGTTATATCAACAAAAGAGAAGACAATATTTATGTAGCTACAGGGTTCTCTAAATGGGGAATTACTAATGGAACTGCTGCTGGAATAATAATAAAAGATTTAATAATAAATAATAATTCTGATTATAAAGATACTTTTAATCCATCCAGACTAGGTAGCTACTTTTCAAAAGATTTTATAAAGGAAAATGCAAACGTAGCAATAAATTATGTAAGTGGAAAATTAAAAATAGGTAGTGGAGATATGCCTAAAAATAATGGAGAAGGAAAGATTGTTAATATTGATGGAAAAAGATATGGTGTATATAAGGATGATAATGGAGATTTTTATATTGTAGACACTACATGTACTCATTTAGGATGTGAACTTAATTTTAACAGTGAAGAAAAAACATGGGACTGTCCATGTCATGGTTCTAGATTTGACTATAAGGGAAATATACTTGAAGGACCAGCTCTTAAGCCATTAAAACTTTATGGACATGGTGATAATGATGTTAATCCTAAGTTATTATAAAATTATTTTTAGGAAGGTAAAGTGTATATGAATAAACTTTTAAAGCCAATAACTATACTATTGTATATAGTTTATATTTTATCTGCCGTATTTTTTGTAGCAAACAAAGAATATGGAAGTCTAGGTCTAGTAGCAATTAGTTTAGTTGGTACTTTCATTTTGAGTTTTATAAATAAGCAAACTGAAAGATTATTGAGTAAAGAATTATATATAATGCTTGCTTTATTTATAATGTTTTCATCATTGTTAGGTACTTGTTTTAATTTTTATGATATAAATTATTATGATGATTTTTTGCATTTATGGTCAGGTATAATATCTTGTATTGTGGCTTTTTCTATAATTAAATACTTTTATACACAAAGAGAGATAAGTAAAATGAGTAAAGTGTTTTTAGTTATATTTTTATTTATGTTTAGTATGGGAGTAGCGAGTTTATGGGAAATAGGTGAATTTTTAATGGATACTTTTGTTGGGACTACTACACAGGCCGGAGGGTTAGAAGATACTATGATTGATATGGTAGATGCTTTAATAGGTACAATTATAACTATTCCTTTTATAGTAAAAAAATCTAATATATAGTTTTAAATTTTTTATATTAATTATAATGGATTTAATTAATCATGTTGAGTTTCAAGGTCTATATGATTAATTAAATCCATTTTTGTTATTTATAATTATTATTGAATATATTTTTACATATAAGATATAAGGTGATAGATAGAAATTGTTGGATTATGTAAATAATTAATATATAATACCATTATGGGCAATAAATACAAATCAAATGATAATATAGTCTATTTATGTAAATGTTAAATTGTATCCTAAGTATAATAGTAAGTTTTTTGATAGTGGTGTAGAAAGTAAAAATCTACTAGCCTAAATTGATGTATGGATTAGTTTAGGAACAGTAATTGCATATCTTAAGTTTGATGTCATGTTGGGCTACTAGAAATAGGTCATCTTTTTCACTTGAATATCTTTTCTTTAAACATGGGGAGTATCATATCAAAAACATATGAAAATTAAGTGATTTATGAGAACAGTAATATTTTATATGATAGTATAGAATAGTAATAAAGTATTAGGAGGAACATTGAGTGTTAAAAAAGTGGTTTGGTATTGTGAAAAAAAGACAAAAAAGTGAGTCAGTAAAAGAAGAAGGTGAAGTAATATTAAAAAACGAAAAAATATTATCTGAAGAAAAGTTGATAGATGAAGAAGGAGTTGTAGTTAATATTGATAATGAAATATTAACTAAAGTAGAAGTAGTAAATGATGACAATGAAATAGAAGAAAAAATAATAGAAGAAGATTGGTTAATTAGTGAAAATACCATAAAATTAGATGATAAAGAAGCAATTATTAATGATAAAAACATAGAATTATGTAAAAAAGAAGTTCAAGTTGAAGGTGAAAAAATAGATTTAAATAAGTTTGAAGGACTTGACCAAAATGAAAATTATAATCTAGAAAAAAATGTTATTGAAGAAAAAGAAGTAAGTGAATGTTTGACAGAAGAAGATTTAGAGTACATAAAAGAAATTAAAATAAAAAGAGGAAAAAGTATAAAAGCTATAAACTTGTATACTAAAGAAGAGTGGGTTTTTGACACTCATATACAGTGTAGTAAAAAACTCAAAGTTCCATTAGGGTACATAAGAGAAAATTTAAAATATGGATATATGGATTACTTTGGAGATGCAATAAATTATTTAAGTGAAGTATTAAATATAGATGAATACTGCAAAAGTGAATGGAGCTATCTCGATAATAGCAAATCTCCATCTGAGATATTTAATATTCTAAACAATAAAATATTTAGTATAAGGCTTTCTAATGAAAAAAGAAATGAAATTTTGACAAATGATAAAATTGAAGCATTAAAAATGAATTATAGATTTGAATGTATTGATGAAGAATATGATGAATATTTTAAAAAATATAAGTCTATAATCAAAAGAGGTGGAAAGAAAAAAGTTGAATTAGTAAATAAAAAAGGTGACATTTTAGAAATATTTAAGTCTTTAGAAGAATGTGCCATTTATTTGCAAAAGGAAAAGAATGAAGTTATACAAATGTTAAAATATGGAGATACAAAAGTAGGAAGAAACTTTATAAGGTATAGTTTGAGAAGTATTTAATTTCATTTTAAATTCATAAGAGTTTCATTTCTGATTCACACATTTAATATTATTTTAATGTAAAATAATAAAGGTGAAGTATTGTACAATTAAAATTAAGGAGGGTATTAATGTCTGAAGAAAAAAATCCAAAAGAAAATACATTAGATGAATCTAAAAATTCAGATAATGTAAATTCTAAAAAAGATGATGTGTCAGATGAAAAAAATACTGATAACAAAGTTAAAAAAAGGGAAATAAAGCTAAACAACAAAACACTTAAAGCTATTGTAGCAATTGTTGCAGTAGGAGCTATATGTTTAGGTGGAGGCTATATTTTTGGCAAAGAAGCTGGAAGAAAATTGCCTGCTACTTCAAAACACTATAATAGCAGTGAGGTAGTAGCTACTATTGGGGATAAAAAAATAACAGGTGAAATGTTAAGAAAGAGAATGGAGCCATTATTTTATTTAAATGCAAAAACTACTATGACTGATGACGAAATACGTTCATATGAATCAAATATGATTGAAACTATGATTACATCTGATATATTATCCTCTGAAGCAGCAAAAGAGAAAATAAGTATAACTAATGACCAACTAGATGCTCAGTATAATAATTTAATGAGTAGTATAGAATCAGCAATGGGAATGACTAAAGAAGAGTTTTTAAAACAGTTTGATTTGACTGAAAAATATATAAAAGATGATATGAAAAAAGAGCTAGTAGCATCAAAATATTTAAATGAAAAATCAAAAGTTACTGATAAAGAAGCAGAGAACTATTACAATAAAAACAAGAGCAATTATTTACAAGTTAGAGCTTCACATATTTTAATAAAAACTGTTGATGATAAAGGTAAGCAAGTTAGTAGTAGCAAAAAAGCTGAACTTAAGAAAGAAGCTGAAGAAATACTTAAAAAAGCCCAAGCTGGGGAAGATTTTGCTACTCTAGCTAAAAAATACTCTGAAGATAGTAGTGCAGAATCAGGTGGAGATTTAGGTTTCTTTGGTAAAGGTCAGATGGTGGAATCTTTTGAAAAAGCAGCCTTTGCATTGAAGAAGGGAGAGGTATCTAACAAACTTGTAGAAAGTGATTATGGATATCATATAATTAAGAAAACTGATGAAAAATATCAGCCATTTGAAGAGGTAAAATCAGATTTAGTAAGCAGTTTAACATCAGAAAAACAAAACCTACTTATACAAAATCTAAAAGAAAAATATAATGTTAAAATTACAGATAAATATCAAATGAAAGCTAAAGAATAGATAAAGTCAATTTATTAAAAAAAAGAAAAATTAACTGTATGGATAAAAGCTATTTTTACTCTCAATATAGAGAGTATAAAATAGCTTTTATTATTTTGCAATAAAATCTATTTATATATATGAAGTGACAAAGAAATAACATGCAAAAAGACATTAAAAAGAAATATTTTTAATTTGAATTTTTTCAATAAAAATTTACAAAAATGAAAAAATAAACAAAAAAGAATTGAAGATTTAAGTTGTTATTTAAATATATATATATTAAGATTTTCTTCTGAAGATACTAAAAAAATAATATTTTTCATAATTTTAAAAATAATAATAAAAAAATGAAAATACAGGCGATAATCTATTGAGTAAACATAGAAAAGATGATATTATAAGTATGTGCTAAAATGGTTAAAGCAATATTAATATTAAATTTAACTATAAAACAAAAGGGGGCGTTTTTTTATGTCAAGTACAGAAAGCGTATCTAAAAAAAGTGGTCATCCGAAGAGTTTTTGGCTTATTTGCATGACAATTTTGTGGGAAAGATTTAGTTATTATGGTTTAACAGCTTTATTGGTATTATTTTTTACAGCAAGTGTAGCTCAAGGTGGTTTAGGTCTTTCTACTCAAGAAGCAACATCCATGTTTGGCTTATTTACAGGTCTTATATATCTTACACCATTAGTCGGTGGCTGGTTAGCAGATAAAGTTTTAGGTCAACAAAAATGTATTTCTATAGGTGCACTTTTAATAGCAATAGGAGATTTCGTACTATTTGCTTCATCTACATCTATTGCCATGGTTTGGGTAGGTCTATCAATAATTATTTTAGGAAATGGTTTTTTTAAATCAAGTTGCTCAAATATAGTTGGGGATATATATCCTAAAACTGATGTGTCAAGAAAAGATGCAGCATACAGTTTATTCTATATGGCAGTAAATGTAGGAGCATTTATAGCTCCAATAATATGTGGATTGCTTTCTGATAATGTATTTGCAGTAAGAGGAGCAAGTGGAGATATAGTATCTTATGGATATAAGATGGCATTTTTAATTTGTGGTATAGGCATGATGTTAGGTATGATTATATTTACACTTCTTGCACCAAAATTATTAAATGAAGTCGGAAAATATCCTGTGACTAAAGGTAATAAAGGTGAAAAAATTGAGTATGGACCACTTACTAAGTTGGAGAAAAATAGGATAATAGCAATGGTTATTTTATTTTTATTTGTGGTCTTATTCTGGACAGCATACTATCAAACACAAAGTTCTTTTATGATTTATGTAAGGGATAATGTAAATAGAACTCTATTTGGATTTGAAATGCCAGTAGCATGGCTTACATCACTAAATGCTATATTATGTGTGGCTTTATGCCCAGTATTAGCTACCCTATGGGTTAAATTATCTCATACCAAAAGAGGTGATTTCTCTATTCCAGTTAAAATGGGATTAGGAATGATAATAATGGGTGTTGGGTTTATAGTTATGGTATTTGCTACATTAGCTAATGGTCCAGATGGAATGGTAAAGGCTAGTATATTGTTTATAGTATTGACTTATATATTTACAACAGTAGGTGAATTATTCTTATCTCCTATAGGACTTGCAATGTTCAATAAATTAGCTCCAGCTAAATATGCTACGTTGTCTATGGGAGCCTGGTATCTAACAAGTTTTTTTGCAGGTTTATTATCAGGAAAGATTGCTGGTTTTACAGCCACACTTGGTTTTTTACAGATATTTGGAGGAATAGCAACAGTTTTAATAATATTTGGTTTAATATTATTGGGAATAAGAAATGTATTAACAAGATTAATGGCTATGGATTTACTAACAAAAGAAAAATAATTCATGACGAATTATTGTAAATAAATGAATTACTTTAAATAAAGGAAGTTACATTTAAATATAAAATTAAATGTAATTTCCTCTTTGATTATGAAAAAAAGCTTTACACAAATAGATATTATAATTAAAATTATAATTGTGATAATTAGAGTGTATAAGATTTATATAAATTATACAAAAAATATTTATGTAATAAACTTTACATACTTATATATTTAGTTATTCAAACTATTATTTCGAGGAGGTCTTGTTGTGAATATAAAAGATAGATTAAGTGGATTAAGAAAATTTATGGAAGAAAAAAATATAGATGCCTATATGATTCCATCTTCTGATAATCACCAAAGTGAATATGTAGGAGATTACTTCAAATCAAGAGAATTTATATCAGGGTTTAATGGTTCAGCAGGGACGGTTATTGTGACTAAAGACGAAGCTGGGTTATGGACAGATGGAAGATATTTTATACAGGCAGAATCTCAATTAGAAGGAAGTACAATAAAATTATTCAAAATGGGACAAGAAGGTTGCCCAACTACAGATGAATATTTATATAAAAATATTCCTGAAGGAGGAACTTTAGGATTTGATGGTAGAGTTATATCTGCTAGAGAAGGAGCTACATTAGCTGAAAAATTATCTAAAAAAGGTATAAAGATAGAATATCAGTATGATTTAATAGATAGTATATGGCCAGATAGACCTGCTTTATCAGATAGTAAAGCATTTTTATTAGATGTTAAATATTGTGGAGAAAGTTTTAGCTCAAAATTAGCTAGATTAAGAGAAAAAATGAGTGAAAAAGGTACTTCTACTCATGTAATAACTACTCTTGATGATATAGCATGGTTATTCAATATAAGAGGTGGAGATGTTAAATATAATCCAGTTGTACTTTCTTATGCAGTAATAACTTTAAAAGAAGTTTATCTATTTGTTGATGAAAGTAAGTTAAATGAAGAAATACTAAATGAACTAGCTAAGGAAAATGTTCAAATAAAGCCATATAATGATGTGTATGAATTTGTAAAAAATATAGACAAAACTGAAAAAGTTTTATTAGATGGAACTAAGCTTAGTTATACAATTTACAATAATATACCTTGTGAAGTTGAGAAAGTTGATGAGTTCAATCCAGTAATGTTTTTTAAAGCTCAAAAAAATGAGGTAGAATTAGAAAATATAAGAAATTCACATGTAAAAGATGGTGTAGCTTTCACTAAATTTATGTACTGGTTAAAGAAAAATGTAGGTAAGATGGAAATCACTGAAATAAGTGCTACTCAAAAATTAGAGGACTTAAGAAGAGAGCAAGAAGGTTTCTTTGAGCCAAGTTTCAATACAATTGCTGCATATAAAGAGCATGCTGCAATGATGCACTATAGTGCAACTCCAGAGTCAAATTATAAATTAGAGGCAGAAGGATTATTTTTAGTAGATTCAGGTGGACAATATTATGATGGAACTACTGATATAACTAGGACTACAGTTTTAGGACCTATAAGTGATGAATTAAAACTACACTTTACTTCTGTAGCAAGAGGAATGATAAATCTTTCTAAGGCTAAGTTCTTGCATGGTTGTAGAGGATATAACTTAGACATACTATCTAGAAGTTGCATGTGGAATATGGGAATTGATTATCAATGTGGAACTGGACATGGTATAGGATTTGTGCTAAATGTTCACGAAGCTCCAAATGGATTTAGATGGAGAGTAGTACCTGAAAGATTTGATAGTGCAGTTCTTGAAGAAGGAATGGTAACTACTAATGAACCAGGTATATATATAGAAGGTTCTCATGGTATAAGAACAGAGAATGAAATTGTAGTTAGAAAAGCTGAAAAGAATTTCTATGGTCAATTTATGGAATTTGAAGTTGTTACGTTAGCTCCTATTGACTTAGATGGTATAGTACCAGAATTAATGAATAAGGATGAAAAAGATTATTTAAACTGGTATCATAAGTTAGTTTATGATAAAATATCACCTTTCTTAACTGATGAAGAAAGAGAATGGTTAAAAGTTTACACTAGAGCTATATAGTTTGTACTAGATACAATAAAAATCGAGGTATTATAATGCCTCGATTTTTTATTGTATATTTTATTAACTTTAAAAAATTTTTAATTTGATAATTCTACTAATTTTTTATTCATTATAAGTAGTATAATTCCAAATATCAATAAAAATGATGGTATCACTATGAAGACTTGTAACATACCAAGTTGGTCTATAATAGCTTGCGTATAGCCAGATAATTTATTTGCTGCAAATTTGCCTAAAAACCAAACACCCATTAGTAATGAAATATACTTTTCAGGCGAAAGTTTATTTACCATACCATACCCGACTGGAGAAAAGCAAATTTCTCCTATACTTTGGAATGTTAAAAATCCAACTACCCAAAATACACTTGCTTTGTGAATTGAATTAGGGTCTGTTCCTGTTTGTATAACTGCTACTATCATAAACAAAAATGCTATGGCTAATAGTATAAAACCTAAGCTCATTTTTTTTGGCACACTTAAATCGCCTTTTTTAGTTTGAGATAATTTTACCCATACTAAAGCAGAGATAGGTCCAAGAATAACACAAAGGAGACCATTGTATGAATCTATCCATGAAGTAGGAATTTGAAAATTGCCAACAGTAAGATTTATGTGTTCCTTTGTATAGAGTGCAATAGACATAGAGGCTTGGTTATATGCTATCCAAAAAAATACTGTGAAAAAAGCTAACACCAATATTACTATTATTCTTTTTTTCTCAATCAAAGTTAAAGGTCTTGAAGCGAGCATTTTCTTATATTCTAGTGATTTTCTTATAGACTCTCTCCCGTTAATAGGGTCATTATTCAAAGGTTTATAAAACTTTCTGTTTCCAAATATAAAGAAGAATAAACCTATTAGAACCGTAATTGATGAAAATAAAAATACATATCTATATCCATACATACTTATAGATAATCCGCTTTTCATAGCAAACCATTCATTAGCAACTAAACCGCATATTAAAGGGCCAAATAAAGTACCTAGATTAGTAGCCATATACGTAATAGAGAAAGCTCCATCTTTTCTTGGGTCATCATTGGTATATAAGTTTCCAACCATAGTATGTAAGTTTCCTTTATAAAAACCTATTCCTAATCCAGATAAAAATATCATGATGTTTATATCCATCTTACTATTTGCTATGTATCCTAGAAAATAACCAATTGAAACCATTAGCATTCCAAGTATAATACAGTTTTTGGGACCTAAAAATCTATCACTGACCCATCCACCAATAACTGGAGAGAAATAAGTCCATGCTAAAAAAGATGCAAGCATTGATGCGGATTCTGCTGGTGTTAACCCTAAACCACCTTTGGAGACTTGTTCAGCTAAAAACAATAATAATACCAATTTCATACCATAGTATGCAAGTCCTACAAAGGTAAATATTGAACAGCAGAAATATAAATCTCTAGGTTGTTTAAGTTTTTCTTGCGTTTTTAAAACTGACATATGTCGAGAACCTCCAGATAAATAGTTTAACAAAATTTTACCATACTATATGAGTATATGTTTTTTTCATATAGACGTCAACTTGTAAGATAATTTAATTAAGTCGAAATATATGTAAAAATAGTATCATTTTTGTGTATTCAGTAATATTTTTTTATGATAATATATGTTATTATTATATTAAAATACAAACATATTTATGGAAAGGATATGCCAATTTAGTAGTTAGATTGATTGTTTGGCAGGTGGGATGAGCTATGATAAGAAAGAAATCTGAATTACAAGTAGAAGTAAAAGAAAATTTAAATGGTGGTATAGGAAAGGTTAAGCTTGAAAACATAATACAAAATGAAGAGCTTAAAGGAAAAGGAAGACTATTTAAAAGAGTAGCGTTACCAGTAGGAAGTTCAATTGGTGTGCATGACCATACAACAGATTTTGAAGTATATTATATACTAAAGGGAAAAGGTAAAGTATTTGATAATGGGGAATTTGTAGAAGTAAATGAGGGTGATGTAGTGTATACAGCTGATGGCGAAAAACATTCTATAGAAAATATAGGAGAAGAAGATCTTGAGTTTGTAGCACTAGTTTTATATATGTAAAATATGGAGGAGGAGTCATGACAGGCAAGATAGAAGAAATTAAGGACAAGATAAATAGATTTTGCAACTCCAATTTAAATCAAGAATACAAAGATATAAGCTTTAAAATTTTGCAAAACCTTTTAGATAATAATAAAGAGATAATTCATTCTTCTAGAGCTGATATATGGTCTTCAGCTATACTAAATATAGTTTTAGAACAAAATCTTTTATACAATAAGAAGCATCCACTACATATAACAAAAAAAGAGTTTTCAAAACAAATAGGTGTTTCTTTAAATACTATAAATAATAAATCGTCTTTAATAAAAGATGTTTGTAGTATTGACTTTTTAAATCAAGATACTATAGCTATTTCTAATGTAGAATTTTGGGTAAAAGAGACCAATTCCAAATCAAAGTCTGTAGATTTAGATTTAGAAAAGAAAAAAATACTATATAAAAGATATATTAAGCTATCACAAGATGCGAATAGTGATATTGAATCAATTAGATATATGGAGGAAGCTGTAAATATAGGTAAAAGTATGATTACTAAAGAAGATAAAGAACTTGGATTTTGGAAAGGTTTATCTACCAGAGCCTATATGATAGCACTTGAATCCCTTGCTAGAAAGTTAGAAAGTATTAATAATCTAAAGGAGTCCAAAAAAGTATTAGAATATTTAATAGAAATTAATCCTAGTGATGAGCAGGGAATAAGATACAAATTATTAAATGTATTAATTAGATTAAATGATAGAACTTCAATAAATAAATTATTTGAACTTTATAAAGAAGAAAAATCTGCTACATGGATGTACAGTAAAGCTCTTTATTACTTTAAAAATAAAAGTATGTTTTTGGCAAATGATTCTATTAAGGTTGCTAGAAGTAAAAATAAGTACGTTGGATTATATTTGTTAGATTGGCGAAATGCTTTTGGTAGAGAATTTGTTACAGAGGAAGAAAAGGCAGAAGCTGTCTATTACTATGATGAAAACATAGTGATTTGGAATGAAGTTAAAGGTTCTATGGATTGGCTATTAAAAAAAATGTTGGAATTTTCATAAAAAAAACTACTCCTTACTTTTATATAAGTCAAAGGAGTAGTTTTTAATTTATACATCTAGTTTTAAATCTTCAGGTTTTATTAGACCTTTTTTTCTCATAAATTCTGAAATCAACAAAGTTACAATAGCAGGAAGTATAAAATTAAGTAAAAGTATACCAACCCACATAGATATACCTCCTTTTCCAGCACTTTGCATAGCAGTTACTGTTCCAAATTGTCCAACCAATCCACAAGTACCCATACCAGAACCAATAGGAATATTCTCCATTTTGAATATTGTTGTAGATAATGGTCCAAGTAATATTGAAGCTACAGTAGGTGGTATCCAAATTTTCCAATTTTTTATTATATTAGGTACTTGCAACATAGATGTCCCAAGACCTTGTGCCACAAGGCCACCAACTCCATTTTCTCTAAAGCTCATAACAGCAAAGCCTACCATTTGGCAACAACAACCTACAGTTGCTGCACCACCAGCAAGACCACCTAAACTTAACATCATACAAATAGCTGCACTACTTATAGGTAATGTAAGAGCTATTCCAACAAGTGCAGAGACTAAAGCTCCCATTATTATAGGTTGCATAGTTGTAGCTTGCATTATTATATTTCCAAATGAAGTCATAAAAGCAGAAACAGCTGGACCAATAAGTTCAGCTACAAGTACTCCAATTAGTATTGTTACAGCAGGTGTAACCAATATATCTATTTTTGTTTCTTTTGAAACTAATTTTCCAACCTCTACAGCAAAAAGTGTAGCGACAAATGCTCCAACAGGTCCTCCTAATTCATTACCACAAGCTCCAACAAGTGCACAAGAAAATAGTACAAGTGGAGGTGCTTGAAGTCCATACGCAATAGCCACTGCTATAGCTGGACCAGTAACCTGTTTAGCAAGAGGGCTTATAACTTCAGTAAAAAGAGAAATATTGAAATTATCTCCTAATGTATTGAAAATTGTTCCAATTAAAAGGGACGAAAAAAGACCGAGTGCCATATAACTTAGTGCGTCAATAAGATACCTTTGAACAGAAATTTCAATATTTTTTCTTTTAGCAAATGATTTGAAATTTCTTTTTTTATAATTGATTTCCAATTTAAAATCCTCCTCATATAATATAAGTATAATTTCTTTTTAATTAATTATATAACTTTTCAGCTGACAAGACAAATGTTATTTCACTAAAATTAGACTATTGTAATAGTAAGAAATTAACATTAATTTTAGTTTTAAATTTTAAATTTATGGTTTATAATTAGTATAGGGATATTCTGAAATATAATAATTTTCCAGTTTATCCCAATATTTAACTTAGGTAGATTGCTTACAAAACAAATGATTATATATTAGGCTAAAAGGAAGTGGATAGATGATATTTGTAAAAAATAAGAAATACAGAAAAATTGCCATAATTATATCTATTCCTATATTGCTTGTTGCGCAGTACTACCTTTTTAAATTTGGAATACTTAGACCAATGGTAAAGGGAGTAGAAATTGAAATTGTAGATGGGGAATATGTTAAAGATATAGATAAATATGTAGTAAAATTAAATGAAACAGTTACTTTGTCTACAGGTGAATATATTAAGGTTCCTTCGTATGCTAAAAATCCAAATATTTGGTTTAATGTATTGGATAACTCAGGGACTTTAAAAATAGATGGAAATAAAATGACAGCATTAAAGGTTGGGTATTCTTCTGTGGGTATCATGAAAAATTCAAGAGTATTAAAAAAGGCTACTATAAAAGTAGTAGATCCAGAGGTAGAATCACTAGATATGGAGATTAATGGGGATTTAAAACATGTTGGTGATAGTGCTACTATAGAAAGTACAATAGAAGTTGATTATGATAAGTTTAAAAAATCATATAAGCCAGTTTATAAGAGTAGCAATGAAAATATTTTAAAAATCAAAGGAAATAAAGTAAGTGCAGTTGGAGTTGGTAAAGCTACAATATATGCTAAGTGTGGAAATAAAGAAATTGAGAGAACATTTAGGATTCAAGCTAGAGTTGCTGAAATAAATATGGATGATATAAAAATAGAAGTTGACCAAAATGAAAAATTGAAACCAGATATAATAACTTCTCCACCTGGTTTAGAACCACCAAAAATATATTATGAGTTAGTGGATTCAAAATTACCTGTAGAAAGAGCAATAAGTTTAAGTAGTAATGGAAATGTTGTAGGTCTTAGAGAAGGTAAAGATAGGGTGAGAATAACTTGTGGAGATAAATCTAAAGTAATAACAGTAACAGTAGTCAAAGAAACTATAACGAATGACTATATACAAAACTTGGTTGGTTCACATAAAATAGTAAACAATAAAGTTATTATTAAACTTGAATGGGATTATATGAAAGATGTCTTTGATTATGATATATATCTTAAAGATAAGTTGTCAGGAGAATCATTTAAGAAAATTAAATCTATAACTATAAATGAAAGCGATTTAGGTAAGTCTAACAAGGTATATGCGACTATAGAAGTAGATATGAAGGGTAATCAAAATATAGATTTTGATATTTATGTCATAGGGAAAAAGGATTCAGATACAACTAAGCCAAGTAATGTAATAAATATTACCAATGGAAATGGAAATTCAAATAATGATAATAATATTAAAGATATGAGGGTAGAAAATATATCAGCTAATGTTGATAGAGATAATAATGTCATTAGAGTTAACTGGAGTAGTATATCTCATAAGGACTGTACTTACAGTATATATGTAAAAAATAATACTAATGGAGATGGAGAATTTACTCTATATCAAAGTGATATACAGGGAAATGAGCATACTATAAGTATTCCTGAAGGAGATTTAAATCTAGATATTTATGTTGTTGCAAATTATAACGGAAATAGCTCTCAAAATAGTGATGTTATAAATGTAAGATAGATTTGTATACAAATTGAAAGTGTTGAGTTTATTTAAATATTAAATTAAGAAAAAGGATAGTATAGGGTAATTATACTATCCTTTTTTGTTACAATATATAGGTTTAAAATCTCTAGTAATATAAATTATAAAAAGTCTTATTTACACAAATCTATAGATATTTTTTTTATTAATCAATATTGTCTTAAATTGAACTTAGTGCGGCTTCTATTGCATGTATTACTGTCGTATCAAATAGTGGAATAGAAGTGTCATTTTGTTTAATTAAAAGACCTATTTCTGTACATCCTAATATAACAGCCTCTGCACCTTGTTTGCCAAGCTTATCTATAATAGATAAGAAAGCTTTTTTTGAAGATTCAGATATAATTCCTAAGCAAAGTTCGTTAAATATTGTGTCATTTACTATTATACGGTCTTCTTCATTTGGAATTAAGACTTCAATTCCATTATTAATAATTACATTTTTATAAAAATCTTGTTCCATTGTATATTTAGTACCTAATAAGGCCACTTTTTTTATTTCTTTTTCCCTTAATACCGTAGCAGTTACATCTGCTATGTGAAGTAATGGAATATGTATACTTTCTTGTATTTTATCTGATACCTTATGCATAGTATTAGTACAGATAACAATAAAATCTGCCCCTGCCTCTTGTAATTTAATTGCAGCATCAGCTAAAATTTTGGCACTTTTTTCCCAATTTCCACTAGATTGGCATTCTTCAATTTCTTGAAAATCTACACTGTAAAGTATACATTTAGAAGAGTGTAGTCCACCTAATCTTTCTTTTATTACTGTATTAATAACTTGATAATATGTAATGGTACTTTCCCAACTCATACCACCAATTAAGCCTATAGTCTTCATATTATACCTCTCTTATTTATTTATTTATTTTGAAATAGCTATTTACAAATACAAGTATAGCATCTAAAATAGAAGCATACAATAATAAAATTGTATGGAGTACAATTATAATTAAGAGGAGTAATTATATGCCAATAAATTCTTTTGAAAACTATCCTATGACATGGAAACCAAAATTAGATAACCGAAAACCACCAATATATAAAACTTTAGCAATGTTATTAGAAGAAGATATTAAAAGAGGAAATTTAAATCCTGGAGATAAACTGCCTCCACAACGGGAATTAGCAGATTTTCTAGATTTAAACTTAAGTACAATAACACGAGCATTTAAACTTTGCGAAGAAAAGGGACTAATATGTGCAAAAGTGGGAAAGGGAACATTCATTTCTTCTGATGTAAATGTAAGTAATACATTATTATATCAAACGGAATCAAAAGACATAATTGAGTTGGGGACAGTTCATCCTCCATATGAGCAAAATACATATATTATTGACTTTATTAAAAATGTACTAAAACAACCAGAAATGGATAGGTTTTTACAATACATGTCTCCATCTGGCACATATATGCAAAAAAAGTCAATTGCAAAATGGATAGAAAGAAATAATGTATACACCAGTGAAGAAAATATATTATTATCTACAGGAGGGCAAAATGCTATATGTGCAACTTTACTAGGATTATTTAAAGCTGGTGATAGAATTGCTACAGATTCTTTAAGTTTTTCTGGAATTAAGTCAATAGCTAAAATGATAGGTATTCAATTAGTCCCAATTCCTCAAGAAAATAATGAAATATCGATTGAATATCTTGAAAGTTATTGTAAAAATGAAAATATAAAAGGCATATATCTTATACCAGATTATCATAATCCAACGACACATACTATGTCTGATTTATCTCGTAAAAAGATAGCCAAGATAGCAAAGCAATATAATATAATAATTATTGAAGATGCTATAAATAGCATTTTTAGAGACGGTATACAAACTCCCATATTTTCTTTAGCTAGTGATAATACTATATATATTTTTAGTACATCTAAATTTTTATGTGCTGGTCTTAGAGTAGCATTTGTAGTTGCTCCAAAACGATATATAGAAAATTTAGAAAATGCACTATATAATATGAATCTAATGGTTTCTCCATTTACAGCAGAAATAGTACACCGTTTATTATATTCTCCTATTATAGATAAAATTATAGAAGAGAAAAGAGATGCAATTATAGAAAGAAATGAAGTTGCTGATAAAGTTTTGTCAGATTATAATTTGATTGGTGATAAGAATTGCAGTTTTCGTTGGTTACTTCTTCCTGATGAATTGGATGGAAAATCATTTGAAATTTCTGCAAAAAATCTAGGAGTTCAAGTATATTGTGCTGAACGATTTTCAGTAGGAAACTCTACAGTTCCAAAAGCAGTTCGTATTTGTGTAACAGCTCCAAAAGATGTAGAAGAATTAGAAAAAGGGCTTAATATAATAAAGTCACTTCTTAAGAGTTAAATTTATTTTACTATTATTTAATTAAATAAATAAAAAGGCGGAGAAATTTATTATAATAAACCTCCGCTTTTATTATTTAATGAAATACTTTACTTTTTATTAAAAAATTTAATTTTAATAATCTTGAAAATATAATCGTTTTATGGTAAAATAATTCTTAAAAATAGAAAAAATTAATCATTTGTTAAAAAAAATGCATAATTTATTGTAATTTATTGACGAAGGTTGAAAAATATTCATAAATGTGCGAAATAACAGAAAAAATGCAAAAATTAATTCAATTTCATTTGTTATAAAATCTATATGGCAAAATTAAATCTGCCTATCAGAATGATATAAACACATCAGAAAGGAGGACGCTATCAAATAATACAAGTAGTTAACTTTGATAGCAAAAAATTATGAATGAACAAACTAGAATATCCTTAGAGAGAGCTGCTGAATTAAAATCAAAAATTGATGATTATATTCAGGCTAGAAAAACGATTAACAGAGGTCTTGAAAAAGAAGAAGAGATAAATAAACGAAAACAGAAAATATTAAGTATCTTAAATGGAACTGAAGAGGATTGGAATAACTACAAATGGCAATTATCAAATAGAATAACAGATGTAGATACTTTATCAAAAATTATAACTCTAACTAAAAAAGAAAAAGAATATATAAAAGAGGTTGGTACTCAATTTAGATGGGCAATATCTCCATATTATTTGAGTCTTATAGACCCAGAAGATATATGTGACCCAATAAAATTACTGTCTATACCAACACATATAGAGTTGGAAGATGAACAAGAAGATTTGGACCCAATGGGAGAAGAGTATACAAACCCAGCAGGATGTATAACTAGAAGATACCCGGATAGATTAATAATAAATGTAACAAATGAGTGTGCTATGTATTGTAGACACTGTCAGAGAAGAAGAAATATTGGACAACAAGATTCTCATAAGTCAAAAGCTATTATCCAAGAATCTATAGACTATATCAGAGAAAATGAAGAAATAAGAGATGTACTAGTAACTGGTGGAGATGCTCTTACATTAAAAGATGATTATTTAGAGTGGATTCTTAGCCAACTTAAAGAGATACCACATGTTGATTATGTTAGATTAGGTACTAGGACTCTTGTTACAATGCCACAAAGAATTACAGATGAATTTTGCAATATGCTAAAAAAATATCACCCTGTATATATAAATACTCATTTTAATCATCCAATGGAAATAACTAAGGAATCTAAAGAAGCTTGTGAAAAGTTAGCAAATGCAGGAGTTCCATTAGGAAATCAGGCAGTATTATTAAATGGAATAAATAATGATAAATTTGTAATGAGATGTTTAAATCAAGAATTACTGAAAATAAGAGTAAAACCTTATTATATATTCCAAAGTAAACATGTAAAGGGAACAAAACATTTCAATACATCAGTAGATGATGGTCTTGAAATCATGGAGTATTTAAGAGGATATACATCAGGAATGGCTATACCAACATATATAGTAAATGCTCCAAAAGGAGGAGGAAAGACTCCTTTGCTTCCTCAATACCTTGTATCAAAAGGAACAGATTACGTTATGCTTAGAACATGGGAAGGAAAAGTTATAAAAATGGAAGATGAACCTGCTGTAGATATAAAGAAACTTATAAAAGAACAAGCACAGGATTAAAAAAATATTTAAAGTTTATAAAAAGAAACAACTTTAAAATAAAAAGAAAATGGATGTCAAATTTATATCAATTTGCATCCATTTTTTATTAGTTATTTATTATTTTGTTGTTGATTAACTAATTCAAGATATCCACTTGGGTGGAAGTAATATATCTCAGAAGTATTTTCATTTACAAAGTAACCAATATCACCATCTGCATCTGGTAAAAATACATAACCATTAAGATTTTTAGCTTTTAATGCTTCAAAATCACTAGCATTTCCTTGATATATGTAATCAACTTCATTGTTGTATTTTACTAAAAGTTCTTTAGCTTGTTCTTGAGTCAATTTAGTATTTTGGCTTACAGGAACATTCTTTTGAGAATCTGCATAAGAAGATTCATTTACTGGTGCAGTTAATAACAAACAAGATAAAACTAATAAAGATATAAGTGCTTTTTTCATACTAAAACCCTCTTTCATGTTTAATTATATAAGATTCATTACTTAATAATATTGTATGTTTCCTATAATTAAATATTACCATTAAAGAGAATAATATTACAGTTACACAGCTGTAACTTTTGATTACAAAATCGTAATTAAATTGTATTTTTATTCCATTTGTATTTTATCATGTCTACGATTTACAAACTCACAGAAGTATATCTTTATAACGCCCATCACAGGAGCAGATAGAATCATACCAGGTATACCAAAGAATCCTCCACCAACAGTAACTGCTAGGATTGTAAAGAATGGGCTAAGACCTAGTTGTCCACCTACGATTTTTGGCTCTATAAATGTAACTTCAACTTGTTGAATTATTATTAAGTAAATTAAAGAAGTTAAAGCAATTGTTGGATTGGAGAATAAATTAATTATTACAACTGGTGCCATACCTATTACTGGACCAAAATATGGAACCATATTCATGACACCCATAAGTGTACCAAATAATAGTGCATATTCAGATTTTAAAAAGTAAAGACCAATTCCAGAAAGTACTCCAACTATAAAAGAATCTAAAATCTTACCTGTAAAGTATTTACCAATATTTAAATTTAAGCTTTGACATAGTTCTATTATAAAGTCTCCATATTTTTTACCTAAGGAAATATAAACTACTTTTTTTGTAAACAGTAAGAATTTTTCTTTTTCTAATAATATATAGAAACAAATTATAAAACCTAAAAGAAATTGTACTATAAATTTTCCAACTGAAAATGTAGTGCTAAATATCCCACCAAGTGAACCAATAAGCAAGTTACTAAATTTAGGCATTACACTCATAATTTTGTCACCATACTCTTTTAATGTATTAGGGTCAACTGATTGTAAACTCTTACCTAAGTCGAATAAGAATTGCTCTGTTTTATCTATGTATGTAGGAATTTGAGCAACTAAATCAGCTAAACTATTTACTATGGATGGAACTGTAAATAATATAAAGGAAATTAGTATAACTATGAGTACACCATAAGTAAGAAGTAACGAATATATTCTCTTAAAATTTAATTTGCTTTCTAAGAACTTTACTAGTGGGTTGAATATATATGCTAATACAAATGCTATTATAAATGGTGTTAGTAGTGACATTAATAAACTTATCACTCCAAAAAAATATTTGTAATTATCAATAACTTTAATCAAGATATATGAAACAACTACAGTGAGTACAATATTTAGATAAATTTTTTTATCTTGCAAAATAACACAACCTTTCTTATATTTATTAAATTTAGATATACTTAAATCTAAGTTAAAGTTAATATTTATAGCTTATTATACAATAAAAAGCAGTATTAATATAGTATGATTAATATGAAATTATAAATACGTTAAAACTTTATGTTTATAGCTAAAATAATAAAAATTATTTATATTGTGTTTATATATAATCTAAAATGAAAAAAAGTGGTGCCTTTGATTAAACTAAGTTTTTATAATTTAAATTTTGTACAATAAGCTATCTTTTATTATTCTTTAAAATATATATTTCATTTAATTATGACAAATAAAGATAAAAATTAAATATTTTAGAGGTGATTTTATTTAGATATAGAATTTTAGAATAATACTATACAAATGTATTGTATTATTATTTTTATATCAAAAATAGTAATAAAGTCTATATACATTTAGAAAATACTGTTTAAAAGGAGTAGGATTTATGATAAAAAAAGAGATATCTAACTTTAGAGGAAGTAGTGATTATGTAGTATCACCAGAATTGATGGCATCAGTTAATGTTGCTATTGCTCTTGAAAAGCCACTTTTGATTAAGGGCGAACCTGGAACAGGTAAAACTATGCTAGCACAAGCAATTTCAAATGAATTAAAAAAAGATTTAGTAATTTGGAATATAAAATCAACTACAAAAGCACAAGAAGGGCTTTATGTATATGATACTGTTCAAAGACTTTATGATAGCCAATTTGGAGGAGAAGGTGTAGATGATATTAGCAAGTACATAAAATATGGTAAACTAGGAGAGGCCTTTAGCTCAAATCAACAAGTAATTCTTTTAATAGATGAAATAGATAAGGCGGATTTAGAATTTCCAAATGACTTGCTTTGGGAATTGGATAAAATGGAGTTTTACATAAATGAGACAAAAGAAACTGTAAGAGCTAAACAAAGACCAATAGTTATTATAACTTCAAATGCGGAAAAAGAACTTCCAGATGCTTTTTTAAGAAGATGCATATTTCATTATATAGAATTTCCTGATAGAGACATGATGGAAGAAATAGTTAAAGTACATTTTGATAAAGTAGAAGAACACCTATTGGAACAAGTAATGACTACTTTTTATTGGATTAGAAGTTTAAAGGACATACAAAAAAAGCCTAGTACATCAGAGTTAATAGACTGGATACAAGCATTAACTTTGAGTGGAATGCCTATTGAAAAAATAGAAAAAGAAGTTCCTTTTGCAGGAATACTACTTAAGAATAATGAGGATATTGAATCTATGCAAAGACACTTATAGTTAATAGGAGCTGGATAATTATGTTTATTGAATTTTTTTATTTATTGAGGTCAAGAGGATTAAATGTATCTTTAAATGAATGGATGACTTTAATTGAAGCATTGGATAAAGGACTGTGCTATTCAAACTTTTCAAATTTTTACTATCTTTGCAGGATGATTTTAATAAAAAGTGAAAGTGATTTTGATAAGTTTGATGCAGTGTTTTTGGAGTATTTTAAAGGTATAGAACACCAAGAAGAAATTCCAGAAGAGATTATGAATTGGCTTAAAAAACCAGATATAGATTTAGAAGAGTTTGAAAGATTAGAACAAAATCCAAATATAAATCTTGATAAATTAAGAGCTAAATTGGAGGAACGAATAAAAGAACAAGATTCTCCTCATAATGGTGGTAATTATTGGATAGGCACAGGAGGCACTTCAGAGTTAGGACATTCAGGAAAAGGGCAAACTGGTATACGTATAGGTGGAAATTCTACTTATGGTAGAGCTGTTCTTGAAGTTGCAGGAGAAAGAAAATACAGAGATTTTAGAGATGATGAAGTTTTAAATATGCGTCAATTTCAAGTTGCACTAAAGAGACTTCGTCAATTTTCTACTAGAATAGATGCTCCAAAGACAGAGCTTGATTTGGATAAGACTATTGAAGAGACTTGTAATAATGCAGGATATTTAAAGTTATTTTTTGAGAAGCCAAGAAAAAATACAGTGAAGCTTTTATTGCTTATGGATTCAGGTGGTTCAATGAGAGGGTATAGCACTTTATGTAATACATTATTTCAGTCTGTAAGTAAATCAAATCATTTTAAAGATGTAAAGATATATTATTTCCATAACTGTATTTATGATAGATTATTTACAACACCTGAATGTTGGTTAAGTAAATCTATTAATACTGAATGGATATTAAAAAATATAGATAAAAACTATAAAGTTATAATTGTTGGAGATGCTTCTATGTCGCCTTCTGAGTTGCTTCATATTGGTGGTAACTATCGTGGTCCATATAATTACACACCTGGTATAGAGTGGCTTAAAAGGTTTAAGAGAAAGTACAGTAAAATTGTATGGATGAATCCAGAACTTAGAGATGGATGGGATTCAATTAATTATTGGTATCAAACTCAAAGAATGATACAAAGTGAATTTAATATGTTTCCATTGACTGTAAAAGGTCTTGAGAAAGCATTGAAAAATTTAATGGTTTCAAGATAAAGTAAATATAAATGATGGTATGATTTATTCAAAATTGTACCATCATTATTTATTTTTTTTAATATATCTATTATAAATTGTATAACTGAAACTTAAAAAATTATATAGTCTAATACATTTTAGACTCACACAAAACATATACATTAATAATAATTTTAGAAGTCGAGGTGATTATAATAAATTATGAATTAATTGTAAAATACAATGGAGATATATTGAGGTTAGAAGAAGAATTAGGTGTATCAGTAGAGATACTTAATTCATCATATGCAATAATAACATCAAGTAATGAAGAAGATGTAAATATACTTTTAACTTATCCAGAAATTGAATTTATAGAAAAGCCTTTTATATTACAGACTCAGGATGTGCAAAGTTTTTCAAGTACAGGAATAACAGGATTTAAAAATAGAACTGGTTTAACTGGAAAAGGAACTATAATTGGTATAATTGATTCGGGAATAGATTATACTCTACCTGTGTTTAGAGATAGTGATGGAAGGTCTAAGATATTATATTATTGGGACCAATCTATTCAAGGAAATCCACCAGAAGGTTTTAGAGAAGGAACATTATATACTAATGAAGATATAAATAATGCAATAGATGGAAGTATGTATATACCTATTTCAACAACTAGCTTACATGGGACACATGTTGCAGGTATTTGTGCAACTATTGCAAGTGATGCCAGAATAATAGTGGTTAGAGTTGGAAATATACAGACCGATATTTTTTCGAGAAGTACAGAGTTTATGAGGGCAATTAAATTTATTTTAGATAGGGCATTAGAATTAAGAATGCCTGTTACATTAAATATAAGTTATGGAAGTAATGAAGGTTCACATAGAGGAACATCTTTATTTGAACAATATATAGATGATATGTGTTTATTTTGGAAAAACAATATAGTTGTAGCAGCTGGAAATAATGCAGATAAAGGAGGTCATAAAAGGATTAGGCTTCAAAATAATATTACAGAAGAAGTTGAGTTTATAGTTGGGGAAGGAGAGCGTATATTAAACATAAATATATGGCCAGATTTTGTTGATGATTTTAGTGTACATTTGGTAAACCCATCAAATAATCAAACACAAGCAATCTCTCTAACTTCAGGTGAGATAAGGAATACTTTGGGTGAAACTAGAATAACTGGTTATTTTTACCCTATAGCACCGTATTCTCTCACAAGAAGAGTTACTCTACAATTAAGTTCAAATACACAGATAACTCCTGGGTTATGGAAAATTGTATTTGAACCAATAGATATAGTAACTGGTAATGTAAATATATATTTGCCAACTTCTGAAGGTCTAAATAGAAATACTAGATTTCTGATTCCTACTCAAGAGCTTACTGTAACAGTTCCTGGAACAGCAAGTAGAGTTATAACAGTAGGTAGTTTTAATTCAAGAACAGATATAGTATCTATATTTTCTGGTGAAGGAGATACACAATTAGGTGTTTTTAAACCTGATTTATTAGCTCCAGGTGAAGATATAGTATCTTTTTTACCAGGAGGTACAAGTGGAGCATTAACTGGAACTAGCATGGCTACACCTCATGTTACAGGGGTTTGTTCATTGTTTATGGAATGGGGAATTGTAAATGGAAATGATTTATTTTTGTATTCACAGAAATTAAGGGCATTACTTCTAAAGGGAGCAAGGAGATTAAGTAATCAATCTTATCCAAATAATTCATCAGGATTTGGTTTTTTAAATTTATCAGATATAGATTTGTACACTCTATCTAATATAAATCAAGACTTAGAAACAGAGGATATGGGATATAGAAGTATTAATAAGTCATTTAAAGATGAGGAAAATAGTTATAAGTTTATAGATGGTTATAATATGCAAATACATAATGACTTAGAGAATGAAATTTATATAAGTAAAAATGCAAGTAGACAATCAGGAATACTATCAGGAATAGATATAGTCCATACTCCTGAATTTGAAGAAGAACTAGCTGGGTTAGGTATGAGTCAAAGGTTTTTTAAGATAAGTGATTCATTAGGTGTACTATCTATAAATAATACAGACTATAGTAGTATACAACGAGTTTTGCAACTTCCTTCAATCATAAGAACTGTATCGACTACAAAGATGACATTACTTGGAGAAATTAATCGAGGTACTTTTGGAGGTGTAGTTGCAACAGAAGAAATGGGCGTAAATTTCTTTAAAAATAATCCTAATATTAATATAACAGGAAGAGGGACTCTAATATCAATTGCAGATACAGGAATAGACTATCTACACCCAGATTTTATTTATCCAGATGGCACTTCAAAAATAGTATATTTATGGGACCAAACAAAAGAAGGAACTCCTCCTGATGGTTTTTATATTGGGACAGAATATACACGAGAAGATATAAATCGAGCTATCGCAGAAAATGACCCTAGTCTATCTCAGGATGAAGTTGGTCAAGGAACTATGTTGAGTGGGATATGTGCAGGGCTTGGAAATGTAAATAGTGAATATGCAGGTATAGCAGAAGATTCTGAGCTAATAATAATAAAACTCGGCAAGATAGATGATTTTTATAATAGTGCAATGTTGTTTGCTGCATCTCAGTATGCATATAAAAAAGCTTTTGAACTTGGAAGACCATTAGTTATAAATATGTCTTTAGGTACCAGTAGCCTAGCAGGTTTAACCAATAGGAGTAATAGTGAAAAAGCGTTCTTTACTAGAGGGTTATGTATAACGGCAGGAGCAGGAAATGAGGGCAATACACAGACACATACATCTGGAATAATACCATATGTTGGAGGTTCTGTTGAAGTTGAATTAGAGTTAAATGAAGACGAGGAAGAATTATCATTAGAACTTTGGTTAAATAGACCAGATAAAGCTGATGTAATAATAGTATCTCCCACTGGTGAAGAAAGTAAAAGTGTTGGAATTTCAAATTATAATAAAGTAACAGGTTTATTTGATTTAGAGGGGACTGAATATTCTATAACATATATATACCCAACAACTTTTTCTGGACAGCAATTTACTAATGTTACTTTAAAGAATGCAAAAAGAGGTGTATGGAAGATTCGATTAGTAGGAGTTTATATTATAACAGGAAGATATAACTTATACCTTCCAAATAGAGAACTTTTAAAAAGTGGAACTAGATTTAGAGAGGTAGACCCTTTTTACACTATAAATTATCCTGCGATTCAAGATGATTTAATAACCATAGGAGCCTACAATACTATTAATGGTAGTTTATGGCAAAGTTCATCAAGAGGGCCAACTATTGAAGACAGGTTAAAACCAGATATAGTAGCACCAGGTGTTAATATAATAGCTGCTTATCCTGGGAACACGTATGCAACTATAACTGGTACAGCAGCAGCAAGTGCACATGCAGCTGGTGCTGCTGCAATGTATTTTCAATATACTTTTGTTGACGGTAGATATCCAAACCAAGCATATGTGCAAAAAATAAAAACTTTTATGCAAGCTGGTGCTAGAAAAGATTCAAACACAGTATATCCAAATACAAATTCTGGATATGGGCTCTTGGATGTTAGAGGAATGTTTGATGTTTTAAGATAGGAGGGATTTATGGAAAAATCTTATTGTATAATTTATCAAGGTGATATAGAATCTGCCCTACAAGAAAATGGAATAAATAGGTATATGGTTTTAAATAGTCAGCTTGCAGTAATATATGTACCTTTAGATTTTGATGAAACTATTTTAAATAATATAATACAAGTTGCTTGGTGGGAAGAATCTGAACCAATGAGCAGTCTAATTGAAATAACTAATAATGTAAATAATGGAGAAACCATTACAACAGCAGCTGAAACTGATTATATTTATGAAAATCCATATAATGATATAACAGGGAGAGGAATTTTATTAGCAGTTATAGATTCTGGGATAGATTATTTGCATCCTGATTTTATAAATGATGATGGAACTAGTAAAGTTTTATATTTATGGGACCAAGAAGCAAATACAAATCCACCTCCAGAAGGTTTTATTTTTGGAAGTGAATTTACAAGAAGTGAGTTAAATATAGCCATAAATAGAAATGATGGGAGTTTGAGTCAAGATAATATAGGTACTGGAACTTTAGTTTCTGGTATATTAGTTGGAAATGGAAGGATAAATTCTCAGTACAGAGGTATTACTACAGAATCAGACTTAATAGTAGTTAAATTAAAATCATATACAGATACTTATTATGCTGGAAGGATAAATTACAGTGTTTCAGATTTTTTAGCAGCTATAACGTATGTTACTAACATAGCAAGAACAGAAAATAAACCACTGATAATAAATTTGACTATTGGAGTTAAGTCAAGTGCTGTAGCAACTACTTCGATACTAGATACTTTTAATATATTGAGTAGTGCTGGTGTGGTAGTAGTGAGTGGTGCAGGAAATCAAGGGAATACAGATATTCATTATTCTGGCAGATTTAGCAGTGTGGGAGAAGTTCAAGATGTAATAATACAAGATGGAGATGACTATGCTCTTGATATAACACTAAATACGAATGGTCCAGATAAAGTGGGAGCACAGATAATATCTCCTTCAGGTGAAGTTAGTCATGATATAAGGTATTCTCCAGACTTTTATATATATAGAGGAAAATTTAACTTAGAAAATACTACTTATGCAATGAGATTTATTTATCCATATATTACCTCTGGAAAAGAAAATTTGGAGATAAGATTAAGAGATATAAAACCTGGAGTATGGATTTTAAGATTGACTTCAGAACTTATAATAAATGGAGAATATGACATATACTTGCCAAATAAAAATTTGATAGCTCCAGACACAAGGTTTTTAGACCCTGATTCAGTAGCTACTATAACTATGTATGCTGCTAGTGATGATGTAATTACAGTTGGTACATTTAACAATAAGACTGATAGTATGTGGATTGGTTCTTCGAAAGGACCAATTAGAGGAAGAGGAATTAAGCCAGATATAGTAGCTTCAGGTGTAGATATAATATCCACATATAAAAATGGAACATATAATACAGGAACAGGAACAGGAGTGAGCAGTTCTATAGTCACAGGTGTTTTAGCCTTATTGATGGAATACTTAGAAAAACAGGATAATGTACCGAGATTATCATTGTTTACACAAGTTTTAAAAACATACTTAATATTGGGTGCTACAAAACTTGAGATATATACATATCCAAATGTATCGCAGGGATATGGGATTTTAAATTTAAAAAATACGATTCAACAGATAGCAAATACTCTATAGATAAGAACCTATGTAAAATTATAATTGATTATTAGTTTAATTGTATCAAATACTTTAGATAGAGTAGAAAAATAGCATAAAAAATAAATATGAAAATTAAAAAACAGTTTTATATTTTGAATACACAAAGTAAATATTTTGTATATAAATAGGTATAAATTAAGTATTGAAAAGATATGATGTTAATTTAAAAATCATTATAATTTAGACTTATGAATTTTATTTGTAAAATTGCTAAAACTATTACAAAATAAATAATAGAGGTGATAGTTTTGGAAAGTAAAAAGGCAAGAGCATTAAAAGGTAAAGATAATAAAAGACTTAAAAGTTCACTTTTAGTTGGAAATGAGTCGACAGCAGCATGGGCTGATGTTGAAAAATTAAAACCTCATAGTAAAGTTTCAATACCTTCAATTAAGGGTGTCGAAGAAGCAAAAGACTGGGTTGACAATGGAAGTAAATTATAAAATTTTGGAAATTGAAGTAATAAAGAAGTAATGAAGATAAGTATTTATTATCATTATGTAAGGTAGAATTATTATATTTTAAATAACAATCAGTATCAATTATATAAATTTATTGACTAAAAATTTATAAATTGGTATAATTTTGTTAATTAGCAGAAATAATAAAAGATAAATACTGTGAAGAGAAGAGTAGATATAAAATGTAGTTCTAGCGAGTTGAGGATGGTGAAAGCTCAATACGAGGTTTATATTGAAGAACATCTTGGAGTTTCTAATCGAAAGCTTATTTAGTAAGTAGACTTAGACGGAAGGCACCGTTATAGGCTTTAAGCATTGCTTAACTAAGAGGTCATTATGACAACTAGGGTGGTACCGCGAGAGTAATAGTCTTTCGTCCCTTTATATAGGGATGAAGGGCTTTTTTTATTGAAATTATATTTAAAAGAAATTAATAACAATTATACTAGGAGGATTTAAAATGCAAAAGGAATTTATAACAGTAAAAGAATTGTACAGAGAAAAAGAACAGTACATAGGGAAGACTGTAAAAGTAGCTGGATGGATAAGAACATCTAGAGTATCTAAAAATTTTGGATTTATAGAGCTAAATGATGGAAGCTTCTTTAAAAATATGCAGATAGTATTTGATGAGAAAGTAGAAAATTTTAAAGAGGTAGGAAAATTAGCAATAAGCTCATCTATACTTGTAGAGGGAGAGTTAGTATCTACAGAAGGGGCTAAACAACCAGTCGAAATACATGCAAAAAGCATAGTTGTAGAAGGGGAATCAGATAGTTCGTATCCACTACAAAAGAAGAGACATACGCTTGAATATTTAAGAACGATAGCACATTTAAGACCAAGAAGTAATACTTTTTCAGCTGTATTTAGAGTAAGATCAATAGCTGCCTATGCAATACACAAATTCTTCCAAGAAAGAAACTTTGTATATGCACATTCTCCAATCATAACAGGTAGTGACTGTGAAGGTGCAGGAGAGATGTTTAGAATAACAACTATGGATTTAAATGATATTCCAAAAACTGAAGATGGCAAAATAGACTATACTCAAGATTTCTTTGGAAAAGAGGCTAATTTAACAGTTAGTGGTCAATTAAATGCCGAGATAATGGCACTTTCTTTTAGAAATGTTTATACTTTTTGGACCTACATTTAGAGCTGAAAACTCTTATACAGGAAGACATGCTTCAGAATTTTGGATGATAGAGCCAGAAATAGTTTTTGCAGACCTTGAAGATAACATGGAACTTGCAGAAGATATGATAAAATATGTTATAAGCTATGTATTAGAAAATGCTCCTGAAGAAATGGAATTTTTTAATAGTTTTATAGATAAAGGATTGTTAGAAAGGTTAAATAAGATAGTAAACTCTGAGTTTATTAGAATAACGTATACTAAAGCAGTGGAATTATTAATTGAATCTGGGCATGAATTTGAGTATCCTGTTGAGTGGGGATGTGACCTTCAAACAGAGCATGAAAGATATATAACGGAGCAAATATATAATTGTCCAGTGTTTGTTACAGATTATCCAAAAGATATAAAAGCTTTCTATATGAGAATGAATGAAGATGGTAAAACTGTTAGAGCAATGGATTTACTAGTTCCTGGAGTTGGAGAAATCGTAGGAGGTTCTCAAAGAGAAGAAAGAGAAGATGTATTGTTAGATAGAATTAATGAAATGGGATTAAGAGAAGAAGATTATTGGTGGTATTTAGAACTTAGAAAGTTTGGTACTGCTACTCACTCTGGATTTGGTCTTGGATTTGAAAGAATAATTATGTATATGACAGGTATGTCTAACATAAGAGACGTTATACCTTTCCCAAGAACTCCTAAAAATGCTGAATTTTAATAATTATATATAATAAAACTTATATAACTTTAAGTATAAACACTAAAATGACTTGCATATTTATCTATTTTAGAGATATGCAAGTTATTTTTATTGTACTATAAATATATAATTTGATTACTTTTATTTTGCGATATAATACTTATAGGTTTATGTAATAGTATGTAACCTTTTAATAAAATGCAACACAATTACGTCCTTGTTCTTTTGCAGTATATAGAGCCTTATCACAATTACTTATAAACTCATTTAATGTTATTGTCTTTTCAATTTTCTTTGTATAAACTCCAATACTAACAGTTACACATTTTAAAGGAACATCATCACGCTCAAAATTGCAGGACTCTATAATTTTTCGTAAACATTCTGATTTAAGTTTAGCATCTGCCTCATTACAGTTAAAAATACATATAAAAAATTCCTCACCACCATATCGTATAGCATGTTCATTTTCAGAACTTGTAAAATCTAAAATTACTTTGGCAATATTTTGTAGACAATAGTCTCCCTTTTGATGTCCATAATTATCATTAAATTGTTTAAAATAATCTATATCTATCATCATTCCAGTTATAGGTTCTTGATTTGCATGGCTGATTAATTTTTTTTGTAGAATATCTTCAAGGTATCTACGGTTGTTCATTTTAGTAAGGTCATCTGTCATAACTTTGTCGTTGAGTAAATTATTTATATGAGATATTTCTTCATATTGTTGACTAATTAAAAGTTTATCATAGTAAGTAAATACACGATTTCTATATAGCATTGTAGAAACAAAAATGGCAAGGGATGTTATAAAAAATGTGTTGACAATATTACTAAACTCATTGCCTGGTATAGTTTGAATCCCAGGTAAGAATAAATTAAGAAACAAAAAGCATCCTCCAAAAACTATTACTGATTCTCCAAATTTTAATACTGAGAAAGCTGCAGCTGCTAACATAATATAACTAAATACACTTAGGTCATTTCCACCTAACTGGTCAAGTAGAGTAATTACACAACCCCATAGGCAGAAAAAAGTCACATAAATTATCCATAAATTTATATAAAACGTACAGCAATCCTTTTTTTTATTCCAAAGATAAGAAAATACAAACATAAAGACAGAAGATACACAAAATAGTGTTACATACATATAAAAATACCATTGGCGTCTTGGTGTGACAAAAGGGCCTCCTTCTCTAGCTGAGATTGATATCATCATAATTATTTGAGATATTACTATTATTATGCAAATGATTTTACCCGTATGATAAAGATAATTGCAGAGTTCTTTCTCAACATTGTCTTTGTGTTTTTTGTCTAGAGGAAATCCAAAAAATTTTTTTATTTTTTCTAAGTTCATATAAGCCTCCATTAAAAATAAAGCATAAAAATAAGTATTCCTTTCTATCATTAGATATTTGGAATACTTCGTTTATGATTTAATTATATCAAAATATATTGTGTGTAACAATCTAAAATTGTGATAGATAAAATTTATTAGCTAATGTCGAGTAACTTTATTGATTAATACTTTATTATAATTAAGATTTACAGATAGTTTACTACTGAAAATAAAGAATAGAATAAATTTAAATTAAGCATAATAAAATATAAATAATAAAGTTCGCATTAACAAACTATTTAAATATCAAGACCTGTTAAAAAACAACAGCAATAAACAAATAAAATAGATAAATATATCCAATTAAGGTATAATTAAGTTTTATATGATATAGTTATATTTGATAATTTACAATAGTAAAACTTGGAGGGAAAAAATGGGTGAAAAGAAAATAAATAATATGAATTATTCACATAATAATTATTCCAAAAAGACAGGTGAACCAACTAGAAAAATAAAAAATAGCCATATCACTCTTAAAAGTAAAGAAGAAAAAATTTGTTCTAGTTGCAATAAAGAAAATAATACTAAGGATAATTACTGTAAATTTTGTGGAAATGAACTTTATGAAATAGCATCATTAAGACCCCTTGAAACAAAACTAGACTTGAAATCTAAAATAAAAGAGCTTTCATATCATGCAAATAAAAGAGGTGTATTTTTAACAACATTTACAACCATATTTATATTGTTTATTATTGCATTGATATTTAAAGCTATTATAACTATTCAATTTAATGATATTAGTTATTTAATAAATCCAGCACATATAATCCTAGCTCTCAACTTGGGTCAAATTAGTGTATCTATGTCTACCATGATGGGTTCTGGGTTTATAAATGCCAATATAGGTTTGTTGATATTACTTATAATCCCTATTTTGGTATTATTAATATCAAACCTAATTTTTATGAGAAAAAGATGTAGAGATTCAAAAACTGTATTAGCAAATTCTCTAGGAGTTGGAATTTTTTATGGATTAGTTTTAGCTATTTTATCTATTTTTACTAATGTAAAAACTAGTTCACATAGTATGTTAGAATATGGATATGCATTAGAATATAGTTATGAATTTTTTAGTGTTCTTTTAAATGGATTTGTATTAGGGTTTATATGTACATACATAACTACTTATAAAAAAAGTTATGAAAAAGAAAATATGTATTTATCTCTTTTTTCAAATTCTATAAGAACATTCATATTAGGTTATGTTTTAGTATTAGTAATACTATTGGTACTAACTATATCTGATAGTAGTTACTTAAATGAACTAGATATGAGTAGTTATTCAAATGGATTAAATTTATTTACTATACTCCCACAAATAGCTAGTTATATGTGGGCTTTTGCAAATGGAATTTCAGTAACCATAATAAACTCAACAGTATCAATGTTTACTTTAAGTTCTTCATCTTTATTTGGAGATACTAAATTAATGTTTTATGCAATGGGAGCATTGTCTATGTTAATATTATTATTAAATGGATACAAGCTAAGATTTAAGTATAATACAGATAGTATAAGACCTATAATAGTATTTAGTATATATTATGCATTTTTGATGGGAATATTGGCTTTATTTAGTACATTTATACTAGATAGTAATATTAATTTCTTTAATACAACTAATTATGGAACAACTTTAATAATGCAATTTAAAGTCTTACAAGCTATTGTAATTTCATTTGTATATAGTTTTGTGATATCTTTAATAGGATATAAGCTAAATTCAGCTGATTAAATATGATTGGAGGGAATTTCTGTGGAAGGAAATACTAATAATAAAGTAGATGATAAATTTTCTAAGGTTAAGAAAAAGTTTGGTAGTGGAAAATTTAAAGTTGAATTATATAAAGAAAAATCAAAATTAAATAGAGAGATTGATGATATTCAAGAAAAGAAAGCAAAGATATTCTTGGAAATGGGAATACTGACATATCAAAAAATTAGAGAAGGTTCTATTAATGATAATAGTTTTGATAAATTCTGTGATGAGTTACTAGAACTTGATAAGTTAATTTATGAAAAAAATATGGAAATTAATGAAATGAAAATGGCAGAAAGTAATGTAACTTGTGAGTGTGGTTATGTTGGAAATATAAATGATAAATATTGTGCTGAATGTGGTAAAAAATTTGAATTGGAAAATGAATGTGATGATTTTATAATTTGTAGTTATTGTGAAAGTGAGATAGATACAGAGGCTGAATTTTGTCCATGCTGTGGAAGAAAAATTATAATGGATTTAGAATAATATTGGGAAACCTATGTATAGTATACATGGGTTTTTTTATTGAAATTATTTAAATGGACTTATAACAGTAGTTATATAAAATGAAAATAAACACCAAAAAAATGAAATAAAATTTCTTTTAAATGTAAAAAACAAGCTAATATATAAAATAAATCAGTAAAAATATAGATGTGAGAAAAAAATATGAAAAAATATTGCAAAGAAAAAGTTTTCATGTTATTATTAATACATAAATCAAGAAAATAAATTTCAGAAACGAGGTAATTTAAAAAATGCTAGATAAGGTAAAGGGAAGATTAATAGTATCATGCCAAGCTTTAGAAAATGAACCTCTTCATAGTCCTTTTATAATGGGGAGAATGGCTAAGGCTGCTATGGAAGGTGGAGCTGTTGGAATTAGAGCTCAAGGAGTTGAAGATATTATTGAAATAAAAAAAGTTACTGGACTTCCTGTTATAGGTATTATAAAGAGAAACTATGAAGATTCAGATATATATATAACGCCAACTAAAAAAGAAGTTGATGAACTTTTAACAACAGGGTGTGAAATGATAGCATTAGATGCTACCAATAGAGTTAGACCAAATAATGAAGACTTAAAAGAACTTATAAAGTATATAAAAGAAAACGGTGTTCTAGTAATGGCAGATATTTCAAATTATGATGAGGCTATCAAAGCACAAGAGTACGGTGTAGATTGCGTTTCAACTACACTATCTGGATATACTCCATATACTAAAACATTAGAAGGTCCAGATTTTGTATTAATGGAAAGATTAGTTAAAGATTTAGAAATACCTGTAATAGCTGAAGGAAAGGTAAATACTCCTCAAGATTTAAAAAAGGTCTTTGAGTTGGGTGTTCATTCATCAGTAGTAGGTTCAGCAATAACAAGACCACAATTAATAACAGAAAAATTTGTTAAAGCAATTGAAATTAATTAAAAATTAATTTATAAATTAAAAAATTATTATATTTAACTATATTTGAAAATTAAAATTGGAGGTAAAGATATGAGAACAACAGATATGAAGGGAATTTATTCAGCATTATTAGTTTCATTTGATAAGGAAGGAAATATAAATGAAAAAGGGTTAAGACAAATAATTAGACACAATATAGATGTTTGTAAAGTAGATGGTCTTTATGTAGGAGGAAGTACAGGGGAAAACTTCATGCTTTCAACTGATGAAAAGAAAAGAATATTTGAAATAGCTAAAGATGAAGTGAAAGAAGAAATAAAATTAATAGCTCAAGTTGGTTCAGTTAATTTAAAAGAAGCTGTAGAACTTGCTAAATTTACAACTGATTTAGGATATGATGCAATAAGTGCTGTTACACCTTTTTACTATAAATTTGATTTTGAAGAAATAAAACACTATTATAATACAATAATAAATTCTGTAGATAATAGATTAATAATATACTCTATACCATTTTTAACTGGTGTTGATATGAGTTTAGACCAGTTTGGAGAATTATTTGAAAATGAAAAAATAATAGGTGTTAAGTTTACAGCAGCAGATTTCTACTTATTAGAGAGAATGAGAAAAACATTCCCAAATAAATTAATATTTGCAGGATTTGATGAAATGATGTTACCAGCTACAGTTTTAGGTGTAGATGGGGCAATTGGTTCTACATTCAATGTAAACGGTGTCAGAGCTAGACAAATATTCGAATTAACTAAGAATGAAAAAATATCAGAAGCACTTGAAGTACAACATGTGACTAATGATTTAATAACAGATATATTAGGAAATGGCTTATATCAAACAATTAAATTACTACTTGAAGAACAAGGTGTTGAGGCTGGATACTGTAGACAACCTATGAAAGAAGCAACTGATGAAATGAAATCAAGAGCAAAAGAAATATACAGAAAGTATTTTTAATAAAATACTTTTAGTATGGGAGGATTAGTCAAATGGTAGGATTTACTTGGATAGATTTTGCAATACTAGTGGTTTACTTATTGGCAGTTTTATTTGCAGGATTGTTATTTTCAAAAAAGGAAATGAAGGGAAAAGAGTTCTTCAAAGGTGATGGAACTATTCCGTGGTGGGTTACATCAGTATCAATATTTGCCACATTATTAAGTCCAATATCATTTTTATCATTAGCAGGAAATTCTTATGGTGGTACTTGGATTTTGTGGTTTGCACAATTAGGTATGTTTATAGCAATACCTTTGACAATAAAATTTTTCTTACCTCTATATAGTAGGTTAGAAATAGATACAGCATATGAATACTTAGAAATGAGATACGAAAGTAAAGGTCTTAGAGTACTTGGAGCTTTGATGTTTATAATATATCAAATAGGACGTATGTCTATTATAATGTATCTTCCATCAATAGTTCTGGCTGGTCTTACAGGAATACCTGTAAATGTACTGATAATAGTTATGGGTGTAATAGCAATAATTTACTCATATACAGGTGGATTAAAGGCTGTCTTGTGGACCGATTTTATACAAGGAATGGTATTAATAGTAGGTGTTACAGGGACATTGTTCTATTTAATAGCAAGTATAAATGGTGGTTTTGGAACAGTAATGGATACTCTTACAACTGGACACAAGTTCTTAGCAAGTAATGAAGTTATGTTTGATAAAAATATACTATCTACAAGTGCATTTATAATATTTGTTGGAGCTGGTCTTAATACTTTTTCATCATATGTATCGAGTCAAGATATAGTTCAAAGGTTTACTACAACAACTGATATAAAGCAACTTAATAAAATGACATATGGAAATGGTGTTTTATCAATGGGACTTGCAACAGTATTTTATCTAATTGGAACTTGTTTATTTATATACTATACTCAAAACCCAGATTTAGCTCAAACAGTTCAACAAGACCAAGTATTTGCATCATATATAGCTTATGAATTACCAGTGGGTATAACAGGAATACTACTTGCAGCGATATATGCAGCTTCTCAATCAACTTTATCGACAGGGCTTAATTCAGTTGCTACAAGTTGGACTTTAGATATACAAACTATCATAACAAAAGATATAAGTATGGAAAAGCAAACTAAGATAGCACAATATATATCATTAGGTGTAGGTATACTTTCTATAGCTGTTGCAATAGTATTAGCAAATGGAGAAATAAAGTCAGCATATGAATGGTTCAATAGTTTTATGGGGCTAGTACTAGGTGTTTTAGCAGGAATATTTGTACTTGGTGCATTTTGTAAAAAAGCAACTAAAATGGGAGCATATGTTGGATTCATAGTATCAGCAATTTTAGTTGTTTATTTAAAATATCGTATGCCAGAAGTAACTTCTTGGGCATATTCTCTAATAACAATCACGACTTCTGTAGTGGTAGGTACAATAGTTAGTGCAATAGAAGCTAAAGTTAAAGCAAAAGTATCTTTACCAAAAGCTGAGACTACTGTTTATTATGAAAAATAATATTTAAATGATAAATTGTCTTATAGAGTGATTAGATAAATAATTTAGTTACTCTATAAGATTGTATAATATACTTTGTATATAAAAGTATAAAAATAGACTTTATAATTATATAGGGAGATAGTGCTTATGATATTTGGAAATATAAATCATAGTAAGACATATTCAACATTGCATGAAGATTTACTTAGATGTTTTGAATATGCTAAAGATAATTCATTAATAGATTATGAAAAAGGTACTTATACAATAGATGGTGATGATATTTTTGTGAATATTGTAGAGTATAAAACTTGTGAAAAAGAAGATAGATTCTGGGAAGCTCATAAGAAGTATATAGATGTTCATTTGATGCTTGATGGATGTGAACGAATAGATATAAATTTTATAGAAAATTTAGAACAAAAAATATATGAAGAAAAGGGCGATTTCTTGCCTCTTGATGGTAAAAATAATGGATACATGGAACTTAGAAAAGGTGATTTTTTAGTTTGTTATCCGGAAGATGCTCATATGACAGGAATAAAAGTTTTAGAAAAAGAAAATATCAAAAAAGCTATTTTTAAGGTTTTGGTTAGATAATGATAATTTATATAACCACTAGGGCTGAAAATAGTGATTTAACTTTCAGCGATTAGTGAGACTTCGTAAATTTTAGTTAGATTACTATTTTCAGCCTTAGTTTTTTATGAGAAAATTGAAAATAATTAAAAGCTTAAAATTTTGTAAAGGAGTTAACTTATGGAAAATATAGATGTATTCTTATTAATAGGACAAAGCAATGCTAGAGGATTGGGAAATCCAAAAGAGAGCATCATTCCAAATGAAAATTGTTTTGAATATTTGAGTACTGATGAAATTATAAATATGAGATGTGAGCTAGAGACTTCAGAAGGTGATGGTACTATAGCACCTGCATTTTCAAATGAATGGAATAAGCTTACTGGAAATAAAGTTTGTTTTATTCACAATGCAAAAGATGGTTCAAGAATAAAAAACTGGAATCATGATAATAACTGGTTTCTAAATGACACTATAGAAAAATTTAATACAGGCTGTACTACCTTAAGTAAACTTTATAATATAGAAAATAAATACGTTATTTGGATTCAAGGTGAAAGTGATGCAAAATATGGTAGTGATGTATTGTACTATAAAGAAAGTCTAAAAAAAATTGCGTATAGGCTTAAAGAAGAATGTATGATTGATAAAATGTTTGTAAGTTTAACTGGTTATTGGCTTGGAGAAGATGAATATTTTATTAGAACAAGACGAATTGCAGCAGCACAGGAGTCGGCTTGTAGTGAATGTGATATATTATGTGTAGGAAGCAAAATTGCTATGCAGTTTCATGACAGAGGATTAACTATTGATGATGTTCATTACACTCAAGAAGGTCTTAATATGTTAGGAGAGGACTTATGTAAAAATATTTATAAGTATCATATAACCAAAGAAAAAAGTGTATTAAGTGATACTATAGACTTATCAGAAGCAAGGAAATATATCTGTGAATTGGAAAAGATAAGTAAAAGATTTGTGTAATATAAAATTTTAAATAGAGTTGTTAATTTATAAAAATAATTTGTATGGAGATATGTTATGAAAAATTACGTTTGTATAGATGTTGGAGGTACTTCAATAAAATATGGTTTTATTAGAGAAGATGGATTTATAATTGATAAATCAAGTCTTGATACTGAAGCAAAGGAAAAAGGTGGAGAAGGAATATTAGCCAAAATAAAAGATATAGTAAAAAAATATATAGAGGAAAATGAAATAAGTGGTATATGTATATCAACTGCAGGTATGGTTGACCCAGTTGAAGGTAAAATACTATTTGCCTTAGAAGAATTAATTCCAAACTATAAGGGCATGCAATTAAAAAAAGAAGTAGAAAAAGAGTTTAATATAAAATGTGAAGTTGAAAATGATGTTAATTGTGCTGGACTTGGTGAAATGTGGCTTGGAGCAGGTAGAGGTGCAACATCTTCTATATGTTTAACAATAGGTACTGGAATTGGTGGATGTATTATAATAAATAATAAACTGATAAATGGGTTTAGTAATAGTGCTGGTGAAGTAGGATATATGAATGTAAATGGAAGTTCTTTTCAAGAATTGGCATCTACTAGCAGTCTAATTAAAAAAGTAGCAAAAATAAAAAATTTGAATGAAAATGACTTAAATGGAAAAATAATTTTTGATTTAGCAAAGAATAATGATGAAGATTGTTTAAAAGAACTCGATAATATGATAAAATCATTAGCAGTTGGAATCGCAAATATATGTTATGTAATAAATCCAGAAGTGGTAATTTTAGGTGGTGGGATTATGGCACAAGAAAAGTTCCTAAAACCAAAAATAGACAAAGCATTAAAGGAGGTTCTTATAGAGAGAGTTTACAAAAACACTAATATAGAATTTGCAAAGAGACAAAATGATGCAGGAATGCTTGGAGCATTATATAATTTTTTAAACAAAATATAAAGAATAGAAGGGTTTTTAATGAGTATTTTAGAACAATTGGAATCACCAACTTTTAAAGTCACAAAATCAGATAAATTATTAATAGCTTATATAAAAGAAAATATAGATGATGTATTTTATAAACCAATATCACAAATAGCTAAAGAGAGCAATATTGGTGAAGCAACTATAACTAGGTTTGTAAAAAAAATGAATTTTAATGGATTACAGGATTTTAAAGTTACTTTAGCACAAGAAATATCAACTATCAATAAAAAAAATATTATAAATAAAAATATACAAAATGATGAGCCAGCTTTGGATACAGCAAAAAAACTTTTAAGTTCAAATGTAACCACTTTAGAGAACACAGTAGAGATAATCAATAGTAAGGATGTACATGACTGCGCAAGGCTTATAATAAATGCAAAGAAAGTTTACTTCATAGGTATTGGATATTCTGGTATAATAGCACAGGATTCAAACTATAAATTTATGAGAATAGGTCTTAATTGTGTAAGTTTTGACAGTAGTCATACAATGATAATGATGTCTTCCATAATGGAAGAAGGAGATTTAATAATTGCAATTTCACATTCTGGTGAAACAGAAGAGATTATAAAAACTGTAAAGCTTGCAAGAGCCAATAATGCTAAAATTATATCAATTACTGAAAATAAAAATTCTGAATTAAAGGATATTTCAGATGTACACTTATCTTATGTATCGGGAGAAACAGTACTGGAAACCGGTTCAATATCTTCTAAATTAGCACAATTTTTCATTATTGATTTAGTATATACACAGGTAGTAAAAGAACTTTCTAATGAAGCTATTGAAAGGAAAATTAAAACTACAAATGCTATAAAATTGTTTAAAAATGAATAAAATAAGAAATTTGTAATGTTTTATAGAGCTCTCTTAAAAATTTAGGAATGGAGAGATATTACATGTCTAAATTAAAAGATTATAATATTGATAAAGTAATAATTTTTAATAATTTAAGTACTAAAACGAAGAATCAACTTAAAGAAAAAGTTAAACTAAAAAGATTACAAAAAAAAGAAATTTTATTTTATGAAAAAGATAGCTTAGACAGTGTTTATATACTTTTAGAAGGAAAGGTATCTATTTTTAAGATAAGTGAAAATGGAGAGAGAAAAGTAATTTTCATATTAAATAGTGGGGAAGTCATAAATGATATTACACTTGACGCTTCTAAAAACTCTACTGTTGGCTGTGAAGCATTTGAAAATTCAATTGTAGCTTATTATAGTATTGAAGAATTTTTAGAAATTATGCAAAATGATTTTCAACTTACAAAGGATATTATTTCTTATATGGAAAGAAGAATAAGACGTTTATATAGACAGTTGAAAAATTCTATATCCATAAAAGTAGATAAAAAACTTGCAGCAAAATTATATAGGTTAAGTAGAGAATTTGGAGTTTGCTGTGGAGAATGGACTTTACTAAATGTAAATATTACAGTTACATATTTAGCTGATATGCTTGGCTGTAAAAGGGAGACTGTTTCCAGAATGATAAAGGTATTGCAAAAAGAAGAACTTATTAAAATTGACAATAAAGGTTTTTATGTTAAAGAAACTGAATTATCAAGGTATTTTAAAAATAATTAATTATGATTAAGTAAGAGTATTATTAGAATTTTAATTAAATAAAAATATTATTAAGAGAATCTATTTATAGATTCTTTTTTATTGTCTAATTTATTAATTTTTATTTTACCCTATTGAATTGTATAAAAAAACAAATAAGATTCTTTTTTATTCAAAAAATTGAGTAGATAGTAGTTTTATTGTACTTAATGATTGTATTTAAGTGATTAGATTTGAAATTGAATAATGTAGATAATAAAAAAATATTAACAGAACTTAATAAACTCCATTAATATTTTTTTTATTATTTTTGAAACTGTGATAATTATCACGGAAGCATAGAAAATAAAGTGTTAAGATTTAAACAAGATAGCAAGTAAGTAAAACTAAAATATAAGAAAGGTGATAAAAATGAAACTAAAATTAGATTCATCTAAGTTCAATGAAGGTCTGAATTATCTAAAAAAAGACTACAAGATATTTGCACCAGTTTTAATCCCATTTAAAGGTACTTTTTCAGATACTGATGTTATAAGATACAAGGAGGTAAACGCTTTTGAAGAAATGGAATTTGCTAAGAAAGCAAACTTTTCACCAAAAGAAGTTGTACTTCCCATAAATCAAGTATTGTTTTATTTTACTGAAAAAGAGTTTAAGGAAAGCGATTTAGACAACAAGAAAATTTTAATTTTCTTAAGAGCTTGTGACATAAATGGTATAAAAAGACTTGATGAAATATATCTAAATAATGGTGAAGAAAAAGATTATTTTTATAAAAATATCAGAGATAAAGTAAAGTTTGCACTTGTAGGGTGTAAGGAAAGTTTTAGAAACTGTTTTTGTGTGAGCATGGATTCTAACAAAACTGATAATTATTCAATTGGATTAAATATAGAAGGAGATACACTGTACTTAGATATAAAGGATAGTGAATTTGAAGTATTTAATGGAGAAGCAACTGAATTTAATGTTGATTATGTAACTGATAATTTAATATCTGTAGATGTGCCAGAGAATATTGATTCAAATGAAATGATAGGAAATTCAATATGGGATGAATATGATACAAGATGTATAGGATGTGGTAGATGTAATTTTGTATGTCCAACATGTTCATGTTTTACAATGCAGGATATTTTCTATAAGGAAAACGAAAATGTAGGTGAGAGAAGAAGGGTTTGGGCTTCTTGTCAAGTAGATGGATATACAGATATAGCAGGTGGAAATTCTTTTAGAAAAAAACAAGGTGAAAGAATGAGATTTAAAACTATGCATAAAATACATGATTTTAAAAAAAGATTCGGATATCATATGTGTGTTGGTTGTGGAAGATGTGATGATGCCTGTCCGCAATACATATCATTTTCAAAGTGTATAGAAAAAATAAATGATTTAGTAATTAGTAAGGAGGAAGTATAAATGAACCCATATATACCAGTAAGTGCAAAAATACTAGATATAGTTAAACATACTGATAAAGAATGGACTTTTAGAGTAAACTGCAATACAAAAGGTGTATTGCCTGGAAAGTTTTATGAGATATCTATACCTAAATACGGTGAAAGTCCAATATCAGTATCAGGATATGGAGAGGATTATATTGACTTTACAATAAGAAATGTAGGAAAAGTAACTAGCGAGTTGTTTAATTATAAAGAAGGAGATTCTTTTTTTATAAGAGGTCCTTATGGAAATGGATTTGATGTATCCCTTTATGAAGGAAGAGAAATTGTAGTAGTGGCAGGAGGAAGTGCATTAGCCCCTGTAAGAGGAATAGTTGAATATTTTTATAATAATAAAGAAAAATGCGAAAAGTTTAAATTAATAGTAGGATTTAAATCACCAAAAGATATTTTATTTGCAGATGATTTAAAGAGATGGAGTAAAAAACTTGATATTTTAGTTACTGTAGATGGAGCAGAGGAAGGATATAGTGGTAATGTAGGATTAGTAACAAAATACATACCAGAATTGGATATGAAAGATATAAACAATACTTCTATAGTTGTAGTTGGACCTCCAATGATGATGAAATTTACAGTAGAAGAATTTTTAAAAAGAGATTTAGATGAAAAGAACATTTGGGTTTCTTATGAAAGAAAAATGTGTTGTGGAATAGGTAAATGTGGACATTGTAAAATGGATGATACTTACATATGTTTAGATGGACCAGTATTTGATTATTCATATGCTAAAAATCTTATTGATTAGGGGGTGAAGTTTGTGATAAGAGATTTAAATACCAAAAAAGTAATGAAAAATGCTTATAGAATTACAAAAACAAAATATGAGACTTCTTTAAGAGTTAGAGTACCTGGAGGTCTTATTGACCCTGAGAGTTTAGCTGTAGTTTCTAAAATTGCAAGTGAGTACGGCAATGGACAGGTGCACATAACTACAAGACAGGGGTTTGAAATATTAGGAATAAATATGGAAGATATGGAAGAAATAAATAAAATTATACAACCTGTTATTGAAAAAATGAATATAAATCAAAGTGAGAAAAACGCAGGTTATCCAGCAGCAGGTACAAGAAATATAGCAGCTTGTATAGGAAATAAAGTCTGTCCAAAGGCTCAATATAATACAACTGAATTTGCTAAAAGAATAGAAAAAGCTATATTTCCAAATGATTTACATTTTAAAGTGGCTTTAACTGGTTGTCCAAATGATTGTATAAAAGCTAGAATGAATGACTTTGGAATTATTGGTATGGCTTTACCAATATATGAAAAGGATAGATGTGTAAATTGTGGAGCATGTGTAAAAAAATGTTCTAAGATATCTGTTGGAGCATTAAAAACAGAAAATAATAAGGTGGTAAGAGATAAAGATAAGTGTATAGGCTGTGGAGAGTGTGTACTAAATTGCCCAACAAATGCATGGACTAGAGATGAGAAAAAATACTATAGATTAGCTATAATGGGTAGAACAGGAAAGAAAAACCCTAGACTAGCAGAAGATTTTCTTTTATGGGTAGATGAGGACAGCATAATAAAGATAATACTTAATACTTATAGATATGTAGAAAAGTATATAGATAAAGATGCACCAGGAGGAAAAGAACATATAGGATATATAATTGATAGAACAGGATTTATGGAATTTAAAAAATGGGCACTTGAAGGTGTAGAGCTTCCAGAAATAACTAAAATGTACGAAAACATATACTGGAGTGGAATTAAATATCTATAAATTGAGTAAAACATATATTTGAATAAATTAAAATTTAATAGAAGGAAGAGGGAATTATGCATAAAGAAACTTTGGATAAATTAACTAATGCAGCTATAAATAAGATAAATTTATTAAACACAAGTAAAGTAAAATATTTGGTATCTTCTGCGTTTGCAGGACTTTATGTAGGTATAGGTATACTTTTGATATTTACTATTGGAGGACTTTTGACTGATGCAGGTTCACCTATGACTAAGATAGTAATGGGGTTATCATTTGCAATAGCACTAAGTTTGGTTATAATGACGGGAACAGAGTTATTTACTGGAAACAATATGGTTATGTCTGCTGGTATGTTAAATAAAGGTGTAAGTATAAAAGATACTTCTAAAATATGGGCATACAGTTGGGTAGGTAATTTAATCGGAGCTTTGGTTTTAGGCATTATATTTGTAGGAACTGGTCTAGTAGACAAAGGACCTGTAGCTGAATTTTTTGCAAATACAGCAGCTAGTAAAGCATCCATGCCATTTACAGCTCTTTTCTTTAGAGGGATTTTATGTAATATTCTAGTATGTGTATCAGTGTTGTGTTCGTTTAGAACTAATAGTGATACTGCAAAAATAATTATGATATTCTTATGTTTATTTGCTTTTATAACATCAGGCTTTGAGCATAGTGTAGCAAATATGACAATTTATAGTGTTTCATTATTTTCACCAACAATAAGTACAGTTACTATTGGAGGAGCTATTTATAATTTAGTAGCTGTAACACTTGGAAATATTGTTGGAGGAGCTTTATTTATGGGTCTTGGAACTTATATATTAGGTAAAGAAAAGCTTAATTAAATTTATTGTATAAATTATAACTCTCTTGATAAATACATTTTTAGTATTGTTGAGAGAGTTATTTTTATATTTTTGAAAAAATATTTGAAACAAAAAAAATATGGGAGCATACGAAAATATATCGGTTATATATATAAAAAATACGTTTATATATGAATTATATAGTTCTAAATATAAAAAAAGTTAAAGTCCTACCGTAAAAAAGCGCATTTTGAATAAGATAACAAATATGATAAAATTGGTCTTGTTGAAATTTTTAGGGGGGATATGATGACAAAGAAACTAGTAATATCAAAAACAAAGTTGTTTATTTTTATAATAGCATTTATTTCTATATTTATATATTTATTTGGAAGTAAAAATACACTTATAGGTGTAGGTATAGTAACAGCTATGCTAACACTCTTGGAAAGAGATTTAACTATTTCTCCAATTAAAAATTTACTGAAGTATTTAGCAATAAATATAATCTTAGGAATACTATCATTTTTTGCAGTACAAAATATGTATTTAGGAGTTTTATTAAATTTTATAGCATTATTTATAATAGGGTATGTATTTAGTTATGACTTAAAAAGAGCAGTATATGTACCCTTTGGTCTAATGTATATATTTATGGTAAGTATACCTGTAGGAAAAAGTGAATTTCCTATGAGATTGTCGGCTTTAGCTGTTGGAGCAGTTATAATAATGATTGCTCAATTTGTTATGAATAGAAATAGGATGAAAAATGTCGGAGATAAAGAACTGATATCTATATGTGATGAATTATTAGAAAAAATTAGTCTTTTAAAAAATACTATTAATGATGATAGTTCTATAATTAAATCTAGTATGAGAAAAATAGATAGCTGTAATTATAGAATAAATTCTATATCTAAAAATTTGAAAATGGTTATTTTTGATAATAGAAAAGATGACTTTTATATCAGTATTAGAGGTATAGACATAATGAATATTTTATTTTCATTAGAAAGAATAAGTTTAATCCTGGAAAGATACAAAAAGGATAGTAAAGAATTTGAAGATGAAGATATAAAAAATATTTTAGAAGAAAGTAGCATAAATAGTAAATCAGATGTTTTAGTTGTAGCAACGAAAGAAATAAACTATATTAAGATGTGTTTAGAAAATAAAGATACCATAACTGATAAAGAGATATTAGGATTTAGAGATTATGTTATTGCTCAGGATACTAAAAATATAAATTTAAAAGAAATTTATAGTGTTTTAGAAAATTTATATGAGTTTTTAGTAGATTATAAAAAAGTAAAATCAAGAGACGAAAAGAAAGCTGAAAGAAAATCAAAGATACCTCATGAATTTAAACGACTATCAATATATAAGAAAAACTTTAATTTAAATTCTATAAGATTTTCTTATGCAGTAAAGATTGCTTTAGCTACAGCTGTAGCAGGTTTTATTATGGATTATTTCCATTTAAGAGATGGAAGATGGATAATGTTAACTGTCTTTTCATTAACACAACCTTACGCAGAAAATTGTATACAAAGGTCTAGAAAAAGAATAGAAGGTACATTTATAGGAGCTGTAATATTTATTGTATTATTTTCAATAATAAAAGATAGTACATTAAGGTCGTTAATAGTTCTTTTAGCAGGGTATATAAACTCTTATGTAGTTGATTATAGAAAATTAATGGTATGTGTAACTGTTTCAGCTCTTGGTTCAGCAGTAGTTATGGGAGACCCAAATGTTTTAACCATAAGCAGGATTTCATATGTAGCATTAGGAGCAATTATTGCACTAATAGTAAATAAGTTTATATTACCATATGATGCTAAAACAGGCTATCAACATGTTATAGAAATGTATAAAGGAATAGTTAAAAATATAATTGATGAAGTCAATAAGTCTATAGAAAATGTAGCTGATGTTTACTATATAAAAAATTTATTATTGATACCATCACTTATTGAAGATAGACTTATGTTGATAAATGCTATATATAAAGATAAACATCAAGAGGATTTTTTAGAAAATCAGAAATTACTAATAAGTAATATGTATAATCTATATATAAATGTTAATAAAAATAAAATAAAAGATGAAGATGTTGAAAAAATATTGAGAGATACTAATTATATTTCAAATTACAATGTAGATAAGTATGATGAAGGAAGAAGTGTAATTTTAGAGAGTATTGTAAATACTAAAAGTCTAGGTGACAAGATAATATGTCTAAACTTACTGCAAACTCTAAATGGTGTCAAAGAAATGTATAGAATAAGTAATATAACTAAAATTTCAATAAAAGAAGCAGCTTAGATATTAAATTATAGAATAGCCATATATTTAAAATAAAGTATATGGCTATTTGTTTTATAAAATACTAAAAGAAAATAATATATAAAAAACAAAAAACATATATTTATGAATTTTATATGAAAATAGTTAAAATATTGATTTTTTTCATTGGTTGAAAAAACAATTTACTTAGGATAAACTATAATAGTATTCAAATATTATGGGGGTTAGATTTATGAGTAAAGATGTAAAGGTAAAGCGTAATAAGAAATATGATACATTTAGTATAACTATGGAACTTGAGAGACCTTTACTTTATGATGAGGTTGAGAACAAAGATGATAAAAATAATAATAGAAAATTTAACATAAAGAATAAGATATTTAAGGGAATAGGTATACTATTTGTATTGATTTTGCTTGGCTTTTTCATATGGATAAATAAAACATATGAACCTCAAAAGCTGGCAAAAGAAGCTCTAGTCAGCAATAGTAAAGTTGAAGTAACTGTAAATGAAAACATTTCATTTACACCAAAAGGAAGAAAAGTTTCTAAAGGTTTAATTTTGTATCCAGGAGCTAAAGTAGAAATAGAATCTTATGCTCCACTTGCAAGAAAAATAGCAGAAAGTGGATATGAGGTTGTAATCGTAAAGATGCCACTTAATCTAGCTATACTTGGAACTAATAAGGCACAGAAAGTTATGGATTCTTACAACAACATAGAACATTGGGTAATAGGAGGTCATTCATTAGGAGGAGTTGCAGCATCAAATTTTGCACGTGATAATAAATTAATTGAAGGCGTTGTATTTTTAGCTTCTTATCCAATGGGTGATGAGTTGAAAGAATTAGGAAAAAAAGTTATATCTATATGGGGGAGCAAAGATGGAGTAGTCAATTTTAAAAGTCTTGTAGAATCAAAACAAAAACTTCCTGATGATACAACTTATGTTGAGATTGAAGGAGGAAATCATGCACAATTTGGAGATTATGGAAAACAAAAGGGAGATAATGATGCTATTATAAGTCAAGAAAAACAACTTAATATTACTGCCAATAGTATCATTAAATTTTTAAAGAATATATCTTAAACTAAAATTTAAAAAATATAATTTTATAAGTTATTATTTAAAGTAAATATTAATAATATAATAGAATGAATATTTTATTACAAGGGGGATTTTAATATGGAATACGATATGCCACTTTACAGACCACCAAGTGAGGCTTATAGTCTTATAATACAAGTCACACTAGGATGTTCTCATAACAAATGTACGTTTTGTAGTATGTACAAATCTAAAAAATTTAAAATAAAGCCACTAGAAGTAATAAAAAATGAAATTGATATATTTAGAAGATATTATAAGCATGTAGAAAGAATATTCTTAGCAGATGGAGATGCATTGATAATACCAATGGAGAAATTAAGAGATATTATTTTATATATAAAAGAAGTTTTTCCAGAGTGTGAAAGAATTACTATGTACGGCTCTCCTAAATCTATAGAGAAAAAATCTGATGATGAACTTAAAGAATTAAGAAAACTTGGTGTTAAAATGATTTATCTAGGGCTTGAAAGTGGAAGCAATGAAGTATTAGAAGATATTAAGAAAGGTTTTAGTAGTGAACAATTAATAAAAGTTGGTAGAAAAGTTAAAAAAAGTGGGATTAAATTATCAGCCACTGTAATAGCAGGTCTTGGAGGAACTAAAAAAACACATCAGCATGCAGTTGATACAGGAAAAATGTTAGGAGCAATTTCACCAGATTATGTGGGTGTACTTAGTTTAATGGTAGAACCTAATACTGAACTTTACGATTTACTTAAGGCAGGAGAGTTTACAATACTAGAGGATAAGGCTGTGTTACAAGAAATTAAAGAGATGATAAAGAATATAGATGCTAATGAAAAAATTGTATTTAGAAGTAATCATGCATCAAATTATGCTAATTTAAAAGGTGTATTACCTGATGATAAACAACGTCTAATTGATGAAATTGATTACTATCTAAGTAACCAAAAGCTAAAAAGAGAAGAATATAGAAGACTATAGTTTTTGATATATCAATCTATATTGATAGGTAAATACTAAGATTATTTAGATACAAAAAATCATGCTACATTAATAGTTGCTTACTATTGATGTAGCATGATTTTTTTATTAAAAAACAAAATGGTATATTCATATATAATATATCAATAATAATGAAAATGTGAACTAGTTTAATAGAATTTTACCTATTATAATAAAAACAGGAATTTAAATAATAAAAAGTAAAGTAACTTTTTATTAAGTAACTTTACTTTTTATTTTATTTAATGTTGTATTAAATTTATATATATTAAAATAATATACAAATTTTGAAAAAGCTCTTATAAAATGATTATTAAAGTAAAGTTTAATATAAATAAATTATAAAATATTAAACTAATTTATCAATATTTCCTGATTGAATATGCTTAATGTTTGATTGAATTTTTTTATATGGCCAATCCCACCATTTAATTTCTAATAATTTTGAAATTGTATCATTATTAAATCTCTTTTTTATAATTTTTGCAGGTACTCCTCCAACAATAGAATACGGTGGAACGTCATTAGTAACTACTGCTCTTGTTCCAATAATTGCACCATCACCAATATTTACACCTGACATAATTATAGAATCATAACCTATCCACACATCATTTCCAATTATAATGTTACCCTTATTGTCCCAAGCGTCCGTTATATGGTTGATATCGAGTTTCCATTCTTCATAAAAGATGGGAAAAGTATATGTGGATTTTGATTTCATTGAGTGATTTCCACTAGTCATTAGAAATTTTGCATTACATGCTATTGAGCAAAACTTACCAATTATTAATTTATCATTGTTTATAGGGTAATGATACAATACATTGTTTTTCTCAAAATCTCTTGGGTCATTATAAAAGTCATTATATATTGTGTAATCTCCAACTTCTATATTTTCCCTTGTTATTACATTTTTAAGATATACAGTTTGATAATCATTACTTCTTGGATATACCTTATTTGAACTTGGAATAGTCATATTTAAATCTCTCCTTTAATATATATTATGTTTTTGACTATTCCACTACTACAATACATCTCTTCACAGAATCACTCCTTGTTAAGAATCTTCATAAGATAATGGCGTCCTTTTTTAGTGTTAAGTCGGATATTCTTTCTTAGTACATTCTTTTTAGCGTATAACTGACAAACTGTCATTTTCTTACCAATAGTGTCAATGCTATCATCAAGGTCATTTTGTATTGCTTTTTCCTTATCCCTTAATGATATATCATCACGTTTTCCCTTTGGGGGTTTATCAGTAGGTACAAGTTTCCAAGAGTAAACAAATTGTGCTTTACCAAATGAATATACATACTTATATGCGTATCTTCCATCTTTTCTCTGGCTCTCTCCAGTTCTTAAAATTCTATCTTTATTATCTCGTCTTTTTTCAGTTGACATGATAAGAAGCTCCTCTCAATAACCGAATTGAGCTTGATACGTCATATGAATATTATAACATATAAGGCTCAATTTCATTAGATAACGTCAAGTGTATCAACGATTTTCTCAAATTGTTTTCTCTTTATTTGAATGCGATTGCTATTCATAATGACCCAGCCAGAATCAAGGTTTTCATCAGCAAGTTTACGTAATTTTTTCTCTCCAATACGAAAGTATTTTGACGCTTATTCAATCGTCAAGGTATATTTTTCCCAAATAGGTACATCAGTATTGTTCATAGAATGTATCACTCCTTTCTATGTTCGTAGTTCAGAAGTAGATAGATGGCTTTGGTAAGCTCCATTGGTATTTCAACCAATCCCATTCTTATGGGCAGAACCGTGTCATACAGGTGTATCATTATACTGTGGTACAGGTTACGGCAAAACAACCGTTCCAAAGGTTATTCACAAATCACTATATAGTAGCTCTCTTGATTAAGGTCATGGCGTATAGTATTTGTTGGCTATCTGTATCACAAACGTATCTATCTACTTTATTCAGTTGTCAAAGAACAGTCGGCATTGATTTGCCTATAAAAAATCACAATAGCTTATGGGCTTTTATAGACAAATAATTAGTGATTCTCCATGTACCAAATAGCTTGATACATGGAGAGAGGGCGAGATTAAGACAAATTAAATCTCAAAATAGCAGTGATTAGTTTTGTTCCTAGCATTCGCTTTGTTTCTTCTTCTACATGAATATAGGGATTTCCGTATTCATCAAATAAAGTTTTCTGTGAAAGACGAATGATATAGTGTTCAAAATGTTTAAGTATTACGTTTATTGCATTTACATCGCCATGTACAGCAAGTAAAATAATTGTAAAAGGTAATACTTCTTTAGTAGGTTTCATTTCAATGTTCCTGCATGAGTTCTTTCAACTCTTTTAGTGCATTTGTTTTGTGATAATGTATGGTATTTTCTGCTAAATCCATCAATGTTGCTATGTCAGCATTTGTCATGTTGAGAAAGAATGAAAGTAGAATTATATCTTGTTTTCTTTTTGTAAGTTTTCCGATTGCTTGCGCCATTAATACATCTTCAATTCGTATGTTGTAGTCGTAAGAAACCATACAGATGTAGTTAGAATCATAATCATCTAAAATACTCAATTTACTTAATTCTGCAAGTGACAAAGATTCGAGAGATACCAAATAATCATTTCTGCGTTTATTTTCGTCATAAATATCTCTAGCATAGTTACGCAAAACTGTTTTACAGAAACTGTCGAATTGATGTTCAATTGTCTTTCCATCGCAAGGAGTTAAATAACCTTGCTTACTCCTATCACGGTGGGAGGGCGTTAAATCTTCGATAAATTTCAAAAAAAAAGAGAAAAAAATACACACTCTGCCTATAGGGCAAAAATGTGTATTCTTTAAAACGTATTTAATTTATATTGGTTGTAAGCCACCACCATATTGATGTATGGAAATATGCATTGGCTAGCTTTTCATAAAAATACAAAGATGCATAAGAAATTAATAGAGGGGAAAAACTTATTCTGTTATTAAAAAGTAGGTTAATTCTAATAAATGCTATTGCGGTCGAATTAAACTATATACATGGCAATCAATCATGTTTCTATTCTTTATTATGAATTGTGACAGTATTCTTCAATCTTAAAGCCACATTTTACTTGACTCTCTATTGTAGGAATATACATTAGCATGAATTTTGTTAAGGTTGTATTTTTCAAAGGCAATTTTGCATATTTCTTTTACTGCATTTGTTGCTATCCCTTTGCCCCAATAGTTCCTAGCAAGTCAGTAACCTAATTCAGCATTTTTATTAATAGAGGTATCTTCTTCAAATGTTAGGCTGATACTTCCAATAGCCCTTTCTTGATAAAAAATAGCATAGCTAAGTTGTTTAACATCTGAAGTTGTCAAACAAAAACTAATAAAATCTCTAGCGTTTTGCTACCTATAAGGGTGGGGGAAGTTGTCACGAAGATTGTTTGCAATTTCTTTATCATTCGCAAACTCAACTAAATCGGTAATATAAGCATAATTCCACTCTATAAGTTCCATTTTTCTTCTCCTTTTATGAAACAGCTACAAGAAATCTTTCTAAGCCAATACCACTTATCAAACAGCGTTCTTTTTTATTTCCAAGCATTTGATAAGTCCAGTCAACAAATCCACCGTCAACTATTTCAACGGTTTCATTTCCTTGTTTGACCGATAATTTGAAATTGATACCTTTATAATAATTATTATCAACATCATCATTATGAATTGATAACTCTATATTAGGAAAAATAAGTTTGATAGTTTCAACCATTCTGTCGAAAAATCCGTCATTATCTTTGTATCCGTTTCTTTTGCGTAGAATAATAGAGAAACGAACATTTTCTATTTCACTTAATATATCTTTATAATAGTTTAAGTGCTTTTCTAACAACATTTTTTCACAAGTGTAAGACCCTGTATCTATACCAGATGAAACCATACAATATAAGCCAAAATGTGAATATAAACCTTTACCTACAAAATTTTGTGCTCTTATTACCCTAGCAGTAGTAGCCATGTGGATAGGTATGGTATTATTTTCTTCTTTTCTTTTTAATTTATCAGCAATAATTATTGCCAACATATTTGAGGGGTCTGCAAGTGTTTCTGTCCCTCGTAGAGCACTTACTACGTTATATTGATCTACGGAGCCAAAAACGCTACAGCTACCTAATGGGGCAGAGGGAGAAAGCATAATCGTCTTGATATCCATATTGAATGCTTTTCTCAATAATTTTGATTCCAAAGCATGAATTTCTTCTGGATCTATACCGCTAGGGATAGTAAATCTATTTAGTTGGTATGACTTTAGAATATCAGTTGCAGTTAAAGTATTTGCTTGTCTATCAAACACTTCTAATAGAAGTGAGTTCAAATCTGATTTTGATAGAGCTGATAACTTATCAACTATATTCTTATCCCCAATTTTATTTGTAATTCTACTTAAAATATCACTCATAGTTATCCTCCATACTGTTACTTTCAAAATAATTATAGAATTGTTACAACAACTAATCTAGGTCATTTGACCAAAAATGAAAAAACACTGAATATTTACTATTCAATATTTTTTTACTTTGGGTTTATTTGATTAAATCTTGAAAATACTGTAATGCAACCCTTTCAGCTTCAACCTTTCGGACAATAGGACTTTGTGATAATTCCTCTCTTAACTCAAGATACAGGTTGATAGTAGCCTGCAATGCATTAACACAGCTTTTATATTCATGGTTAGCAACCGTCTTTTCTAATGCTTCAATATATTGGGGTGCGTCCAATTCAATTTTTCTAACTCCACGAGGTAATTTACCTAAGAGAAGCTGTATTAATGGGGCAAGTACTGATTGTCTTAAAAAAGATAAAAAATCAATTGTTTCAAATAGTTCTCTACGTCCAATCTTAGTGCAAGCGTAATGAACCCAAATCCAAAATCTATCTTCAATCCACTGTAAGTCTGGAGTTGGGAAGTATGCTTCTTTTTTAGTATAACACCTCTCACTGTCTTTTATTAGCTATCAATCCAACATAATTATGCATAGGAGTATTATATAATGAAGAAATAAAAAAAAATAGGTCACTTGACCCGAAATAAAAAAGCATTGAATAATTATTATTCAATACTTTTTTGAAATTATACTTATGTTGTAGGAAGATTCTTTAATACCTCTCGCTGATTAATTACACTAAATCTTTTGTTTTCATAAGCAATTAGATGTTCTTGTACACATTCATTTATAGCACGATTAATGCTTCTAATTGGAGCGTTTACTTCGCTAGCAAGCTGTTTTTTGGTAAGCAGATTTAATTCACTTCTATAATAGTGTAAGGATATACACCTCAGAAGTCGTTCTTTAACACTTAAAGATGATAATTCTTCAATTAATTCAGCATTTACAACTAATTTACTAGATATTTCTCGAATCAGAAATTTTGTAGCTTCAAAATCTCCCCTTAACCAGTTTAAAAAATCATCTCTATGAAGTTTATATACATTACAATCTGTGAAAGCGACAATTTCAACGGGTTTTTTCCCATCATTAAATTGTTCCATTTCTCCAAAAAAACTACCACTTCTATAAAGATGAATAGTTGAGATGTTTCCTTTCACATTTAAGATGAATGCTTCTGCAATACCGTCAATCATAAGAATTACATATTCATTTTCTTGCTCAGCAAAAAGAATAGTCTCTTTCTTTTTATACGTTTTTTTAACAAGCTTCTTTTTAATATCTTCATTCATAAAATCAATTAAATGCATATTCATCCCTCCTTACCAAATCTTTGATTAAATTATATCATCTTTCAATTAGTTAGGTAAGATAGTAAAAATATATTTACATAGAAACTATTCCATTATTATTTTCCAGTTGTCATTTTTCTGCAAAAACTTATCACTGTCACGACTGGAGATACCAGTAAGAAATGTTAGGATATCAATCGCTAAACTTTCAGAATCCTTTTTACGGCTCAAAATGACGTAAGGGTCAAGCAATCCTTTGTTTTCATCATCACTGGTTAAATTGACAATGTTTATCTCATGGGCTATTTCTGGTAGCGTTTCTTTCCATTTGCCACGTTCTGCTTTAGGGTCAACTATGACCGCTTGTCCGCCGAATAGTACCGCATAGTAAACAAGCATATTGTTACTGAATGATTTACCACCACCCAATGAACCGATAAAAGCAGACGCTAACGCATTGGTAATAGAACCCTTTATCCCTTGACTAGCAAGGACAGGTTTTAGATAGACATTCTTTCCAGTGTCCAGATTGTAGCCAACATAGATACCCTCATGTTCTCCAAGGGTTTGTGTCGCTCTAAAACCAAGTCCAGCCAAAAAATCCGAAGTGACATATTGAATATAATCATTGATGTAACGTTTGCTGACAGGAATAAATTCGCCATGCAATCCCAACATATCCCCAAAGGGACGCACGAGCTTGATTGATAAGTCGTCGTAAAAGTCTTTGACTTCATCACAACGCCTTTTTAGCTCGTCAAGATCCTTTGTAGATACACGGACAACATAGCTAAGTTTATACATAGATTCTTTACAGTTAAAAGTCTGTTTTTAAAAAAATGTATAAATTATAAATCAAAATATAGATACTATCAATCACCCACTAGGTGCAAAAAGCATTGATATGGTTAAATTATCAGACGCTAAAAGCTGGGCTATCCGAATGAGTGAAGATGGGTGTGCTTATAAATCCATTGACAATTATAAGCGCTCACTGAAAGCGTCGTTTTTCATGGCAATTCAAGACGACTGTATTAGAAAGAATCCATTTAATTTTCAGTTAAGTGATGTTTTGGAAGATACAACAGAACCAAAAATCGCTCTAACACCAGAACAGGAAATGGGCTTATTATTCTTTATGGAGAGCGATAAGACTTATTGTAAATATTATGATGATGTTGTTATCCTCTTAGAAACAGGACTACGCATTTCTGAATTATGCGGTTTGACTTTAGAATTGGATATGAAAAATAAAGCCATTATGGTAGACCATCAATTGTTGAGTGATACTAAGATTGGCTATTATGTAGAAGTTCCAAAGACCACACAGGGTAAGCGAGAAATTCCAATGACTGAAAGAGCTTATCAATCATTTGAACGTATCGTGGAACGGCGTAAGAACGCTAAAGCAGAACCAATCATTGTTGATGGTTACCAGAACTTCCTATTTCTTAAACAAGATGGATTACCAAAACAAGCAACTCATTATCAAAGCATGTTAAGAGCGTTAGTCAAGAAGTATAACAAGACCCATAAGGACAAGCTACCAAAGATTACGCCACATACCTTTAGGCATACACTCTGTACAAATATGGCTAACAAAGGAATGAGTCCTAATATATTGCAATATATTATGGGGCATAAAAACATTACTATGACGCTTGGCTATTATGCACATGGTTCATTTAGTTCTGCGAGAGCTGAAATGGAACGGTTATAAGCCTAGTAGTATGACTAGAGTTTACTACTTATTTACTACTTTTGATGGCATTCTTATACGGTTAAATGCCAACTTATGCAAAGTATCTTCCAAAAAGAAAATGCCGATACTCCTTGTAGATACAGGATATATCGACATTTACCAACTTATGAAAAGATAATCAAATTTAATATAAGTTTTTCAAATAAAAAGATACCAAATTCTTTTTCGAGAATCTATATAACATTACTTAAGCTTAGTTGGGGTATAAACAATTGAGTAGCTACTTTTGTATGGTGTTCAACTTTAGTCAAAACTCTTAAGTAATGCAAATGATTTAGATTCATTAATATTCAATCTCTTCATAAGTAGTGAAATTCGAGTTATTTCTGCATAATTATACTATGATTTATAGATTAATTCTATTAGCATCCAGAATAATATTGTTTATATGAATAAAATTTAAAGAATATTATGAAAATTATAGGATGTTAAAATAAATTTAGGTAAAAAAGAAGTGTTTGTATATTATAGAGTACCTTTTCTAAAATATGTGGGATTGTTTTAAGAATTAGAATAAAAATTATTTTTAAATTAGTATTTTTATAATGTATAGTATTTTTAATGTATAATTAAATTGTGCAGAAAATAGAATTTAAAGTCCTATAAAATTTCTGATTATGGAGGAGAATATGAAAAGAAAAGTTCAAGTAAAAAATATTACTATTGGAGAAGGTAGACCTAAAATTTGTGTACCAATTATTGGGAAAAATAAAAAAGATATTATAAAAGAGGCTAAAGAGTTAAAAGATGCATGTTTGGATATTATAGAGTGGCGAGTTGATTTTTTTGAGAATGTAGAAAATATTAAAGAAGTTAAGGAAGTTCTCTATGAATTAAGAAGTTATATACATGATATCCCTTTATTATTCACATTTAGAAGTGTAGTAGAAGGGGGAGAAAAATTAATATCAAGAGATTATTATACTACTTTGAATAAAGAAATTTCTAATACAGGTTTAGTAGATTTAATAGATGTAGAGTTATTTATGGGAGATGAGGTCATAGATGAAGTAGTTAATTTTGCTCATAAAAAAGAAGTGAAAGTAATTATATCTAATCATGATTTTAATAAAACTCCAAAAAAAGAAGAGATTGTATCTCGTTTATGTAGAATGCAGGAATTGGGCGCAGATTTACCCAAAATAGCTGTTATGCCGCAAAATGAAAAAGATGTGTTAGTGCTACTTGAAGCTACAAATGAAATGTTTAAAATTTATGCAGATAGACCAATAATAACAATGTCAATGTCAGGAATGGGTGTTATAAGTAGACTGTGTGGTGAAATATTTGGTTCTGCATTGACTTTTGGAGCTGCAAAAAGTGTTTCAGCACCAGGGCAAATATCATTTAAAGAGTTAAATTCAGTACTTAATCTATTACATAAGAGTATTAATTAAATTAATTATATAGAAATATTAGATGGTATTTTTGAAGATATAAATTAAATATAAAAAACTTTTCAGATAGTAAAATTTAAATTGGGCAATTATATCTGAAAAGCAACTATTTAGTGTGTATTTTGAAAGTGATATAGAAAATCTTATAAATCAACTATGGCATATTTAAAATATGCCATTAAAACCTACTAGACATTAGATTATAGATGGTATACTAGCATTTCTATTATTTATAGATAGTAAGTTTTCATAATAACTGTTTTATCTAAAGTAGAAGATATATTTGTATTATGTATATTTGTCATTATTTTTTTGTAATTATGTATATTAATGGTTATATATGTAATATAATATTATCACTCTATTTTTTGTATATTGTACATTACAACATTTATATCTATCATCATCAATTACAGTAGAATGTATGGGATACTTATTTTCACTTAACCAATATTTTTGCATATTCTTTGTCCAAGACTTTGGAAACTTCAATACTTTTTTGTTTATTATAACATCCTCATCTTCAAAAATATTAACTTCTCTTTCTATTTTTATTTTTCTGTTGTATATCTTATTGATAGATTCTTTGTCGAGTTTTATGTCCCTATACATATCAGGGCAATAGCAACAAACATAATTTCTTTTTTTTCGACGTTTAAATTTCACAACTTTCTCTATGCTAATTTCTAATTTTTTTGTACCATCTTTTATAAATTTAATATCTTCTATGTTCTCGCTTGAAAAAATTTCTGTCAATCTTAAAGTATCTACAGTTTCTCTAATTATTTGCTTTTTATAAGAAGAGAATCCATATCCAAAAGAAAGGTTTAATTTATTAGGGATGTAGCCATTTTTATATTTAAACATCTTAATTTTTTCCAATTCAGCATTATCTTTAAATTTCAACTTTTCATACCTAAAAGTTACTTTGCTAAAAAGAGTATATTCTACATCAATATATTCTTTTGCAATCTTAAATTTATCGCTACCTTCAATCACAATCATAGCCTATCTCCAATCGTTTTATATTAAAATAAGGCCATAGAACATGGTCTAATAGTACTCATTAGCACTATAAGACAATGTTAACACAAAAAGACAAAAAAAGGTTATTTATTTCAAATAACCTTTTTTTTTATATAAAATATAAAGAATTATATTTTATTCTTTTTTATGATGTCTATAATCTGTGATATCAGATTTAGTTCTCTTGAATTTAAGTCTTTTAACTCTTCATTTATATCATTTTCTAAATATGTTTTTCCAGTGGAAGTAATATCTTTTATAAGAACATCTGCAGAAATATTTAATATATTTACAAATTTTATGAATGTTTTAAGACTTGGATTCTTTTTACCACTTTCGATTTGAGTTATATACCAAGGCGATACTCCAACCATATTTGCAAATTCTTTTGAAGTTAAATTTGCTTTTTTCCGTTCTTCTTTAAGTCTTTTACCTATATAATTCATTATTGTTACTATTTCCCTCACTTATATTTCTTTGTATTTAATGATGCACTTTATTAACTCTAGCATTGCAATTTGTTCTTTTTCAGTTAATTTATTAATCATTTCATAACATTCTAAAGGTACAGAGTTATCAACGCCTTCTGTTGTAATAATATTTGCAAATAACAATTCAAGTGGTATGTCTAAAGCAGTAGCAATTTTCATTATAATATTGATAGATGTATTTGTCTCAGCTCTTTCAATCTGACCAATATATGTTGGATGTAAACCTGCCTTTTCTGCTAGAAACTCTTGACTATATCCCAATTTTGTTCTATAGACTTTTATTCTATCTCCTATTATTTTTCCTATATTTGCCAATTATTATCCCTCCACTTTAGATTATATTCATAGTTTAAGTTGTTTTATATAGACTATTTATACTTTTTTAGTCTAAATATAGACTATATATGTTTTTATACTGAAATAAGTGCTATTTATTTTTGTATAGTCTGTATCTACAATAAACAAATATGGATAAATCATATTTTTAATTAGAGAAATATTTTCATAATTTCATAGCCATACTACAATAATAAAACGAATTAATAATATGTTAATTATAGCATTTTTTATTGTAATTACATATTAGATATGTAGAATATATTTTGAAAATTAAAAAAATTTTCTATTTTATATATTGAACAATTTATGTAAATAGAAAATTTTTCAATAAGACTTTTGAGTTTAATCATTATATTGGTAAGGTAAACATTTTTAAATCTAATTATATATAGGTGAAATAAAAAATTAATTATAAGTAAGGCATTTAGAATAAAATTTTAAAAAAATTATAATTAAAAAAATAATGAAAATATATAATATTAGTTTAGATTATAAAAAATAAATATACAAATACTTATAAATACAAGTTATATACAAGATTTATAGTAGAGTAATAATCTTATAAAATAATTTAATAAATATAAATTAAATTATATGTGTATATATTGTACTTTAATAGTGATATAATAATAAAAAAATTTTTAAAGAGGGTGATATTACATATGAGAAAACTTGAAGAGATATTAGAATATAATAAATCATTTGTAGAGAACAAAGAATATGAACAATATGTGACATCAAAACATCCAAATAAAAAAATAGTAGTCTTATCTTGTATGGATACAAGATTAACTGAGCTTTTGCCTAAGGCTATGAATTTGAAAAATGGAGATGTGAAACTAATAAAAAATGCAGGAGCTACTATAATGCATCCTTTTGGAAGTATTATGAGAAGTGTTTTAGTTGCAATTTACGAATTTGATGTAGATGAGGTTATGGTTGTAGGGCATCATGGATGTGGTATGTGTAATGTTGATACGGATAAGTTACTTGGTAAAATTTTAGATAGAGGAATATCTAATGATGTAATACTTACACTTCGTAGTGCTGGAATTGATACAAAACAATGGTTACATGGATTCGATTCTGCAGAAGAATCTGTAAAAGATAGTATTGATTTAATAAAAGGGCATCCTTTAATTCCAGATGGTATTATTGTACATGGTCTAATTATATCACCTGAAACTGGGAAGTTAGATGTTGTTGTAAATGGATATGAAGATAAGTAGAGTATCATAATGTTATATAATCAAGATACTGTTGAATATGATGTTGTTTCAAAATTTATTTTGGGACAACTTTTTTATTTGAAAATATATGAAAAGGTTTATTTTAAGCTTTGCAATAAAAAATATAAGTAGCTGACTAATTAAAAATCTTACTATTATTTATTAAAATTATAACTATATGATATAAAAATATTTAATACATGAAATTTATATGAATTTTTTATAAATATATTGAAAAAATGCATGCAGTATAGTAAAATAATACTTAGCTGACTAAGTAATATAAAAAATAAGGAGGGCAAGTATGAATAGCAATTCTGAAGAAAAATTAAATGATGTTTTCTTGCAATTAATGCGAATATATTTTATAAGAACTCATTTTTATTTTGATAAATTAGGCTTATATCATGGTCAACCCCAAATACTTTTTTCTTTAAAGATGAAAGATGGGCAAAGTCAAAAAGAATTAGCAGATAAAAGGAAAGTAAAAGCATCTACAACTACAGTTATGATAAAGAGGATGGAAAAAGATGGACTTGTGGAAAGAAAACAAGATGAAAAGGACCAAAGAGTATCTAGGATTTTTTTGACAGACAAAGGTTTAGAAATATGTAATAAAGTTGAAGAATTTAACAAGGAATTGGAAAAAGAGTTTTTTTTAGGATTTAGTGAAGAAGAAAAAATAGTACTTAGAAGACTTCTAATGCAAGTACGAGATAATTTAAAAGCAGGATGTCATAAGCATGAAGATGAAAAATATTTTTAAAGTTTAAAATAATGTTTTTCAATTTAATGTTATTAGACTAATTAATATTACAGAAGGGAAGAAATGTATGTTTAAATTAATTAAATATTTAAAGAAATCGGCATTATCAATAGTAATAATAGTCTGTCTATTGGTAATTCAAGCGGTATGTGACCTTTCTTTACCAGAATACACATCCAATATAGTAAATGTAGGTATACAACAAGGTGGAGTAGAAAACTCTGTTCCATCTGTGATTAGAGAGAGTGAATTAAATAAAATTACTTTATTTATGGATAAAAGTAGTAAGGATAAAGTACTAGATAATTATACTTTGCTGAATAAAAAGGATTATGTTAAGTATAAAGATAAGTACCCAGGTCTAAAAGATGAATCTCTTTATGAGTTAAATACTAAAGACAAAGACACTATAGATGATTTAAATGTTATTTTTGGTAAAGCTATTTTAATAGTATCAGGGCTTGAGGGCGATAGTAAAGAGGTAAAAGCTATGAAAGCTCAGTTAATGAGTAAACTTCCACCACAAGCTACTCAAAGTGGAGATGTTGATATATTTAAATTGTTATCAGCAATGCCAAAGGAACAGTTAGATACATTGACTAAAGAGATGAGCAAAGGCTTTGAAAGTATGCCAGAGAGTATGATAACACAAAGCTCGGTTTCATATGTAAGGTCAGAATATGAGAAAATAGGTATTGATACAGAAAAAACTCAAAATAATTATATATTATTTACTGGTGCTAAAATGCTTGGTATAGCAATGATTAGTATGGTAGCTACAATAACAGTAGGATTTTTAGCAGCAAGAGTAGCCGCAAGTGTAGGTAGAAATTTAAGAAGTGGAGTATTTAGAAAAGTTATGTCATTTTCAAATACTGAAATGAATGAATTTTCTACAGCTTCATTAATTACTCGTAGTACAAATGATATTCAACAGATACAAATGTTGATGGTTATGTTGCTTAGAATAGTATTCTATGCACCTATAATGGCTATAGGTGGAGTGATAAAGGTTTTAAACACAAATACTTCAATGGCCTGGATTATAGCAGTAGCAGTAGTTGCTATCTTATCATTAATTGTAGTGTTATTCTCAGTGGTTATGCCTAAGTTTAAACTGGTTCAAAAGCTTGTTGATAAGTTAAACTT
>OCJD01000048.1_pt1 | contig 122135 bp, 123 predicted proteins | sample 1480691 | NCBI WGS metagenome assembly OCJD01 (sample SAMN05301475, study PRJEB22388) | human gut metagenome | isolation source: Infant 1 DOL 19 gut | host: Homo sapiens | place: USA: Pittsburgh, Magee-Womens Hospital of UPMC | collected 2013/2014
ACAGATGTGTTACAAAGCATGTTTTTATAACGGAGGACACCGGAGGAAAAAGACACACACATTATAATATTCGCACGCGCGTATAAGGACGGAAAAAGGAAGGGACCCATACGAAAACAGCAGACGGAAAACAAGGAAAGACGGAAAAGAAGCAAGCCCGAAGAAAAACCGGACAGGTTACGAAACACAAACCACAGAGCTCTCAAAAATGCTGACTCTGCAAACACTTGGGAAAAACTTTAGGAGAAAAAATGCCGAGAAGAAAAAAAATCATTTTCTTACATCTCGACGGTTGTTCGGAAACACCATCAACTTCAAGAACCAATACTTACACCCAGACAAAAGCAAAAAACATCTACTTTATCCATCAAGCTACACATATTCCAATCCACAAATAAAAGACAACCTGTTCTATTTAAAGAAGAAAAGTTTTCAGTAGATTTGCACTATATAAAGATATACAATGAAGAAAATAATTATCGCCATCGATTCATTCAAAGGCTGTCTAACTTCAGCAGAAGCAGGAAAAGCTGCCGAAAAAGGTATCAAAAGCATAAATCCTTTCTGCCACACTTCAGTTATTCCCATCGCTGATGGCGGTGAAGGTTTACTGGACGTACTCATCACAGCCACTAAAGGGAAATATATAACCTTATCGGCACATGGACCGCTAATGAAAATGGCAAAAACACATTACGGTCTGTCCGGCAATGGCAGAACAGCTATTATAGAAATGGCTGCCATCAGCGGACTACCTCTCGTACCTATTGAACAAAGAAATCCTATGCTGACAACAACCTTTGGTACAGGAGAATTGATAAAAGACGCATTAAACAAAGGATGCAGAAATTTTATAATCGGTATTGGCGGAAGCGCGACTAATGACGCAGGATTAGGAATGCTACAGGCACTAGGTTTCCGCTTTCTAGACAAATCAGGGCATACCTTAGGTACAGGAGGCCAAATAATGGAAGCCGTGGCAAACATAGACACATCCGGTATTCATCCCGCATTAAGAGAAACACACTTCATGGTAGCATGTGATGTAGCCAACCCTTTCTACGGCCCTGACGGAGCGGCATATATCTTTGCACAACAAAAAGGAGCCGATTCAAATATGGTGCAAAGACTGGATGAAGGCATGCAATCATTAGCCGAAGTTATAAAGAAAACGACAGGAAAAGATATCACGAACTACCCCGGTGCAGGTGCAGCCGGAGGCATGGGTGGTGGACTACTGGCTTTTTTTAACGCAGAGCTAAAACCGGGAACAGAATTATTATTGAAAGCCATCGACTTCTCCGAAAAAATAAAAGGAGCAGACCTCATTATTACGGGCGAGGGAAAAGCAGACCAGCAGACAGCTATGGGAAAAGTACCATACGGAATACTAAAGGAAGCACAAAAAGAACATATTCCCGTTATTGTACTGGCAGGCAGTATAGAAAACCTGCCGGAATTAAACAAAGCGGGATTCAAAGGTATATTCTCTATAGCCCCCGGCCCCATCACCCTGGAGAAGGCAATGGAACCGGAGTTTGCTAAAGAAAATATCACCCGGCTGGTTTCCCAACTCTATTCAGTTATAACTAGCTTCGGCTAATTTGCAAGCCTTTGTCGGACAAAGCCATATCAACGAAACGGGCACAACTGTTGGGTGGGTTCTGAGTAAGAATACTTCGAATACGTATAGCAGCCTCAGGATCTTTAGCCACCATATAAAGATAGCCGCCTCCCCCCGCACCTGGCAATTTATATCCCAGGCAATAATCATCAATCCGGCGAATGATAGTCTCAACTGCCTCGGGATTAGTGCCGGGATCCAACGCTTGGTTCAGCTTCCAGCTTTTACCAACCAAACGCCCCATTTCATCGAAATTCCCACGCTGAATGGCTTCGTACAAGTCAAGAGCATGCCCCTTCATACCGCCAAGTATAGACAAATGCTCTGTGGAGTTGAGGAACATGCTACGCACGATTTCAGCTAAAATTCCTTTGGCTGTACGGGTAATTCCCGTGTAATAAAGCAAATGGCACTTCTGATATTCGCCACCTGTAAACAAATAATCGGGCAACCAGCGCACTAACGGACTCTGATCCATACCTGCATGAGTCTGCAATAATTTCACTCCACGAAGCACACCTCCGTATTGATCTTGCCACCCCCCTCCGGTAGTCAGTAACTGTTCCAAAATAAGCGTACGGTTACATATCTCGTTCTTATCCCAGTTCAGTCCGCAAAAATCAGAGATTGCCCCCAGCACAGTTGATGCAAGAATAGAACTTGTACCCAGACCGGAGCCCGCAGGAATCGCAGAAAGCAGAGTGATTTCCATTCCGGAGCCAAACGCCTTCAACTGCTCTTCCAATGAAACATACGATTCGGTGGAAAAGCCCGGCTGGAAACCTGCCAGCACCAATGCCGCTTTAGGTATAGAGAATGGGGATCCCACTTGCATGAAATCCCTTACCTCCCCGTAAGTTGTAACCACTTCCATAGCGCCTAAGTCTATAGAACGAAGAATTATCTTATACTCCCGACAGGGTTTCACGTAAACTTGTAGAGGAGGCTGCCCGTTCAACTCAATAGCAATATTCACCACATTCCCCCCTTCATTCAAGCAATAAGGTGGAGTATCCGTCCATCCGCCGGCCAGATCAATACGGACCGGACTACGCCCCCAGACAATCTGATCGGAGTACACTGACAAATGCGGTTGCTGCCTCTTGGCTAAAGCCGAAGCAGTAAGTCCGTCGCGCATCAAACGAAAAGCCTCATTCTCATATTCCCGATAAGCCAGCCCCTTAAGCTGCTGCACCCGGGCACGGAACATATTATCACTGATACGTGTCATCAGCGGAGCCGATTCTGATAAAGGCTCAGGCAACGACAGATCATACCGAGCAAATTCTCCAGCAGCATTCTCCAAATTTAGCTGATAAAAGACACTTCGATCATAATTATGCGCCAATGCCGGCCAATTCTTTATCCGGAAAGCTTCACGCTGTTCTGCCAGACGATAAAGATTAGAATAAGCAGATATATCATCGGCAGATAACTTACGACAGCGTTGCCATATTTCTTTTCCTTGCTGTAATGCCGGTTCAGAGACCATCCAGCGCATAACTGCTCCCAATTCCTCTACAGATGAGCAAACCGGAAACAAACGCGCGGCCTGCAAGTCGTGACCGTTTTCTATTTCTTCCACCGAAATGCCGCGTACAGCACACCACTCACCTACAGACATTCCTTGATAATATGTTTCTTCCTTAGCCAAAGCTCCCTTGAAAGTATCATTGAAGCCGTATGGACGCGCTACATAGCCAGATTCTCCAAAAGGAACCACATCAATACACACACCGGACGGAACCTCCAGGTTCCAATTATTAGCGGGAACCCCTGTTATGATGGTCTGGTGATGGATATTCCATCCTGCTCCTACATAACTGTTCTCTATCCATATTTCCGAATTTTGTGAGGTAAGTTGATAACCTACCTCAGCATTTTGAACAAACATGGCCGGATGCGGTTTTACCTTCTTGTGCATAATCTCCCGCTGGTCGTTTACCAGATTTTGTACTGCCAATGTAGAAGAAATAAGTTCACGACTGGTTCCGTAATGATAAAACTCCCCTCCGGGCAACGGCAGAATAGCCACACTCAGCTTGTTAAGTTCATCGTCCATCATACGCGGGTGCTCTCCCAATGTAAGTCCGAAATCAGAATACATGTCATAATAAGAGAGTTTTCCTTCCTTATAAGATCGTTTTACCAACAGACTAACCGCACGGTCACTTAACAGCCAAATTCCGATATCCATCAGAAAAAGATGGGTTTGCATTAATTTCCCCAATTCCTCCACCGAAGGTTTTTGAAGCATGAAATCAAGCTTATCGGGAGTAGCCCGTGAAGAAACAAAAACACCATGGTTTTTTGCCAGATTAGGATCTACCCATAAACCGTAACACACCACATCCGCATCAGGAATAGTCTGAAGCGGTTGGCCCGCACGGATATAAACATCTCCACTTGCAATCAATGTATGAAGAGAAGACGGAGCTTTCTCCATGATTTGTTCATATAAAGGGAGCTGGAGGGAAAGCAGATTTTGTGACAGCCGTTGTCCTCTGGCCCACCGGAATACAGGAATGGGAGTAAGAATTTTGCCGGATGGCGCATATCCGGGCAAACGACGACTCTGCCCGCCTGCATGAAGTAAAATACGTTTTTCTTTTCCCAGCCAAGTAAGAAAATCGCTGTCAGGAGCTACTTTCTGACAACAAGCCTCCAACAGCCATGCAGTCCCCCCGCCTGATCCTAGCTTACTACCTATAGGATCGGAAGTACAAAACCACTCTGTCTGGTCCGCTTTCTCTATATCATGAAAACATTCCACCAGATTAGGGGGAAGTGATAATAATTTTTTCATAGCACATCTTTGTTTTTATTGCACACAAAGATGCTTATTTTCCCCTAATAAGCCAAAAGATAAGACATGAATTTTAATCAGTAAATTCAAAAACACGCTCATCCAATGACTTCACTTCCTTAAAGCCCGGTTGTGCAACAGGCACACCGAATGGCATCTGCGCTATCAATTTCCAGTCATCAGACAAATTCCAAACTTTACGTACTTCATCATCAATCAGCGGATTATAATGTTGCAAAGACGCCCCCATTCCTGCATCTTCCAGCATGGTCCAGACTGCCAACTGATGCATAGCATCGGTCTGCTCTGCCCAGATAGGGAAATTATCTTTATAAGTGGGGAAACTTTCCTGCAAAGAGCGAACGATAGCCATATCTTCAAAATAGAGAATAGTACCATATCCACAAGCGAAACAGCCATCAATCTTTTCTTCGGTCTTGCCAAATACCTCAGCCGGAACTCGCTTACGCAAGACATTTTTTACAATGTTCCACAACTTTTCATGCGCCTTACCTGTTAATAACACAACACGAGTGGTTTGAGAATTGAAAGCTGAGGGGACAAATTCTACAGCAAAACAAATTAAATCTCTTATTTCTTTATCAGACAATGTCGATTTGTTTTGGATCCGATAAAATGTACGACGGGCTTTCAGAGCCTCCTTAAAACTTTTTGTCATATAAAACAACGTATTTATGGGTTATTATAAATGAAGAACAAACAGGTAACAAAAGAAGTTCACTTTTTTTGCTTTTTTCAATGCAATAACCTATTTTTGTTAGCTAATTATTAACATTAAAAACAACACATTCAATGAAAGATTTTCTAAAATTTACGTTTGCCAGCGTCATCGGCGTCATTCTGGCAGGCGTAGTGTTCACTATACTAGGGATTATCACTCTGGTTGGCATAGTCGCCTCATCGGATACTGAAACGGTGGTGAAAGACAACTCTATCTTCGTACTCGACTTTAAAGGCAGTTTGTCCGAACGTGTACAGGAAAACCCACTCCAACAACTTTTGGGAGAAGAATTTGAAGCATACGGTTTGGATGACATTCTAGCTTCTATCAAGAAGGCAAAAGACAATGACAAAATCAAGGGTATTTATATCCAACCTTCTTATCTGGAAGCATCATACGCTTCCTTAGAGGAAATACGCAATGCATTACTGGATTTCAAAGAAAGCGGCAAATTCATCGTTGCTTATGCAGACCAATATGCACAGGGGATGTATTATCTTTCCAGCGTGGCCGATAAAATAATTATCAATCCGCAAGGAAGTATTGGATGGCACGGAGCAGGCATGCAACCTGTTTTCTTCAAAAATCTGGTTTCCAAACTAGGACTGGAAGTACAGGTATTCAGAGTGGGTACTTACAAATCAGCCGTGGAACCGTTTATTGCTACAGAAATGAGTCCGGCCAACCGCGAACAGATGACCGAATGTCTAGAATCTGTCTGGCATCGTATTCTTGCAGATGTATCCGACTCACGACGCATCCCGACAGATACTCTGAATGCTTATGCTGACCGATATATGGATTTTTGTCAGGCAGAAGAATATATTCAATGCAAACTGGCAGATACCCTGATGTATAAAGATGAGGTTATTTCCTATCTGAAACAATTAAGCGGTCGTGACGAAAACGACAAACTAAACAGTCTTTTCATAGAAGACATGATAAACGTCAAGAAAAATGTGCCCAAAGACAAAAGTGGAAATATAATAGCCGTATATTATGCATACGGCGAGATCCTGGATGCTCCCGGCAGTTCCACAGAAGATTGTATTGATGTACAAAAGATGTGTAAAGACCTGCGCAAATTACGTGATAACGATGACGTAAAAGCTGTTGTATTACGCGTCAACTCACCGGGTGGCAGCGCATACGGTTCAGATCAAATATGGCGTGAAGTAGTAAGACTGAAAGAGAAAAAACCGGTAATCGTTTCTATGGGAGATTATGCTGCATCAGGAGGCTATTACATTTCCTGCGCTGCAAACCGCATTTTCGCTGACCCGACTACGCTGACTGGTTCTATCGGCATATTCGGCATGATGTATTCAGGTGAGAAACTGTTTACTGAAACTTTAGGACTAAATTTTGATGTAGTGAAAACTAATAAAATGGCTGATTTGGGTGCCAGCCTAGGTCCGGTTCTCACCCGCCCGCTAAATGCATCAGAACAAGAATTAATGCAGAACTATGTCAACCGAGGATACAAGCTGTTCGTAAACCGTTGCGCTGAAGGTAGAAAAATGTCTACAGAGGCTATTGAAAAAGTTGCTGAAGGCCGTGTATGGACCGGTGCCATGGCAAAAGACCTTGGTCTGGTAGACGAGCTGGGAGGTATAGACAAAGCATTGAATGCCGCCGCCACCCAAGCCGGTATCGAAAATTACAGTATTATCGGCTATCCTGAAAAAGAAAATATTTTCGCAAGCCTGCTGGGAAATCAGAAAAAACATTATATAAACAGCGAAATTAAAGAATATTTGGGAAGCTATTATAACAGCTTCAAGGCGCTGGAGAACATAAAAGACGCCAACTGTATACAGGCACGTATGCCGTTTGACCCTAATATCCAATAAATTGCACATGGAAGGTAATCTTATCAAGATAAACAAGTGGCTATATCCGGTTTCATGGATTTATGGGACCGGTGTATGGCTGCGTAATAAATTGTTTGACTGGGGAATATACAAAGAACGTAAGTTTGATATCCCGGTCATCTCGGTAGGCAACATCACCGTAGGCGGAACCGGAAAGACCCCCCATACAGAATACCTGATAAGATTATTGCAGAAAGATTACAAAGTAGCCGTACTAAGCCGCGGCTACAAACGCAAATCCAAAGGCTTTGTACTTGCCAGACCGGATACGTCCGTACAGATGATAGGTGACGAACCTTTCCAAATGAAACAGAAGTTTCCGGATATCCATATGGCAGTAGACCGGGACCGTTGTCATGGCATAGAGCAGTTATGCAATAGTCACATCGCCCCTGGAACAGAAGTGATTATTTTGGATGATGCTTTCCAGCACCGATATGTAAAGCCCGGAATAAACATCTTATTAGTAGATTACCACCGACTGATTTGCGAAGACACCTTGCTGCCTGCCGGACGAATGCGCGAACCTGAAAACGGAAAAAGCCGGGCACATATTGTTATTGTCACTAAATGTCCTAAGGACATCACCCCTATGGATTTAAGAGTCTTAAGCAAGCAAATGGAACTTTACCCCTATCAGCAGCTCTACTTCACAACATTAGCATACGGCAAGCTGCATCCGTTGTTTACAGCAGGGAATGCAGTTTCATTAAAAGAGATAGAAAAAGACAAGCATATCCTATTGGTGACAGGCATAGCCTCCCCAGCAAAACTCATTCAAGATTTATCACCATACAATGAGCACATTGAGTCACTGGCTTTCAGTGACCACCATGACTTTACAGCAAGAGATATGGAACTGATAAAGAAGCGTTTCATGAAACTTCCGGAAGGTAAACGCATGATTATCACCACTGAAAAAGACTCTGTACGACTAGCAGCCCATCCACTGATGGACGAAATGCTGAAACCTTATATATATATGCTGCCCATTGAGGTAGCCTTTTTACAAGACCAACAAGAACTGTTTAACTCAAATATAACCGACTATGTTAGAAAAAATTCAAGAAACAGCAACTTTTCTTAGAGAAAAGATGCATACCAGTCCCGAAACTGCTATTATATTAGGTACCGGCTTAGGAAGCCTGGTACACGAAATTACCGATAAATACGAGATCAGTTACAAAGATATCCCTAATTTCCCTGTTTCAACCGTAGAGGGACATAGCGGTAAATTGATTTTCGGCAAATTAGGTAATAAAGACATCATGGCTATGCAAGGACGTTTCCACTTCTATGAAGGATACTCCATGAAAGAAGTTACTTTCCCCGTACGGGTGATGCGTGAATTAGGCATCAAAACATTGTTCGTATCCAATGCAGCTGGAGGTACGAATGCAGACTTTGAAATTGGTGATCTGATGATTATCAGAGATCATATCAACTTTTTTCCCGAACACCCGTTGCACGGCAAGAACATTGAATACGGCCCCCGTTTCCCGGATATGAGTGAAGCCTACTCCAAAGAACTGATAGACAAAGCACTGGAGATCGCTAAAGAAAAAGGTATCAAAGTACAACAAGGAGTATATATCGGTACACAGGGACCCACCTTCGAAACTCCGGCAGAATACAAGATGTTCCACATTCTTGGAGCTGACGCCGTAGGTATGTCTACCGTTCCTGAAGTTATTGTAGCAAACCATTGTGGCATCAAAGTGTTTGGAGTATCGGTTATCACCGACCTAGGCGTGGAGGGAAAAATTGTGGAAGTTTCACACGAAGAGGTTCAGAAAGCGGCAGATGAAGCGCAACCGCGCATGACTACCATTATGCGTGAAATGATTAATCGAATTTAAGAACATGCAGGAAATAAACAGAACAGAAATAGCGACCTTAGGTGAGTTCGGCCTCATTAAACATCTAACGAAGGATATCGAGTTAAAAAATCCGGAAACCCAATATGGTGTGGGAGACGATGCAGCCGTATTGGAATTTAAAGATAAAGAGGTATTGGTAACCACAGACTTACTGATGGAAGGGGTACATTTTGATTTGGTTTATACCCCATTGAAACATTTGGGATATAAATCGGCCATCGTAAACTTCTCGGACATTTATGCTATGAATGGTACTCCAAAACAAATCACAGTTTCTATCGCACTGTCCAAACGCTTTTGTATTGAAGATTTAGAACAGTTCTATGATGGGCTAAAACTGGCTTGTGAACTACACCATGTAGATATTGTGGGTGGAGATACAACTTCATCCGTAACCGGGCTCGCCATCAGTATTACTTGCATAGGTGAAGCGGACAAGGACAAAGTAGTTTATCGCAACGGCGCACAAGATACAGACTTGATTTGTGTCAGCGGTGACTTGGGAGGAGCTTATATGGGACTTCAACTTCTAGAGCGTGAAAAGGCTGTTTTCCAAGGAGCAAAAGAAGCAAATCCGGATTTTTCCGGAAAAGAATATATTTTGGAACGTCAGTTAAAGCCTGAAGCACGTAAGGATATCATTGAGAAACTGGCTAAAGCGGGAATCAGGCCCACCGCTATGATGGATATTTCCGACGGCCTTTCTTCGGAACTGCTACATATATGCTCACAAAGCGATACCGGCTGTCGCGTTTACGAGGAAAGAATTCCCATTGATTACCAAACGGCTGTAATGGCGGAAGAGCTGAATATGAATGTGACAACATGTGCTTTAAATGGTGGTGAGGACTATGAGCTATTATTTACTGTACCTTTAACAGAGCATGAACGAGTTTCGGCTATAGAGGGTATAAAAGTGATTGGTCACATCACCAAACCGGAGCTGGGATGTGCCCTGATTACCCGTGACGGACAAGAGTTTGAGCTGAAAGCGCAAGGTTGGAATCCACTAAAAGAAAAATAATTTTAATTAAACAACACTGATAATAAGCATCTTATGCTTTTATCAGTGTTTTTTTTTAGAAATAGTTTGCAGTTTAAAAAAGTTTCACTACCTTTGCAACCGCAAACAAGAAACAATGGTGCCATAGCTCAGTTGGTAGAGCAAAGGACTGAAAATCCTTGTGTCCCCGGTTCGATTCCTGGTGGCACCACCAAAGAAAGTACATAAATGCTTTTCACACATGAAAACCCTTGAATTAGAGATAGTTCAAGGGTTCTTTTTTTACCCTCACTACGCATTCCGCTACATATTTGTGAAGTTGGACTTTGCCAATTCAGTGGCTTTTTTTAAGGCTTTTGAAAAAGCCATAAATATGCACCATACTTCATTGTTTTTCAGCTGTTTGACAATTTCAATCTCCGGTGTGAAAAAGTAATTTTGCACACATGACCGGATGAAGTCGAAAAAGTGAAAGAAATTTAAAAATTCGGTATTTCCCATCGGGATAAAAAAAAGGAATCGAACCCGGGATACAAAAGGCAATTCGAACCTGAGAAAAATGGGATTTTTATGGCTTTTCCACAAGTCCCTCAAAAAAGCCACCGAATTTAACATTTCGCTCCACGTCCTCATGCCATCCGGTTTTGACGAAACAATTGAATGTAACACCTCAAAAAACAAAAGTGATGAAACAAGGAACAATGAACATTCTGTTTTTCGTGCTTAAAACGAAATTGTTGAAAAACGGTGAGGCACCGGTATTGATGCGGATAACCATCAATGGAGACTATGACGATGTACGTATCCAAAGAAGCGTACCCCTGAACTTATGGAACGCCGCCAAAGGATGCAGTAAAGGCAGGGACAGGGCATCAGTGGCACTGAACGCCTATATTGCCGAACTGCACGCACGCGCCTTGGAAAAACACAAGGAACTGGTATTGGAACAGGCCCTGATTACCCCAAAACTGATTCTTAAACGTGTTTTCGGGAAAGACACCGAAATGCGTACACTGCTCGGCACCATGAGGGAAGGCATCAAGGAAATGGAAACATTGGCGGGTATAGACTACTCTCCCGTCACAATCAACCGGTATAAGAACGTGGTGAAGAAATTACAGCTGCTCATCCCCTCTTATTACGGAAAGGAGGATGTCACTTTCCATGAGCTGACACCGGAGTTCATCCGTGCGTTTGACATCTATCTGAAAACGGAGGCGGGACTGTGCCGGAACACGATAGTCCGTTATATGAAATGCTTCAAGAAATTTACCAATATGGCATTGGCAAAGGAATGGATGCGCAAGAATCCCTTTTACGGTTACAAGATGGAGCAGGACGAGACCGATCCGGTATTCCTGACCTACGACGAGTTGCAGACCGTAATGAAAAAGAAATTCACCATTCCACGGCTTGAACTGGTCAGGGATGTCTTTGTCTTCGCGTGTTTCACCGGTCTGGCATTCTCCGATGTTGCCAGTCTGAACAAAGAGAATCTGGTACAGGACAATCTCGGAGACTGGTGGATAAGAAAAGGAAGGGTCAAATTGGAACACCGTAGGAAGGCCTCTTCCATCAGCAATATTCCATTGCTGCCCGTACCCCTGGCCATATTGGAGAAATACAAGGAACATCCGACCTGCATTAAGAAAGGATGCTGTTTGCCCGTCATGTGTAATCAGAAGATGAACAGCTACCTCAAGGAAATAGCCGATTTCTGCGGCATTAAGAAGAATCTGACCACGCACGTTGCCCGTCACACTTTCGGGACTACGGTCACGCTTGCCAACAATGTGCCTCTTCAAGATGTTTCCGTCATGCTCGGCCATGCCTCCACACGTATGACACAGCATTATGCACGGGTCATGAACAGCAGCCTGAAAGAAGCAATGAACAACGTGAAGGAGCGTCTTGCACAATAAGTATACAAATTCAGTCATTAAGCTGTCCCCCTAGGGATGGCTTTTTTTGTAATCTATAATTCACAATATCCTGCCGTCCTTTCAATTTCTTACCTGCAAATATAGCCATTTGTCGGGTTGATTGCGCAAGGCGGCCCCTTTCAGGGGCTGGTTGGCTAAAAGAAAATCATCCTCGCTTCGCTGCGGTATTTTCTTTTGCCAAGCCTTGCGCAATCCCCGACAAAGGACAGCCCGGCAAGTAAGAAAACGAAAATCCGGCTCCATGGAGCCGATCATGTCAAACTTAAAAAAATAAAGGTATGAACAGAAAGACGACAAGCAAAGGACAGCAGGAAGCCAATCCGGAAATGACGATGTTGGTTTATCGGGAAATGAGCTATCCTGCACGGGAAGTGCAAGGCAAAGATGGGAACTATCTGGTTTCCGTAGAAAGACTGGAACAGGAACTGCTGGATGGCATCAGAAGCCTTGATCCGGCAGCATTCGATTTGGACGAAGAAATCGCTTACTATTGTTCGGACGAAGAGATCCGCCTGTTGACGGACGATGAACTGGAAGAAATGATTTACGGCTGACATTTAAAAAAGTAATGATTATGAATGAAACAACAGCAAAGGTCTGCGAAGAGCAAGTAGCAGACCTTACCATAGAGAATGCACACAGGGTCACGATGATCCGAAAAAAAGGTACGGACTATCCCCCCGTACCGTTCCATTTTAGAAAGGAGCATCATGGAACGGGCAACTATGTACACCTGTACGGAAATCCGGAAGATCGCAATGAATTGCATTCCAGGGATTTCAAAGACTGGCAAGCCGTAGCATTCAAACATCCGGGCTATCTGGATGATATGTGGAAACAGGCTTGCGACGCATACGCCTGGAGTTCCTTCAATCCGGAGATTCGCGGCGAGACGGACATCATGATCTACGGAGAAGAGCTGCACAACGACCTGCGACTCATGCCGGAAGAGGAAGGGGATACATACATCGCCGCCTACCGGCAGAAGTTGTCCGCCCAGCTCTCGGTCCTCTCCCACTGTGCCAACCCGATGGTGACGGGACGGAGCGGGTTTGATTACTACAGGCAGGAAAAAACGAACAGAAGCTATCAGAACTGTTACGAAGAATTCCGCAATTGGCGGAAAAAAGTTCTTGAAACCATCAGACGGAAAAAGGAAGCCGCACGACCGGAGGAAGAGAAACAGGAAAAGGCATGGCAGACGCTCAAACGCGACATCAAGAGCAGTGCCGACACCATCCATGGGATTGATACCGGACAATGCCGGGGCTATAGCCGTGCCCTGTTTGTCAGCAGCATCCTGAACAAGGTATCCACCCTGGCCAATCACGGGGAAGTGGAAATCGTCCGTAGGGCCGTGGACTTCATTTCCAAATATAACGCAAGGGTGAAGAAACCCGTCATCACACCGAGAAACAAATTCTTCCAATTGCCGGAACTGGCGGAACGGATGCGCGAAAAGCTGAAAGCGATGCAAAGCCGGGAAAACAAGGAAGTGCCGTTCGAGGGCGGAACACTTGTATGGAACTATGGGGAAGACCGCCTTCAGATCCTGTTTGACAGGATTCCCGAAGACAGCAGACGAAAGGAACTGAAATCCTCCGGATTCCGCTGGTCACCCAAAAACAAGGCATGGCAACGGCAGCTTACCTCCAATGCTCTCGGTGCCGCAAAAAGATTGTTGGACCTTCAAAACATCTGAGCCATGAAAAACGACAATTTGAGATTCATCATTGATTCACGTTGCTTTGACGGCAGTTGTCTGACCGTCATGTCTGATGGGATACATAGTGATTATGGTCACGAAACACTGGAAGAATTGAGGGAAAGGGAAAATAACCCCAGCCTCATTGCCGTGCCCGGAAATGCCATCTGCAAAAAAATGCAGATCCACCTGCAGTCTCTCTGCGCCCCGTTCTGTGAAATTACGGAAGAGGACTATTTTGACTATATGGACACCCAGCCACCCATCCGGCACACCCGGAATTTCTTTTTCATGAGCGAGCCGTATCATGCCGGCATTCACCGGTTCTGCTTCCGGATAGACGGACGGTATTTTACGGGGCTGCGTTCCGTGAACACACCAAGAAAGGATTTGGAACAGCAAATGGACAGACATTACCGGAAGGTCACATTCAAAGGCGGCATCCTCAAAGAAAAACCAATGGGAATATTTGACCATACACGGCATAGTTTCACAGTTATAGTCCCATATCTGTTCCTTGACCAAAATGGAGAGAAGAAATTCATCTGCAACCTGGTGAAAGGTACGGACGAATCCTCCGGCAAGGATGCAAGACAGGAAACAGCCAGGGTTCTCCAAAGCTTGCGCCGCCATCATTTCCTCTACTTCTCCGGCTATGAGGGAAACGACGATATGGGCAGATTCCTGGAAAGAGTGGTGCAAAACAGACATACCCTGTCAGCAAACGGGGATTTTCTGCAATATCCCACCAACCGAGAGTCTGTGTCTTTCGCCGGAACGGTCAAAGAAACAGGGGAAAAGTTCTTTTACCGCATCTACGACCTGGAACTGTTCCATTACCTGCTGTACAAGCTGCGGAGCATCAGAATGGAAAAGAAGGAAGTGCAGGCTTGAATCAGTATGCAGGATGGGTTCCCGGCAGGGTTTCCATCCTGCACATGTATCAGAAATCCAACAAAAAAACGCAATATGAACCATACAGACTTTTACGCCCGGATAAGGGCTATCAAAGAAATGGAATACAGGGAATTGTATGCAGCCATAGAACTGCATGGAGCTTCCTATGAATGGAACAGCAATGATGGGGAATGCCCCGTCATTGCTGTCAATACAGGCAGCGTACAACCGGCTCCGGCTGATGTGCTGATTTGCAGGGTTACCATCGAGAACGGCAACTTGCGCCTCTATGGTGTAGAGAATGAATACGGGAATGAGGTAAACTTCCGGCCGGATGAAGCCTTTGCCGGACATCTGTCATATATCATAGATTGTTTGCCGCCCGTCAACGGAGTGGATGATGTGACAACATTAAAGACAGAGGAGGAAGCGGTATGAAGAAGGAAAAACAATCCTGGACGGACTATGTTCCTCATTCGGTCAGCCTCTATTACGTGGACTACCGGGAGAATTTGGACAGCCATGATGATTTGCAGGAGCAGTGCATCCGTCGGAACAGTCTCGGTCCGTTGGAAGAACAAATCCTGGAGTGGTATGCCGATCAGGAACATGACAACCTGCAAGGGTATCTCTCGGAGATACGGAATGAGATGGAAGCGGACGGGAAATCCGCCGAATATATCCGACATGAGGAGAAGATAAAAGACCTGCTTTACGAACGGAACAATACCGATCCGGCAGAAGAACTGATAGACAATTCCGCTGTAACCAATATGTTCTACTCCCTTGGAGTCGAAATCGAGGGCTATGTGTACGGAGGCTGTGGGCGCGGAGAATCCGAAACGGTCTCTCTTCGTAAAATCAGACGGGCGCTTCAACTGAAGGAAGGGCTGTTTACCGATGAACTCCATGAACTTCTGGTCAATGCTCCGTACGGTGGCGAACTCCGCATCTATTTCAATGCCATATTCTCCAGACTGATTACGGGAGATACTTCACATGATTTCAAGCGCATCCGATTCTATGGAGGTGTCATTGTTGCTATTGTAGACAGCCGGAATGGTGCGGGGTATCATGTAAGTCTTCAGACTGACATCACCCTTCCGTTCTACAGAGACAATCTTTTTGTGGATTCTCAGGTACATTATTCCTATGCGAATGAAATTTGCGGGTTGTTGAACAGCTGGTGTGATTCCACCCGTTGGGAAACCGGAATGATGCCTCTGGAAGTCACTTTGCAGAAGAGTCACATAAATGAATATCAGAAGCAGGAAGCTCTTTATGAAAAAAGGTTTCGGGAAGGCGGATGTACTTTTGGAGACATGAACCATAAACGTCACAGAGATACCTATTATATAAACAGCTTCCCATGCGGTACCAAATGTCCGCATTGCGGCACGTTTTGGATTGACTGAAAACAGACGAGTCTTTTACACATCTTGAAAATGAATAAAACTATGGATAATCAAAGAACAAAGATGCTGGGTGAGAACCTGACGCACTACAGAAATCTTCAGGAGAACGGCTCTGTAAACCTGATCGAATTTCACACAACCGACAACCGGAAATTCGGCATCGGAAATCCGGATGCCATCAAGCTGTTGCTCTCGGCAGCCGTTACCGAACTGGAACGCCAGCTCCATATAGCGCAGTCCGGAGGTTTACCGGAACGGTTGGAACAAAGCCGGGAGTATAAGGCGGCAAAGGCACTGGAACAAGCACTGAATGATACGGGATTCAGTCCCGAACGTTTTGCAGAGACACTCCCGTTTTTCCATAAGACCTTGGAACAGACATTTTTCAAAACAATAAAGGCATGTATCATCGCCATGGCAAAACGTGAGTCGTGCCGGATTGACAGCCGAAATCAAGCGTCTTACGAAATGTGCCGGATGCTCGCGCCCATGCTGGAAGATACCGACTTACCCTTTATTTGACAACATGGAATTCAAGTATGACCGAAAAGCGAACTCCAGTGCTGAAAAGCCGGAGTTCGCTTTTTCATTGTTTAACAGATAAAACACCAAAGTTATGAAAATCCTGAATGAAGAACATTTCGAGAACGTAAAGCGCTATGCCGAATCCATTGGTGACACCTCACTTCAAAAGTGCTTGGAACGGTTGAAGAGTTGGGAAGGGAATCCTGACTATCCCAGTGAGATTTCACTCTACTATGACCATGCCCCATACTCGTTCGGCTTTACCCAGCATTATGCTGATGGAAGAATAGGTATCGTAGGAGGTCTGCTCTATCATGGAATACCTGACAGGTCGTTTGCCGTAACATTGCAGCCGTTCCACGGATGGCAGATACATACCTGAAAAACATGAGACTCGACAATGACCGAAAAGCAGACTTCAGAACAGAGAATCCGAGGTCTGCTTTTTCATTTCTTGCTGTAAAGATAGCCGTTTTCCGGGCTGATTGTGCAAGGCGGCCCCTTTCAGGGGCTGGGTTGGCTGAAAGAAAATCATCCTCGCTTCGCTGCGGTATTTTCTTTCGCCAAGCCTTGCCGCAATCCCCGGAAAACAGACTGGAAAGACATCAAGAAATAAAAATGCCTACCCATGTAGGCCGATGTTTTACTTAAAAAAGAACAGATATGGAAACACTGGATTATAACCAGCTGCTGCTTGTCTCCCTGTGGCAATACAACCACCACGGGGATGAAGGGTTGACTCCTGCACTTTTCGAGGAAACGTTCGGAAAGGTCTATGGAAGTCACTATTACGAAAAATGGACCGGCTACTTCAATCGGAATCTCTGGGACATGATTGCCTATTTCAGAAGCGAGAAGGAGAACGGACAGAAGTTCTGCGACATGGTTGCCCTTCAGGTCAAATTGTATCAACAAAAACGATCTCAATATGAAGTACGGTAATTTTTATGACCTGGAAAGTCTGACTCTGCTCAACAGGCATGAAGGGTGTGCCTGCTCCATAAAGGAATGTGATGTGGAGAAGGTGAACCGGCTGATTTCAAGGATGCGGGAGGACAGGGAAAGAGTCGGTTTACCGACTGCAGGAGACGTTGTCACTTATATCACCCGTGGCGGTGACTATTATCCGCAGGCACACATTGAAAGGGGCGATGACCGGGAAGTTCATATCTGCCTTCTCCCACAGACACCTTTTTGCCATGAAAATGAAAAGTGTACCGGTTACAATACCGAAGGAGGCCCTTGGGTTACAACCGGTCCGGAATTGCTGATTCCCGATGGCATACGCAGCAAACAGTTCCGGATGTGGGGGCATACCGGAAGGCACAGGAACGGTGCCGTCCTCTTCCACACATTCGTCAGGGCATGGAAATACACGGAACCCGATCCTCTGTACGGAAAGTACACCACAAAAGAATGGACGAGATACCTTATCGAGTGTCAGCCGGATATTGAACCGGCTGATGCCTTTGTCTATCGGAATGAGGCATTCACCCTTTACTCGCGGGAAGAATTGGAACGGCTGGTCGGGATTCTGCACGGAAAGCTTTTCAACGGATTCCGTCCCGGTCTGTTCATACTCTGGGCATACCGTATGGAATGGAAGGAACTTCCCGCATGGGAATGGAACATGCTGAAAGCGGACACCCATCTCTCTTTCCTTGGCATTTCTCCCGTCAGGATACAGACTGACCATAAAAGACATATAGTAACAATCTATAAAAAATCAGAGTAATATGGTACCATACAACACACCGCAGACGATACGTCCGCTTGAGAAAATGGTCTGTGATTTCGCCTATTCGAACGGCTACGATCCGATATCCGTTTTCAACGATTTTCTGCGTTATGTCATTCACGGGTTCTCTCCCGGCGCACCGCCCCTTATGGACTGGAAATACAAACGGCAGCAGAACAGGCATTTTATGGAAATGCTTACCGGATGGATACGGCTCATGCAGCGGGAATTGCAATCCGGCGGATGGTTTGATGCGTTCGGTGACCTCTTCATGGCAATATCCTCCAAAAGCGGTCGGCAGGTGAACGGACAGTTCTTCACTCCGCCGGATATCTGCGACCTGATGGTCTTATGTACCGATTCGGGGGAGACAGCGACAGGAAAACGTATCTGTGACCCGACATGCGGAAGCGGAAGGCTGCTGCTGGCATATCATGTACGCCACCTGGGTAATTATCTGGTTGCAGAGGATGTCAGCCGTACCTGTTGCCTGATGACCGTTTGCAACATGCTCGTACATGGCTGCATAGGTGAGGTCATCCACCATGACAGCCTCTGCCCCGAAAACTTCATGGACGGCTGGATGGTAAACCATACGCTGACCCAGACGGGCATTCCCTCCATTCACCGGATGAGTGAGGAGGAATATCGGACAAGCAGAAACATGTCCGTTGACCTGCTCAGAAAGCGGAAAGAGAAATTGCGCCAAATGCAGCCTGGCAAGAAACAATTGCCATATAAACAACAGAATTTATAAACAATAAACCGAATGATTATGAAACTGAATGTTAGCAACGAATTGAAATCCCGCCTGACCCATGCGGCGGAAAACGGAAGTGTGATAGCCAAAGATATCCTTTCGGAAGTAAAAAAGAACGTACCGGTGGAAGAAGTCATACGGGGGTCCTACAATTTTTTCTCCACCAAACGCAAACGGACGGAAGCCGGCACGTTCAAGAAAATCCGGATCGTGTTCACGGCATGCAACAAAGACTTGGGCCATCCCAATTTCCCAGACCGGAACAATCCGCAGGCACCCTGGTTTCCGGAGAACCGGACAGATCTGGAACCGTCCACGTTTATCGAGCTGTTCAAAAATCTGGGACCGTACCAGCCCGATGAAATCAACTATTTCTGCAGCGCCATCTCACTGGACAGCAAGGTCACAATCAGACTGCATGACAGTATGAACGATTTTATGGAGGCTTATCTGGAAAGCAACTACAGTCCCATATCTGACGGTAGCGAATCCAGCCTGCACAACTCCTGTATGAGATATGAAGACAAGGCCCGTAATGCAGCGGATTTCTATGCCAATTTCGCAGGAGCCAAAATACTCGTGGCAAGGGATGACAGCAGCAATGTGGTCGGACGGGCCATTGTATGGAACGAGATAACATTGTGGAAATCAATAAACACACCGATTGCCGCCTCCCTGCTGGATCGTATCTATTCCTCACACGCATTCGTCGTCGAACTGATCCGCAAGCAGGCGCAGGAGGCAGGTATCCTGTTGCGACGCAGATACAACGATTATACACATACAACGGATTTCACCGTACTGAATCCCATTGAGGGGCAGGAATGGGCGGCCGGAGATAATATACAGGTTTCTTTGACGGTGAAAGTGCCCGCCTGCAGGTGGCACAAGAAAGGGGTGCCTTACCTCGACACGTTCTACAGCCTCCATCTGACGGACGGTAACCTGGAACTGAGAAATACGGAGGGCGACACGAGCATAGCCACCTGCCGGAGCACGGAAGGGTGTGCAAACAGGAAAAAATATGTATGTCCCAAATGCGGGAAGATACATATCTTCCCGGATGCGGCATTCTGCAAGAACTGTCAGGATATGTACTATGTATCTACCGTATTTGGGAAAGTCCTGAAAGGATTATCGGTGGAATATAAAGGAAAGAAATATCCGTCTTTTCTCTTTCGTAAAGGGCGTCCCGTACCGGAATTCAGACGATACCTGCAAATCGAAAAATTGTTCATTTCCTAAAATATCATTATCATGGAAAAACTAATGGCTCTTTACGGCATTTCTTCCCCCTCTGGCAGAGAGGGGAAGATGGCTAAATTCATCATAGAGGAACTCAAAAAGATGGAGATTCCTTTCCGGCAAGACAGGTACGGAAACATCTATGCGGTCAAAGGCAACCGGGAAAGCTACCCCTGTGTCGTGGCGCACATGGATGAGGTACACTGGCGCAAGACAGGCTCTTATGCAGCCCATCTTGTGGCGGACTCGATGATTGTCGGCTATGATCACAAGCGTAAACGGATGACCGGAATCGGTGCGGATGACAAGAACGGCATCTGGATCTGCCTGAAATGCCTGGAGGATTGCAAGACGGTGAAATGTGCCTTCTTCGTACAGGAGGAGGTGGGATGCATAGGCAGCAGCCATGCCGATATGTCCTTCTTTTCCGATTGCCGTTTCGTGATTCAGTGTGACCGGAAAGGGAACGGGGATATGGTAACACAAATCAATGGGATGAAGCTCTGCTCCAACGAGTTCATTTCAGCTATAGATGTCCGGAAGTACGGCTACAAGCCGGCACAGGGACTGAATACAGATGTGGCGGCTTTGAAAAGAAACGGTCTGGAAGTATCCTGTATCAATCTTTCCTGTGGATATTACGAACCTCATACGGACAACGAATATACCGTCGTGGCTGATCTTTGCAAGTGTTACCGCTTTGTCCGGCATATCATCTGCTGCCACAAGGGAACCAGCATGCATATACCGGAAGCGGGAAAAAAAACTTTCCCCGGATATTATGAACTGTTCGGGCTGACCGGATATAGCGAAGAGGATTATATCCGTTTGTCAGAAGAAAAATACATGGGACATACTAAAACAACCAAGACAAGCTCTAAGAATAAATTCTGATTCATCAACATTAAAAACATAGTATTATGGAAACAACAGTAATGCCGGCAGCTGTATCGGTACAGAAACAGCAGGGCCTCAACCAGGTAGTCATTAACAAGGTACAGCGGATGATAGAAGGCAGGCAAGGTGGTGTCATGGACACCATCAACCGTCTGCTCAGTGAGGGACGGATCGCGCAGGATTTCATCGCTCCCATCGGGGTAAGCCAACGTAGCAAGGAACGCCCCGTTATCTCTTTCAAAGCGGAAGGAAGGGTACAGATGGCAATGCCCGAAGGGAACTTCAACCTGCACGGCAACGCCATAAGCCAGATTTCGGAGAAGATGGGCATTCCCGCCAAATACCTGCGCGAGCTTTCTGCCGGGGATGTTTGGCAGAAACAGTTGTGCGCCACCATCCTGAACGAGCATTCGGGATGGACCGAGCGTACACGGGTACTGATACGGGCGGTAGGAATGGAAGTCCGGGGCGTATTGTCGGACTCCTACCGTCGGCTGAACTCGGTGGATATCCTGACCGCTTTCATCCGTGAGGCGGGAGGACAGGGAGCGGTCGTGTCCGATGCCTATATGAACGACACGAAAGTATGGTGTGAGACAATCCTGCCCACTCCGATAGAGATACCCACCCGTAAGAACGGAACGGTCATCATCTTCGCAGGAGCACGCTTCTCCACATCCGACTATGGCAACGGATCGGTCGATATGCGGTCGTTCCTGCTCAACGGGGCGTGCCTGAACGGGATGGTCAGGGAGTCCGTCATGCGGCAGATACACCTTGGAGGCCGACTGCCGGAATCCCTGTCCCTCTCCCAAAAGACCTACGAACTGGACACGCAGACCACCGTATCGGCTGTTTCCGACCTGACCAAAGGACTGTACAGCAAAGACACCATCATGCAGAAGGCCATCGAAATTCAAGGAGCATCGGAGATAGACGTGGATTTCGACAAGGAACTGAAGAATCTGGTGCAGAAAGGAGCCTTGTTGAAAAACGAGGGACGTGAGGTCGAGAAACTGCTGATGAACAACAATCCTGACGACGGAGTTACAGGCGGGGCCACGCTATGGAAACTGACACAGGGAATCACCGCCTTTGCAAGGGAACAGCAGCCGGAACGCTGCCGGGAACTGCATGAAATTTCGGGACAGCTGATGAACCGGGTAAAGATAAATTAAGAGAATAACAACCGAATTGTATGACAAGGGCGGCCGTGAGTCGCCCGTAAAGCAGAAGAACAATGGGAAATAATATAGTGTGCAGCAGATGCGGATCGGCCAATGTCAGGTGTGAGGCAATGGTAAACCCCAACACAAAAGGGTTCGACCACTTCACGGACGAAGCTTTTTATTACGGGTGGTGCGAAAACTGCGGATTGGGAGGTGCCCTGACCGACAAGGAGGAAATCCGGAACGAAATTTTGGAGAAATACCACAGGTTCAAGAAAGAGAATGCTTGTGAGCCACATTACGCGAATTGCCGGATTGTCCAAAGGGACAGCGGTCAGGTCAAGGATGTAAGAATTATGCTTTCACCGGACACCGGTATGGCCGATGACGGTATTTTCTTTTACTGCCACACATTGGAAAGGCTTATTGGGCTGTCCGTTCCCGGCAGGGAAAGTTTCACCCTTACGGAATGTTTCGGTTTTGCCTTGCTGACAGACAGGGAAAAGATGGAACGGCAGGTATTTAAACATGAAGCGGACGGAAAGCCCGTTATCGTAACAGGCAGGGAAGTGCTGCTTTTCTATGGGGAGCACTATGGTATAAGACCGGAAGAATTGAAGCAATACGCAACGGAGTATTGCTGCCATATCAAACATTACAGGGAATATGGATATCCGTTGCTGGACAGGTCCCTCGTGAAAAAAATGCTGGAGGAAGAGGAACGGATTACAAAAGGGGAAACACGGTCATTCACTCTGCGGATACACTTTCCTTGGCATGTGAAAATCATAAAAGAGGATAATCCTGAATATGCCCCATACAGATATGCCTTGAATGCCTATTGCCTGGACAATCCGCAATGTTTTAACCGCAGATACACCACTTTGGAGAAAGCCTTGCTCCATTGTTTGAATGGATTCAATGAAAATGCCGCAATCAAAGACCGGTATCATTCAATAGGGGAATACTTGCTTCAAAAGTAAGAACAGCAGACAAATACATCTTAAAACAGAAACGTCACAAGGTGATGTATATCACATCATACCTGTGGCGTTTCCGTTTTAGACACTTCCCGGTTCTTGATTCTGCTCGCTTGGGGAATCTGCATCTAATATGGCAATTGGGGTCATTTCCTTATTTAATTGAAAAATAGGCAATTGCTATGCCCAATATAATGGCACATACAATACTTCCCAGTACTATAAAGAGATAGTTGGGATAATGAAACTCAAGGTCCATATAAGGTATATGTTTTCGTTTTACATATTTACTCCATAGCCAAATAATATATTTGCCTATACTTTCCAGTCCTACAATATCAATCATTATTATTGTCTTTTGAATATTCATTCCATATACTGACTCCATAGCCCATATCGTTCCAAAGTTTTTTACTTTCGACATGCATTATGTAATGTTCTCTTGCCTGCTTGAATTTTTTGCTTGCTTCTTTTTGCCAACCTTTGCCTGAAGGTTTATACATCTTATATTGTTTCGTTTTTAAAAATGGATTATATCCATTTATCAACCCTTTTCCTACTTTGCCACAAAAGCCAATGGCTTTAACCCCTCCAAAAAGAGGAAGCGATATTATATCCAAAAAAGCCCCAAACCGTTCTTCCGATAATTGACTTGCTCCTGCTAAAGTACGCCCCGTAAAAAAAACTAATGGTGAGTTTATTTTACTATAAGCTGTATTGACAAGAATTTTACCTATGCCTTCAAGAAAAGTGTTGGATGGTGAATCCAACCAAAATTCAAGAGAAGTCAAGGCTCCAGCTTTTTTAATTTCTCCATTATCTACTGTGTGTGGTATATCTATAATCCTTCTTTCCGTTATGTCAATTATTAATAATCTTTGTCCTGCGGATATAGAATACTCACTTGACAGGTCATTCCATCTTTTTAATTCTTCAACGGTAACATCAAACATTTCTGCAATATATGCTAAGGTATCTCCTTCACACACTACATATCTTGCGCATCCATTTTTGCTAAATAGCCCTCTGAGGCTTTTTTTTATCATTTCCTTTGAGGTATCAATGCATTGGATTTGAACAATGTTAGGTATGCATATTTGGAATGGCAATATATTGTCATTCATATCTATGACTGTTCCATCTGTATCCTCGTAATAATCCTGATATTGCACAAAAGCATACCCTTCTCCTATTACAAATCCAGTATACGGAATTCCTTTTGTTTTATAATCCAGAAAATCTTCTCTGCTTATAAAAATATTATTGTATTGGCTCATAGATGGATATAATTAAAATTATGGTGTATTTTTTTACTATATCGTTAAATTCTACGTTTTGTATTTAGTCCATATTCTCTCTACACTAACATTTTAACAACAAACTCTAATACATATTAAACATATCCCTGTTTTTAATCTTTCCTTTATTTTTTTCAATATATATTCCGCAATTAGAATATTGTTCTCCATTAAGAACGTATGATGTAATATAATTCTCCCACATTTTCCCTACAAGTCTTTTTTCTGTTTTTTGCTCGGTTATTCTATATACGATAGTATCATTAACCGTTATTAACCAATCAAACATAACAGATAAAGAGTCGGAACTTTCATATCCATAGAATCGTTCCCTTACTCTAAATTCCGTTAAAGGAATTTCATGTACAAGAGATGAAAAGTCTGTGTCTTTTTTAAATTCATATAAATGTATATCGTTTATTTCATACTCTTCAAACCCTATAGTAGAAATAACAGTTCTAATCTTATATGAATCAACAGATGAAGGGTGATTATATGGACTGTTAATTGTGTAACAGAAAAATACAAATAATAAAATCAATATACAATAAGGTATTAAAAAAACAGGTTTTAGTGAATTTATTTTAAGAGTAAAAAGTACGACAACTTTGAATATTGTAATTGTAGAATATATTAATAAAGCAATGAAAAAGAATATACAAATAATTGACATTGTCATATCATTGTAAGAGTATTTCTCTTGCAGCATAGGAAACAACAAACAAAAACTTATAACCATCAAGAGTATTCCTATTACCTTTTGAGTAATACTTAAGACTGGTATTATTTTATTTATAATATCCCGTATTCTATTTACCGGCAACATATCCATAGTATCCCGCTTCAAAATTATCAATATCAATGGTACATTCCATTACTTTACCCCAAGTAAACATTTTAATGATAACATGATTCTCTTTTTGTTGAATTTCCTCAACACAAACCCAGTGATTAGGACATATAGAGGTTATATCTTCATCAAATATCACTGTTTCTGCGTGAATAAGCACACAAACAGAGTATCCTTCATCTAATTTATTTTGCAAATCTGATATAATATCTTTGGCATTACCATTTTTTAGTACTTGAAATAAGGCCGTTGTATCAATTATACTGTTAAAATTCAAAACATCTTTCATCAAACCTGAAATGATATGAGGGAAAGAAATTCCAGTACAGCCTTCCAGTGTTTCTTCTATTTTGCTATCATCTTTTCGAGTATCGTAGTCCCATAATATATTTTTAAAATCCCTGATTGTTGCCAAAAACAGATAATCTGCAAATTCTAAAGAACCTACTTTTTTATTTTGAGGTTTAAGTTCTACTAAATGTTCATCTTTATCAATTTCAACTTTATATCCCGTTTGGTCAATAAGGGCAATTCCTTTCTTATGCATATTGGTTATAAAGTTATTATATCCAGTACTATTGCTTTTTGCAAAGATATAAGCAATTGAGGCTATTCCACATAAAGAAGTACTTTGCTGATTTATAAGATAAGGAAATGATATTCGTTTATTTATATTTCTTTCAACTTCTTTTTTATCTAAATATCTAAACCGGTAATGTATCCAAACTTTTAATACTCCTTCATTACATTGCTCCTGTATGTAAGCGTAAAAAGTCACGAAGCATCCTAATATATTAAAATCATCTACTTTAAAGTCCACCTTTTTCCCTCTTGGCTTCCATGTAGATAAAACTGTAATATTTCCACCATTATCAGTATAATGACATTCCCATCTAACATCATTACTTTTAGGAATGCCATATATAAAATCAAGAACTTCTAAAGAATATGTTTTGTTATAAACTAATCCTTTTTGGGTTAGATTAAAAGTGCCATCATTTGTAGAACCTTCATCTAAGTCAGAAATCATTATTGTTTTCACTTTCGGTTTCTTTTGTAAATTAGCACTTCCTTTGACTCCTTCAGTTCTGGATGTAATAACAATATTACCCATATTTAATTCATTTTGAATTTATCAATGATAATTATTCCTTCTTTATTTATTTTACCTGAATACCGAACTGTAGATAATTCGGAATCTTTATCTTCAAAAGAAAGTTCAACAAGTTTTCCTACAACAGGATTATCCACTTTTATATAAAGAGTTACAGGCTTTTCTACATTCAAACAACGCTGTTTCATACCATTTTCATCAATCCAATATGCATCTATTATATAAATAGTTTGATTATCATAATTAATTTTTACAACAGATTGAAAACTCTCTTCCTCCTTATATTCCTCCCACCAGAATCCGTCTGTCGTATCCATCCTTCTATCCAGTCTAATGGTTCTATTGATATCCAGTCTTGTTGGAGATATAAGAAAACGGGTAAGCATAGGACTACTTTCTGTCGCATTCATAATTTCATCATAACAATAAAGATACGCTTCATCAAAAGCAAGTTCACGAAACATCATATCGTCTATGCTATGCAGTATCTTCCCCCAAACCGGAAAAGGTTCTGCATGAGAAAAGAAAGCGGGACGCTGCCGGTCCGTATCAACAAGCATCATATCCAAAATACAATTGCTGCCATTAGATTCCATTTCTATATATATGTTTCCTCCTAACATTCCTGTTACAGGTCTTCCTTTACGGTCTATATTACGGGAAAAACAGTATTTATACTTTAGTAGATTGCATTTGTAGCCATTTATTTCCAATATTATTTCTGAATTCATGACGACTTGTTTTATGCATTTGACATTACATCTCAAACTTAGCAAAAAATCAAGAAAGACAATGTTTAAGGAGCATTTTTTATGCACCATATGCTCAATAACACATTTTATGTCTTTCGGTTACATTAAAATACAACACCTGTTAGGGATATGTTCATGCCGGACAAATAAAAAAGGTTCGGTCGTCTCGTAACAACCCAACCTTTATCAGCAAGCAATCTACGGAATATAGAACAGTTCAAACTCCTCTTTTCTTCTTCTCTCTATGCTTGGAATGACTTTCCCCCGATAACAACGGAACGATACATATTCCTTGTAAATATCCCGGTTGCCGCTGTCCAGTTTCTGAATCAGTTTGCTTTTAGGTATCTTGCCGTTTCCGATCAGACGGTAACAGCCTACATTAAAGCCTAACAGACTTAAAAGAAGCGAGTCTTTCCCATATTTTCGGAATACCTTCAAACACCGTTCAAGGTCGCATCTCAAAAGTGAGTCTGCCTGTGCCTCACTCAGGTTCTCGGTCAGCGTCTCGTGGGGAAGCAGGCGGTGTCCGTAACCGATGTAAGGCATTTTCCCCCGGTGCCAGCCTTCCCACCGCTTGATGCAGGCTACCGCCTTATCTTTGTCAGACGGGGGATTTTCCGCCTTGCCGTACAAGACAAGTAACAGAAAGATCATAACAGCCGGTATTCTTTTCATGCAGCCTCCTTGTTATTTTCTTCATCCGTATCCTTTCCATTAAAATCATATGTCAATTGTTGCAGATTCCCCCAATTATCTTCAAGATAGAGGTCTATGGTCTGGGATTCCTTGCCGCTTTGCGAAGTATAGTAAAGACGGAATTTCCATTCGTTCAGCAGATAACGGTCATTGGGCTTCAGTACCGTTCCGTCCTCCATCTTCAGACTGCCCTTGCCGTCCGGCTGGAAATACCTTAGCGTATAGACAGTTCCGGCAAAGTTCCCTTCCGGCTTGATTTCCAGCCGGATTTCCACAGTCTCCCCATCGGTAATCTCATCCGCTACCGGCATGGTTTCTACCGTAAACGGGTATTCCTGTCTGATATCCAGCTCATTGTCACAAGCAACAAGACCAAGAAAGGAGAATGCCATACAGCAGGCTGTCAGCATAAAATCAAGGATTTTTCTTTTCATGGGTATGTATTCTTTTAAGGTTAGAAAATGTATTTTACTCCGATTCCATACTGGAAGTGGCAGATTCCCGAGGCACTGCCCCACACGAAACGCTCACGCAGACGTACCAGCAGAACAACCCTGTCGGACAGGTATCCTTCCGCTTCCAGCGTTACCGCGCCGCCATAAATGAAAGACTCGCATTGCTGCAAAACGGCTCCGTCATCCAGCAGCCGGTCTCCTTCGTTCACGGTCTCATAGCCCAACAGGGCGGAAGCGCCGAGGTTCAGGAAGAAGGACTTGCCGGGGGTGGAAAAGAACGTATGGTAATAACCGCCTTCCCCCGTATATTGCGACAAGGGTATATGCGTACTCCGGTAAGGGATGTTACGTTTCAGCATCTCACCGCCAAACATCCACTGGTTTCCGTTCCCAGTACAGGTGGATACAGCCAGCGAGAAGGCATAGCCTGCATCGTGACGGTTTGCCCGGCTGTAAAATCCGTCGGCCATTTCAGTGGTGAAGCGGACGGCTTTCATTCCCGGCAGGCGGCGTTGGGCTTCTGCCTGCCCCGTAAAGAGGGCAAGCAGGAGGATAATAAAGAGGAAGTTTCTTTTCATGGCGTTCATCTGACTTTCAGTTCATTGACGGTTTCTGCGCGTACCAGATCCTCATTCTCCACATCAAAGGACTGATGCCGGCCGCCTTGCTTCTCATACATTTCCACTATCAGCTTCTTGTCGTCGGGAATGGTGAACTTGGGCAGGGCAAACACCGTCCGCTCGTTCTTCTTCCCGTCCACACGGGTCACATAGTTGAAGGCACGAAGCGGATAGATGACCTGTTCCTGCATGGCGGTACGTTTCATGATTTTCTTGTCCACGATCTTGAAGGTCACGAAGTCCACGTCGAAAGGCACGTTCGTGGCGTTCTTCACTTCGGTATGGAAATAGATCAGTTCGCCGTGCGCATAAAGTCCTTTAAGCAGATATTGCACTCCGAACCGTTTGCAGCCGATGTGCTTGACCTTGCGTTTGTTCTGTTCATACACGGATTTCATGATCAGCCGTACCAGACGGGGAGACTCCCCGGAGAGTTCCTGCAAGTAGATTTCCATCGCATTGTTCGGACGGTTCACGGCCTCTCCGTCATGGATGAAGTCGCACATTTCCACATTCAGCAGCAAAGGCTCGTCGGCATACTTGACATTGAATGTATAGAAGTTGCCGTCTTCGGTAATTACGCTCATGTTTGTCTCGCTCCGGAAATGTTTCCGGGTTGCCTTCACACGGATCACATTTTCCGCACCGTCCGCCTTGCCCGCTATCAGATTGGGCGAACCCAGGTCCACATATCTCACGGGAGAGGGAAAAATAATATGTACGGTCTTGTCATATGTAATTTCCAGACCGTGCGGAGGAATCATCCGGCTGAATCCGATCTTGCGGCTCAGTCCTTCATAATAATCCCCGCTGCTCTGCTGCGCGTATGCAGCCACTGTGCCCGCAATCAGGGCAAGCATCATCAGAATCTTCTTCATGTGTGTTTCTTGGTTGATTGGTGAATAAATGGTTGATTTCCTTTCCTCCTTCATTTTTCAGGAGAATGCAGCAACAGCCGGTGCCCGGCCTTCAGAGTGATTTTCACCGTGCGCATCTTCTTGCCCACATATTGTGACATACCCTGTATCACCCCCTTGCCCACATCCGAGGCAATCTGCGCTCCGGCATCCGTTGAGATATTGATGCTGCTTCCTATAGAGGTGCCCATGCCGGCAGCAATCTCACGTGCGGCATCATACTCCATCGAGTTCGGTACAAGGATTCCCTGCTGCCCGTCAGCGTCATACACTTCGAGTTCCACCGGGAACAGCGTGCCCCTGTACTCCACCGTCTCGATCAGGATTCCCATCCGTTCCCCCTCGACACGTGTGCCGCCGACCAGTACCGTACCTTTTGGGATAAGGAGATCGTCCACTGCCATCGGCTCAAGCAGGCGGATACGAAGTGCCTGTCCGTCAGATACGGTCTGCGTGCCATGCACACAGGCGGCGATGGTGTTCCTGCCGGAAGATGGCATTTTGCCTACCGGGGTGTGGAAGCCGGTATTTCTCTCGCCTGCATATCCGGAAGCAATGTCTTCATTGCCTGCAGGCTGGGCCAGTGATGACACCATCCGGTTCTGTACCCGTTTTACAGGCCGGACAGCCGTCCGTTCTTTCCGGCTGTTTGGGGCATTTGTTGTAGAGGAAGCATCCGGCTCTTTCCCGTTGTAGCGGGCAGCCAGCTCGTAGGACTTTTCCAGCAGAGCCATCTTTTCTTCCAGGGTCTGGCCTTCCGCCTGTTCTTCCGCCGGCTTCCTTTCTTTTTCCAGATCCTCAATACGGCGGAGCAGATCGGCATCTGGCTGATTTTCATTCCGGGTATATACAGTGCCCAGCGAACGGTTCATATTCCGGTAAGCTTCTGTAGAGGAACGGATGGAGCCGGGGGCTTTCCCCTTTTCCGGTTCCGGCGGAAGTTCCATGTTTGCTTTTCCTGCGGTAAGACCGGCAGTATCCTGACCGTCCTTGTTGAGCAGTTCGGACATCTCCTGGAAGGTTCCCCTGCGCCATTTTTCCTTTTTTGCCAGTGCTTCCTGCTCGTAGGCGCTTACCTTGTTGCCCTCCATTTCCGAATCTTCCGGTGAAGGCATCTCCACGTTGAACCCCCTGCCTTTTTCCATTTCCGCCTTCTCCTTTTCCGACGGGCTGAATACCAGCAGGAGGAACCCCATGCACAGCAGGCAGAAAAACGGATAGACAATATACTTTGCGCGCCGGCGCTTCTCTTCGGGAGTCAGCTGCTTGTCATTTGACACTCCGAGCCGTTCCCTGATTTTCTGAAAGTCCATTTTCATGTTTATGGATGTTTGAATGAATGTTTCTTGTTCTTTCCGGCCGGAACACGACGGAACGGATATGTCCCATTGCCGGTCTTTGGCCCGGCTCCCCGAAACGGGATACACAGGAGAGAATCGAGTACAGGCAGGAGACAACAAGCAGGAACGAGGCCGTGCCTGCCAGAAGGATGCGCTGCTTTCCTGTCAGCCGCCGGCAGAACAGCCGTACCCGGCTGTCCGCATGGCCGAAGAATCCGCGTTTTCCCCTCATCGTTCCGCACTTCTTATGTCCTTATTCTCCAGCACGGTAAACTGCTCGATAATGAATCCGTTGGGATTGTCATCCGAACGCCCTGTGTTTTGAAGCGAGCAGGAAGTTACGAGGCTGCGCTCGGTCACGTTGCTTTCACGGATAATCAGCTGCCGGGCGTATGTCCGCACCTTGTAAGGGTAGGCGGCAAAGTCGCACACCACGCTGTCCACATGCACCACCTGGTTGATGTTGCCTGAAATCAGGCGGTTGTAATACCCTCTTTCGGCAAAATCCACATAGTAGTGATAGGCACTCTTGTCTGCCAGTTGCAGGGCACGGTTGATATTGTGCTCGATGGCATCCTTCTGGGGTGAGAGCGAGAAAAACAGTTCGTGAAAGCGCCTTACATGTTCCCGCGCCTCGGCAGGCCTGTTCTGTGAGAGGTCCTGCGAAAGGGCCATCATCAGCGATTTGCCCCCGTCAAGCACATAGATTTTCTCGCGTTGCTTCTCGGCAAAGCGGTATGAGCTCCACAGCGCATATCCGGTAACGAGCGCACAGCAGCAGGCAAAGACCGCCAGCATCAGGCGGATGCGCTTGAAGCTGCTCTCAATGTTTGTCAATGACTTGAATTCCATTTTTTTTGATGTCTGGTTTGAATGAATAAATATTTCCGGTATGACGGGACATCCCGTTCCGACAGGTCACCGGACCCGCCATCTTGGGTTGCCCGACTCATGGGAAGGAGGCTCCGCAGGGTTTATTTGCCCCTCAGCCTGCCTCCGATATTCCCCAATACGGCACCGCCTGCTCCGGCTGCAAGGCCGCCTGTCTTGGTGGCCGTACGGTTCAGGTTACGGCTGAAGTTTCCGGCACCGCCTGCCTGCACTATCCAGCCTGCTACCGTAGGCACGGTGAAGTATCCGATAATCCCGATCAGCATAAAGATGATGTAGACACTGTTCGAGTTGTCTATCGAGTAGTCCGGATTGTTCTGCAGTTCCTGAATGTCATTCTGAAGCATCAGTACCTGAAGCTTGGCAAGCAGGGTGCTGAACAGGTCGCTGACCGGAAGCCACAGGTAAACGGAAATATATCTCGTGAACCACTGTCCGAGCGTGGACTGGAATCCGTCCCATACACTGAAGGCGAACGCTACCGGTCCCAGTATCGAGAGTACGACCAGGAAAAAAGTCCTCACGGTGTCTATCAGCAGCGATGCCGCTGCGAATATCAGCTCCAGCAGGCTGCGGAATGCATCCCGGATTTTCTTTTCCAGATTATACATCCCGACTTCCACATACATGCCCAGCCGGGAGGCGGTATCTATGGTTGACCAGCCCAGTTCATCCAGCTGACGGTCAAACTCCTCGTCACTTACCAGATATGCTGTTTCGGGATTGCGGAGCATGGCCTCCTTTTCCAGTTCCTCCTTTTGGATCCGGTACTGTTCCATATCCATCGTCTGTCCTTCGAGCATCTTGTGTGTGCCCTGCACGATGGGACTGAGAATATTGTTCAGCGTGCCGAGCACCAGCGTGGGAAAGAGCAGAATGCAGATGCCTATGGCAAAGGGACGCAGCAGGGGATAGACATCTATCGGTTCGGCACGTGCCATCGACTGCCATACACGGACGGCAACGTAGAACAACGCACCCAGTCCGGCAAGTCCCTTGCCCACGTCCATCATGTCCTCGCAAAGGGGAAGCATCTCGTCATACAGGGTTGCCAGTATGGTGTGCAGGTTGGCAAAATCTATCGACAACGGCATCATGGCTACCAGTATTTGGAGGTTTCATTCCCATAGAGCCGCATCACACGTTCCAGGTCGTTCTTCTTTCTGGCCCTGAGGTAGCTTACGGCTATGTTCTTGTTCGTATAATAGCTCACAAGGTTGCGGTAACGGCGCATCTCGTAATAGCAGTTGTCCACCACGTCCATACGGTCCTTGTCGGTCATGGACAGGGTACTGACATTGATAACCTGTTTCAGGTCCTGCAACACGCCGTTGCTCTCTTCCAGCAGGCGGGTGTAACCGAAGGCGATGGCGTCCAGTTCGCGCGGTGAGAAGTTTTCATCGTTCATCATCTTGCCGAAGTTGGTTACATAGATGTCGGACACGTCGCCCACCATCAGGATGATGTCACGCACCTTGCGGGCATCCTGTATCAGGTTGTTGACCGATTTCAGCTGGTCGTAATATTTCTTGGCCTGCTCATAGATCTTTACTGTCTCGGCAAAGCTTTCTGCCGTATTGACTGCCGTCTTTGAGGTATGGGCGATATTGTCCGACATGTTTATGATGCTTTGGGCCAGATTGCCGGGATCTGTCACCACCCATTGGGCGCGTGCTCCGGTAACGCCCAGTACAAATGCCGTTCCGATCAGAAGCGTTCTTGCCTTCATGCCCGTTCCTCCTTCCTTACATAGTCTCCGCCCGGTGAGAATGTCAGCACGTCGGCTGCCTCATTGTAGGACACATCGACACGGTAGCCCGTATTGACAAACAGGTTTCCGTTTTCTTCCACCAGCAGGTAAGTCTGCGGCTTCAGCCTTCGGGTTCTCCCGCTACGGGAAAACACCGTCACCTTATAGCATTCTCCTTCCTTGTATACCAGCACGTCAGGTCTGCCTTCCACGCTGGTCCACGTTCCGCAGATCTTGTCGCGGTCGATACCGCTTTCCGAACAGCTCTGCAATATCATGGCGGCCATGCTTATCAGACATACCGCCAGCCTCATAAGGGGTCTGTTTCTCATAATCGTTTTCATTTCGGGTTTGATACCTGTTTCTGTTCCTCTCGCTTTTTCTCCGCCAGACGGCGGATGGCTCCTTCCAGACTGCCCTCCGGCAATCCGGCAATCCGTTGTACTTCCAGTTTCTCCGACTCCTCGGTCGTGAACGTGAAGTATTCTTCCTCGCTCACTTCCGTGGCATATACTGCCGAGCAGGTTCCTCCAAGCCCTATCCATACTTCCCGGTAGAAGCGCCCGGGATGGTTCGCTTGGTTGATGGAAAGAATCTGCCCTTTCTCTTTCTCGGTCAGACCGAGCAGCCGCTGGATGTGCTCGAACTTGTTCATGTATTTCCGCTGGTCAAGCAGTATCTTGCAGTCAGAGTTGTTGATGATGGCCTCTTTCACAATCGGGGAGCTGATGATGTCGTCCACCTCCTGTGTCACCACCACAGCCTCGCCGAAATATTTTCTGACGGTCTTAAAAAGGTACTTGATGTATTCGCTCATATTGGCGGACATCAGGGCTTTCCAGCATTCCTCTATCAGTATCATCTTACGGATACCTTTGAGCCTGCGCATCTTGGCGATGAAAGTTTCCATAATGATCAGTGTCACCACCGGAAGAAGCACTTTGTTGCTGCTGATATTGTCCAGTTCGAATACGATGAACCGTTTGCCTGTCAGGTCCAGTTCCTTGTCGGAGTTCAGCAGGAAGTCATAGTCTCCGCCCCGGTAGAACGGTTCCAGAACGTTCAAAAAACCGTCAATGTCAAAATCCTTCTCACGCACCTTTTTCTCTTCAATCATTCTTCTGTAGTCATCGGCGACAAACTCATAGAAACCGTTGAAGTCCGGTCTGATGTTCCGGTTCTCCGAAATCTTTCGGATATAGGCGTTCACTGCTCCGGAAAGAGCGACCTCCTCCGAACGTTTCGGCGACTCGTCCTCCCGTTTCCACAAGGTCAGTATCAGTGTATTGATACTGTCACGCTTCTCCACATCGAATTTTCCGGATTCGGTGTAGAACGGGTTGAAGGATATCGGATTGTCCTCTTCATACGTGATGTAAATCCCGTCCTTCCCGTTGGTACGGTCATGGATCATCCTACACAGCCCCTGGTAGCTGTTTCCAGTGTCCACCAGCAGGATATGCGCTCCCTGTTCGTAGTATTGGCGGACAAGGTGGTTGGTGAAAAAGGATTTTCCGCTGCCCGAAGGCCCGAGAATGAACTTATTTCTGTTGGTGATGATTCCTCGCTTCATGGGCAGGTCGGAAATATCCACATGCACCGGTATCCCGTTCTGGCGGTCTGCCAGCCGGATGCCGAACGGACTGGGCGAACTTCTGTAATTGGTCTCTCCGGCAAAGAGGCATACGGCCTGTTCCAGGAAGGTATAAAAGGATTCTTCGGATGGAAAGTCGCCTGCATTTCCGGGGATTCCCGCCCAATAGATGACCGGTGTGTCAATGGTGTTATACCTTGGCGTGCATTCCATCATGGCCAGCTGGCTGCCCGTGTCGTTCCTGATGCGGCGGAACTCTTCCGCATCCTCCGCCCAGGCGATGACGTTGCAGTGGCATCTGACGGGAAGCACTCCTTTGGTATGTGCCTCATCAAGATACATCTCCGTCCACTCCTGGTTAACGGCATTGCTCCGGCTGTATTTTGACAACGAGAGCATATTGCGCGAGTTTTTCTCCATCATCTGCAGGATTTCCTGTGCGTCGTCGATGAACACGTATTGCGAATAGATGTGGTTGCATGACAGCAGCAGTCCTACGGGTGCGGCAAAGGAGAGGCGGCAGTCGCTGCGGTCCGTGGACATCCTCTCGTAGCGCATGTCCGTGGAAAGTCTGCCGGGCAGGTCTTCCGTATCGGAAAGGGTATGCAGGCAGAGGCGTTTGTCGCCGATGCGCATCCTGCCGGGCTTGAGGCAGATGTCCTGCAATACGGCAGTCTCATCCTCCAGCGAGAGGGAAAAGTATTTTTCCACCAGTCCGGGACGTTCCTTCGTTCCGGTGATTTCGTCTGTTTCCAGACGGCGAAGCCTTATATGTCCGGAATCATTCATAATACGCTCGAACTGTTCCACCGCCTCAAGAAAACGGGCGGCAGCATCCTTGTCGGTTATCTCTTTGGGCAACAGGAATCCCCGGCAAAGGGTATTGAAGTCACTCTTCCGGCGGCTGCGTTCGCGGGTTGTCTTCGTCAGGAACAGGTAGCATTTGTGATTCAGGTAAGGTCTTTCATTGAAATGCAGCTCATAGCTGCGTGTCAGAAAGCTCTGTTCTCCGTCATCGGTCTTCGGACGGTAGGTTTCCTTGACGAACCAGTCCTGTTTGCAGACGACACTATGTTCCGGCAATACCTTCACGGCTTTGATCCAGGAGGAGTGCATTGCCTCATACTCGTCCGCCGTTACCGTGTACAGTTCGGGCAGTTCCACTTCGAAAGCCACGGTCAGATCGGCGTCCTTGCTCACGATACAGCCGTTTTCTACCGACAGCAGGGGGAATCTGCGTTCCAGCGTTTCCGCCTTTAATACATTTCTCATGATTGTTGTTTTTTTCTGCTTCTTGTGAATAATCTGAAAACTCTCTTGCGGTGAATCAGATAGCGTGGATGCCGTTTTTCAGCCAGCAGCTTCATCAGCCCGTGTTCACCGTAACGGGCATTCAAACGGAATATCACCCACACCAACAGGCTGCCGGACAGGATTCCGAAGGATAAGCATATCCATTGGTCCACCCCCGTCAGGTAAAGAAAGACTACCATAAGGAGCACCATCGCAAGCCCTCCGGCAAAGACGAACAGGTATTGCGACTTGAGTCCTTTGAACTCGACGGGGTTGCCGGCACCTTTGTTTACCGGATATTCCATAGGCTTTAGAGGAAGAAGGAACGTAAGATGGTGGCGGCTACGATCAGAAAGATACAGGCAAAGAACCAGCTGGCGGCGGTTTTCGAAGTGTCAGGATCTCCGCTGGAAAATTTGCCATAGGTCTTGATACCGCCTACTAGACCAAGCACCGCACCGATGGCATAGCATAGTTTGGTGGCGGGATCGAAATACGAGGTCATGAGGCTGGTTGCCTCGTTGATACCCGCAAGGCCCTGGCCCTGCGCAAAGGTGTTTGCGGCGATGACCGCACACATCACAGAAAAAAGGATTCTTCTTTTCATTGTCGAATCGTTTGGGTAAGACATAAATTTGAATTCGACAACAAAGATAAATGGGGATAATGCGCTATGATTCAGAGGTGTCATCAGATGTCATCAAATGTCATCAGATGTCCTCTTTAAGCATAATATTTAAACGATAATTTTGGTACAAATATGGATTGTTTAAACTATTACATAGTTTTCTGTACTTCTGTACCATTATATAATTACCATTACAAAAGCCGGCAAATTCCATAAAGTTGATTTCTTGTCAAATACGACTATTATTGATATTGAATTAAAATCATTATATTTGCATATCAAACGCAGTTTTATGGCCAATGCAAACAGGTTAAAACAGTGCATCATGTAATGTAAAGAGCACGCCTTGAATAAAGTATTTTTAAGTAATATATCTGTTTATATTCAAGAACAATCAGACAGAGAACAATCACCTTCATACTTAGTAAGTATGAACAATGAAATTATGGTGCTTAAACAAAGCGAACAAAATATAAGGTCGTAAAATAAAGCATAATGTAACAAGTGCTTACAGGCAAAATATTTAATCAGTTAGTGTATGAAGAAAAACCTTAAAGATTTATATTGCCAACGCCCTCATGTCGTAATAGTTGGAGCAGGTGCTTCAAGAGCGGTCATGGGAAAATCTTGCCCAACGATGAATGAAGCCATTGAACAGGTCGGGTTAGATGGAATCCTTAAAGGATTTATGCTAGAAACGAAAAGCAGGAATCTTGAAGATATATATAGTGAGCTGTTTAGGCGTGGTGATGAGTGTAAAAATGCACGGATAGCAATGGAAAAAAAACTTTATGAATATTTTTCAAATGTGCAGCTTCCATCCTTCTTAACCATCTACGACCTTTTAATTCTTTCGCTCACAGAAAAAGACTGCATTGTATCCTTCAACTGGGATAGTCTTCTTATCCAAGCATATAACAGAGTGGCAAAGATTACCCGGAATAGACCGGAAATTCTGTTCTTGCATGGAAATGTGGGAGCTGGTGTGTGTAAAGATTGCATGACCTTTGGTCTTATACAAAACTATTGCAGAAAGTGTGGCAAACCGTATAACGTTGTTCCTTTGCTGTATCCTGTAGAACAAAAGGATTACAACAGCGACATCTTTATCCGTGACCAATGGAACGTTGCAAAGTACTATATATCGAAAGCAGGTAAGGTAACAATCTTTGGGTATAGCGCACCTTCTTCTGATAAGGAGGCAAGTGAAATACTTAAAGCTGCGTTCTCTAAACATGATGGTGTTCACAGATTGGATGCAGTGGAGATAATAGAACGTCCCGGATTCAGCGCAAATGAAATATCAGAAACTTGGCAGTATTTCTTTTCATTGACCAATTACCATTCTGATATTGTGGATTCCTTTTATAATAGCAGTTTGGCGCAGGCACCTCGCCGTACCTTGCAATACCAATACCAGCAATATATTAAAGGATGGTGGGGACAACCAAAGATACACTTCTCAAAACAAAATACTTTTGAGTCGGTGGAAACGCTTTTAAAACCACTTCTTGTAAATGAAGAACAAGGAGATTATTCTATAATTTAAGTCAATAACACTAACATTATCATTACAACCGGATGAATAGACTTGTTATCATAGGAAACGGATTTGACATGGCACATGGCTTTAAAACAAGTTATGTGGATTTCATCAACTGGTATTGGGACCAACGAGTATATGCTTTTGCCGGTAATACTACAAATGTATCAGAAGATTGCCTTTGTCGTTTGGTTATCAAAGATAATGTAAATATTAATTGCTGGAATGTTTTTGTCTTCACCCACTCATGTTTTTTTAAAGACATCTATCGTAAAGAAAGATACTCAGGTAGTGAAGTTATTCAGTATATCAAGGATCAGCCGGATGTTTTCTCTATTGAATGTTGCCCATTTTTCAAAACTATTCTGCAATCAATAGAGGTCAAAGGATGGGTGGATATTGAAAACGACTATTATCAACTGTTGAAAGCGGGAATGGATAACCCGGATTGTGATTATACGATCGGTGAGTTAAATGAGCAATTAGTATTTCTTCAAGAAAAATTAATTGAATACCTCCATACAATACAAACAGGCAATGTAAGGGATGACCTTCATAATGCAATAATTGACTTCTTTGACCCTGCTGATTTCTCAACAGAAGGAAAAAAGAAAGCTTTGGATAACATTGGATTTGACACATCTAGCTTTGCAGAAGTTAAATACAATAATGGAGAACGCAAAAAACTTCTCCCTAAACGTATCATGTTGTTGAGTTTCAACTATACAAAAACAGCTAAGATGTACAATAATTTCAATATTACCCACAATTATATTCATGGTGAGTTAGAAAAGCCTGAAAATATAATTTTTGGCTATGGGGATGAACTTGACAAAAGCTATCAGTCTATTCTTGATATGAATGACAATGAGTTACTTAGAAATGTCAAATCCGTTAAATATTTAGAAACAAGACATTACCATGATTTGCTGGAATTTCTTTTAGCTGCACCTTTTCAAGTTTTGATAATGGGGCATTCTTGCGGAAACTCAGACCGAACATTACTAAATACCGTCTTTGAACATGAAAACTGTGTTTCTATAAAGCCGTTTTATCATAAATGGGAAGATGGCAGCGATAATTATTTGGAACTGGTTCAAAATATTTCCAGAAACTTTACTAATATGAAGTTGTTTAGAGATAGAGTTGTGAACAAGGAACAATGCAAAATCATGTAATAGAGCTCTAAATTTAAATGTGATTTCTATGATATCTGTTATGCACATAAAGTGCGACAAAATATTGTATAAAAGGAAGTAGGAAAAACGGATTTTCATCCATTGGAAAAAGTAAGGAGCTGACTTGGTAAACAGCTCCTTATTTTTTATAATTTATAGGCTTGCAGAGAAATTTTACTTAATAAATTAAGCTATAGTTTTTCCTGTTAGCCAATTAGGATAATTTTATTCTTTTACTTTTGATTCGTAAGCAACTGTGAGGAAGTATCCAATTTTCTGAGTTGTCCCCGTGATTTCTATGTTTTAAGTTTGTTTCTTCCTATTACTCTTACCAAAAGACAAACTTCAACCTTTTTCATGGATTATAAAAAAGACAAAGTCGGGGCACATAATAAAGATTCTACATATAATATTTAACGCATATGGAATTTTTGTAGCATAATAGCATTTACTTTCAGACCAGATTCCTCCAGTCAGTAACATGTTTGCTTTCTTTCCTCTCTCTTTTCAAAGGCAACGCATTCCCCTCCTTATCCACATACTTCCCCATCAGTTCCTCAATCAGCTTCTTGTTCTCCACCTGGGAGGAGAACAGTTCAAACATGTCCGTTTCCCGGATGGAATGCAGTGTCATGGCCGCCCTGTATGATTTGTTCTCGTCCGAGCCGGCACCATTCAGGTTAAGCAGCACGTCGCCTACATTGAGCAGGTCAGCAGGAGTAACCATCGGAGCAATGGCTTCCGTTTCGGGAGAGCGGCTGTCCAGTTCCTCCTGTTCTTCTTTCAGCATTCTCATCTCCTCCAAAGGCAGTTTGCATTCCACTTCATCTTCCGGAATATCCTTATCCGCTCCGATAAAATCACTTCCGGTTTCCAGTTGCTGGCTCATGTAAGGAGCGACGGTCTTCCCGGCATTCTCGTCCAGATAGACAAATCGGGTAGCTCCCATCACATCCTGTGCATTTCCCGGTTCACCGTTGTCTTTTTCTGCTTGTGGCCGATTGCGGGGAGTATAAAGCAGATCACAGATTTTACCTATTCTCTCTTTTTGTTTCCATACCTTATATAACAGATAAGCGGTACAGCCGAACCGTATTGATAAATAAACTATTTCTTCCATTCTATTGGCTTTTGAGTTGCTTCTTGATTATATATTTCATTGATGATATGCTGATACCTTTCCAGATGGTCTGACAGTACACTCCCTAAAAACATGGGGACAGACATTTCCGGTGCAATGACCGGCAATACTTTGGCAACAGTCCTGTACAATGTATCGTTAATATAGGTCTGCCTTCTTGCTCCCGATAGTTTCACTTTCAGAAACCGGCTCCGGTATTCATCTGAATCAGCCGCTCCATCCGGTGTTTTTTTTATTTGCTGTCTGGAAGAACCGCTTTTCTTCTCCTGTTTCTCCGGACAAGGTCCAGCCTGACTTTTTGTTTCCGGCTCCTCTTCCGGAGGAACCGTTCTTTCCAAAGCGGTCACATCTCCTGCCATCATGCGTTTCAATGCCTCCTCGTCCACTTGGTAATCCGTTCTTCTTTTAGTGGTCATAATTGTTTTTATTGAAGTTTCAGTATGGTTTCTATTTCCGCTGCCAGCAGGTCCAGACTGCTTCCTTTCATTGCGGAGGAAGATGGAGGGAACAAAGTGCTGCGGAACAGAGGCCCTTTCATTCCGGAGTCTTTTTTGTAACGTTCTGCACTGGGAATGACGGTTTCCAGTACCGGCAATTTCAGCGAACGGAAAATTTCAGTATAGCCGTTATACAGGTCTTTGGAAACACGTTTGTCCATCCGGTTCCAGAACATATGGATACCACGCAAGGGTACATCCTTATGTCGGTGCATGTATTCCCGGACGGCAAGGACAAAAGACATACTGCTCCGCATTGCCATTCTTTCCTGCGTGATGGGGGTGAATACATAATCCATATTGATTACGGACTGGAATACACCGGGCACATTTACGGTACCCGGAAGGTCAAAAAGGACAAGGTCATAATCTAGCTCCGACTTTTCAAGAAAGCGTCCGGCCGTTTCCCGGGCTTCTTCCGGAGTGGAGTTCAGGATGCTGTAGGCTTTCCTACCGCTTGCTCCGAACTGTTCCACCAGCTGGTTTTGCAGATGCACGTTCTTTTCAATGTTTCCCACTTCCCAGTTCCGCATGGTACTGATGCTGTGCTGTGGATAATCACAATCCACCACCAGTACGTTATACCCCTTCAGGTAATGGAAGTAACTGGCGAGCAATACCGTGAACGTGGATTTTCCCACACCGCCTTTCTGGTTGCTCAAAGCGACAAATAAAGGTTCTTTCTTCATAGGCTTGAATTTAGAGTGTATAATTTGTTTCATATCTGTCCGGATTTTTTCGTTTCATCACACGGCAATGCATCCGTTGGTATACGGCAATGACGCATTGTTTGCCGGTTTGCATGAATACATTGCATACCATATTGCACCAGTGTAATACCGGTTGCCGATGGGCATTGCCATATAAGGTGCATTGCATTCATGCAATATGGGGTTCAATGTATCCCATACTGCATTGCACGGATGCAATGTATTCCGTCATGCAGGATTGTCGTGCAGCATATATGGCATTGCACATATATGGATGATGCCGCATTCACACCATGCACCACCTGTGGCAGGCAAGCAATACCCCTTACAGGACAATGTTTCAATGTATGCCCTCATGCACTGTGCCAAAAGTAGCGGCTATTTTTGAAACTTCCACCAACATTTCCCCTACCTGACATCAGATGTCATCAGATGTCATCAAATGTCATATCAAACGCTGTTTACCAATCGGTTATCACTGTCTAATTTTGCAAAATCGGAATCAGACGATGGAAAAGAACTGACTTCGTCGGATCACAGCGTTCCGTGAACGTCGCGCAGCAATCCGACGAAGGAGGGTTCTCTGTTCAAGCGAACAGAGCAAGTTGTGTTTTCGTCCGACAAAAAGTCTTTTGTCCGACAAAAACAACTAGCCCGGCTAAAAGCCGGGGGAATCCGCTCCAAAGTCGCGGATTCCGGAAGAGAAAAAAGTACAAACCAAAAATCTCATGTGCATGGAGAAAACAACAGGGACAAGGACGGGCAGAAAGCCCAAGAGTGATCCGGCGGACCGCAAGTACAGCTTCCGCCTGAACGCCGAGGAGAACACAAGATTTGAAAAATTGCTGGCGGATTCGGGAGCCGGGGACCGCACGCTGTTCATCAAGAAATCCATCTTCTCGGGACAGATTAAAGTTGTGAAAATCGACAAGGCGACAATGGACTACTACATCAAACTGACCGAATTCCACAGGCAGTTTCAGGCCGTCGGAAACAACTACAATCAGGTTGTCCGGACCTTGAAGAACAATTTCGGGGAAAAACGTGCGATGGCATTGCTCTACAGGTTGGAGAAACTGAGCATCGAACTGATGCTTGTATGTAAAAAAGTCATGGTGCTAACCCAGGAATACGAGCGGAAATGGTTGCAAAAATAAGTCACGGAACAAGCCTTTACGGAGCACTTGCCTATAACTACGACAAAGTAACGGCAGGTACCGCCGAGATTCTTTCGGGCAACCGCATGATTTCCGACAGATTGGGATTGCCCAGTGAGGACATACGTCTGGCATTGCTCTCTTTTGAGAACTACCTGCTGGCAAACCGCAATACGGAGAAGCCCGTCCTGCATATCTCCCTTTCTCCGGCACCGGAAGACCAGCTGACTGATGGGCAATTGGTAGAGTTGGCGGAACGGTATATGCAGAAAATGGGCTATGGGAATCAGCCGTACATAGCCTACAAACATGCCGATACCCATAATGCCCACATTCATATCGTTAGTGTCTGTGTAGACGGACAGGGAAAAAAGATCAGTGACGCCTACGAGCACCGCCGTTCCATGACCGCCTGTCGGGAACTGGAAACGGATTTCGGCTTGCGCAACGGAGCGGACACGGAAAGGCGGAATCCGAAAGCGGAACTAAAAAAGGTGGATGCTTCCTTGGGGGATGTCCGCCATCAGGTAGGCAACACCCTTAAAGCCGTACTGGAAAGCTACCGTTTCCAGACTTTCGGGGAATACAGCGCACTGCTTTCCACACTCAACATCGAGGCGAAACAGGTCAGGGGGGAGTACACCGGCATACCCTACACCGGCATTGTCTATTCTGCCACGGATGATACCGGCAAGGTGGTCAGTCCGCCGTTCAAGAGTTCACGTTTCGGAAAACGCTTCGGGAATGAACTGTTGGAAAAGCGGATGTTGATGAATCTGAAAGCTCTCAAAGAGGGGAAATGGGCACCCTCCATACAGGCGGACATCGCCCGTGCCTTGCGGCAGGCGGATTCACGGAAACGGTTTGTGGAACTGCTGGGGCAAAAAAATATTGATGTGGTGTTCCGTGAGAATGAGCGGGGACGTATCTACGGTGTCACCTTCATTGACCACGACCGACGGGAAGTGTTCAACGGTTCACGCATGGGCAAGGAGTTTTCCGCCAATGTGTTCAACGACTATTTCAAATGGTTGGAAAACATACCCGAAAAGGAACGGGGCGGACATTCCGCTACAGAACTTTGGCAGCATCACCGTCACGAATCCTCTAGCACGCTCGAACTGGCGGCAGGCATTTTTTCCTTGGAAACCAATCCGCGGGATTACGAGGAGGAAGCCTTTGCACGCCGCATGAAGAAAAAAAAGAAGACCGGACGCAAGCGTGGCATTTAGACAAAACAAGTATCAACCCATTTATATACAATTCTTATGCAGCAGGAAGACGATTTGAGGGCGCTTGCCAAGATCATGGAATTTGGCAGGGCCGTGAGTATTTTTCTTTTGGTGGTACACGTCTATGTGTATTGTTATCCGAGTATCACCGCGTGGAACTTGAACCTTGCGGTGATGGACAGGATTTTGGTGAATTTCAATAATACGACCGGGATTTTCAACTGCATTCTCTGGAGCAAACTGTTGGCAGTGCTTCTGCTGGCCGTTTCCTGTCTGGGTACGCACGGAGTCAAAGGTGAAAAGATAACCTGGCCTAAAATTTATGCGGCGCTGGTGGCAGGATGCGCACTGTTCTTTCTGAACTGGTGGTTGCTTGAGCTGCCATTGCCGCACGCGGCAAATACCGCATTCTATATTTTTACTCTTACGGCAGGCTATCTCGCCCTGCTGATGTCGGGGCTATGGATGAGCCGCCTTTACAGGCACAACCTCATGGAAGATGTGTTCAATATGGAAAATGAGAGTTTCATGCAGGAAACCCGACTGATGGAGAATGAATATTCGGTAAACCTCCCGACGAGATTCTATTATAAAAAACGCTGGAATAACGGATTTGTCAATATTGTCAATATTTTCCGTGCCTGCATGGTTATCGGAACACCGGGTAGCGGCAAGTCCTATGCGATAGTCAACAGTTACATACGCCAGCTTATAGCCAAGGGCTTTGCGATTTACATCTACGATTACAAGTTTGATGACCTGTCCACCATAGCCTATAATTCTTTGTTGAAGAATATGGACAAGTACGAGGTCAAGCCCCGGTTCTATGTCATAAATTTCGACGATCCGCGCAGGTCTCACCGGTGCAATCCTATCAATCCGGAATTTATGACGGACATTTCCGATGCGTACGAGGCGAGCTATACGATAATGCTCAATCTCAATCGCACCTGGATTGAAAAGCAGGGTGACTTTTTTGTAGAATCCCCCATCATTCTGCTTGCTGCAATAATCTGGTATCTGAAGATTTACAAGAACGGGATTTATTGTACGTTCCCGCATGCGGTGGAATTACTGAACAAGCCTTATTCGGACCTGTTCACCGTCCTGACTTCCTACCCGGAGCTGGAAAACTACCTTTCTCCTTTCATGGATGCATGGAAAGGAGGGGCGCAGGATCAGCTCCAGGTGCGCCCGTAAGGGCATATAATAAATATAGCTTTGGCAAGCTATTAGGTTCGTGTTCTTTGAAATAATAACCTATCACCAGCCGACTTATCCATTCAACGAAAGACGATGGGGAGTGTAGCATGTCGGTAAAGCCACGAGTGAACTAACTGTCAAGTTCTGACCGTGTGGCGAGGTGAAACGATAGATATGAGGATAAAGCCTATACTGGTTGAACGATAGTCTAAGCGGCTCGATGGTTAAGCCTTGACGGAAGACAGTTACAAACGTCAAGCCGTGATACCCAGCTTCGCCTTGTAGGATGCATGGGCAAAAAGAACTTATCACGGAGCAACTACATACATAGTAAAGGACGAAAGTCGTATCCGACAATCTATCATGCCAATAGTTATTATATGTCTAAACGGGGATTGCCTAAGTGGGGCAACCCATATGGCAACAGAGCTTCCGTAGTAGTCCGAGCAAGGGAAAGCCTTGTACATGGCGAAGGGAAGCAGCCAATATCGTTTAATGTCAAATTTTGGAAAATGTGAGAGACATGAAAAGAAATCCAGAAAAGATATTAAACAGTCTAACACAACATAGTTCCGACTTGGCTTACAAGTTTGAACGTTTGTATCGGTTACTGTTTAATGAGGAGATGTACTACATTGCCTACCAACGTATTTATACGAAACAGGGCAATATGACGAAAGGTGTCGATGGAAAAACCATTGACGGTTTCTGTATATCCCATATTGAACGGTTGATAGGTACACTCAAAGATGAGACGTACCAGCCAAATCCCTCTCAGCGAGTGTACATTCCCAAGAAAAACGGGAAAATGCGACCGCTGGGTATTCCGTCATTCATTGACAAACTTCTGCAAGAAGTTATCCGAATGATTTTGGAAGCAATCTACGAGGGCAGTTTTGAAAATTCTTCTCACGGTTTCAGACCACAGAGAAGTCCGCAGACTGCACTTTGGAGCATACAAAAGACATTCAACAATACAAAATGGTTCATCGAGGGAGACATTAAAGGTTTCTTTGACAATATAGACCACGAAGTATTGATAGCTATTCTTTCAGAACGTATTTCAGATATGCGTTTTCTACGCCTTATCCGAAAGTTTCTGAATGCCGGATATGTGGAAGATTGGGTATTTCACAAATCGTATAGCGGAACACCACAAGGTGGGATAATAAGTCCTATACTGGCAAATATCTATCTTGACAAGTTCGACAAATACATCAAAGAATACACTCAAAAATTCAATAAGGGAAAAAGGCGCAAAGAAAATCCGATAGCAAAACAACTTGGGCAGAAAAAATACTACTTGACAACAAAGCTGAAACAAGCAAAGAATGAAACGGAACGGCGACTACTGTTGAAACAAATTGAAGAAGTTGTCAAAGAACGTCTGAAATATCCAGCAAGTGATGAAATGGATGCGGACATGAAACGTCTAAAATATGTGAGATATGCGGATGATTTTCTCATTGGTGTTATTGGCAGCAAAGAGGATTGTATCAAAATCAAAGAGGACATAAAGCAATTTATGGCAGACAAATTGAAATTGGAACTATCTGATGAAAAAACGCTGATAACCAATGCAAGAAAACATGCTAAATTTCTCGGCTATGACGTATTTGTACGCAAATCCAATGACACCCATAGGGATAAAAACGGACATTTGACAAGAAGCTTAGACCATAAGATAGTCCTGTATGTGACTACCGAAGTGATGCGGAAGAAGCTCCTTGAATATGATGCGGTAAAGATTACTGTTCAAAAAGGTAAGGAGGTTTGGAAGCCCAAAGGACGTACATATATGCGCTGTCTTGATGATTTGGAAATTATAAGCCAATATAACTCTGAAATCATGGGGTTCTATAACTTCTATTCGATTGCAAATAATAGTCCCGTCATTGACTCTTTTTATAACATCATGGAATACAGTATGTATAAGACATACGCCGCAAAGTACAGCACTTCTAAAAAGAAAATCATTGCGAAGTACAAGAAGAACGGAGTATTTGCCATACCGTACACCAATAAAAGGGGATATGAGTTCAAACGTGAGTTCTACGACAAAGGCTTTAAGCGAAAGGAACTGCCCAATCGGTATTTGGATGACAAACTGCCAAACACGGTTGCCATAACAGGCGGCAGAAATGGACTAATCAAGAGACTTCAGGCACGTGTATGTGAAAATTGCGGTGCTACGGACAATCTTGAAATGCACCATGTACGCAAATTGAAAGACCTAAAAGGCAAAAGTGATTGGGAAATTAAAATGATTTCACGTAACCGCAAAACATTAGCAGTATGTTCAGTATGCCATCACAAAATACACGCAGGAAAGTTAGACTGAATGAGAAGGTGGAGAGCCGTGTACGGGGAGACCTGTATGCACGGTTCGGAGGCGAGTGCTTGGAAACCTACCACTGTAAAAAGTGGCAAGGCGCTGGGTGCTTAGCCTATGGCCAGATTGCTTCGGCAAAAATCCCCCTTACGCGTATGATTTCCCCACAACTATACTGGGTGATGACAGGAAATGATTTTTCGTTGGATATCAACAATCCGAAAGAACCCAAATTACTTTGTGTCGGCAACAATCCGGACAGGCAGAACATCTATTCGGCTGCACTCGGACTATATAATTCCCGTATTGTCAAACTTATCAACAAGAAAAGACAGCTCAAATGTGCCGTAATCATCGATGAGCTTCCCACCATTTATTTCCGGGGGCTTGACAATCTGATTGCAACGGCACGAAGCAACAAGGTGGGCGTGCTTCTGGGTTTTCAGGATTTCAGCCAGCTGACCCGCGATTATGGTGAAAAGGAGTCCAAGGTTATTCAGAACACGGTGGGGAACATATTCAGCGGGCAGGTGGTCGGAGAAACCGCAAAGACACTTTCTGAACGCTTCGGCAAGGTGCTCCAGCAGCGTCAGTCCGTTTCCATCAACCGTCAGGATGTTTCCACTTCCATCAACACGCAGCTTGACTCGCTCATCCCGGCATCCAAGATTGCCAATCTGTCGCAAGGTACGTTTGTCGGGGCTGTGGCGGATAATTTTGGCGAGAAGATAGAACAGAAAATATTCCATGCCGAAATTGTTGTAGACCATGCGGCGGTCAGTGCGGAAGAAAAGGCCTACAGGAAAATCCCTTTCATCAACGAATTCAAGGACAAGGACGGTAATGACATCATGATGCAGCAGATTCAGCGTAACTACGACCAGATCAAGTCGGACGCGCAGGCCATCATCAACGAAGAGATGGACCGTATCAAAAACGACCCGGAGTTATGCAAGCGATTGGGGCTGGATAATGAAAAAACATCCAAGAAGGAGTAATCCTTCCTATCATTAAATATCAATGAAGTGCGTGGGGGGGGATTTTCCCATCAATTCCCCCCATACTATTAGGCCGGAGCTCTGCAATAGGAGTATTCCTTTCATCTACTTCCCGAACTCCACGACAATCTCCGTCACTTCCCCATGTACTCTCCGCACATTCAGCACCCGTGCAGGAATCCCATGGTTGAAGCAGCATTGGATAAACTCCATCCCGATAAACACTCCTGTATTGTATTCCCCTGTATCGTTCTCCGTGTTTTTGCAGAAAGTTACGGTTCCTTTCATCTTTTCATTCCTTCTCTTGCGGTATTGCGCTTCCTTTTCGTACATCACAAAGACTTCTCCTCTGACAATCTGCACCTGTTGGCCTTCGGTTTGTAGGAATTGCAGGTAACTTTCCAGCAGGTCTTCCGGGCATCCGCTATGGGATAGCATGTTTCTTATCCCTTGTATCTGAATCGAATTTTCCATTGCTTTTTATTTGGCTATGATTATCTTTTTATCCTTGATGACAAGTGTGTCTTTCCCGCCATGATTCGTCAGACTTACATCTTTCAAGTCAATACGGCTGTTGGAGATGGAAAACTCCTGATGAATCGTATCGTTCCGCAGGAAGTGGATGTCCTGTTTGTACAGGTTCGGAATGGAAAAGAACAGGGCTATGATTCCGCCCATGCAGCATATCATCAACAGGGTAAAGGCAACAAACCACCGCTGGTATTTTCTGTCATCCAAAACCTTCACCTCAACCGGTGCAGGATCTTCGTTGATTGTTGCCTTTTTCTGGTTGCATATCACGCGGCATCTCAAATTGGGGAATTCATGCACGCTGAACAGGTCCGGAATCTGTTGCAGGAATTGCAAGTATTGTTTGGTTTCCATCTGCACTTCCAGTTCCATGGTTACACGGATGACACTTCTTTTCATTATCTTGGGTTTTCCTGTTGACCCCGTGGGTTTGGCGACATTGACAGGACGGATGTCCGATACGCCTGTGTCCACACTCATGGCAAGCTCCACGCCGATGTTTCCCAACGAGGGGGCATCTACCGGATGGCTTCCATAAGGTGAAGAGTTTTCCGTTCCTTCATATTCCGCTATCAGGTCTGCTATTTCCCGCACCTCGGTTACTGCCACGTTCTTTGCCTCTGCATTCACAAAGGTGTCTACTTTTGCCTTCACTCTGTCGGTCAGAAAGGCTTTTATCTTGTCTTCGTTTTTCTTATGGATAAGGTAGCTCGGATACTTCTTTGTGAAGTTCCGGGCTACGTTTTCTATATAGCTTGCTGTATAATTGTAGTCGCAATTTATAGAAATAAATAAATCTAATTTTATTAAATACGAATTATTTTTCATTGCTATATATTAATTTATATAAAAACATTTCAAGCTCTTTTGATTCATAAAAGGACCAAATAGAGTAACTAAACATATTCCCATCTAATTCTAATGGTATTACTTTATGTTTAGAATACTGTTGCCTTACAAAAAGTGATATTTTTTGCAATTCTTTTGGGGTCAAAGAACTATTTTGAACAAAATATTCACCAGAATAATCTTTCCCAATAAAAATACTATCAGAACTAGACATATACTTTATACACATATATAATGCATATCCCTTAGCCTCTTTATATCTAATGTTATTTGAATCGTTAGCCCAAATAGAACATCCCCAAAACAAAAAATATAAAAAAACTATTATTTTAGCTCCCATAACAAAATTCGTTGTGTTTTTATTTCTCTTTTTCTATTATTAGATAAATGTACAGAATATTTCATATTGAAATAATAATAAATAGAATTGGGATCATCATGATTAGGATTTCCTGGATAAATAAGATGTTTACCATCCCACAAAGTAAAATGTCCACTAGCATTTCCCCACCCAGAAACTTCAAATACAATAATACCTTTTTTATTATTGAATTTGTCAACAGCATTAGGACCTGCTTTTTCTTCTATATCTGGTTTATTAAATAATTCATACAAATATTTTTTTAAATCTGCTACACGAATCCAGTATTTATATTTATCTTTTCCTATAATAGTTCCACCTCTTGACGGAGCATTTGGAAGAGACACTCCACTATAATTTAAAGCTTTACTCATCCTAATTGCACAAGAGTTTTCCCAAGAAATAGGATCGTTTTTATAATATTGAGGTAATCCTCCTCCTATTGATTCATATAAATCTATAGTTTTAATTTGTGAATTAGGATAAAATTTGAACATATCATTCCAACTTGGTCGTTTAATCTCAATAGATGAAGTTAGCATTTGATCTACTTCTATGATAATTTTTCCCATTTTATATTATTTGATTTTTAAAGAATAGTTTACAAATAAATTTTCTATTACCAATTCGTTCACATTATCAACACGTTTTCGAATTATCAGTGTTTTATCTTCATTATTTAATAAGAAACTGTTATCCACAGGAGTAATTTTAAGTGTTACATATTCTCCTATTACGTATCCTTTTAGTCTAATATGAATATTTATATCTGTATAATGTCTTGAACATTGTTTTAATGGTATAAAATCCTTCCCATAAGACCATGATACTGATAAAATTCTTTTTTCTGTTTCTTTTATCTCATTACTTAATTGGGATAAAAGAAAATCAGATATTTCCGACACTTTCCACACCTTCTCCCTAACCTCCAGATTATTCCTTTTGATAATTCCCGGTGACAAATACAGCACCATCATCATCGGAGAGTTTCCGGCACTCATATACTCCTCTATTTTCACACAGAAGCAGTCCCAGAACCGGAAAATATCCACTATTTCCACTTCGTTGTAGATAAAATGGATTTCCCCGTTGTGCATGGCCCCTTCGTTCAGCCAGTCATAGAAGAACTGTTCTTCACCCTTGCACTCAAACGCAAGCGTAATCAGGTCTCCCTCGACCGGCAGACACTCCCGATTGCCGATTTCCTCGCATACTTGGATGTGGAGTTGTATGATTTTTCTCAGATTCGGGTCATCATAGTGCCGGATGTGGCACCGATAGTTATAATAGAGTATCGGCACCTCCATTCCTCTTATTTTCAGAATAGTTTCATAAATCATGATAATACAGTTTCAGGTGAATGATTATGGTAATAGGTCACGGCTGATCCAATAGTATGTCTGCCCGTTGGACTGGAACGGCTTGCCGGCGGCTTCGTCCAGCAGTTTTTTCTTTTCCTTGAAATATTCAATCAGCATGTCCAGCTCCGCATCCGTAATCATTTTCTTTTTCCGCAAGTCCTTGACACGGTAAACTTCAAAGAAAGGATAGTCGGTCGGGCAGGAGGTAAACCTTTGCAAGGCCTCTGACAGGGGCATTCTCAGGAAAGTCTTTCTCCCTACCTTGCAATATCTGTCCCTGTTGCGCCCTGAAAGGAAATGTCTGACCAGTTTTCTTCTTACACGTCGGGTTGAGGCATATTCCGGTGCGTTCAGGCTGTCCGTCTTTACACGTACGGTAGATTCTTCGGCATCTGTCTGTAGGTAGTCGTCCGGACAGTCGCAGATATCCACCTTCGCTTGCTTTTTCTTTTTGACCGCTTCGTATTTATAGTCAACGATCAGCTTGGAGGGTGCTTCCACATACTTTCTCAACCGTTTGAACTCCTCTTCGTTGGCAAGCAGATAATAGTCCAGTGTGGAGGACAGCGAGTCCGGCAGTACGATTGGCTGTGCAGGCAGGCTCCAGGCAGGTTCGGTATCCGGAAGTACGGATAGCATGGGGTGTACCCCCGACTGGCGGATATGGTAATAAGCTGTCATTGTCGAATCTGTCCTATATCGGTGTGTACCCACTTCGTCGAATGCCCTTGCCAGGCTGTTGCTCAGCAGGGTATTGTCAAACTTCACTTGTATCAGCATGGAATCCACGGCGGTGGTCAGTCCTTCCAGTTCCAGCGATTCGTTCTTTTGCGGAAACACCAGCCATCCCTGTGTCATGCTCCGGTTTGGAAAGTCCAGACAATAGGTGTTATGGTTCACCTCCGCATATTCGTTTTCATTTCTGATTTGTTCGGGATATACAATCAGTTCCCGTTTCTTCCGGCTGATGCGTGGTGCCGAGCAGTCTATCATGTTCCCGATTTGCAGCACGAAGTTGTTGAAGTTGTCCGGTCCTCCTCCGTAGAGCTGGAAGCCGATCATGCGGCAGTTGTTTTTTACCAGCTTGTTCACCAAGGTGGAGTCTGCCCACTCGCTGTTGAACCCTTTATCGCCGATGACAACCAGAATATTGGTTTCATCCGGACATTTGTTGAATTGCTCCACTCCGATCCGAAGGCCGGACCAGCTGCCGAATCGTCCGTATGTAGGTTTCAGTTGCTCGGCATTACGTGCTTTGGCGGAAAGGAAATCAAGCAGCTCCATGTAGTCGGGAGTCAGTTTGCAGATGGGGTCTTTCCGGTTGTCCGGTTCATTGAAGGTAAGCACGGCACCGAACCTGAAAGAAAAGCTGTCGTCATTCACCAGTTGCGATTGCAGTCCCTGGATGGCATTCACCACGGCTGGAAACCGTTGGATGGTGTTCTCTTTTCCTTCCAGGACAAACATGAGGTTTATTTTTTGCAGGTCCTTCTCTATCTTGTTTTTGAAAGTCCCGTAATAGATTGGATTGCCGTTGACATTCAGCACATAGCTTTCCCGTTTGTCGATGACCGGCATCGGAAGCCGGGTTTTGAAGCAAAAGCTCGTGTCATTGTTCCGGTAGGACAGTACCGGGCTGTAGCGGATAGCAGGCTGGCTGGCCGAAAATTGCAGTTTCCACTTCAGGTCGTTGGATGATAGCGGCAAGGTGTCTTTCCGTTCCCTGTCTTTAAAGACAAGCGTGCTGTCCGGCAGCGAGGTTAGGTCTATATGGAGCTGCTGTTCGGGGGCGGTCAGCAGGCGTTCGTCTATCCATCCGATGACAGCATGCCCTATGCTGTCTGCGTCAAGCTGCGGCTTGTCTGCCACGAGGGTGCATCCTTTGTCTTCCGATATTTGATAAGGATATACGACACTGTAAAATGGAATCTTGCCAGCCTCTTGTGTCAGGTCTGTATTTTTGAACAGTTTTACGGAGTCGTTGGCAAAATACGTTTTTGGGGTGACCAATGCCACGCTGTCGTTCAGCATGACCACCTGTTTGTTTTTGAATCCGGTAACAATGTCGGTAAAGCCGCTCCGGGTCAGCAACAGGTCGTTTTGGTTAATCCATCCGCAGTATTTTGCCTGTTTCCATTCTTTCAGTTTTCCGTTCTTCAGAATGGTGGGGTCGTATCGTATCAGCCTGAGCCAGTCTCCTTTTCGCTTGATGACGAGAAATGCGTCCATGTATTTCACAGACTGCATCTCGTTCTTTCCGCTCGGGCTCAGATAGGTCGTTCCTGCTTCATTGGCAAAGACAATCCACGGGGTATGCTTGGGCAGTGTCTGGCTGCGGGGAGCCTTTACCCCTTCTATGGAATAGTTCCGCATATATTCACGGGGTACATTCTTTATCCGCGTAAAACGGTGTACCGGTCCGCAGGATGCCATACAGATGATGCATCCGCAAATCCATCCTCCTTTTATGAGTGTCGATATGCAATTCTTTTTCATGCCTCATTTGTTTTTTTGTTCGGAAAAGCGTTCGTGCTGTGTTACCATCAGCTGCATCACACATTCGTTGTTCAGGTTGTCTCCCATATCGACGAACACCTCGTCTATAAGGGTTTTCCTGCGTGCTATGATTTTCAGTCCTTGGCAATAGGAATAGAAATCATTCTTCTTGCTGTTGTTGACGGTTACCGCTATGTCCGGATTTCCGCAAAGGTATTTCTTCAGGATATAATTGTAATGGGTATTGAACGGCTTGCCGTCCACGATGGCTTGCAAGTGTTCACGGATGTCATTGCCGATGATGACAAGCACGTCTGTCGAGTCGTTCTCCGTATATTGGGGAAGGATTTCAATGGTGTGCCGGACCGGATATTGGGTATTCTCCGTAGTCAGCAGAACCTCGTATATGCCGGGTTCTGTATAGGCGTAGAGTGGGTTCTGCTCCCGCGAATCGACAATTCCGGATTCTCCGAACTGCCAGCGCCATTCTTTCGAAGGACCGTATCCTTTGAAAGATACGATTTCTCCTTGAAAGGCGGTTGCCGGTGCTTTCATCCTGACAAGCTCGTCGCTTCCGTAATCATCCCGGCTCCTGTGTACTGTGATGATCTGTTTCCTTTCCAGTCCTCCGTCCACTTGAAGGCGTACTTGGTAGCGTCCCGGTTTCTTGAACACGTATTCTCCGCTCCGTTCGTGTGATATGTCCCCGTTGCCGAATTCCCAAAGCCAGGAGCGTGCGTTGCGGGTGCTGTCTGCATAATGGACCGTTTCTCCGGTTTCCACCTCTATGGGGGTCAGTGTCATACGCACGGTGCGGCTGGAAAAGAACAGCCGGATCAGTATGGCGACAAGGATGCACAGCAGCATGGCTGCGATTACGAACAGAATCTTTCTGGTATAAATTTTTCCCATATCATTTGTTTTTAGTTCCTGAGCGCAAGTCTTCCTCCTTTTTCTGCAAGCCTATCTCGCACTCCTCCAGATTGGCTTTGAACAGACTTATGTTTTGTCCGATACTCCATAGCTGTTTCCTGTCGGACAGCCACATGGCATAAAAGTCGGCAATGTGCATGAACAGCTTGTATCGCTTGTCCCAGCTGTTCCTTTCGTATGTGTTCCGCAGGTTGTTTATCAGATAATGGATGTCGTCTTCTTCATACTGGGCGTAAACGCCCGGTTCAAATGTTTCTATTTTACGGAACAGGGAGTCCACCGACAACTGGCTTTCCGCTTGTTCCTGCTGGAAATCCTTGATGCGGTTCATCTTGATCTTTACGAACTCTTTCTGCTCAAACATCTTGAAATCTGAGTTCCACATGAAGATTACCAGACAACACGCTACGGTTGTCAGGAAAAAGAACAGGAATACATAGGCATGTCCCATGAATATTTCCCGTTTGTTCATTGTCTTTCTGTTGTTGTCCATGGCTTTCCGTTTTATTGTTTGTTGCCGCCGGAACCCACATTCAGGTTACGCCTTGTTTTCCAGTTGTCTTGGATGCACTGCATCAGGTCTTTCTTCACCATCTCTTCCTGGATATTCAGCAGACGGATGGAGTCTTTTACCCCGAGGAAGATGTTGAGGTTTTCCAGCAGCTGCCTGTAAAGCCTGCAATCTTTGGTGTCCATGCCTTGGACATATTTGAGCAGGTTCATCTTGCGCGTACTGACAACGCTTTGCAGGAGCTTGTCGTTTATTTGCGGTGAAGTGTTCATCAGTTTCATGTACTGGTAGATGGAGTCCATGCTGTTCGACAGGGACAGCTCTTTGGCATAGATATGGTCATATTCCAGTGCCTGCTCCGTGATTCGCTTTACTTCTATGCCGGAGGTTTTCAGGAAACAGGCAAAGATGCTTACCGCAAGGATGGTGCAGCATGTCAGATAGCCCGCGAATCTCAGATAGGCTTTCCTTACTTCTGTGTTGTTTTTCGGTTTCATATAGGATGATGTTTTATATTCATAAATAGGTGCTGATACCCAGATAGGCGCCTTGTTCGATTGGGGTTCCCAGCCTGAACCGGGCATCTTCCTGCTGGATGATGTAGCGGATCTGTATCTCCTTGTCCGAGGGAAGGAACAGTTCTGTCAGCGCATTCAGTATTTTACTGTCGGCAGCACCGGGAAAGAAGTTCTCCATCCGTCGGGCGGACAGGGGACCGATTTCTACCAGCATCTGGTAGGTGCCGTCGGCAAAACTGTTTCCCAGAACCATGTCGTCTCCCAGAATGCAGCTTCCCAATTTGGGAATAAGGCAGGAATCCACTTCCACCACGCATTTGTCTCCTCTCTTGATATGCACGGGCACACCGGTCAGAATGGTCATGCACTCGCCGGTTTTGGAGAGGCTCGCTGTAATCTGTTCCATATAGGCCAGCATATGGATAAGCATGACCGCCAGATGGGTCGGCAGCAGTTCCAGTACGGGCCATTGACCGGAAAAGATGCTTACGAAATCCGGATGTACGTTCATCTCGTCAATGCGGCGTTCCTTATTCTGGAAGGCTACCAGCATATGGTCCAGGGAGATTTCGAAAGGCTTGAAGAAACGGCGGGCGAAAAATTCCTCTTCACGGTGGATGCGGATTTCGTCCAGCACCTGTTCCTTCGATATTTTCTCGGACTGGTAAAGGTTCTTGTGGAATATGCCTTCGGGCAGCTCGTCATAAAGGCTTCTCCTGTTCACATAAAGATACAGGTAATCCGTCAGGTCATAATGGGAATATTCCGGGTGGATGTCATGGATGTCTTTCGAGAATCCGCGCCGGATGTCTCCCCGTCTGAATATGAGGGTACGCTCTGCATCATACCCGGCCTCTTTCAGTCCGCTGGCCACCACTTCCGCCTTGAAGTCGGTATCCGGCAGGTTGAATGAATGGGAATGTTCGTCAAACCGTACTATTTTATCTTGTTCTTCCGTCATGTCCGTTCGCTTATAGGGGATTAGTCCAGTATGTTCCAGCGTGACTCGCTCGATTCTTTCGGTTGTCTGGAGCGTTCGGCGACAACGATGTTTTCCTTGTGCTTGCCGATATATTCCAGACGGCTGAGGGTTGTCCACAGGTCATTGAACAGGTATAGGAAACGTTCCGCCGTAACCATCAGTTGGCGGATATTGTGGTGGTTGTACAGCAGCCCGCAGTTTTCCCTCAGCAGGCCTTCGTAGGCACCGGGAGTGATGCCGTTCCATTCGTTGAAGTATTTCAGCAGGTCCTCCTTGTCTTCCTTGTCCATGAAACTCAGGCATACATACAGGCGGTGAGCCAATGTGGAGAATACATTCAGGAAGTGTAGCGGTGAATAGTATTGCCCCTCGTTGCGGAAGGAGAAGTAGATATCGGATATGAACAGCATGACATGGCGGCACAGCATACCGATGTTGGTGGCCAGGCTGGTCTGTTTTTCTGCATTCTCCACTTTGGCAAGGATGTCAAACGAAGCTTTTTCTATGGAATCCACGAGTTGCCCGAATTTGGTATAGTAGCCTTTCAGGTCCGGATGGCTGGACATGCTTGTGCATGGCGGGATGAAGTTTCCGTCCACTTCACAGCGGTTTCCGTTCTTGCGCAGGCGGCCGATCAGCAGAAAGTGTCTTCCCAGCTCGCTTCCGTCGGTCTGTCCGCTCGGCAGCACGCTCAACGCATATTTGGGTAAGGCATTGGGCTGGCGTGGACTGATTTCCTTCTCGTTCGGAATGCCCGAAGGAAGATGCTCGAAAGGGTCTGCCATCAGTATGACATCCCACCGCTTGTCCTTTTCTTCTTCCTCTTCTGTAGGGATATGGAAACTGGCGGTGAGTTCGTCATCCTCACCGGCATCATAATCTATCAGGTAACCTCCGGAAGTAAGGGCGTGGCAACGTTTCAATCGGACTTCCAAGGTGCCTGTAACGAGTTCCGTAATGCTGAAATCGCCGGAAACCGGTTCTCCTTTCTTGAATGGCAGGAGTCCGTAGGTATTGCGGTTCAGATGAAACGACTGGTATTCGCACAACCGGTCCGTAAAGTGGTCTTCCTGTTGGGTGAAATGCCCTTTGTTTACGGGCATTCCGTCCGCCCAGTTTACCAGCGGATATTTTTTCTTTTGGCTCTGTTTTCCTATCATAATGTTTCTATTTAATATTCGTTATACTTTATAAGTTCGTTTGCCACACGCTTGGCTATGATTACATCGTGTCTTTTCAGCTTGTTGCCGGCAAGTGTAACGTCGGGGTCTATATAGCGCCGTCTCTTGAAAAAGGACGGTTTGGTATAGAATACCCATTCGTAATAGGCTCCTCCTTCATTCTTATATACGATGGGCGAAGACGGTGATTTGAGGTTGCAGTCGTCAATCATGCGCTGGAACCACTGCCCGAAGATGACATCCTCGGATGCCTTGCCGGTTATGCGTTCCGATGCGGGGTCATCCACCCTGCGGAATATGTCCACATCCATTACGATGCTCCGTTCACGGTTGATGTACAAGGTATCCGAGTCATATTCCTCCGAATATTTCCATACTTTATAAATTTCAATGGGTATGTCGAAATAGCTGTTCACCGTTTGGGAATACAGGAGTGGAAATGCAAAGGGCAGCAGGCAGGTGGAGGCCCAGATGCCGTACTGGAGTTCGTTGCAGAGGTTGAACACTACGGAAAAGAGTCCGGCTCCCAGAAGCATGACCGTAACCGTCAGCAGGCATTGGATGCCGAAAGAAGGCATTTCCTTGCTTGACGCGAACACTTTGCGAAGGATGAGCCGGTTGTAATATCCGGCAGTCCAGTACAGGATGACCAGCAGGATGTAGGCATAAGGCATGAAGTTATAGTCCATGAATCCGGACAGGCCGGGCAGGGCAAGGATTATGCCGCACAGCAGCAGATACGCAATCAGTTTTTTGTTGTTGAGCAGTTTGTTCTTGCGTGCGATAAAATAGGCCGCGATTCCGAAAATCACGGTCAGCAGCGGCATCAGCAGGTACGATGAAATGAGATGTTGGGTAACTGGGTTCATAAGTATGGTATTTATGCTTTATTGTATTCTATGAATATCCGGTAGTTGAATGTGTCCGGCGAACAGGCCGAGAGTTTGGTACGCAGGTTGTCTTTGATCTGTTTTTCCTGCGAAGGCTCATCCAGTTTCGTTCCAAGAATCAGATGGACTTCTTTGGTTCGGATCAGTCCTTCGTGCGGCATCGGGCTGATTTCCACCCCGTTCCGGATTTCTGTCCGCACCAGCAGTTCTCCGAGTTCTTTTTTGCAGAAGCTGGCTATGTCGTTCTGTGTCAGGACACGGCCGTGCGAAATGAAGGCGTATTTGTAGATGTCAATCCGTTCTCTGTTTTGGGGGGCTTGTTTCCCGCCGTAGGTGGTACTGACCAGAGCCAGTGTCTTCGGGTCCAGGTAAGTGGTGGCATTGGGGGACAGGTTTACGCCTGCCTGTATCCGGTTTCCTACCTCACAGTTGGTTGTCCAGTATTTGACGGTAATCTGCCCCTTGCCGGACAATTCGTCAATCATAAGGTAATAAGGTGTTTCCCTGAACTCGTTCATGTTGTCTGCTGTCTGTTTCATTTGCGCCATCAGCTGCTCCATCTGGATGGTAAGTGCCTGTAGCTTGATGCTTGATACGGCATTGAAGGCATGGGTCTCGTCATCCAGCAGGTCGGACAGATAGCCGAGCAGCTCCTTGGCGGAACGGGAGTCGAAACGCTCGCATCCTCCTTTGCGGATGGAGTAGGTTCCATAGCTTTCCGTGGAATCCTTTGCGGGATAGAGGAGTTCATGGTAGTTCTTTCCGTCAGAATCCTTCACGCTGTGTACGGACAGAAGGGATTCGTAGCTGCCCGTGCGCAAGGGTATCACCCTGAAAGTTTCCTCAAGGGTGGTCGTCTGTTCGTGAAGCGTTTTGTTCTCTACAGGCACGATGTTGATGCCGGCATGGAGTTCTTCAAGGACTTCCGCAGTGAAATGGGCGGGGAACTGTATCTTCACCCATACCAGCTTGTCCTGCATCTTCTCCAGAACGGCCTCTTTGAAACAGGACCGCAGGGTGTCCGGAAGGTTTTTCCTGCAGGAACCGTTGAGTGGAAAGGACTGCGATACCTTCAGAAAATGTTTGCTGTAAATATCCATGACTTCCTTGTCTATGACGGACATCACGTCATAGTCTTGGAAAAAGGCACGGGTTGGTTCTTTCTGTATGGTTGTCTTTTCATGGATTCCCCCTTCCATCACGACTGTCTTCCCTTCTACGGACCATTCCGTACAGGGGAGTAGGAGCAGGTATTCATAGCTTTCCGTAAGGTTGGGAAAATCCAGATAGAAGGAAAAGTCTTCAAGGTCGGAAATGGATTCATCCACCGCCATTCCTAACCAGACGGTACGCGGAGGCATCCTTGTCTCTGCACGGGCAATCATGGTCTTCTCCAAGGTAGGGGCTATCCGGTAGAGAAGGTCGTCGCAGACCATATATTTCACGTCGGCTTTGTGCAGCAGGGTATCGCAGGCGGGATAAAACGATACGCTTCCGGTCGATAGCTTCCGGGTAAGCGAGTCGCTCTCGTAATACATGCCCGATTCCCGGGTTATCAGGTAACACGGTTCTATGGGATAGGCGTGTACGATGCCGTGTGCGGGAAAGGGTGAGGTAAGGATGTCCGGAGTAAGGATTCGGGCGGTCTTTTCCAGCAGCCTTGTCTCGATGGCGGTAAAATCCTCTCCCAGCATATATATCTCGTTGGACAACGCTTCCAGCAGGAGCTTGACAACCGGGTCGAAGTTTTCCGCCTTTTTTATTCCCCAGAAAGCCGCAGCGTATTTCAGCATACGGTTTCTGATTTGCTCTTTATTGTATTTTTCTGTACTCATAATCCTTTCATCGGGTTGAAATCGGTCCTAAATAGATTACATAATAGAAACACCGTTTTTCTCCGGTATGTACCAGGGTTCCATATACATATACTTGTACACGTTTCTTTACGGCGGGAGCGTCAAATACATTGTCCTGTCGGGTGGTGTCATCAATGATGACACGTACATTTACACCCGTAAGCCGCTTCTCGTGCCGGGTAATTGCCTTGGTTATGTATTCCGAGAATTGTCCTTCCCAACGGGTGTGTGAAACAATGCTTTCAAAGTCGAGAAAAAAGATCTCACAGCCGAACTCCTTGTCAAAGGCATGTTCGCCGGGAGCCGTACTGATCAGCAGTTCGATAAACTGGTCGATGGACTCGATTTCCGAGCAGGATGCAAGACGGCTGTTTTCCACATCCTCGCTGAGCAGGGCTTCAAAATCCAGGGGCAATTTGCAAAACTTTGTTTCCATACTTGTCAGTGCCATTCGTTTTCAAATTCTTCGTCTATGAACTTCAGTGTTCTTGCGGCAAACAGAAGGACGATGCTGCTGGAATTGGATATACGGTCAACCTTGCGTTGCAGACGGATACAGTTCCCTTCCACAAAGCGCAAGGCAAATGCCGCCTGTTGGTCAGGTTGGTCCTTCTGGTAGATCCGTATTTCGCCGTCTTCACGGGAGTGGCTGTATGCGGCCCATCTCAACAGCTCGTCACCCGGCATCCCGCTGAGGGTACAGGTGACGAATCCGCCGTAGGCTTCACCTTCAGGCAATCCGTCACGGTCTGTATTCCGCTTGAATTGCAGGTCGAATTCTTCAATGCTGTATGTATCATGGCAGACGGACAGCCGCATCACGTAGCGGTCATCCGGCATTGAGGATTTTTTGTTTTTGAACAATGAAGTGAACCAGTTCATGATTATAAGTTTAAGTGACACGAATCGCCGGTCTCCATTTCCCGGAAGTGGATGAATAGTGAGGTACGGCTCTCTTTGGTTGTTGAATGCACATTGAAATCAAGGCATTTTGCTCCCTTGAAACGGATGATCTCTTTGGGAGTACCGGGCAGGCCGGAAGTGTTCATCACCTCTCCGTCCTTCAGGATTCTTGAATTGAACATCCATTCCAAGAGTTCCTCTGTAGGAAATCCGGCAATGCTTACCCGTATTTTACCGCCGTAGGTCTTCCCGGTTACCTTTCCGTTAGGAGTGGTTTCTTTCCGGAAGTCATACTCGTAGCCTAGCAGGTCGTATGCCTGCACTTCCTCATGCTCCGAGGGTTCGGCGGTCCAGAACTTGATATACGATTGTGCACTCATATCCTTATGTTTTTTTATTCTTCTTCACTCATCAGATTGGTTTGCAGCATGGCGGTCAGGGTCCGTTCCTCGTTCATGCGTGATTCAACGAACAGTACCGTGTCTTGGCTGTCCAGATGCTTGCGTACATAGGCTCGCAGGTAGGCTTTGAATGCCTGTACCTTTGTCCGGTATTCGTCTAATGGAAGTGCAAAGATGTTTTGCGTTCCTACCCGCTCCAGTCCGTATTTCTCCAGTTCTTCCTCAAATGACTTCTTTAATTGATCATTGAAAACTGCATAAATGATTAATGTTTTATATTGTTTCATTTCTATTATAATTTACCTTGTCGATAAAGAGCTTCTACTAAAAATAAAGATACAGATATGACAATATAAATAAACAGTATTATGCTATTATGTTTATCTGTATATTTTATATCATATTTATCTGTTATTTTTTTATATTTTCCTTTAATAAACAAATATATAAAAGTTACACAGGTAACTATTGAAAATAATATCCAATATGCAAAATCTGAAGGATATGTTATCATATCATATTGTACCAATAACCCCCATATTGTTAATACATTAGTAGTTAATAAGACTGAAAAAGTTAATATTGCCATAATAACTGCGCCTTCAGCTATAGAGCTTTTAAGCCATAATCGATAAAAACAATAATATAGATAATTAAACATAAATTATATTATTAATTTGACAAATCATTAATCCAATCGTAAAAGTCCTCTCCATAGAGTCCTTCTGCTACACCAGCTGTTAATGCGATCGCCCATCCATATACAGGGATGAAAGCAAGTCCAACAATTGCAGTTTTAGTTATCAAACTAGATACTGTTTTTATATTTGCGTCTGTTCCAACATCTTTTACTGCTTTCCCTAATGTTATCATAGTACCTGCTGTGCCAAGTATTTTACCACCTATTCTAAAATAATTCAAATACTTTGCATTTGTGGTAAAATTCCACCACTTAGACCTAATAACAATATCTCCCGTTTTTTTTAGACGTACCCACTTTCCTGTTATAGTGCGACTATTATATGGCATATATTTTCCTCTATCTAACATAATATTGTATGCCCAATCAGCACTTGTGTCTATACCACTTATAGCTGTATCTACAATAAAGTCCTTTGTTATTCTATCACCAAAATCTTTATACTTTTTACTATAACGATTTTGTAATTCTTCTTCAATTTTACGGAAAGGTATCCTTTTCAACATTAAATTACCTGTAACATTATCCTTTATACCAATTTTGACACTACAATCAAAATCATCTATTTTTATACGAGTTTGATAATTATCAGAAGGAACTGTTATAGATTCATTACCAATAGTAAACGTAATTGTCTTGTTTCCATTCTCTTTTTTAATGCAATCTAATATATCTTGTTCAGAATAATTCATACTTTGAAAAACAGCTTCAGGAGATGTATCAATTATTTGAATAGCTAATGGATGTGAAATATAATTTCCAAACGTCCAATTAGGAATAGACCAGTCTAAAGGAAACTCTACAGCATCATATTGGGGATAAGTATATCCTACCCCCTTAATAAAACCTGTATAAGGTACTTTCCATTGTTGTAAAATCAAAAACTCTTCAATGGATATATATTCTTTTACATAATTAGGCATATCATTTATTTTACCCACCGATTATCAAATTCAATACCATTCACGCTTACACTCTCAGGAGAGAGAATCAAAGTAGTTGACAATCCTTGCCCCAAAGCTTCGACAACCCGTTTCAGATTGACACAATACGCATTCGTAAACGCCACCTCAAATATCACCCCGGACGTTCCGGTCTTGAACAGAACTGCCCCGTTCTTTTTCACCCACGGTTTCACAGCCCATCCGTAGATGTTGCTTTTCACCGTCTGCGAAAGGGTTATCATGATTCGTCCCCCTCGCACTTCGCCTTCCGGTTGGTTCTTTAGGTTATCTACTGGCTGGTGAAAACCTATTTTGAACTGTTCCACTGCATATTCGTCGCCGTCAACGCTGAATATGACATTCACGTTGCTGTCCACTTGCGGAAAATTAAAAAGTCCCATAATGCTGCTGTTTTTAAAACACCCACTGATTTTCAAACTCTTCTGTACCGAATGCCAGTTTCTGTGCCTGTACGGTCAGTTTGGTCGCAATATAGCTTTTGCCCTGCCGGATATAGCTGATTTCCATATCCACACAAGTCGCTTTCTCAAAGAGTATCTTTTCGAGCGTGGAGCCTTGGTTGTCATGAACTACGATGGCTCCGCTCTGGTATTTACGGGCATCCAGCATCCACTGGATCATGTCACGGTTGGGAAGATGAGGGTAGGTTACATAAAACGTGCCGCCTTTTACCTCGGTCTGTACCTGTCCTTTGATATCTATCCCTTGGGCAAATCCGAATTCGCAGCCGATGAGCTGGTAGCTGTCCTTGTACATGTCGGTCAGTGAGGAGGCAGCCAGGTTGCCTATCTTTAAGAATACGGTATATCCAAACATACGATACTTGATTATTGGTGAATATTCCAGGTTAATTCATTCTGTTCGTCCAGACCTACCTCCAGACTTTTTCCTTTGCCCAGCTCCTCGTTGATGATAAGCCGTGAAATCGGTCTGCGCAGATAGTTACGGATTACACCGGCCACTTGGCGGGCACCGTATTTGGGTGTGAATCCTTTGTGTGCAAGCATTTTACGGGCATCATCGGTGATGGTTATGCCGATACCCTGCTTGTCCAGAAGCTTTCTGACTCCATTGAACTGTATGTCGAATATTTTCAGGAGTATGTCTTCGCGGATGGGGGAGAACGGAACGATTTCAGACAGGCGTGCCAGAAACTCCGGACGGAAATGTTGCCCCATCACCTCCATGATCTGGGTGGTGGACGGAACATTGCCGGACTCAAGTTGCTTGGTCAGCCACTCGCTTCCTACATTGGATGTGAACAGCACGATGGAGTTGGAGAAATCCCCTTCCTTGCCCAGACGGTCATGCAGTTTTCCCTCGTCCATGATTTGCAGGAAAATGTCATATACGGACGGATGCGCTTTCTCTATTTCATCAAAGAGGACAACGGCGTATGGCTGTTGCCGTATTTTATTGACCAGCATGCCGCCTTCCTCATATCCCACATATCCCGGAGGTGCTCCGTACAGCAGGGCGGCGGAGTGTTCTTCCTTGAACTCGGACATGTCGAAGCGGATCATGGATTTCTCGTCATTGAACAGTGCCTCCGCCAGTGCTTTGGCAAGTTCGGTCTTGCCGGTACCGGTGGGTCCCAGCAGGAAGAAGGAGCCGATGGGCTGTCCCGGCTTGTTCATGCCGCTACGGGATTCCAGGATGGCATCCGTCAATGTCTTCAGGGCCTGGTCCTGTCCGACGACGCGTCGCCTCAGATAGTCTTCCATATTGAGTAGCCGTTCCTTTTCCTGCGACTGTATCTTGCCGATAGGGATGCCTGTCTTGCTGGCGACAACGGCGGCTACCTCATAGATACCTACCTCCTCTATTTTCTTCTCTGCAAATTGGAGGAGGACGTTCAATGCGTTTCTCAGATAGCCGGTCAGTTCTTCATACTCCTGCAATTCATGAATGTCCGCTTCATCGGGTATGACTCCTAAAAGGATGGGGCTTAATTTGTTGTGCATTACGAAAAGCAGCGTTTTCAGTTCTTCGGTCTTTTCCTGAAGGTCCTTTTCATCCTTTTCTATTTCATCCAGCCCGGACAGCAGGGTCTCCACATTCTTCTTTCCTGTTTCATTGACCATCTTGATGGCGGAGAGCGTCATGTCCAGCAGACCGATGGCGGAATCAGGCAGACGGCGGTCTTTGATATACCGTTTGGCAAGACGGACACATTCGGCTACGGCTTCGTTGCTGATTCTTACATGATGGTAGTCCACGTATTGTTTCTGCACGGAGTGTAGTATCTGGATAGCGGACTTTATGTCCGGTTCGCTTACCTGTATGACCTCGAAACGGCGGCTGAAAGCATCGTCCGGCTCGATGATTTTGCGGTATTCGTCAATGGTGGTGGCGCCGATGACGGTCAGATCGCCGTGCGACAGTTCGGATTTCAATACATTTCCCGCACCGGTATTTCCTTGTCGGTTGTCCAGCAATACATGGATTTCGTCAATAAACAGGATTGCATTGTCGATATTCCGCAATTCTTTCAGGATATTTTTCAGGCGGTCCTCGATTTCCCCCTTGTAGGTGGCTCCCGCAATCAGGGAGGCGTTGTCCAGTTCAAATACACGGGTTTCTTCCAGAAACGAGGGCACTTTATGGCTGACTATCTCCCAGGCAAGTCCGTAAACCAGTGCTGTCTTTCCTACTCCGGCATCACCGACAATCAGGACATTGGACTTGCTCCGGCTTCCCAGTATCTCCATGACCATACGGTTTTCACGGTCGCGGTTGATGACCGGATGCAGCTTGTTGGCCGCATCTTCGGTTAGATCCACACAGTATTTGCCCAAGAAGGAGGATGAGGCGGAAGTCGGGGCATAGGACTTCTCCGTAGTGGCGGAAGGACATGCCGGCTGCCCGTTACCTATATATATGGAATGGATATCCTTTTCCAGAATGGGGAAAGACCTGAGCTGGTCGCTGGAAAAAGCGACACCGGGCTTTGCCAGTGCCAATAGCACACAGATGGGATTGATGTCGAACAGCCCGAACTGGATTCGTGCATCGTCTGCGGCACGGAAAACGGCGTCAATCCGTTCCGAAGGCTTGATTTCGGACAACTGGGTGGATTTCGGGCATTGTTCGATATATACGTCCGCCCATTCCTCCAGATAGCCTAAATCCTTGCCTATACTTATTATAAAATCTCTTAACCCTACATCTTTATGAAGTAGAGCCTTCAACAAATGCGAGGGTGTATAACACTCGTTCGCATTTTCACGAGCCACTGCAAGTGCTATGTTAAGCGCAATTTTTACAGAATCATCAAGATTGATGAAACCAACTCCTGTTTCCATAATCGTAAGATTTAAAAATTGCGCAGGAGAACATTGCAAATATAAGGCAAAAAAAATAATTCGGCTATTGTTGGCAGCGTTTTTTTTATGCTTATGGGCATATTTTCGGTAAAAACAAGAAAAAATCATCAAAAGTTCTTTGTAGTTTTCAGAAAATGCCATATATTGGGCGCAGAAATTGAAGGACAAAGATAGGACTGTAGCAGGCCTCCTTTGACCGGATATTTCAAAATCAACTTATTTTTTAATTTAAAACTTTGAGAATATGGCATTTAAAGCGTCATTTAAGTTTTCGGACTCAAGAGAGTTTGATGTACTGACCTGGAGAGTTAAGTTCAATCGTGATGTGGACCCCAAAGGCCGTCCGGCATCTGACATTTATGGTGGCACAATCTATGTGGAAGTCGAATCAACTCCCGATACCATTGTGCTGGATAAGATGTTCAAGCAGTACCAGCCCGTAAACGGAAACATCGTCTTCAAGAAAGCGGATGAAGATGCCAAAATGAAGGAATTGGTGTTCGAAAATGGTTATGTGGTGGATTACGAAGAGGCACTGAATGTGGCTAACCAGTATCCGATGACAATCAAGTTCGCCATTTCTGCACAGACTGTGAAGATGGACGAGGCTACATTTGTACAGGATTGGCCGGAAAACAACTAATGGTTGTTTCCTAATCAAAGTTTTAAGGTGCCGGAATATACCAATTCCGGTTATTTCGGCACCAAAAAACATACCGACCGGTCGGATTATTTATTTAAAATCATAGTTTAAGATAGTATGGGAGCAAGTTTTCTGAATTTGGTGGCTACTAAAGTAACCGTGAAAGGAGAAGAACAGAAATTCGTTTCACTGCATCTCCGTCAGGGTTTCAACCGGCATCACACCTTCACTGTGGTGGTGAATTATCTGTCGCCTAACAATACGTTCCAACAGACCCCGGAAAAATTCATCGGCTACATCGGGGAGACTGCCAGCATTTCATTTGTCCATAGGCAGACGGGTGAAAGTTATGACTTCGAGGGAATCATCACTCAAGTGGAAATGGTTGGAAGCATGGGCGAGACAGGCGGAGTGGCCATTCACGGAACAAGCCCTACGATACTGTATGAGAACAACAGGACACTCGATTCTTGGATGGATCAGTCCCTCTCTACCATAATAAAGGAGGCGACGCAGGAGTATGGAAAGGTCAATCTGGTTTCCAATCCCAAGTATGCGGCGCCCATACCCTACATGGCACAGTATAACGAGAGTGTCTTTGACTTTATGAATCGCCTTTCGGCTCTTTATGGGGAGTGGTTCTATTATGACGGGACGAAAGTGTATTTCGGCAAGCCTGACAGGGACAATACGGAGAAGATTGTTTATGACATGGATTTGGAGGAAGTACGTCTGGTTGCCAATCTGGTACCGGGTAAATCCGCAAGATACGATTATGTAGCGCAGGAGAACAAACAGCATAATGCGGATACGCCTGCCAAACCGGATGGCATGAACGACCTTCAGTCTATTGCACACAGCTGCTCTGAGAAGGCATATACCGCAAAAACGACCTCGGCTGCCGACCCCCATGTAACGGACAAGGCGGAACTGGACGAACAGATGAGGATTGTAAAGAATGCGTCTGGTGCCAATCTTCTGAACATCAAAGGCATAGGAAAGACTTGCCGGATAAGGATTGGTGAAATCATCGATGTTTCTTTCCCCGACAGGATGAAACTGCCTCCTTTAGGCAAGTTCCGTATTGTCGGGATTGAGCATGAGGTACGCCGTGACGGACATTACTCCAATAGTTTTGTCGGTGTGCCGGACGGTACGGTACATATTCCTGTTCCCGATGTGAAGCGGCCGTTGGCGTTGCCGGAACTGGCTACGGTGAAGGAAAACAACGACGACAAGGGACAGGGACGTGTGAAAGTGGCTTTCGACTGGCAGAAAAACGGCAAGACAACCAATTGGATCAGGGTGCAGACTCCTAATGCGGGAGTAAGTGGTGCGGTTCCCAAGAATCGCGGATGGGTATTTGTTCCGGAAGTCGGCGATCAGGTTATGGTAAGCTACGAGCATGGCAACCCGGACCGCCCCTATGTTACGGGATCGGTGTTCCATTCCGGTTCAGGTAAAGGAGGGGACAAGGACAACAAGGTCAAGAGCATTATCACACGCAGCGGCAATGCCATCGTTTTCGATGATGAGACGGGAAGCATCGTTATTACTGACCAGACGGGAAAACAGCTGATCATGTTGGATGGCACGGATGCCATTACCGTCATGGCGAAAAAGAGCATTACCCTTACCAACGAGGCGGAATCGGTCATCGTAATGGATGATAAGTCGATAGGCTTGCAGGCCGATACCATTGCTCTCGAAGGCAGGAAAAGTGTAACATTGCTGTCCGGCAACGAATGTATGGTGCTCAGCAGCGAAAAGAGTATAATTAGCAGCAGCGGTACCAATATCAAACAGGAGGCGGCAAAGGATTACGATGTTGCTGCAAAGAACGGAACGGTCAACGGTGTAAATCTGATGATAGAGGGAAAGGGAAACGTAACGGTTTCGGGAGGAATAGTAAAGTTTAACTCATAATTCGGTTGGCCATGGGAGCATCTGCATCTGTGATACAGGAATATTACAAAGCGGTCGATTACTGGGCGGACATAGTCGGCAACAGGGACTGGAAACTGTCTGTATGGATTGTCGGGCAGAACGATGTGGACTTGGTGGACAGGTTTCTGGAAATAGAACGTTCTCCGGTAGGGCAGTTCGATGACATATTCTTTCGTTTTGATACGCCGTACAGGGGGGATGACGAGGAATACACCGAACAGCTCTGGCAGGAATATGCCGGTTGGTTTTCAGAAAAGGTTGAGGAGAAGTATGATATTCTCAGGGCTCTGAGGCACGACGGGTTGCTGAAGGAAGAATACATTCCTGATGTGTCGGTTGAGCATACGGCGGGCAACTTGTGGAGAGAGATGTTGCGTTTCAAGGCATGTATCTCCCGGTTGGATGATGCCTTTTTCTGTCTGTACTTTCCTCCGGAACAGGAAAGGGGGTATTCCCGGACAGGATGGTTCGGCAATGTGCTGAAAGAAGGTGTCCCGCAGGGAATCCGGATGACAACCGTTGACTTGAAAAAGAACAGGAGTATCCGGCTGGGTGAGTCTCGGGAAGTGGTTTGCATACGCCCGCAGTTCGATATGGCGGCGGCTTTGCATAACCGGATGGCACGGTCGGATAGCGGTAACGACCTGATTGCACCTGAAAATCGGTTCAAGCAGCAGGTTACGGTTGTCATGGATTCTACACAAAAGCAGGATTGGAAATTATTGGACAGGGAAATCCGAAAACTGTTGGATATTGCACAGGAAATAAAGGATACGAATATCCGGATTTCCGCTCTGCTTATCGCATCCGAGGCATGTTATGCTATCAGGGAATATAAGCATAGCATGAAATACAGCGACGAAACCGTCCGGGAGGCGGAAAAGGCGATGCAGGGCGGTGAAACGGCAGGATATAGTTATTGGAAAATGGCTGTTTCCATGAAAGCGGCCATTCTGACAGCCGGGAAAAAACGGGAGGAAGCGGTTGCCTTGTATGACATGATGGCTAAAAAAGCCGTCATGCAGAAGGACCCTTATTATGTCATGGAAGGCTATCGCATGTGTGGTTTCCTGCGCTATGAGGATGGAAAGATGGAACAGGCTTTCGAATATTTTTTGCTTGCCCTGGCAGGAGGCAGCTACCTTTCTGCCGAAATCAGGCGGGGTTCCACGTTCGTTTATGCGGCGTATCTGGCTCTTCATACGGGAAGGCTGGTTCGCGCTCCGATTGATGTCGGGATATTGGAACGGCAGCTCTGCGAATGGATTGGGGAGGATTGGAAGGAACTGGTGGACAATCTGGATATGCAGCAGGCGAAGGCCAGAAGAAGGGGAAGTTTTTTCAGTTGAGCGAGATTTAATTAATATATATTTTAAATTTAAAATTGAATAAGTATGGATCTTGGTAATTATGGAATCGGCGGAAACGAAGTGAAGATTGACGCTTCCGAAGGTATTGCGGAAATTCCACAAAATCGAACCTTATTGGTGGAACAGCTGACGAAGGATGAGCCGGTGGCTCCCGAAGTGGTTGCCGGTCTGACCAACATTGACGAAGTCTTTGCACATTTCCGGCCGGAAATAGATATCGAGTTCGCGGATGCGGACGGTGCTCCCGTAGAGGAAAATTTCCGTTTCCACAATGTCGGTGATTTTTCTGTCAGGAAAATGACGGAACAGAGTTCATTCTTGTCCGGCCTGAATGCGGAAAAGCAGTTTGCGGACAGGATGGAGAAGTCGTTGCGTTCCAACAAGGTGCTGCAACGGGTGCTGGAAAATCCGGAGACACGTGGAGCGTTTGTCAATGCGATTTCTGCCATTTTGGACGATTTGAAGAACAATGAGAAGTCTAACCCCACTAATGAATGATAGTTATGAGCGAACAGAATACACAAAGAGAAGCAGCCGTACAGCAGCAACAGGCTGTGGCGCAGTCCAGAAATCTGAACGCTGAATTGCAGATTCTGGCTAAGTTTGGCGGTTTCAATGTCTTGGAATCTTCCGTGGACGGCATACAGAACATGAATCCGGAGCGTAAGGCACGGCGGAACATATTCCTTTCCGACCCTGAACGGGCGGCTGAGCGCAAGGAGCTGGAAAAACGGCTTGAGATGTGGGTCGATATGTTGAAAGGCAACAAATCCATCAGCGAGATGGTGGAACTGTGCCAGAAGAAGTCTGCGGCGGTGTCCGGTCTGCTATCCCAGAACCAGCTGAAAGCGGTGGAAGAGGTCAGGCAGTTGGAGAAGTCCTACCGCACGGTCATGCTCTTCTACAAGAATACGGATTCCGACAAGATCAAGAATATCTCCATTGTGAACGCTTCGATGAGCCAGCTTACCGATTTGGACAACTCCTTCTTTATCGATGCCATTGCAAACGAGCTTCGTGCGAATTATGACCGTTTGGACTTGCGTACCAACTATTCCCTGCTGGTTATCCCGGGATATTTGGGTTCCAACAAGGTTGTTGAAAAATGGGCAAAGATTGCGCATGACAACAAGGTGATGATTTACACGGATTTCGCTGATCTGGAAAAACCGGATGATGTCATTGAAATGTTCTTTGATTCCAATCTTTCGGGAGGCGATGTGTACAAATCCAACGTATGTATGACCTGCAACTATTTGGTAGGACGGGGACGCTATGCGGAACTGGGCGAAACCGAAGACTTGCTGATTCCTCCTTCTGCGGCATTGGCCGGCAGTGTGTACAAGACGGTAATGGCACAGGTTACCGCCGGTAAGAAGTATGGTTCCATGAGCGAGGTGGACGGGGTGGCCTTCAACCTGAAAAAAAGCGAGATTTCCGAAATCGAGAAGATTGGCCTGATTCCGATGGTGAAGGAATACGGCAAGGTGATGGCTTTCTCTGCCAAGACATTGTTCAACGGGGACAACTTGGGATTGCAGACCTATTCCGTAGTCCGTGTGTTCGATTGGGTAACGAAAGTGCTGATGGATTTCCTCAACCGCCGTGCCTTTGAGAACTGGAACAGCAAGGCGGAAAGGGATTTGCGTGGTCAGATCAGCAAGTTTTTGGATAGCATACAGGGTCCCGGACGCTTGATTGAGAAATTCAAGATTCTTCGTTTCGAGCGCGATCCGAAGCAGAAAGACCGTATTTTCCTCGACATTCACCTGACTCCTTATTTCCCGGCAAAGAGTTTTGTCATCAAGTTGGAAGGTACAAAAGGGGATGACGAGAACGACTGGAACAGCGACTATGCACAGGATGCATAGGTAAGTCCTTACAGGGACAGCCGGAGTGTACCGGTTGGAACGCCCGGTTGTCTCTTTTTCACATTCTAAAAAATTCTCACCATGTCAGATGTGTTCAAGAATATAGCTGACGCCGCCGGTAGCAGCAGCGTCAGACGGGGCTTTGCCGACCTTTTTTCAGCCTCCAAGGCGGCTTTGGACGAGATTCAGGCGGGTCTGGGCGGAATCCTTCCTTCCATGCCGGGTATGCCTGTCGCCAAGTTCGGCGACCTGTCCATCGGGATAGACATGCATCCTACCGTTACCCCTCCCTCTCCCATCATGCCTGTGCCTCATGTAGGCAAGGTGTACGACCTCATGGCAGACCTCATGGCCGGCATGGCGGCTGCCATGCCGCCTGCGGCTGATGGAGTGGCCGGAGTGGCGTGCAACATCCTCAAGAGCATGGCTCCGTCGGTCAAGGTGCATAACCAGTGGATTGCGCAGGCAGGTATCGGCATCGTGCATCTGCCGGCATTTGTATTGCATCCGGCCCCGTTGGTCAGCGGTATGTCCGAGTCGGAGATGTGGATGGGCAGTTCCACTGTCCTGGCGGACGGTGCGCCCTGTTCCTCCCTCACACATCCGGCACTCTCATGCAACATTGTGGGAATACCGACGATTCCCCGCAAGGGGAAGCCTAGGAAGGTGAGCAAGGCCCTGCTTGCCCCCACTTCCATGCTCTCCACCATCACATCCGTAGGAAATCCCGTGATTGTGGGCGGACCGCCCACAATTGATGTATTTGCGCTGGCGATGAAGTTCGGACTGAAAGGCTTGGGCAAGATGTGGAAGAAGATAGGCGACCGCTTCCAGAACCTGATCGACAGGCTGAGGAAAAAAGGCATGAACAGGCTGGCGGACATTCTCCAACCCATCAAGTGCAAGACTTTCGGTGAGCCGGTGGACGCTGCTACGGGCAGGGTGTATCACACCAATGTGGATTTCGAGCTTCCGGGTCCGATTCCCGTCGTATGGGAACGTACCTATTACAGTGATGCCGCCGTGGACGGTCCGTTGGGATACAACTGGCACCACAGCTACAATCTGGGAATACGGCAGCTGGAGGAAGGGGCGTTCGCATTCCGCCATGCTGACGGACGGGAGTCTTTCCTGCCCGTACTGAAACCCGGAGATTCCTATTTTGACCGCAAGGAACAGTTGTCTTGGACACTCGATGGCCGGGGTTACCTGCTTACGGACATCCGGGGACTGCAATACCGCTTTGACGGTCCTGAAAACCGTTTCGGCTACCGCATGGTGTCGAACATTTCCACGAAGGACGGATTCCGGCTCCGCTTCGAATACGCTTCGGGGGGAAGGCTGGCAGGAATCATATCCTCACGGGGAGAATTCCTGAAAGTGGAAACCGACGAGTCGGGACGGGTACTCTGCGTTTCCGTAAATCAGGACGGTGAGGAGGTGAAGCTGGTCCGCTACCGTTACGATGACCGGGGCGACATGGTGGAAACCATTGACGCGCTGGATGTCAGCAAGCATTTCGTCTATTCCGGCGGGCACCTGCTGGTACAGCTTACCAACCAAGGGGGTATGTCCTTCCATTGGGAATATGAAGGTAAAGGGGAGAATGCCCGCTGTGTGCATACATGGGGCGATGGAGGCGTGATGGAATATTTCATCCGTTACGGCAAGGGATATACCCATATCCGCAACGGGGAAAATGCCGAAACCGAATATTATTACGGTGAGGACAAACTCATCTATAAGATAGTGGATGCCAACGGAGGAATTACCCGTCACCAATACAACAGCTTTCAGGAGCTGGAGGTCACGGTCAATCCCGAAGGCTATACCCGTAAGACCGCCTACAACGAGTTCGGTCAGCCGGTCCGGATAACGGACGAGAACGGTGAGGACACCTTTCTGGACTACGACGGCAACCGCAACCTCGTCTCGCTCTACACTCCGGGTGGAAAAAGGCTTTCATGGGACTATGACGGACTGGACCGCGTCGTCAGCCGGACCACACCGGGCGGAGAAACTGTGAAATATACCTACGAGGGAGGCGTGCTGCGCACCATAACGGACGGACAGGGCCGGGTTTACACGCTCACGTTCAACGACAGGTACGATCTGGAGCTGCTGCAGTTTCCCAACGGGCTGTTCCGCCGGTGGGAGTACAACAGCAGGGGAAGGCTTGTGCAGGCAGTGGATGTGAAAGGCAACGTTACCCGTTATGCCTACGACCGGGCGGACAACCTGATACGGCTGGAAGAGCCGGACGGCAACGTGCACCGGTTTGAGTACGATGCCATGGGGAACATGGTACATGCCAGCGACAACATCCGCGAAGTCAGGTTCACCTATGGGGCGCTGGGGGTGTTGAAAAGCCGCGAGCAGGACAGACACTGGATTACATTCGGCTACAACAGCGAGCTGCAGCTCCGGCGCATCGGCAACGAGGCGGGCGACAACTATTTCTTCGAGCTGGACGGGTTGGGACAGGTCGTTACGGAAATCGGCTTCGACGGCCTGCGGCGTGAGTACGAGCGCGACGGTGCGGGTCGTGTCACCCGTGTGAACCGTCCCGGAGGAAAATGGACGGAATACCTCTACGACGGACTGGACAATATCCTGAAGGAGGAACAGTATGACGGGGAGGTCTCCCTCTACACGTATGACAAGGACGGCATGCTCGTCAAGGCACAAAACGCGGAGAACCTGCTGGAGTTCACCCGTGACAGGAAGACAGGGCTGGTTACAGAGGAAAAGCAGGGAGAACACATCGTCAGCCGGACTTATGACGGCGAAGGCAACTGCACCCGCATCACCAGCAGTCTGGGAGCGGACATCCGCCATACGTACGACTGGGAAGGCAATCTGCAGACCATGCAGGCAGGTGAAAGCTGGCAGGCATCCTGGGTGCGTGACAACACGGGACTGGAGGTGCAGCGCACCTTCTCCGGTGGTGTAATCGTCAGTACCGAGCGTGACCGTTTCGGGCGCGAGGTGCGCAAGTCGGTCCGGTCGGGAGGCATCGAGCGTGGGGCATACCGCTATGAGTGGGGGATTGCCAACCGACTGCTTTCTAAGGAGAACGAGCTGACGGGAACGGTCATGCGCTACGACTACGACCGTTTCGACTTCCTTATCCGGCAGGAAACCATCCAGGGCTCGGAAACGGACGTGATTTACCGCGTGCCGGACTTCGTGGGCAACCTATTTGAGACACCGGATAAGAAAGACCGCAAATACGGTGCCGGGGGAAAACTTTTGGAGGACCCGGATTGTTTCTATCACTACGATGATGAGGGAAACCTCATTTTCCGAGAGTTCAAGCAGTTGCAGGAAACGGGCGTAAGGTACGACCGCAAATGCATGGAGAAGGAACGCGGCATCCGTTGTCTGGCAACGGGTACGGGATGGCTCTACGAATGGGCGTCCAACGGAATGCTGAAGAAGGTCATACGCCCGGACGGAAGACCGGTGGAGTTCCGTTACGATGCATTGGGACGACGCACCGCCAAGCAGTATTTCGGAAAGGTTACACGCTGGGTATGGGACGGCAATGTGCCTATTCATGAATGGGGCTACAAAGTCACCGATAGACAACCGAATGACGAGGAAAATACTCCATCAAAAGAACCGATAGAGGATATTACCACGTGGGTGTTTGAGGCAGGCACGTTTGTACCTACAGCAAAGATACAGAACGGTAAGCAGTATTCCATCGTGTCCGACTACTTGGGTACACCCATCCAGATGTACGATGAACAGGGTCACAAAACCTGGGACTGTATCTTGGATATTTACGGAAAAGCGATTAACATTGAAAGGAGTTCTTTGAACGAGTGCCCGTTTCGCTGGGCTGGTCAATATCTTGATTATGAGACTAACCTTTGCTATAACCGATTCAGGTATTATTCTCCTGAAATGGGTGGATATATTTCGCAAGATCCTATTGGACTATTAGGGAATAACCCAACGTTGTATGGATATGTGTATGATACTAATAGTTGGATAGACGAATTAGGATTATATTCTAATATATTGGGTTCAGGAATGGGGCATCATTTGATGCCAAGGTCTATAGCTAAAAAACTTAATATATTAGACTTGTCGAAAAATAATTCAATAGCTTGGTATCCAGAATCTTCGCACGGAACGGCTGAGCTACATAAGAAACTGCATAGAAATCTTATTGATGAAGGAGTTCCTTATCACGGTTCAAAATATACAGGAAATGTAGATGATTTTTTTGATTCAGCAGAGAAGGCTTATAAGGGTATTGAAATAAAAGGTTATATGAAAATTCCAGGAACTGATGATGTGTTAGATAGAGGAACACCTTTAGAATGTATTCAAAAGCTTAGAGAAAAATATGGAAATGAAAAAGAAAAAGTAAGAACTCAAAAACATAATCATTAATCAATGTAATTATAAAAAAGATAAAATGAAGATATTAACAATAACCGATTATGGGATATACATAATGTCCCCACTTATAATGGATTCATTTTTAAAATCCGAAAATATCAAGAGTAACAAATTGCTAAATTATTTTCAAAAAAATCATGATAAATATTTGTTGTCATTAAAATACGGAATTTGGATTCCTGTATTACCAATTGATTCAATCTCATATCTTATAAGTTTAGATATTGATATTTTTGATAACAGTTGGGAAAAATCATTTGAATACGGTCCTTTTAATTTAGAGGTAGGGACTGACAATAGTATTTGGATTGGTTCGTTTGGAAATCTGCTTACATGGAGAAGAAAGGAATATACGAATACAAAGGATAATCTTACATATACTACTTGGGATGATAAAATATATCATAAAGCTTTTCGGTTTGAAAAGAATTCTGGTAAGTACAATGTTACAATATCAGGTTACAGAAAAAAACAGGATTTATCTCAAATCAATCATGGCTTTTTATTTACATTAGTGGAAGTGAAAGATTTTGTAGACTATAATGATCCTCGTGAAAATGATAAATATTATTTTAACAAATTGTCTTACCCTGACATAAGTTGACTCTTTGAGCGAATATAGTAGGACAATTAGACAAAGTAGTATATCCAACTCCCGGCGGATTTATAATCCGCTGGTAATGTGTATTAGGATTTGTAGTCCTTGAATTTCCTACAGAAAGTATATGGAGGTAAGCAAGATGCCAATCTTTATAAATCTGTGATTGTTTGTTAATTAGTAAAAAGACTTAAAATAGAAAAGGTATAATCAAGCTGTCCAAGAACTTTTATCTAAAACATAGCATAATGCACATAACAGGATATGAGTTTTTGGACAGCCTACTACTATCCTTATTAAAAATAACACCAAGGCTGTACAAAGCATTACCCCACATCACTCAACTCATGCTTAAAATCAAACCTCAACACATAAAAAATACCATTTTCCAAATAACCAAAACATCTGTTCCGCTTAGTGATTCTGAATTTCTTAATGCCTTTCTTCCATAGGTCATCTGAAAAATAACGCTTGCTTTTCTTATTTTTATTATACGTTTTATAATCCAACCCATTGTTCATTGCAATGGCAATCCAATCCAATTCTTCAAATTTGCAGAATGAATCAATAAACTCGTTTTGGTTCTCATTGTCAACAAGGGAAAATCCATAAGTGTCATCAATAAGGCTGAAATCAAGTTCCCCCCCCCGCTGAAACGGGTCGTGATATACTTTTTGAGAGACAATTCCTCTCTTTCAAACAAGATGGAAGACAATTGCTTCTCCTTCCATATATTCCCCACCGGAATAGCAACTCCGTCTTTGGTTACAACAACCGGATGCTTCTCATACAAGGAGCGTATAAACGACAGAAGGCAGACCGCACAGACAGTAGCTTCGGCAACGGAACTGCCGGACACATCCGCTTTATCTGCCGGATAATGCGCATTCGGTTCCTGCTGGGGTGCATCGTCCCAAAACGGATTACAGATGGCACGTGCCAATGTACTCTTGTACCGTTTCGCTTCGTTTATGATACGGGCTTCCGGTGCTGTCGGCAAATCATTGATAGTTCTAAAACATAAGCCTAATAATCATAACTTTTTTAAAACCAGGTTTGTCGCTTCCGTTTTTTAAATTACCTTTGTAGTTACTTAGTATAAATGAAACATATTCAATGATTAACAGCATATTATTAACTGATTTTACAGGCTTTGCAAATACCCGGTTTGATTTCACCAAAGGGATAAACGTCCTTATTGGCAAGAATGGTACGGGCAAGACGCACGTTCTCAAATGCTTGGCGGCAACTTTGCAGGCACGCCATGACTTCCTCGGCAAGAACTCAGCTTCCAAGGAACAATTTGAGTATATCTTGGCGGAAGACATGATATTTTATTTCAAGCCGGATGTCATAGGCAACTTGGTCAACAAGGGAGTGCCTTCAGGCAGGGCAAACATTGCAGTCACGATAGACAGCAAACTGTTGCAATACAGCTTCTCATCCGCTTCCAAAACAACTGTAAAATTAGAAACGGACGAAAAGTGGGACGACCGCCACTTTATCTATATCCCCCCACGTGAGATGTTCTCTTTGTTCGAAGGTTTTATCGGTTTGAGCAGTAAGCGTGAAATTTCATTTGACCAAACGTATATCAACCTGGCACACGCGTTGTCACTCCCCATATTGCGTGAGTCGGAAGATAATCCGTTGAAACCGGCTATCGAGTTGCTGGAGCAGGAATTGCAGTTCAAGGTTTTGCAGATGAACGGACGTTTCTATATACAGACAGAAAAAGGGAACATGGAAGCGCACTTGGTGGCGGAAGGACTCCGCAAGCTGGCTTCCATCTTGTACCTCATACTGAATGGGGAAATCAATGCGGACACCATCCTGTTCTGGGACGAGCCCGAAGCCAACCTGAATCCGGCTCTTGTGAAAGTCGTGGCAAAGTTTATCCGCGTGCTTCAGGAATGCGGCTTGCAGATTTTCGTCGCCACTCACGACTACCTGCTTACACATACGCTTTCTCTCTATTCCGAATACAAGGAGCACACGAACATATCCGTCAAGTTCTTCGGCTTGAAAAAAGAAGATAAGGGAATTATGGTAGAGGAAAGCGAAACCTTGGCTGGCATACAGAACAATCCGATATTGGAGGAATATGCGGCATTTTACGATTTGGAACAGCAATTCATCAACAGATATGAGTGATTTTCAGGAAAGCGGTATAAGCTTCAAGTTCAGCTCTCCCCAATGGGCTGTTGTCAAGTATGATGAACATTTGGCACACAAAAAGGTAAGCAATGCCTTGCAACCTACCAAGGCGGTGGACTTCTTGGGCATTCACGATAACAGACAGCTGTTTCTGGTCGAGGTGAAGAATTACAGGGGGCATACGCACGATGCGGAGACTCAGGAAGTTTTTCAGGCAAAAGGCGACGAATTGATGCGCAGGATTGCTGTCAAAGTCAGGGACACGATTGCCACGGCAACCAATGCGGCACGTTTCTCAACCAACGATGAAGATTTTTTCACCCGGATTAACCGGTTGCTGCTTGACGGGCAGAAAAAGATAGTCATCATTGCCTGTATAGAACTGGATGTGGCAGATGAAAAAGGACATAAGGTTCGTATGAGTATTTGGATGCAAAAACTAAAGCAAAAGTTGTCTTGGTTACATGCCGCTAAAATTTCCATCAATCCGGTTGAAAATATTTCCGATGTATTGCCGGATACGGAAATCTCGTTCTTATAGTCTCCCGTCAGATTCTGGTATCCTTTGCCACCATTCTTTTATGCTCCCTTTTTATTGCGGATTGATTGCATAGCCTGTTTATGTATTGTTTTCTGAAAAATAAATCCTGTATTTTCCTCTTGTTTAAAGGGAAAAAGATATATTTGCAAAAACAGACCCGTTAATCGGTTTGTTGCCGAACGGAAAGTGTTTGTTCGAATGAAAATAGAATATATTATTGAGGTTGCAGTGATTTTCGGCGAAAAACGGAACTCCGGTACGAAACTTGATGCCTACATTTGCACTGTTAACAAAATGTTTCACTTAAAACCAATTGTTTATGGACTATACCCAAAAGATTAAGTTGCTGAACGAACTAATGCTCAATGCAACGCCGCAAAATGTAGATTTCACGCCGCAAAATGGCAATTATTGTGTGACGCTGATAGCTACGCGCCCTGTTCACACCTGGGGATATCAAAAACGTAATTTCAAGATTAAGGGACGGCTGGAAGAAGGCAAGACAATCTCTGCCGACTTGATAGCGGAAAATGAAATGCTTTTTGGAGTGGAAAATCTGCCTTACGTGGCACACGAGAGTGACCGTACCCCTATCTTCAAGATTATTCGTGCTTCCATTTTCTGCGCTTATGCGGGCTTGCAGCTTACGGACCTGCATCGGGGAATGCGGAAGATTGCTTGGTCAGATTATCCTTTCAAAAAATCGGATAAGGAAGAACAGGCAAAAGCGGAAATCAGATTCATGAAAAGGCTGGCATCGGTAATGACTGTTCCGGATCACTGTATGATAGGACGTTCCGTGGTGACCCATCTCACTTCCACCCGTTTGCGGGATGTTATACTGTACAACAAAGAGTACGAACCATCCTTATATGAAAAGATAAAGGATTCCATTGAATCTTTGTCTCACTTCATTCCGGCAAAAGACCATGCCGATAATGTGGTTCCCGATGTATTTGTTTCGCAACAGGATTGGGAAAATCCCCGTGACACTTATGAACATCAGGTTATCATACTCAATGCCAAAAGCAAAAAGAAAGAACTGTTCTGGTGGGATTACCTGAAACTCAATATTTTCCTGAGCGATTTGGAGTATTATTTCGGCTACTATATTTTGATGAACCGCTGGCAGATTCCGATGATCCAAAAGTGGATTGCCGAATACCGTGAAAAAGGTCTCTTCGAGTCCCAGCGTGCGAAAGATTATCTTCTGTTCTATTTGAAAGCCGGAGAAAAAACACCGGTTCGTGTTTTAAACTCACAGGGAGTACAGGTTAAGATGAAGATGCCTTCAAGATAAGCCGATAACATAATGTTTCTCATAGGGAAAAGCGGATTATGTATATTTCATAGGCATTTCTTTGCCGATAGAATGCATAATTGGCCTTTCCCTTTGTTTTTATGGTATATATTTATACTTTTGCCGTAAAAAATACCATCCGGTCGGTATTTTTTAGGGATATGGTGGAACAGGGATAGAATCCGGTTGCCGGAAGATGGAATAACAAAGACATAGAGGAACATCTCTGTTTTGAAATTCCACTTTCTGTTTGGGTTCCTCTATGCCGAACAAACCGACTAATCGGCTTATTTGAAAACAAATATAGCCAAAATTATGATGGTACAGGAAATTATGGATAAAAATATGTTGCGATAAGGTATCATGAAAGTGTTTATTGATTTATAAAAGCCTTTGGTTCATTTAGTTTATCTGAAAATGCATACATATTTAATAATAATGCGAATCAGCAGTTGGCTTTCTGATTCAAAAATTAAAAATTAACAAATGTAAGTAGAGCAATAGCCAACTTTCCAAAGGTATGTACCAACAGCCCTTTGGTAGCTCTTACTTTAGATGCTCTTTGAATTTCTGTTTTTTCATTCAGCCAGTTGAAAAAGGATTCGATAGGTTGTCTGACTTTTGAAACGGCTTGCGAGAAAAGGTCTCTTGCAGCTTTCTCCCTCTGTTTGAGAACTTCCGGTTCCCCTTTAATCTCTTTATGCGGAGTAAGCACTTTAACCGGATTGCTCTCATTAAAGAAAGAGAAATCGCTGTAAATCTTGTCTGCAAGCACCGTCTTTCCGGATAGGTATGGCACGCATTCGCTTTTGAATACGGTCAGGTCGTTGTCCGAAGCCGGTGTCAGAGTTATCATTTCCGGAAAAGGTAAGGTTCCCTCCCTACGCTGTCCTACCATATGCAGTTTCATGCCATAGTAGTACATGTTCTTAGTGGAGCAATACCCTTTTGATGTTATCTCCGTAGCTACTTTCCCCTCTCGGTTTTTCCCTTTACAGGTCACTATTGGCATAGAATCGACAATGGATATAATGGAGTCGCAATCCTTGGGCTTGAATGATTGTATCATGGTTTCCACCAGCACCTTAAATGTTTCTGAAAGCATATTTAGGCGTACGCAGAACGTTTGATAAGACGGCAATTTTGGAAACCATGATGACAGATACTCCTTAGCGAAGGTATGTATCTCCTTGATGTTGAAGTATCTCTGGCAGTACCCGCAGAACAGATAGATGGTAAGAACCTCCTCATCCGTAAACTCGGGATTGGAATTGTTACTGAATCTCTGGCAGTGGAAACGCAGAGAAGACTTATGGACATCACAGATATACATATACAAACCTATTAGTATTAACTTTTTCTCCTTGGGAATCATAATTAGAAAAACGAGTGGTTTTATTCTTCTAATTTACTGATTTTTAAGGCGATTACAAAATAAAATAATGAGATAATTAACTGAATTACAAACTTTTAAATCAAGAATCAGAAGATGTTTTCAACTGCTGATTCGCATTAATATTAAAAACCAAATGTATTTTCATCTAAAAAAACTACTTTTGTGTGATACTAAAAAAGATTATCATGAAAGGAACAAAAGGTTCAGAAACAAAAGCTTTAATAAGGGAGACTGCATTCAAACAGTTTCTGACAAAAGATTACAGCATGGTCCCCCTAAAGGATATAGAGAAAAGCCTTAATCTGTCAAGAGGCTGTACTTCTTATCATTATCCGACAAAACAGGAATTGTTTATAGATGTCATCAACGTTTATATTTTAGACGTGCAGCGGGTAAAACATGCGTCAGATAATCTGTCAGGTTTGTCTTTATTCGAATACTTCAATCAATATGTTGACAACATTGCAAAAGCAATGGATAGACTTTCTCAGTTTGTCATGCCGGAAGCTAATATTAATGGTACGCGTGCGTATATGAGTCTGATTTTGCAGGCTGAAAAATATTATCCCGGATTTCACCAGATGCTGAGTGAGATTGAAAAAAATGAGATGGCGCAGTTAAGACAGGTTGTTGTCAAAGCACAAAAGGACGGTGAGATACGCAGCTCTTGCAATACAGATTTGCTTGTTCAACAAATCAGATTGATTTTCTTGGGTAAATCATATCAGGATGCATTAAGAAATGGATTGGATGTGAATTCCTTAAGAGAACAATTGTACTTTATATATTTTCTAATTAAAAACAAGTAAGAAAATGAAAAATGATGTTTTTATTACGGGAACATCTTGTTATTTCCCTAATAAACCGGTCTCTAATGAGGACATGGAAGAGTTTTTAGGATTGATTGCAGGAAAACATTCAAGAGTTAAGCCTGTCATCTTAAAGCAGAATGGTATCAAACAACGTTATTATGCACTCACAAAAAGACAGGAAATAACGCATACAAATGCGGAAATGGCGGCTGATTCAATACGGAAGCTGTTACAGGATTCTTCTGTTTCGGAGTCGGATATTGAATTGTTGGCATGTGCAACCTCAAGTCCGGATCAGATGCTTCCGTCCCATGCTTCTATGGTTCACGGATTGCTGAAAAACAAGCCGATGGAAATCTTTTCTGCTTCAGGTATCTGCTTGTCATGCCTTCAGGCATTTAAAACCGCCTTTTGGGGTATTTTATCAGGAGAAAAAAAGAATGCGATATGTAGTACTTCAGAATTGACTTCGGCTACACTGCTTTCAAAGAACTATGATATTGAATATGAAAAATGTGCCGATATAGGAACACAGCCCTATATGGCACTGGAGAAAGATTTTTTGCGTTTTATGTTGAGCGATGGCGCCAGTGCTGTATTGCTTCAGAATCAACCGGGTAAGGAAAAGACTTTAAAAGTTGAGTGGGTGGAAATGACTTCATTTGCGAATGAATTGCCCACGTGTATGTTTATGGGAGCAGAGAGTAAAGATGACGGGGAGTTGAAAAGCTGGAAATCATTCAGCAGTCAGGAAAGGATAGACCGTTCACTGTTTGTTGTAAAACAAGATGTAAAACTGCTGGGAAACTATGCTGTACGATATTGGGCTAAGCACATTAAGTATTGTCTTGAGAAACATAATGTATTGCCGGATACAATTTCCTATGTTCTTCCTCACGTTTCTTCCATGTTTTTTTATGATAAAATAATAAATGAGCTTGAACAAGTGGGGATTGGAATCGACAAGAGCAAATGGTTCACTAATTTGCCGGAAGTCGGAAATATTGCTTCAGCAGCCATATTTGCGATTCTGGATCAATTCTGGAAGACACATAAGCTCATGCCGGGAGAAAAAATACTGCTGCTTGTCCCTGAAAGCGGACGCTTTTCTTATGGAACAGTGCTATTAAGTGTCGTATAAATTTGGAAATAAACGATAAATAACGTATTTTTGCGCTGTTAAAACGACATAGTATAGTATCATATATCATCTTCCAAACGAAAAGTGGAAAATTTCAAAGAGATAAGATGGAATATGACGGCTTGCGCTATATTAAAATATATAGCACAGGTGCGTCAGCATCATCTCTAGGTATTCCACTACCGCGTTGGGGTGTTGATTGCGTCTGTGCTATTTTTTATAATATAGGCAGTAGGATGGACCCGAATTTGAAACAGCGGATTATAGAGGAGGCATACAGGTTATTCATCACAAAAGGAATGAAGCAGACCTCATTCTGTGATGTGGCTGTTGCCGTGCATAAATCCAAAGGGGCTGTCATACACTACTTTCCTTCCAAAAAGAAACTGATTGATGCGGTTGTCAGAATGCGTTTTTTCCCCGACTCGCAGATTTCTTGTGAAATGTATTCCTTGGCTGACAAGGATTGGAATGAGTTTTTAAGGCAATACAGGAATCCGATAGAACGGGTGATAAACAGTTTTCCAAAACATCTGAATGGCAATCTCCTGATATGTTATATGCAGTTTGTTTCCTCCGCCCATGAATATATGGACGAATTTCCACAAATGTATCAGCAACTCCTTATCCGGGAACAGGACTTTCTTTCCAATGTGGCTTATGGTCATAAAATAAGTTTGAAGGATGCCAAGGCGTTCAGCAGACAGGCATTGAACACTTCTATTGGTAAGACTTTCTTGGGGATGTTCTCAGAAATTTAAGCCCGCATTCCTTTCCTTTTCCTCCCTATCAGTTCATTCCGTTGTCTTTTAGACTGATAAATGATAAAACTTTACTTGCTGGAACCTGTTTTTTTTCATTATTCTTGGAAAAGGCTTATCTTTGCAAAATAAACCGACTAGTCGGTTTATTTTGCAAAGAATTTTAATAGAATATAATGAATTAAAAAGTGAATAATTGGAAAGTAGGAATAAATTGTTGAAATCTTTGCGCCTGCAACCGCTTCTTGCCAAAATAGCGGTAGGATATATGGTCAAGATTGTAATCATAAGTGGTATTGCTTACGTTGGCATCTGCGAATGGAAAGAGACTAAGGCCAGGGAAATGGAAGTACGGATGATTAACCGGAAAAAGCATGAGATAAATGATATATATGTGAGAATGCTCAGGCTTTCTTTCTTCTGTGAAACCTTTATGGAGTGGAGTGAGCAGGATTTTTTATTATTTCAGAAGCAGAGACGGCACATTGACAGCCTGTTGTGTAGCTTGAGGTACTCCTCTTCCGGCTCACATACAGACAGCATCCGTAATTTGTGGAGCGACAAGGAGCGGTATATGCGGGAAATCATATATTGGGTACACAGGCAGGAGGAAGCCGACCGGGAAATTGCAGCGCAGATTCCGGCCATTGCCAGACAGAGTGAACGGGAAAATGCCCAAAAAGGGGGATTCCTGAAGAGGTTGTTCGCAAAACGCCACAAGGCGGATTCTCCTTCTGCCGCCTCCATGCTTCATGAACTTAACCGGAGCGTGGTGGGCAGACAGCAGACGTATGCCCGGAAGCTGGCAGAACGGACGGACAGCTTGGATGGGATGAACAGAAGGCTGAACGTGCAGTTGCGGCAGATGATTGAGAATATGGACGGAACGGTACAAGCGGAATTGAAGAGACAGGAAGAAGAAGTTGCGGAAGCCGGGAAACGGTCATTTGCCACGGTCATCGGTCTGACGGCATTCATGGTTTTGCTGCTGATATGGTCTTACATGGTGATACACCGGGATATGATGCGTATAAACCGTTATAAAAAAAGGCTGGAAGGCACAGTCCGTCAATTGGAGCAGACCGTTCTTGAAAACGAGGAGCTGATTGAGGCAAGAAAGAAAATCATGCTGGCCGTAACCCATGACTTGCGCGCGCCGCTTGCTTCTATCAGCAGCTATGCGGAATTGCTTTCCACGGAAAGAGAAGTGTCGAAGTGCAGGGAATACAACCGGAACATACGGCAGGTGGCGGGACACATGTCTTCCATGCTGAATTCCCTGTTGGGATTTTTCCGGTTGGAAAGTGGCGGAGAAAAGGCCGTTCCTGTCCCGTTCAGGTTATGTTCCGTCACCGAGATTTTGGAAACGGATTTTATGCCGCTGGCGGCAGGAAAAAACCTTTTGCTAAACGTGCTGAGTGCCGGAGATGCGGTTGTTATAGGAGATAGGGACAGGATAATACAGATAGGAAGCAACTTGTTGTCCAATGCAATCAAGTTTACGGAGCGGGGAAGTGTAACGGTTCGCACACAATTTGACCAGGGCGTATTGACGCTTATCGTGGAAGATACCGGCACCGGAATGGACGATGAGGAGCAGACACGCATTTTCACTGCATTCGAGAGGCTTCCCAATGCGATTGCGGAAGAAGGGGTCGGACTGGGACTTTCAATAGTAAAAGGTCTGGTCGGATTGTTGAACGGCAGGATTGAAGTGGCAAGCCGGAAAGGGTTGGGCAGCCGGTTCACTGTCTGTCTTCCTCTGGCTGTGGCAGAGGAAGCGATGGCGGAGAGCGGCAGGAGCCGGATTTCCGTACGGTCCTATACGGTACTGGTATTGGACAATGACACCGTTTTGCTGGCGGCAATCAGGGAAATGTTTGCGTATCACGGGGTGGCTTGCACGGTATGTGAGAACACGCGTGATATGATGGAGCATGTCCGCAGCCGTAGTTATGACCTTTTGATTACGGATTTGAAAATGCCCCGGACAAACGGATTCGAGGTGTTGAATCTCCTGCGCATGGCCAATGTGGGAAACTCACGGAGCATTCCGGTTATCGCGAGTACCGCATCGGGAAACTGCGATACGGGGGATTTGTATGCGGCAGGATTTTCGGGCTGTTTGAAAAAGCCGTTTTCCGCCGAAGAACTTTTGCAGGTATGTACGGAATGTCTGGGAAGTGAAAGGCAGTCTGAACAGATAGACCTCGATGCCCTGCTGAAATATGGGAACAGGAGGAAGATGCTGGATACCCTGATTCGGGAGACAAGGAAGGATATGGAGGCTATGGCTGAATGTGCAGAAAAGAATGATCATGAGGCACTGAAAGAATGGATACATCATCTGACAGGCTCGTGGGAGATCATTCATGCCGGCAAGCCGCTGCGTGAGTTGTTTGCACTGCTTCAGGATTCGGGAGAGTTTTCTGTGGACGAGTTCGGGCGGACTGTACAGCAGGTATTGGATAAAGGAAAAGAAATAATATGTTTGGCACAACAGGCTAAGAAGGCTTATGAGAGTAATTGTTGTTGAGGACAATGTCTTGTTCTGTAATTATATCTGCAATTTTTTGCAGAAGGCGGATTTGGATACTGTAAGGACTTACAGGCTGGCACAGGCTAAGAAGGTCATTGGGACATCCGTCCGTGAGGATGACATCGTATTGGCGGATTTAAGATTGCCTGACGGGGAAAGTACCACGCTGTTGCAGTGGATGAGGGAGAACGGCTATATGCACCCGTTCATCATGATGACTAATTATGAAGAGATACATTCTGCGGTTCATACCATGAAGCTGGGTGCGGAAGATTATATCCTCAAACCGCTGGTTGAAACCAGGCTGCTGCCCGTCATCAAAAAAATAAGGACGGTGAACGAGGCTTTCACCAAGGTAATCTATGAACGCAAAAGCACCCCTTTTTGCGAGTTGAACCGGTACATTCACATGGTAGCGCCGACGGATATGACGGTACTGATATTGGGAAGCACCGGAACGGGAAAGGAACACCTGGCAAAAAAGATTCACAGGCAGAGCCTCAGATCCGGCAAGCCGTATGTAACGGTCGATTGCGGCAGTTTGTCCAAAGAGCTGGCACCTTCCGCCTTTTTCGGTCATGTCAAGGGGGCGTTTACCGGAGCCACAGAGGAAAAGGCAGGATATTTTCAGGAAGCGCAGGGAGGCACCCTGTTCATGGATGAGGTGGAGAACCTTTCGATAGAAACGCAGCGGATGCTGTTGCGTGCCATGGAGGAACGGCGGTATCGTCCGGTAGGCGGACAACGGGACAGGCTGATGGATGTGCGCATCATTGCGGCCACCAATGAGGATTTGCAGGAGGCTGTTGCGGAAAAGCGTTTCCGGAAGGATCTGCTTTATCGCTTTCAGGATTTTACCATCACCGTACCTGCATTGCATAATTGCCTGGAGGACATACTGCCTTTGGCGGATTTTTTCCGGGAGCAATCTTGCGGGTTGCTCCGGAAAGAGGTCTTGGATTTTGACGAACCGGCAAAGAAGATGCTGCTGGGATACAGTTGGCCGGGAAATGTACGGGAATTGAAGCAGGTCATTCATGCGGCGGTATTGATATGCAAAGGAAAACTGATTACCCCCAATTCCTTACGGCTCCAATATACGGGAGAGTCCGTTTCTGACCCCATGGGGAAAGAGAAGATAGACAAGTGTTTGCAGAAAGATGAAAGAAGAAACATAGAGCAGATCAAGACGGCTCTTTCCATCTCTAAAGGGAACCTGACACAGGCAGCGGCCTTGTTGGGAATCAGCCGCCCGACCCTTTACAAGAGAATGAGCCTGCACGGAATTTCCAGATAGGTTTGTTTGCGATACAGTTTTCCCCCTCATCAAAGGAAAATCGAATTTGTCTTGCCGGCCGCATTTGCCGAATCTTTTCGTGGAAATTTTCCTTGCGGCTTCGCCGTGGAAAATTTTCACGAAAAAGAATGCGGCGGCAATCCAGATTCGATTTGAAAAACGATTACAGGGGCAAACTGCGACCGACGTGACGCATGGATAAAGGATATGGGCTGCTTGAAGAGGCCGTGTTTCATAATCCATGAAATTCCACATATCCAGCCGGAATACAGGTCTTATGAAAGTCTTGCTGTAAAAAAGCGGAAGGCATGAGAAGACAGGGGGCTTCAGCTCCCTCTGTTCTGCATGGTTTTGTCTTGCCTGCCCGCCCGCTCTTTTTCTGGTGTCGGATGCGCAGGCTTTTTCCCTTCTGCCTCACGTATCTTCTCTCTTTCCGTTTATTCACTTCCCTTCTTCTCCGTTCACGGTTTAGCCGTTGGAAACAGTTATGTTTATGACATCTGACGACATTTGATGACATCTGATGACACCTTTTTGAAAATCAGCATATTATTTGGAAATACCCCATACCTTTGAAGCGTCAAAGCAATTCATTAACCCCTAAAAGAAAAGGTATGGCACAAGAAAAGACCCCGAACGAAAAGCCCAAACGGACCCGGAAGCCGAAGGCCGGAAGTGATGCTCTTCCGGTGGAACAGATTACGGAATTGATGCTGGTTCATAACAAGAACGATCCGAAATTCGGAGTACAGGCTGTCAGTGAAATTGACAAGGACGGAAAAGCGAAGACGGTTCCGGCGGACGAGAAGAATGAAAACTCATTCCTGAAATTCGACAAGAATTCGAGTATTCTCGAAAACTTCATCAAGAATTTTTGGAGCCAGCTCAAGGAACCTACCCATTTCCGCCTGCTCCGCATGACCTACCACGACTACAAGGTGAACAAGCAGGCCATCAGGGATTTGTCGGAGGGAAAGCAGACGGATGCGGTGAAAGAGTTCCTCAAACGCTACGAAATCCGTCCAAGAGAAAACAAGAAGGAACAAAGTGTAAACCCAAAAGAAAAAACAGCTATGGCAGACAAAGAGACACAACCGCAGGAACCCCTGCAACAGAGCGAAGTACAGCAGGCGGCACAGCAACAGCAGCAGCCCCAGGCTCAACAGGCAGCGCAGGAGTCGCAAGGACCGCGTTACCGGTATAATGAGAACATGGTCAACTGGGAGGAGTTGGAAAAGGTCGGAATCTCAAAGGCTTCGCTGGAACAGCAGGGACTCCTTGATTCCATGCTGAAGGGCTACAAGACCAACAAACTGGTGCCCCTGACCATCCATCTTTCCGGTTTGCTGACAGCCAAACTGGATGCAAGGCTCTCACTCATCCCGCAACAGGACGGACAGGTGGGACTGGCCATTCACGGCATACGCAAGGAACCGCAGTTGGAACGTCCTTATTTCGGGTTTAACTTTAACGAGGAGGACAAGAAGAACCTGCGTGAGACCGGCAACATGGGGCGTGTGGCGGAACTCAATCTGCGCGGCAGTGAATATACCCCCTGTCTGATTTCCATTGACAAGAGCACCAACGAGCTGGTTGCCGTCCGTCAGGAGCACGTTTACATCCCGCAGGAAGTGAGCGGGGTCAAACTTACCGCAGAGGAAATCAGGCTGCTGAAGGAGGGACAGCCTGTCAAAGTGGAGGGCATGACTTCCAAAGCGGGCAAGGAATTCGATGCCACACTCCAGTACAGTGCCGAGCGCAGGGGACTGGAATTCATCTTTCCGAAAAACCAGATTTTCAACGAACGTTCCATCGGAGGCGTACCTCTCTCGCCCACCCAGATAAAAATGCTCAGCGAAGGACATACCATTCTGGTGGAAGACATGAAGTTCAGGAACAGGAATGACACCTTCTCGTCCTTTGTAACGATAGACAAGGTAACGGGGCGCCCGAACTACACGCGGCACAATCCGGAAACCGGAGAGATTTATATTCCAAAGGAAATCTGCAACGTGCAGCTGACCGCCGAAGACAGGGAAACCCTGCGCAAGGGACAGCCGGTCTATCTGGAAAACATGATCGGGCGCAACGGGGAGGAATTCTCCTCGTTCGTCAAGCTGGATATGAATACCGGCAGGACGATGTATTCACGCACGCCGAACGGATTCAACGAGCAGCAGGCACCGCGTATTCCGGCGGAGGTTTACGGGCACGTGTTCACGGCACAGGAAAAAGCGAACCTCCAGGATGGCAAGACTTTGCTTGTCGAAGGGCTGAAAAACAACGGGCAGACCTTCAGTTCCTACCTGAAAGTCAATCCCTATTCCGGGCAGTTGCAGTATTTTCAGGAAAATCCGGACATCCGCAGGGACACTTCCCGCCGTGCCGCACAGACGGAGACCGCACAGGGACAGCAGCAGGAGCAGAAGAAGGGTGCATCGCAGGCGGTATAGACCTGCCCGGAGAGAAACAGAATCAATCATACAAACCTAAAAAAACGAATCGTATGAATACGGATCAGAATACCCGTCATATTTATAAGACGGAAGATATCGACTGGGACGGTCTGAAGGCCGCAGGTATCAGTAAGAAACAACTGGAAGCGGAAGGCAACATGGAACTGTTGCTGCAAGGAAAGGAAACGGGCATCATTCCGCTGAAACTCCATATTTCGGTCCTCAGCCTGACAATGGATGCCACGCTGAAGCTGGTACCCGACGGCAACGGCAGGCCGGTCATGGAAATAAACGGTCTCCGTCAGAAGGAGGAGGCAGTTTGACCGGGAAACAATAAGTATAACTCACGTTCCGTGCCGTTCCTGACGGTACGGAACATCAAAAGGAAAAAGAATATGATAGCGATAGTGACTGACAAGCCCAATGTGGGCAGAGAGATAGCAAGGGTTTTGGGAGCTGACAGAAAAGAGAACGGATATATGAGCGGAAACGGATACATGGTAACATGGACATACGGCAACATGCTTTCCCTGGCGATGCCGAAAGATACCGGTACGGCATGGGTGGAGCGGGAGAACTTCCCCCTGCTGCCGCCTCCTTTTCTGACGGTACGGCATGTAAAGACGGACACGGGATGGAATCCCGACATCAATGCGGTGCTCCAGTTGAAGGTGATAGCCGGGGTGTTCGATGCGTGTGACACCATTGTTGCGGCAACCGACGCTTCCCGCGAGGGGGAAATGCTGTTCCGGTATCTTTATCGTTTTTTGGGATGCAGGAAACCTTGCCTCCGCCTGTGGATCTCCTCCTTGACGGACGAAGCCATTGCCAAAGGAATGGAAAACCTTCGTCCCTGCAGCCTGTTCGACAACTTGTTCTTGGCGGCAGACAGCCGCAACAAGGCCGACTGGCTTCTTGGAGTCAATTCGAGCTATGCCGTCTGCAAGGCGGTCGGTTTCGGCAACAACTCGCTTGGAAGGGTACAGACCCCTGTATTGGCAGCGATAAGCGGACGGTACCGGGAAAGGGAAAATCACATTCCCGCAGACAGCTGGCCCGTATTCGTCAGCCTCTGCAAGAACGGGAAGATAATAAAGATGCGGCATGTGGAAGATTTCTGCAACCGCCGGGATGCCCTGGAACTTTACGAGGACTGCAAGGCGGCAGGATATGCCCGTATCACGGCGGTCAACAGCCGGACTGAGGAAATCACCGCACCTGCCCTTTATAACCTGACCGGGCTTCAGAAGGATGCGAACCGTTACCATAACCTGACAGCCATACGGGTGCAGGAAATTACCCAAAGCCTGTATGAGAAAAAACTGATCTCCTGCCCGCGCACTTCCAGCCGTCTGCTGCCCGGAGACGTGTATGACATGTTGCCTCCGGTTATGGAAAAGCTGCTGTCCGGCAAGGAATTCCGTCAATATGCCGGTATAGTCGACCTTGCTGCAAGGAAAGGCGTAACCGGAAATCAGGACACGGCGGAGCATCATGCCATTGTCATCACCGGCATACAGCCGGGGGAACTGGACAGGGAGGAAAGGCTGGTTTACACCCTTGTTGTCGGCAGGATGCTTGAAACGTTCATGCCGCCCTGCAAGGTGGAATATACGACGGTTGAAGCGGTCTGTGCCGCACGCAAGTTCCGCATCCGTACATACCGTATTCTGGAAGCGGGGTGGCTCGGTATCTTTCAGAGGGAACGGCTTGTCGCGGAAGACAACGACCTCTGTCCCGTACCCCCTGAACTTTTTCGGGAGGAGAAGCTGCCGGTAACGGGATGCAGCCTTATACACAGGAAATCGCTGCCCGCTGCCCCTTATACGGATGAGGAACTGGCGGACTATATGGACAAGACCGGTCTGGGAACCGCATCCACGCGCACGAATATCATCCGTACGCTTCTGGAGCGTAAATATATCCGGTATTCGGGCAAATACATTATCCCGACCCCGAAAGGTCTTCTTTTATATGAAACGGTACGCGGAATGAAAGTGGCTGACGCCTCCCTCACCTCCGGCTGGGAAGCGGAGCTGGCACGGATTGAACAGGGAGAACTCACACAGAAAGAATTTCTGGATGGCGTATTGGAAACGGTAAATGAGGTTACCGGTGAGATTTTCCGGAAACTTTCGGAAGATGGACAGCCGCATGGTTCCATATAGACGGCTGGGCGGAAGGTACGGAACAGAAGAGGTGCAGACTGGGGTCTGTGCCTCTTTTTTATATATGTACAAGATACGTTTTTCCGCTTTTAAGCGGCAAAGGTCTTGGATTGCCTCGTTTTTGCCGCAAGGCGGCCCCTTTCAGGGGCTGGTCGGCTAAAAGAAAATCATCCTCGCTTCGCTGCGGTATTTTCTTTTGCCAAGCCTTGCGCAAAAAGGCAATCCAAGGGCCGGAGGCCTATAAAATCGGGAAAACATATCCCGATGGGATTATTCATTCTTAAAAATTTAAAGACATGAAACTGAAACTCATCGAAAACATCTGCAGGCAAGTGGTCGCACTGGTTCTGCTTACGGGAATATGCCTGCTTTACTGCAAGGGCGTCATTCCCGTGTACCTGTCTGTCCTGTTCCTTATGTCCGGAACACTGGTCCGTCTCGCCTTCAGGACATTCACCTTTGTCTTGAAAACAATCCTTGTCCTGATTGTCATGGGCATGCTTGTATAACCATCAAATACAGAAGATATGAGAACTTACACATTTACCTCCTCGGCTCCGGTCATGCCGGCTGCATGGCCTGCCACAAACCGGACAACACCTGTCAAAAGACAGCCTCCCTGTACGACAGACGGGCCCAGACGTATCGGCTACTATCTGGAACCGTTGAAAGGCATCGCCTCGAATCCGGACAGGCAGAGAATCCTGAAGGATTTTTTCAAGGAAACTTATGTATAACATTTTAAATTTTACCATTATGTTTTTTCAAGCAATCAACCAAATGATTACGGCAGGCACAGACCTGAGTATCAACATCAGACGGGTAAACGACAATCTGACGGTAGCCGTCGTTCCCAGACGGTCGGGAGTAAAGGCCGGAGAACGCATTGTCCCGCTCATCCTGAACGGTACGCCGGAAGAACTGGATGCAGGATTCCTGCAGGCTGTCGGTGCACCCGTACAGAAAGCGCAAGGTATCCTTACCAACCTGGAATCGTTCGAGAAGCAGGCAGAGCAGGCGGTTTCACAAAGCAAAACCTCCAAGCCTACGGTGGAAAAGGAGTCCAAGGAAGCCCGTGAAAAACGGGAAAAGATGGAAAAACTGCTGAAGAAAGCTGAGGATGCCACGGCAGGAAAGCATTATTCCGAAGCATTAACCTGGCTCAGGCAGGCTAAGGTACTGGCACAGCCGGACAAACAGGCGGACATTGACAAAAAAATGGCGGAAGTGCAGAAGAAGGCATCCGAGGGAAGTCTGTTCGACATGGTACAGCCGCCGGTAACTGCTCCACAGCCATCCTTGCAGCAATCGGCTCCACAACCGATGGCAGCCCCGACGCCACAATACCGGAGCGGAGAGCAAGTTCCGATGTTCATGCCCGAACAGCCTGCTCCGGCTCCGCAACCCGTTGCACAGCCGCAAGTACAGCCCGTACAATATAGGCAACCTGCACCGCAACCGGTTCCTCAGCAGGCTGCTCCACAACCGCAAGACATCCAGTTCCATCAACCGGTACAGGTGCCGCAACCGCAATTGGCGGACAATCGCTGGATGCAACAACCGGCTCCGTCACAGTATGCAACGGTGCAGGAGGCTGCAATGTATAACTTCGACAAGGATTACGAGGATGACCGGGAGCTGCTCAGGGAGGACCCTTATGCGGAATATCCGGACTTTCCGAAGGAATGCCGCATGACGGATATGGCACAAATGGATATGGTATATTGTTAAACCCTATAAAAGAAAAATAATATGGCACTTGAAATCAAAGGATTGCAGAGAGTATTCAAATTCAAGAAGGACTCCGTGGAGCTCGTGTTGGATGATCCGAACAGCGAACTGTCCGTAAACGAGGTGATGGACTTCTATTCCATGACCTACCCTGAACTGACTACGGCAACGGTACATGGTCCTGAGTGGGAGGACGACAAGGCGGTTTACCGCTTCAAGACAACCATCGGAGTGAAAGGGTAAGCGGTATGAACAAGAAAAAAAAGGATAAGGAAACATGCAGACAGCTTTCAGAACAAGCCAAGGATGGACTGGCACGGCTGATTATTCTCTCAGTAAGTTCGTCCCACATCCGAAGGGGAACCTCGGAACGGAAAAGAAGGATACTTCTGCCACCGGGAAGCACAATGCTTTTCTGACCGGTAGAATCACACCCCTTGCACCGGATTATTGGCATCAGGATATGGATAATGATTCTCCGGTCAATCTCACGACTCCGGAAAATTTTGACTATCTCTACCGGTCGGCATCAAGATATGTGGAACTTATGGGCATAAAACTCCCTTTCCGATACAGGAAAGGGGGGTGCCCCCGCCTGAATATTGCCGAGTTGTACAGAGTTATGGAAGAGTGTGTACCGGAGTGTATCAATCTGGAAAAGAAAAGCGGAAGGCTGCATTTCTGTCTGTTCCGCCATCATGACTGGCCGGAACCTGCTTTGTTTTGGATTCCGGTTGATTTTACGGAACGGCTTCCGGTACCATTAAAGGACATTGTCAGGGAGTTCATCCGGCAATTTGTCCGGCATCACGGGCTGTACGATGTTACCGAGACATTTTATTATGACTTGGCCATAGAAGAGCTGGAAGACTGGGGAAACCGGGATTCCGATGCTTCCCCGAAGGAGATCAGGGCGAACAGACGACTGGCGGATTCCTATCAGTCTGGAAAACGGATGAAAGCACTCAGACGGATGTCGGGCAAACCGTTCTGCAAGTCTTTGGAAGAGGCTGTGCGGAATTACCGGACAAAAAAGGAAAAAGAGCTGAAGCTGTTGGAACTGATAGAGGACGGCATGGCATTGATTACTCCGGAAAGCCCGGTCCTGACAGGCTACCAGTACGATTGGGCTTATGAAGAGGAATGCGATTTTCCCCCGGTGGGAATGGAAAGCCAGGTCATGCTGGTCTATTCTACTGGTGATACGCTGATGGAGTGTGTCAAGGAGTATATGAATTCGGACTACCGGGAGGTCTATGCCCTTACTCCGGTCACTTACAAGCTACTGACACCGGAAACGGACTGTCTTTTTCAGATGGATGACTATCCGGAAAGGCTTTCCAGATGGTTGGTGCGTTTTACAGACTATATTGATGACAACTTTTAAAACGAATGAAATGAATGAACTGACTAAGAAACTTCAACAGGTGATGGTTCCCAAAGCGGCACTGATTGCTTACGAATACAGTGATGGCCGCTATGGACACGGGACATATTATCTCGAACTGCATCCGATCAACGACAGAGGCCGGATGGAGGCTGCCGTCCCCGTTACGTATGAATTTATGGACTCCCTTGTGGAATACTATACGGATAACCGGCAGGATGTACCGCATGGGAAAATCCCCGCCAATATGCTGTGGTGCGATACACGCAAGGGACACGAGAGGTACATCTGGTACAATCCTCCAGGAAAACGGCAGATGTTCTTTTCCGAAAGGCTGAATATTCCGGACGGGACATTCCATGTACCCGGTGTCATTTACAGGGTTTCCGGTGACAGACTGGAAATTTTTGCCTATAAGGGAGAAGCACCGGCAGAAGACAGCCCGCTTTTCCTTGCCCCGTTTTTCAATGTAACGGGAAGCAGTGTCTGTCTGGGAAATGCCTCGTTGACTCCTCCGGAAAACATGACTTTCTCAAAACTCCTTGAGTATTGGGAAAAACGCTTCTGGCTCAGTGAATTTTCCCATTTGGGAGGAAGCAGGAATCCCACCGAAAGCAATCTGGTTTCGGTGACGGAAAAGGCACGGACCAATCCGTTTGACTATAACGAATTGAAACCTATGGACAGACAACTTAAAGACTTATTGGTATGAAAAAGATTCATTATACAGACAGATACCTGCTCAATCCCCACCATCCCGTAACCGTTTTCGTAATCGGTGCGGGCGGAACCGGATCGCAGGTGGCCACCAATCTGGCAAGAATGAGTATCGCATTGCAGGCACTCGGACATCCGGGCCTGCACGTGACGGTTTTTGACCCCGATACTGTCACGGAAGCGAATATCGGACGCCAGTTGTTCAGCGAATCCGAGCTCGGACTGAACAAGGCGGTGGCACTTGTAACCCGTATCAACCGCTTTTTCGGCTTTTCATGGGAGGCAAAAAGGCAATGCTATCCGTCAGGAACATCAGATTCCGTTTTGGCGAATATCATCATCACCTGCACGGATACCACCCGTTCACGGACCGGTCTGTGGCGTTTTTTGAAAAAGCATAGGGAACGTTCATACGATGACGAGAAATCACCGATATACTGGATGGATTTCGGCAATGCCCAGACCACCGGACAAGTACTGATAGGTAATGTCAAAAGCAAGATACCGCAGCCCTCCTCCACTGAATACCTGCCTATACCTAAGATGAACGTCATAACGGAGGAAGTCCCTTATTCCACCATCAGGGAGAAGGATTCAGGACCGAGCTGCTCGCTGACTGAGGCATTGCAAAAACAGGATCTCTTCATCAATTCCATGTTGGCACAAATCGGATGCGACGTCCTGTGGCGCATGCTCAGGGAAGGAAGAACGTTCTACCGGGGAGCCTATCTCAATCTTGACACGTTACGGGTAAACCCCATCCCGGTATAGAACACAAAAAGGCGTTTTCCTATTGTCTGGGCAGACAAAGGGAAACTGCCTTTTTTATATTTCCCTCACTTTCTTGTATATATGTGAAACTATTTTTGTATAGTTTTTGGAATTATCCCTTATTTTTCATTACTTGCAAACGAAACAAAATTGTGGTTTATGGCTGGATACAAAACAATAATGAGAACAGGCAGCATTTATAATACAAATTCTGACGGTGTGCCTTTTTTCACGGATGTCTTTGAGGTGGAAAGTATGGAATACTCTTTCGACAGAGGGATCAGCGATAACGGCAAACCTTCCACTCCTATCATTGGCGGTATGGTTACCGTTGCATTCAGGGGATTTCCTCCCCAATATCTTCATAAATGGATTCTTGGAAGTGAAGAAAGGATGAATGTGCAGCTGGAGGTCTTGAATCTATCGGAAGCAAGAATACCCGAAGAAACATTGCAGTTACTTAATGTAGCTTGCATTGCAATGAAGTTTTCTTATGAAGGGTTTGGCAAACAAGGTCTTGTCACAACCATACTCACATTGCAAGGTGAAGATGTTACATTAGGCTCGGACTCTCTGTTTTATGAATGGCAGGAAAGTCGGGATAAACCGCAACGGACAGCAACCATATTCAACTCGACCTATAATGCAGACAAGGCAATTCCCATTGTTGTTGACCCATGTATCAAGGCATTTATGGAGATTGACGGGGACAGAGAACTGAATTCGTATAGTCTGGACTCTTTCTCCATAGAATTTATGCAACGTGTGAATCACAAAGGAGAACCCGCATGGGAAGAGAAAGGAGGATTGTTTTCCATATCACTGAACCATCCTTCAAATTTTCTGTTCAACCATTGGGCTATGTATAAATACAAGCAGCAACACTCCGGTTACATCATTTTCAGGAATCCTGATGGGCTGTCCAGTGCCGTTCTTTCCATTCGTTTTGAGAACGCATATTGTATAAGCTATAAAAAATCCGTATCAACTGCAACCGATGGAATCCTTTTGGAAATGATTTTCACACCGGAGTTCCTGAAGTTCGGAAATATAGATTTCAATAATGGTAAATGGGCAGAAGAGTGATATGGAACATAAGAATACAAATGACAAGAATGAATACCACTTCCAGCTGCCGGAAGTGGTAGTGAAAGGTAAAATGCCGGGATGGATGCGCAGGCAATTGGGTATGGTGCTTCACCGTAATCCTGCATTGTTCAGAAAATGCATGAAAAATGCCACTTCATTAGAGGAAGAACAGTTTTATTTTAATCTGGCTTTCAATGCGGCAAGGGAAGAAACCAGTCAACAGTTTGTTCAAGCCGCTTTGACGGCAGCAGGGATTATTTCCGCCATATCCACCGCAGGAGCTTCACTCGGTTTTACTTCCTTGGGAAAGGTTGGTGGCAGATTATGGGGAAGTTCTGTTTCCCATAATGCAACCTTGACATCACGGCTGACAGCAGCTATGAAAGATATCGGCACTAAAGGAGTGCGTACAGTTTCAAATGCCATAATGAGAAATGCTCCAGGACAGCATACATTGTCAAACATTACAGCAAAAATGCTGTACCCAAAACATACAACACTGAAAATGATACTGAAGGCAGGAGTGGGTAATGCTTCTTGGCAGTATGCTTATAAAACAATTTATAACATTTATATTGAAGATATGAGTTTCAAAGTCGCACAAAAGGAAGCTATGAAATCAATCAATTTTGTAGAAGTAGAAGCTAGTGCGTTGGGATTGCCACTTGGTTTTAGTTCTGCGTTATCGTCTGCCTTTAATTACAGTATAGAAAAACAAGAAAGTGTTTTTGATTCAATTTCTACAGAAAGGTTCCTTATTAATTGGGGATTAGGATATGCTTTCAGTAAAGTGGAAAGCAAGATTCCTTTTGAGATACAGAACAAAAGAGAAATAGTTCTTTCAGTAGGACTGAATACGGCAACTCAAATTCCACATTTAACAGAGACAGCAATGCAAACGGTCTATCGAGGATTAAGATTTGGGGAGATCTTAGATCAAGGGGCTATCAAGTTAGAATTTTCATTAACTCAAGATTTTTTTCAGAACAAGATTGATATTATTTTTCCAAAAACTAATAATAAAGAAACAAATGGTAAATAAGTATATAAATTGGATAAAAGATAATTGTTGGATAATAGTAGGTATCTTATTGGCTGTAAATATGACTTACATCTATTTTTCTGATAAATATTACTTTTATAGTTCCGAAAATGTACGCTATACTATAGCTAAGTACAAAGGTAGTAAATACTTTATAGGGAAAACTTCTACTATGCGTTATAGTTTTTCATATGAAGTCTATGGAAAAAACTATAATACATATACAGAAGCCACTCTGAGCAATTATAATCTTGCAGAAGATAGGCTACTGATTAAGTATTCTGAAAAACAACATGAATATGGTGATGTTATAAAAACAATTGTTCCTAAATGGGTATTATCCCCACCCAAAGACGGATGGAAACAATTCCCTCCCGACATAAACTGGAAAGGTGCTGAGCTGGATACAGCGTATATGAAGAAAATGAATATAGAGATACCATGATTGGTAGTGCCGTGCAGCTTTTCAGCTGCACGGCACTTGCCCATTTGTCTGTCATGACCTGCTCATATCGGTTCAGCTTTTCATAAAGTTTGCCCAATGTTTTTCACCTATATCTTATGGCCATTAATTTTGGCATCATTCTTTTCAAAGTACCGCCGATTAGGAAAAGGGAAGCTTCTTCTTTGCTGTCAGTAGCATAACTTTTCAGGGATGGCATTCACGCTTTTATCTTTTTTTCCCACGTTTCTGTAAAAACTCCTGTATTTCCGAGCTTCTGTAGAAGTTTTTCCCGTTATCGTCCGTCTGGTAATAACGAATCAGCCCTTTTTCCCTGTAACGGGCGACTGTCCGCAATGACACGTTTAGCAGTTTGGCAATGTCATAGTTGTCCAAAAGCTCGTCTCCGTTCAGGCAGTCCTTCACGCGTCCCATCCTGTCCAGTTTCTTTTCTATACGGTCAAAACCTTCCACTATGGTCATTATCATTTTTTCAAGCACTTCATTGTCTATATACATCATGGCAATTTTCTCCTGTCTTTTTAAAGGTTATTACTGGAATACCCTTTTCTTGTGCGCACTTTCAAGAGTATATGCCATGTTCAGTGAAAAATGTATGCCACATTATCCGTTTATATTGGACGGGGAATTATATAATGCTGCAAATCAATAAAATACAGATATAAAAATAGTATAGGGGAAATTGAAATGTAAAAATTCGAGGTGTAAAATTGTAAAATCCGAATGTAAACTTTACAATTTACAGGTCGTCAGACCTTCTCCGGATCAGGACTGATAGATGGCGTTTCCATACCAGGCGTTTTACTTTTGTCGGCGAAGGCATCTGAAAGGTACGGGCAAGAAATACAGCACCTTCCACTTTGGCACCGGCCCTTTCCAGATTATGGGCGTATTCCATCAGGCTGGATCCGCTGGTCAGCAAATCATCGACAATCACCACGCGCTTTCCGTACAGATCGTTTGACATCATATAGTTGGCGGTATTTATTTCAGAGCGTTTTTCTGAGGTGTGTTTACACTCCCTGCTTTCCGTAATGCATATTAAATCCAGTCCTGAACGGACATAGCCATGCGTTTCCAGAAAACTGGCAATACCTGAGAAACGTCTGTAATAGCGGTCTGATGTGCTGCACGGCATAAACATGGCAGTAATATCCTCATCAGTGGAAAGAAGCAGGAATGCTTGTGAAAAATATTCCGTACAGCTGTCTTTTCCATCCTTGAAATCATATACTTTTTGCACGAATGCCAACTGGTCATCACAAAGCCAGCTTTCAAAGCGTTTGGGAAAATAATAGCCGGCAAACACGCAGCGAATGCTCCCGAATGAGAACAATCGCAACGGACGGACTTTATCAAACAGCTCAGGACAAGTCAGCGCATATAACAGCGGTGCATGAGGATTTCCTGCTATGATGGCTTGACGTAGCGGTTTCTCCCTGTCTTCCCGCTCATCGTAGGCTGCTGCATATTGGCATAGCACCTTGCCGCACTTTTTCCTCCAGTATTGTCCGTATATCCAGAGAACGATAGCCGCTAGTAATAATGTTGCATTGATTATCAGTTCCATATTTCCTGTTTTTTTATTTTCGGACAGATTGCCCGGGATAAAAATACTGTTTTTCCGGTAAAGAAACAGACTTTTAGCCATTCTTTTAATTTGCTTCCCCAAACAGAGCGGTCTCTGACATCTGATGACATCTGATGCCGTTTGATGACATCCTTTTGCCCACGACTTTTACTTCCCGTATTTTCGTGCCGGACAAAAAAAGCAGAGTTTATGGAGTTTGTATGTATCGAAGCTAAGGCATTCATGGAAATGAATGAGGCTTTGGAAGCCGTTGAAAAGAAAATGCGTGAAACATGCGGAGGAGGCATCTGTAGTATGGATGACTGGATTGATAACCAGGAAGCGTGTATGCTTATGAATGTCTCGCCCCGAAAGCTGTTGCAACTTCGGAGAAGCAGGATTATCCCTTACAGCCATATAGACCGCAAGGTATATTACAGGCGTCAGGATATTATACGTTATTTGGAAAACAGTATTCACCATGTAACCCCCGAATCCTTATGACTCAATTCATACTGACTAAAGAAAGCCCTGAGATTATACGTTTTTTTCGGAACATAAGCACCCTGTCCAAAATGCTGGATGATCAGGAAAAAAGCCTTCGTCCGGTTCTGAACGGAGAGCGTTACATTACCGACAGCGAGTTGGCGGAGAAATTGAAGCTGACACGAAGGACGCTGGCTGATTACAGAATGAACGGCAGGCTGCCCTATTACAAAATAGGAGGCAAACTTTTATATAAGGAAAAGGACATTCTTGTTCTGTTGGAAAAAAACAGGGTGGAAACATTTGATCATTGGTAATACCCGTTTCCAAGTATCACGACATAAACATAAGAAAGTCATGGAAACGATAAAAAGAGAGGGGTTCATGGCTTTCTTATTACAGAACCGGCAGATTATACGTTTTTTTATTTTGGAATCATATATCGGTCAGCATTTCTATTTCTTACATGTAAAGGTAGCCTTTTGCTTCTGATGCGCAAGGCGGTCCTTCGGACTGGTTGGCTGAAAAAATCATCCTCGCTTCGCTGCGGTATTTTTTCGCCAAGCCTTGCACTATCAGAGCAAAAGACAAATGTCTGACATGTAAGAGATAGAAATACCGGCTTTGCCAAAGCCGGAAATGTTTAATCACAAAATAAGAAAATTATGATTCAGACAACAAACAAGTATAGCAAAGAAACTTTCATCCGCCTGAACTACTGGTATGATCGGATACACGGACTTGTACAGGAAGATATAGATAAAGTGAATACCATGGTGGAACACATCGAAAAGACACGCTCCGGCCGGTATCCACGAACAGGAGACAACCTGTTCTTTGTTTCCGGTTATGGTGAGCGTTCCCGGCTGTTCTTTATAGATGCCGTATATGGAGATAACATTATACTCCGGGATTTTTCCCGTGTTCCATTCGTGTCCCGTGACAAAGAGGGTATCAAATGCGATATGCATGGCGGTGAGTGTCTGTTGGTAAAGGCAGGCGATGTAAGGTTCAAGGCATGGACTACCGGCCGTTTCAAGCATTGGGGGCATTACGGGGCATGTGAAAACGGGGAGGTTTACTACGATGCGAAAATAGCCCTGTGGGAGTGTGGCGCATCTGAACAGCCGGAAAGCCGGGAATGGTTCAAAATCCATATCCGCAAAAACACCCGGCCGGGCGAGGATATGTACGTCGGAGAAATATCCTGTAAGGATGAGGATGGACTCAAACAGTTTGTCAACGACCATGAAGGTACCATATTCGCAGAAGAGGATTCTCAGGAAATGGTCATGCTGTGTTTCAGGCATTCCGACATGAGGATTTCCCCGGAAGAATGGGAAAAGATGGATTGTCCGGTATCCATGCGTGAGATATACGGACAGATGCAGGAAGTAAAGATTGTAAAAGACCATAAAACGCATCTGACCACATTCTACTATTAACACAGTATCGCCACATGAAAAATCACCCTTGTTTCCTCCTGCCACATATGACAGGAAGGAAACAAGGGTATATCATCAGGCAGTCTTTTCAAAACTTCTATTAGATATGGAGCAGATTGTTCTTCCCGCACAAATATTCATTCAGATCCTTATATCCGGAATATTCATGCGAAAGATCGCATATACGGATTCCGTATTTGTCCTTTAATGCCTGCACCGCATTTTTCCCGGCGGTATCATTATCCAGACAGCAACGGATGCCGTCATATTGTGAAAGGAAAGAAAAAGCCTTCTGTAAGTTACTGACAGAATTCAACACTATATAATCCCCCTCTTCCAAAGATGGAAAAGCCGGTCTGAAAGACAGAAAATCCATAAACCCCTCAAAAATATAGCAAATCCTGCTTTCCGGCGTGCTAATGATGCGACTGATGTCCTTGGGAGCAATACAAGCCTTGAAATACCTGTTCCTGATTTCGTACCCTCCGGAAATATTAGGGAAAGCGATGGCAAAATAATTCTTCCCATTCCGTTTAAAATGAGCTTCCCTGCATATTTTTCGGGCAGTTTCCAGATCGATGCACCGTTCCTTCAGATAAGTAAGCAGTATCCGGTTGGCAAGAGGAATGATTTTCAGATCTTGAAAGGCGGGATATGCCTTTTCAAACGGACAGGAAACAGTAACCGGTTTCAGTACGGCTCTTTTATCCCCAATACACTGTAGTACATAACCTATATCTTGTGTCCGATAAATCTCCTTGGCCAACGTTATAATATCCCCTCCCTTCCCCAAACCGAAATCATACCACAATTCCTTATGGAGGTCAACCTTGAAAGAGGCCTCCTTTTCCGTCCTGAAGGGCGATTTGTACCATACGCTGTTCCCACGCTGTATTACCGGTTCGTATCCGAATCCGGCTAAAAAATCAACAAGTCTAATGTTCTTTGCTTCTTGTATGTTCATGGCATCTCATTTTCAAGGGTTAGTTCACTATTAATACACGACAAAGAACCGCTTTATACCCGAAACATAAAAAGCAATGTCATCAGATGTCATTAAAAGTCATCAGATGACAACTTGTTCCATCAATCAATGCGTAAATACTCCCATCTTCTTGCATGGATACTTGATAGATAAAATTTTCCTTTGTTTATTCATGCAGACATAAGTATAGAGCAGATTCCCACTTGCTTTGTCGATAAAAAGCATCCTTATCTCTCCTCCTTTATTCTTATTGCGACGTTATACAACGTTAAAAAAGAAAATATCTGTGACATTTCGATGTTTTTAATGAGGAATTCACTATTTTTATACTCAAATATAGATTTATCATGGATAAGGAACGATATTTTATGCATTTCAAAGGCGGATTATATAAATTGATAGGGTATGCTTATCATAGTGAAACGCAAGAGGAGATGGTAATCTACCAAGCTTTGTATGGTATGCATAAAATATGGGTACGTCCTAAAACTTTGTTTTTTGACAAAGTAATCCGTGATGGTATTGAAATAAATCGTTTCACTGAGATTGCAGAAAAAGAAATGTCATGCCTATTAGCCCTCAAGAAAAAAAATATCTGAAGAACAAACATAAAGGTGGCAATAATAACAGTAAAGGGAATATTTATGAAAGTTTTTACACTATTTACTGTATTGCTCTTTTTATGAATAGCCATATAACGCAACTGGATTCTGTCTATTTTACGTCCCAATTAGAAGAGTGTTTTGTAGATGATCTTCTTATAGAAGAATCAAATACGGCTCATCGGATATATCATCAAATCAAGGATGTGAAAAATTTATCATGGCAAACAAAACAGCTGAAACATGATTTTGAACGGCAGATGGATATATCATCTGAAATGGGAGAAAATTTTGAACTGAAGTTAGTTCATTCAAATTCCCCCACGATGGTTACTCCTATTCCGGAGGAGATAGTTTCAAGTACTTCAGTCTCATTTTTTCCGGCTGAGAAAAGTCTTAACCAATTGATATTGTCTTATCCTCCTTTCAAGAATGCTATTCAAAATATTACAGTATTGGGAGAAGCAAAAGATGATGAATTGCTGGGTATTGCAGAAGCAATCTTGGGAGTATGGACTGGCTTGGAGCAAAAGAATATTTCTTTGAAGGCAATATCTGATGAAGTAAAAAGAATAGGTAAGGGACTTATTAATATAAAAACCTATCCGAATATCCAAATAGCAGATAGCAGTCAAGAAATATTAAGACGTTTTGATCTCTGTTTTTATACTTGCGGAAATAACCTGCATTGGCATACAAGTAATCAAAAACTGTCAGGCAAAATAATATGGACTCCAGAAATAGAGCAAAAGTTAGAAAATGTACAACCTTCTGATCTTTGGGAATTAATAGAATTATTAAGTTAGATATGAGAACTTATGTAAATTTGACATATGAAGCGAACAGCGAAACGATTCAACAGATACAGGCTTTATCAAAACCTGATATTTCTGTTGACGATTATCGTCATTCCTTTTACTTAGTAGGAAAAGCTTTAGGTAAACTCTTGAATGAACGTACACATGGTGAGTATGGCAATACAATGTTGGCTTGTGCTTCAGAAGATGCTGATTGGTTGGCTCGTGGAGTTTTGGAGAGCTTGTCTCAAAAGGAAGTATCTTTAGCTGTCTTTTGGAATGAAAGAATAACATTAAATGCCTCTACCGGATTAGAATATAGTCCTATTATCAAATCCTATATAGAGCCAATTGACAAATGCCGGACTTTGGTTGTTGTCAAATCCATTATTAGTACATCTTGTGTTGTACGAACACAGTTAACTCGTTTGATTAATGATATTTATCCTCAAGAGATTTACATCGTAGCTCCTGTGATGTATAAAGATGCCCAAGCTAATTTGAAAAAAGAATTTCCTGCTTCCATATCAGATAAGTTCAATTTCTTAACATTTGCAATTGACACCCTTAAAGATAAAGAAAAAGGTATCATTCCTGGAATTGGTGGCATGGTATATCCTAAATTAGGATTAGGAGATATGCATGAAAAAAATAAATACATACCAAATCTTGTCAAAGAACGTATGATGTAATATGGATATATTTTATTGCATATCATATTTTCTAATACTAAATCTGCGTTCACCTTTCAATATCTCACGTTCCATTATAAGCTATTAAAAATGCAGGTGATATTCGTTGCAACAAACTGAGTATTTATGAAAATATAGATAAAGGGGGCGTCTTATTTTTTGAGACAGCCTCCTAAAGATACAAAAAACCAACTAATTCGCAAGACTTTAAGTATGAATTGGCTGGCTGATTTAAAACTTGAATATCCCTAAGGATATTCAAGTTTTAAATCAAAAAAAGCTCATTTGGACTAAAATTGAGTTTTGACACTTCTTACTTATTAGTTACATATTGGTCCTCGCTCTTTCCAATATATCCAATTTAAATTTACTGAAAGGATATTTACAAATCTCATCTCTTCTCAAATAGAATCCCCAATCATCAAATTCTTTTTTTATCAAATCTGCTGGTATAGGTAACATGTTCAAATAATCAAAATAAGTGGGAGGATATCTATTCAATTTTCGAATTATGGAAATTACATTCTCCCGATTCTGTATTGTATCATATCGACAACCCAGGTTTAACAATGCATTATAACCATCTTTTTTATCTCCACCTGTTAATATATACACATCACCGTTTTCTGCATTTTCCCAGTGAGACTTCAAATTATAATCAAAGAAAAAATGACTATCTTGATACTCGTATGGATTGATTATCTTCATTGGAGTTAAGCTCGCATCCTCTTTATCTGATGTGATATCCCAATTATTCTTATGCTGAAAATCGTTACAAGAAGGACAGCTTGGTATCAAATTATAAAAAGACAATCCCAACATTGGATACTTTTCTTTAGGATAAAAATGATCCAATTCTCCTTTCTCCGTCTTAGAGAATACTGTTGCGGGAGTATAATGGATATCTACCATATTACAATAGGGACAGGTCCCCACTTGGCTTTGTCGATAAAAATCATCTTTATTAAAACACTTATCATTATATCCAAAGACAATGAAAATATGATAAAGAATACGATTTAAAATCTTACTAGAATCAAAAGCATCTGAATGCAATTTTGAAATTATACTCCTTAGCTTATCTGGATGGGACACTATAAGTTCCTTCAAGTTTTCCTCTTTAGATAAATACCTCAACAAATCTTCACTAGGTTTATCTCTAAGAATAGATATTTTTTCTTTATTCATTATTCTATTCTTACCAGAAAGAAAGTAATTAATATCATCTAACAAACGCCCCTTTACATTATTGAAATGCTGTAACGCTAAGGCATCTGTGTTTTTAGTTATTTTCAGTTGATACATTATTTCCTAATTTTTTATCAAGAATATTTTTAAGAAAGGTGTCGCCGACCAGTTTGACGTATTTGTCAAGATTTCCATGATTGATTTGAGTTTGTTCATAGAAATAGGATACATCAAAAGAGGTATCATTCATTATCTTGGTCATTAAACTATTAATAACCTCATAAGACACTTTTCCAATAGCACTCTCCTTTAGAAAGAAACTGAAACGAAGGAGATCATACATATTAGCTCCAAAAGATTCTGTCAGTTCCTTTTTTACTTTTGATGTGACAGGCTTTCCTTGTTCTAAAAAAAGGATATTTTCCATTGGAATATCACTAAGCACAAATGGTGAATGAGTAACAAGCAATATGTCTATCCTAAAATTCTTATCGATATTAAGTTTGTTCAAATATTCAATTAAAGTAGCTATTAAAATACGTTGATATTCTGGATGATAATATTGTTCTATTTCTTCCAAAACAATCTGTACACAATTATATGATTTTCGATTTTCGGCATTTTTTATGGTATATATATTATGCACATGATACAATATTGAACTCATTGAGTAAACCAATTGTCTTTCCCCCGAACTCAAATCAGTTATATTAACAACTCCAAGTTGTCCTTTATCCGTTCTATAAGATAAATAAAAACTGGTCTTGAAGATCGGTGGAGGTAACAAATACATAATTTTATCTATCTGAACAGATGAATCCGATCTTTTCTTTAAGAAAGGTTCCAAATCGCTCCAATAATATCTCCCTTCATGATAATAAGGTTCTTCCAAGTAATAAAGAATCTGATGAATTTTCAATGTTATATGACTTCTATCCTTTTTTAACATATCCACAGCCTTACCAAATGGGTTTTCTTGTTTAGAACCTTCTTTGAAATAGACTTGAAAAAAAGAGTACTTAACAAGGATAGACATTGTTTTATAGATAAGATATTGATAACAATATTCTGAATATTCATTATTGCCATTAAGAAATGGAAATCTTTTTATCCAAGCCTCCTTGATTAGTTTTTCCATATCCTCCTTGCTCATATCCTTTATTTTAGCCAAACAAGGATAATAGTTTTTCATCGCATGTTTGACTTTTTGTGATACACCATCTTTATCTAGTTTGATTACAAAAGATTTAATGTCATAATCGGGATGAAAACTAATAGAGTGGTAAAGCTTAAAATAAGAAAAAAAAGCGATAGAACGTTGTTCTGCCAATTCTGTTTCCACATTGATATCAATATTGCCTCGTTCTCTGAAGGGATTCAAAACAATGGGTGTTCTATAACCGTCATTCTTATGAAAAAGAGCTTCTATCCAAAACTTTTTCTTATATCTCCCCATAATTTCGGACTGATATTCCAATGAGTTATAGGCATAATGTGAATAATTGATGACGATCGTATAAAACAGCGATTGCAAATCATCACTATTGTGTCCCATTATATTACCATACTCGTCTGTCCATGAAAAGCCTTCGTTGGAAATAGCGATCTTATAAATGACATTATCTTTTTCATAATACAATTCTGCCTTCAAGCGTTTTACTGGAACCAATGGCTCAGCAGCGTATGTTCCAGATTGCTCTCCTAAGATATAAAAAGACAAATTATTTATAATCCGGATAATTAATTCTACGATTGTACTTTTTCCACTACCGTTCATTCCAACAATAGCGTGCAGGCTAATATTGGATGCATACAAATTATCCGGAACTTGTTGTTCGCCTTTTATCACTTTCCCATCTTTAAGCTCATAATTATTATAAAATGCATAAAAAACATCAGGTCTCAAGTTTTTTATTACATGTTTATTACATCCCTTCAATGGTCGTACACCAATGATTTTAAAGGTTTCCATACGCTCTTTTGTCATTTGTTTTAATAAATTTATACGATAAATGGTTATAAATAGACAATTAGTTCTTGTCATGTAGAAAATATCTGAATCTAAATCCGCATAGCTTTTATATTAAATACAATCACTGGTGTCATTCTTGCCTTCACACCTCCTAATCGCTTTAGTCAAAGCCTCTTTCAACCTTATAAAGGCAAGCCTGTCCACACTCTTTAATACACTGATTTTCTTACTAACCAAATCATTCAATTGGAGTAAACAAGGAATATCTGCCTTATATCTATCCCCCACATCTTGTAGGTGATAATCAAAATTATAATGATAAGAAAGAAATTGCGTAAAAGAATTTCTGCTTTTATTACTTAGTTTACAAATAGCATCAAAAAGAGTATTTGCATCTTCCGATGCAAATATAGTACGATATTCGTATGTGCAACTTTTATCCGGATAAGGTTGCCTATCTATAATTATGAGCTCCTCGACAGTTTCTTCTGTCAAATTACGTAGTGCTTTTTGCATTTGATCTGGTAAATCATTAATCTTTGATTTCATCTTCTGCAAAAAATAGGACACAATATCATCTGTTATTAGAGTCTTGGAATCTGTGGTTACATAATTACATCCACTAATAAAAAGCCCTTTTAGCCGATAAAGTTCTTCTAAACTGGTTTGATTATTAATCATTTCTGCTATTCTCTCTTTTATTGAAGAGACAGTATCCTTTTCCAAATAGACAGCATCAATAGCAGCAAAATATGATAGATATGCAATACTATAACCAAGTTGATAAGCGTCTTTTATTTCTTTATCCAATATGGCATTTATAGTAGCTTGACAAATACTTTCAAGTTCTTGCTGTTCCATATCGAAAAAACCAGATAACCTTTCCCAAGGTTTTAGCTCTCTTTGATTACCCTTTATTTCCATAGCAATGAATTCTACAAGTGGAGCACCTGTAATAATATAGTTTATAATAGCCGTAACATACCCTGGATTTAAAACATTATATACCAAGCTTTTATTTAAGGAATCATATTTTTCTCTCAAATGCTGCATTCTTTGCTTATCCTCATTATCATCTTGGTGTAGCAAGAATTTACATTCTTCACTCCATTTGCAAATTAACTCTTTGCTTTCACCATTGCTATACTCTGCATACACTGCAATAAATGAACCAAGAATATTTTTAAGAAAGATATTATCCTTTTCAATCAGTTCGGAAGGAAGTTTGTTTAAGTGGCTTTTAAAATCATATAAGCATTGTCTCAAAACCCGTAAGTTATCGGATTTTGTACATATAAAACAGTCAATAATGAAATCACGCATTTCTTTCAAATAATCGGATGTCGGAACTTCGTCAAGGAAGTATTCGATGGCTTCTTTTATATTGGGTTGTATTTCAAATTCCTTGCCTATAGTCTTTTCCTTAAACTCATCCAATACAGCCTTAGGCAGTTCTTCAAGGTGGTTCTCATCTCCAATTACAACAACATGACAATTACAGTGCTCTACAAAATAATTGATAAAACCTAACAATTCTTTCATTTCTATCAGACACCTTTCGATGTCATCGAATATCAGAAATTTTACACCTTTTATACTATCGTCTTCCACTTGTAGTAACGACAATGAATCCAGTGTTGCGGAAAATGAACCATCCTCTTTAGAATCTTCATTAAAATCCATACTTGTTTTGAAGACTATCTTACCGGCTAATTTCAAAGCTCCTTTTATGAAGCGCCCTGTTTTCGAATAAAAGAAAGGATTTAATTCTCTATCTATAGCAGTCTTAATATCATTCACGCTATCCATTCCATAGGTCGAAATATAGATGGGCTTTAGTGTAATTTCCTCATTGGTATCTGAGGTCTTATCAAACTTCTTCTTCCATTGCTTTATAAGATGAGTTTTACCACATCCCCATTTTCCTTTCAGCATCACGGCATACTGAGGATTAGGATTACCAGCATAACTGTCTAAAAAATCAAGAATTAAACTGTTCATACTTTTGTTATTAACATAATTCTATTTTAACTCCATTGGAAAATAAGAATGTAGCAATAAGAACATTAAATATGAAATAGTAAATGACGCTGCAAATCCATTATCGCCACATCCACAACAAACAAAGTTAGTGAAATTTCTTAAATACAATAACATCCATACAACTAAATTTCAGGTTTCTTCTCACGGCTCTTTCATTTAAAAACGAAAAAATATTAGGCTGATTTTCAATACACCTAACCTTGCTGTTTGGGCTGTTAAACAAACAAAAAGAATTAAAAGTTAAGCACATAGTAAATAAAAATACTAACAATCAACATATTAACAAAATCGCTCGTTTCTTGAGATAAAGAGCCATAGTTCTTCGTTTAAAAATCTAATAAAGGCTTGCAGAAATCGAACCTTTTGCTTATCTTCGCATCGTCAAAAAGATAATGATTGTTGAATTGATAAAGAAAAGCGATGAATTTAGTGTAAAGCTAATTCGATGGTTTTCATAAGAAATAAAGCAAAAAGGTGCTGTCAATCAAGGGATTAGAGTAAACCAAACTAAAAGGTTCGATTCCTGGTGGCACCACTTTGAAGAAAAGCAAAAGATAGTAAAATCCTGATCCCCAAGCGAAATCGGGATTTTTTGTTTTCCGGCGGAACGCAAAAAGCGGCAAAATATTACCGTTACCGGTGTTCCAAAAGGTGGAGCAAAATAGGTGGAGTACATATCTCCACCGAATAGGGTTACTTCTCTCTGATTTGCAGTATTTTGCGTATCAATAAAGCGTGCATGGTTTCCTACTTTTGTACAACGAAAAACTGTAGGAACATGAAAAGAGACTCATTCAATGTGCTTTTCTTTATCAAGAAAGCCAAGTTGCTGAAAAACGGGGAAGCCTCCGTATGTATGCGTATCACCGTGAACGGTGCGCGAGTGGAAAACAACATCCGCAAGAGCATAGAGCCATCCTTGTGGAATCAGGCGAAGGAGTGCGCCAAAGGGAAAAGCCGCAAATCCTGCGACTTGAACGCCTATATTGAGGACGCAAGAATCAAGCTCTACCAGACTTTTAATGAACTAGAGGAACAAGGACGGTTCATTACCGCCCGCCTGTTGCAGGAAAAGTTCTTCGGGCAAGACCAAGTGCCTGAGGTTGTCCGCACTCTCATTCAAACCATCCAAGAACATAACGACCAATGCCGTAAACTTGTCGGGAAGGACTATGCCTTAATTACCGTCCGCCGTTATGAGAGTTGCAAGCGTTATCTTGCAGAACTTATCAAACTGAAATACGGCAAGGAGGATTTACCATTATTGGAAGTCAATGGCGAACTGGTGCGTGCCTTTGAATTCTATCTCAAAACGGAGAAGGAGTGCCAGCAAAATACGGTTATCCGCTATATGAAGTGCTTGAAGAAGATAACCAATCTTGCGCTTGCCAATGAATGGATAACCAAAGACCCATTCATTGGCATCAAGTTTCATGAGAAAGAAGTTATCCGCGAGTTCTTGACAATGGATGAACTGCTCACCATTTATCACAAGGAGTTCCCGTTAGAGCGTATTACCATTGTCCGTGATGTCTTTATTTTTGCTGCCTTTACAGGATTGGCATTCATTGATGTGCAACAACTGGCGCCGGAACATATCGTGGAAGATTCCAATGGCAACCTATGGATTCGTAAGCCTCGCCAAAAGACGAAGAACATGTGCAACATTCCCTTGCTTGATATTCCGTTGGAGATTCTCCGCAAATACGCAAAGCATCCGGCTTGCCAAAAGAAAAACAGATTGCTGCCAGTTCCCTGCAATCAGAAAATGAACAGCTATCTGAAAGAAATTGCAGACTTATGTCTGATAAACAAGACCTTGACCACACATGTCGCCCGCCACTCGTATGCGACCTCTGTATGCCTTGCCAATGGCGTGAGTATTGAGAATGTAGCGAAAATGCTCGGTCATACCAACATCAAAATGACACAGCACTATGCCCGTGTACTTGACTCCTCTATTCTGCGAGATATGAATAATGTAAAGAACGTGATGGCAAAAGTAATGCAATAGGTATGGAAAGAGGAGTAATAACAATCAGTGAAACGGGTGTGGTCACTATGCCTACTGCACCTGTATGGATGACAAAGTTTGAGATTGCCGACTTGCTCGGAGTGTTCTCATACGATATTCGCAAGGCGATTCATTCCATCTACAAGAATAAGGAACTGGAGGAAGTTGAAACGAGGAAGTATATCAAACAACCGGAAAGCATCAGTTATGATATTTATAACATTGAAATGATTATAGCCATTGCATTCAGAGTATGCAGTAAAGAAAGTGTTCTGCTTAGACAGTTTGTAATCAGTAAAATTAGTACCGCCACAAAAGAAACACCGATTACACTGTTCGTTTCTTGTAGCAGAGGTAACAACCTATGGTATAGTTGAAGTTCATTCCGTCAGCCACTCGTTACCAATGTCGGATGCAAAGGTAGCGTATGGCTTTGACATCAGAGGCAAGGTCAGACGGCGATGCCGTTTCGGGCAGAATCTTCCTCAAACGAGTTTGAGCGTATTCAACCCGAAAACCTTGTCACTGCCCGTCACACGATTGAAAGGCATCCGGCAACGGGAACAAGCGACTGACGGTAAAATCAGATTACAGCCTGTCGGTAGGCGGAGCGGTAACCGTCATTCAGCATCCTTTCGATGTCGGATTCACGGTAGAGGATTTTGCCGCCCAACTGGATATAGGCGATACGTCCTTCGTTGCGATAGTCTTGAAGTGTCCGGCGGCTCACCTTCAACCGTGCCGACACCTCTTTGTCGGTAAAGAAACGTTCGCCTCCTAATGTCGGGCGGTAGTTGGCGGTCAGATGCTCGAAACGGGCAAGCAGACTGTCGAGGCTGCTCATGAAGTGGATTATCCACTCGTTGTCTTTGTTGATCAGTTCGTTCATATTACTCTGAATTTAGTGGGTTTATGTTATTACTTTATTCAGTTATCAGATTGTTTTACCTTTGAACTTTGCTTCCTTTCTCCTATCCTCAATGACAGAAACGATGCGCTCCACATCTTCGGGACGGTAGTAGGTCTTGTGATTGATTTGGCTGTATGCCAATGTTCCATTATCTCGGAGCGTTTGCAACGTGCGTGGACTGATGTTGAGCATCCGACACACGTCTTGATTATCCATCCACTCACTCATTCTCTTTTCTCCATGCCGTTGGCAGATAACCTCCATGCGGCTAACGAAGCGGTTGAACCTTGCGACCATTGCCTCAAAAGTTCTTTTTTCGATTGATACAATTTCCATAATGTATTCCTTTTGTTGTTTCTTTTGCTACAAAGGAATATATAATCCATTGTCGGGCAATCGTTTTCCTGAAAGTGGCAGCGTGTTGCGTTGATATGGTAGCCATTGTCCTATATCACATTTTCAAATTAGTATTGAAAGTCCGATTACATATCAACTCATCAATACAGAGAACTTTGTAGATAAAAAATATATCAAACTTACCAGTCAGCCGTATTATCAGCCATACGACTTATCAATTATACATACGGCTGATGAAGCATATTATTGGTCATATGACATTATGGTCAGTTGAATTAACGTATGACCATACATACGTTTTATCAGTTAAACTCAAAGGTAACTTCGTATGATAAGTTATCTTATAAAAGTATCTTTCTCTGTCAATGCTTCAAATGATTTTTGTGTTCACTTGAACACAGCAAGGTATGTTTTGGGCTGCTCAAAATACTTCGAGCAGCTCAAAACGCCTTGTCCTTACAGGAAACTGGATTTCCTCCGAAGTCGGAAATCCTTTCAAATCAGCGATGCCATTTTTACTCTTTTGAATGGTCTGAATTATCCTTTATCCACTCTTTTGCTAATTCTGTGAGTCTGTATTTTTGTTTCGGATGATTGGGCTGTTCAGGATACATTGGTTCAATTGCACCATCTTCCAACGCAGGAAGAAAATAATTTTTCCGGAATGATGTACGATGTTTGAATCCCATATTGGACATAATTTCATTCATCGCCATATAGTCGTCACTCATTGAAAGAATCATTTCTTGAACTTGAGCGGTACTTGGTCGATAGTTGAGCGGTACTTGGTCGGTAGTTGAGCGGTACTTGTCCTCTTTAGTTGCTTTTTTATCCTCCTTGTCTATCTTTGTTGTATCGGATGCGAAATAAGGTCGCATGAAAGTAATAGTAACAAAGCCACCATCAGAAGACCATGTGGGGGATTCCACACCTTGTGCCTGACAAGCATCCATGATACGCTTTGCACCACTCCCCCAGTTTTCCAGATAAGTCATCCGATAAAGTGCTTCCGCCACTTTCAGGTTATGCGGATATGACTCGTGAGGCTCCTTTATGTTTTCAGGTGTTATCTGAGGTGGAAATGTACCAGGACTAGCTATTTCTATACGGTCATCATAGATGGCAAGGCTGATGGTCAGATTATATCTTTCCCAATGACGATGACAAAGAGCATTGATAAGAGCTTCCCTTAACGCATGATAAGGCACTTCAAGCTGTTCCTCCCGTTCCAAACTATGATTGGTGATTCTACCACTGAGAGAAAGATGCTTGAAACAGAACGCAACTCCGGCATCTAACAGTTGGAAGAAATTACCTTCAGCACGTTGATGTCCCGGAACATATTTTTATTCGTACCCACAAACCGAGCCATTCTTAGCGTAAATTGCGGATACTCGTCTATGTTATTGGAAAACAGCAATACCGCACCATTAGTCGGCACGCCATTCTTAAGCAATTTCCATTTTGAAAGAATATCTCCTGTCGACTCATACAATGCAGATTCAGGAATACGTCCGCCATCTATACCTCGTCGGATGCTGTTGCGAATCAGGTTTTCATCAAGGTCTGCCAATGCTACACCGTCAGCCGCCAACCTTTCCCACGCATACAACTGAGGTTGGTGGGCACGAATGCGTTCATCATACATATCTTGTGGCATCACTTTCGTAGTGCTCTCAACTTTGAAATAGGGACAACCGTGAAATGTATGTGGGTGCTCACCCCATACCCAACCGTCAAAGTGCATGGCAATAACTTTGTTGCCCGGGTGCTCCGGCACATCAATATACGCCACCCGCACATCTACTGCAGGTTCCAGTCCTGCCAATGCCTGGGCAATCTCCTGCTGTGTCTTGTCCGTTACTTCTTGCCCGATTATCTTCAAGGACTTCGGTGCAATACCGAAAATCAGCCAACCACCTTCGGTGTTCAAGAAAGCACATGCCGAATGCATACCGTCTTTCAATTCGCCGGTAGTCTTCTTCAGTTCCAGAGTTCTTGACTCGTCAGCTGACACAAGGTTCTTTATATCGTCAATTGTCATATCTTCCTTCATACCTATCTATAATATAGTTTGAGAAAATTCTGTTTCTTCTCATCATCATATCCCTGTTCGATAATGGCTGATGAATCTAATACCTTAAGTTCAAAACCTGAACCTATTTTTAAGATATTAGCTTTCGTGATAGCCTTTCTCTTCGCTGCATTTTGTGCTATTTTGAAAGTTTCAGGCATCTCTCCACTCCTTTCTTCATATTCTCTTTTATATGATAATAACATGGATGCGACTTCCTCATCAATTGCTAATGATGAGATCAGTTCATTTGTATTTACTTCCCGACCTTCATTTTGCAATATTTGTATGATTTTTCGAGATGCCTTAACTAAATCCAAAGATTTTTCAGGATTTCCTTTACTAATTTGTCGAACTACAGTAGAACAAAAATCTGCTATATGTTCAGTGTGCTGAAAATCAGTAATTATTTCCTTAATATAAAGGAAGTTGTTAGACCAATATCTGCCATCTTGACGGATAGTTGATGTTTCTACGATAGAAATTAAATATCCATTATCTGATTGGGTATTGAAAATTATACACCCTTTGTCTAAATGCTTTGTACTCAGGCCTAGTTGTGATTTTATGGAGTATTCTCCGTTTTCATAGGACACGGTTAAAAAGTTATCTTTTGCTTCTGTTTTGAGTAACATAACAGCATCAACAGTTTCATCGTTAATAATGCAACCGTCAATATAAATTACATAAAACTCTCCGTTACTAATGTGTGGATGTATACTTTGGTCATAAAGGTGTCTCGCAAGATTATTTGATTGTTTAACAAACTCATCTTTATTTTCAAATATCTTGCGTACAAATCTATAGGACGGATTCATATCCAAAGAATCAATCGAATCAAATTGGCTAAAAGTATCAAACTTAAATGTGTTTTTCACCAATGTTGACACAAACTCCGAAGCAAACGACATATCGTCCGCTTTAGAAGCAAATGCGATTCCTTCTTCTCTGGATTTATTTCCCACTTTTTGTACTGTGGCAATTACAGGTATACCTAATTTGAATTTTACCATCATTCATAAATATAGTTAGGAATTAGACCTCCATTTTCAGATTTTGAAAACTTCGCTGCCGTATGAAAATACTCCAAATCTTCCCAATAGGATTCGTCAGCATGTTCTATCAGTATAATCTGAAAATGATTCTTTTCGCCGTCTATGATATCTTTCATAAAATCATTGAGCAGTCCAAATGCCTTGATTAGTTGTTTCTTGTCATCGTTCTCAAGCGCGTTTTTATCTGCATAATACGGAATGCTTGGTTGGTCAATAAACAGAAATGAGCCAACCTGTTCGGACTGATGTGCCATTATAGACCGATGGAGGCCGAGAAAGAAACATAAATGTAGGAACATATAGTTTGATTTACTACCTACATTTCTAATAGAATACTCTTCTCCATTTTTCAATAACGATACTCTGCGTTCCTCATCGTCATAACGCATTGATGAATCTAGATAAGAATCTACAATGCCATTTTTTGAAAGAAAATATTTGTTTATATATTCGTTCAGTATTTCTTTTACGTCGTGAGGCAATAAATACATCTGTTTTAATTGAATTTTCAATGATTCAATTTTTGACAGCATATCTTGCTCAACATTTGGCTGAAATGTATCTACTTGTGGCTTCTTCAGTTCTTTCAGCTGATATTTAAGACTTAGTGCCATGTTAATCCACCTAGGATTAGCAATGGTCTTTCGGAGAGATGTTAATCGCTTTAGTTCTGTTTCACAAGTTTCCAGTTCTTGTTTTAACTCTTCGTATCTTGAAGTGAAATCAACAGGCAATTTAGGCGTTTCTGTTCTTAACTTCTTTATTTTTATAAGTTGTTTTTCCAACAAATCAAGAAGTTCTGTTGTTTCTGAACAGATTATGACCTCATCTATGTGTTTCCTTATGTAGGAAATAGGACGCAGGCTATCTTGAATCTTCACTCCCATATCTTTTTGTTTACCCATCTCCGAAAGTAGAGAGCTATAGACACTTAATTTAGACTTAAGTCCATCCCGTTGTTTTTTTAGTCTCTCAAGTTTATTAGTATCCTCATCATTTTGGGTCAGCGGATTTTCCTGGTTGGTAAGCTTTCTTTTAAGCGTATAGCCTAGCCAGTCTGAACATGAAGAATTTCAGATCAGCCACCCCTCTTAACTGGCTTCGAAAAGCTTTGATTTTAGCATTGAACGACTCCGCTGAAGCATTTGTCAATCGTTCTTCAAAATAATTTAT
>OCJD01000098.1_pt1 | contig 48628 bp, 39 predicted proteins | sample 1480691 | NCBI WGS metagenome assembly OCJD01 (sample SAMN05301475, study PRJEB22388) | human gut metagenome | isolation source: Infant 1 DOL 19 gut | host: Homo sapiens | place: USA: Pittsburgh, Magee-Womens Hospital of UPMC | collected 2013/2014
CTGTTAACTCTAATTCTATATGTCGTTTCGGAATTTTGTATTTATCTACAATTAATTTAAACTTCTCTATAAAATTACTATTTACAAAATGCATTCGAGACAAGTTTACAGATATAGGTACTACTTTTTGTCCTTCATCCATCCATTCTCTAATCTTTTTACACACTTCCTCAAATACATAGAAATCAATATTTACAATAAAACCATTCCTCTCAAATACAGGAATAAATTCTATTGGTGGTATTAGACCTTTTTGTGGATTATCCCAACGAACAAGAGCCTCTGCCCCTATAATTTGATAATCTGAAAGACTATATTTAGGTTGAAAATAAACAATAAATTCTCCATTATTAAGAGCATCTACCATTGAATTTTCAATTTCTTTCTCTTTTAATATTTTTTTGTGCATTTCCTTATCATAAAAAGCAAATGAATTTTTATGACCACCTTTTATAGTTTTTCTTGCAGTATTAGCTCTATCCATAATAGTATTTATGTCATTATCACTTTTACTTATTTTATATATACCACAATCTAAAATCAATTTATAATAGTTTATTTTAGGATTACTAAGTATTTGAACCTTATTGTAAATATTGTTTAACCTTGTTTTAATATCATCATCTGTCTTATACTTAATAAGAAGAACAAAATGGTCAGCAGAAACTCTTGCAAAAATTTCATCTTCCTTTAATTCACTTGCAATAGTATTTGATATATGTATCAAAGTATCATTTCCCATATCATATCCAAACATATCATTTATATATTTAAATTTGTCAACATCTATATAAAACAACGCATATTCTTCTGGATTATTTTTATCAAACAGTTTATTAGAATTTATTTTAAATTTATCTATACTATCTGCTCCTGTCAATGGATCTGTATATGCTATCTTCCTTAGATAATCCTCTTTCTTCTTTTTATTATAAATTATATATTTAATAGCAATTAAGAATAAAATACATACAAAAGAAATAATTTGTATTGAATATTCTTTAAAAATCACACCAAATGGTACTTTATAAGGTTTGTCAATAGTATTAGAATATATACAATCACTTAATTCTTCTTCAGTAATTTTGTCTATTGATTTATTTAAAATAGACACTAATATAGGGTCAGTTTTATTTGATACCCCTATACGCATCCCATAGCTTGTATCTAAAACAGATATAACAGATAAATTCTCACTCTTTCCTTCTCTTAAAAGTTCATCAAACTGATAAGAGCTAAGTATCATTAAGTTTGCTTTACCTTCATTTATAGCGTTTAGACAACTTTCTACACTCTTATAAGATGTTGTCTTAGCATTTTCAAAACTCTTTTCTATATAAGAATCAATAGACTTATAACTACTAGTTAAAGCAATATTTAAATCATTATTGAGATTGGTATCCAATTTTCCTACCATAATCATTGGAATATTTATGTATGGATTTGTCAATTTCATATTAAATCGTTTTGCCTTATCATTTTCATTGATTGAGCCACATAGCATAGTTGCCTTACCACTTTTTATGTAATCAAGACTCTCATTATAATTTTTTGTTTTAATATATTCAAATTTTATACCACATTTTTTTGATATAATTGACATTAAATCGGAACTTATACCTTTAAATGAATTGCTTTCTTTATCATAATACTCTACAGGAGACCACTCTGAATCATATACCATAGTAAGTTTTGGGTTTGCTTTAATAAAATTCATTTCTTGCCGAGTAAATGCTATGGAATTATTGACCTCTCTTTTGAAATATTTTTTATATAATTCCAATTCATAATACATATCATTTATTTTTAATTCTTTTAAAGCATAATCTAATTCTTTTACCAAATTAGGTTTATCTTTTGCAGTAGCAAAATAAAAAGGTTCTACTGAAAATTTGCTAACTATTTTCATTCCTTTAGCATTTATAATACTTCCACAAACAAATGCATCTGCCTTTTTTTCATTGACGGACTCAATTAATTCATCAATAGAATTACAGTATATATATTCAACTGAAAAATTATTTTCTTCTCTATACTTCTCAAATGCAGTATTATGAAAGTTTCCTCTAAGTACAGCTACTCTCATTCCCTTAAAGGAACTTATATCTTCATAAAACATATTATTGTTACTATCCTTTGTATATAGTGCACTATATTCATATCCTGAACTTAGTTTAGGAAAATTAAATAGTTTATTTCTTTCATCATTCTTCTGTAAAGGTCCGAGTAAGTCTATTTCACCCTTTTCTAGTCTGTCTAAACATTCTTCCCAAGACCCTTTTACAAATTCATATTCCCATCTTGTATATTTTGAGATTTCTCTTAGATAATCATAACCATATCCTGTATAAGAATGCTCTTTTGATGAGGATATTATTCCGTAGTCATCACAATATCCAACTCTTATTTTTTTTGAATTTTCAGACTCATCAGCAAAGCATAGTATATTGTTAAAACATGATATAATAAGTAAAAATATCAAAGAAAGTATCAAGAAGTGCTTTTTAAATGCTTTCATATTTAAAAACCTCCAATTTGCCAACTTACTTTAACTTATTTGGTTTTCTAGTTGTAACTACTTTTATTGTAATGGTAAATATATCAAATTGCAATATTCTCATATAATATTCTTATTCAACTATAATAAATTTATTATTATCTATTTAAATACACTATCTAATATTAGTTTCTTATAAGTCATAAAAGCACAACTAACACTATAATTCTAGTGATTAATTTTATTTCAAAAAATATAATAACACTACTAATATTTTAAATATCAATAGTGTCATAAAAACTTTTCAGATTAATTAAATCTTTCTATATATTTTATAATAATCTAAATCATGCTAAACATTTAGACAGAAAACTTTTTTCTTTAATAGTAAATACTTTTGTTTGAATATCAGAATAATTATTTGAATATCTATCTATAAAACCATGATTTGCATCTAAAATCTCAATTTGGATATTTTGTTTCCTAGAAAGTTGGCAAGAAATAGAATCAACATCAAATGAATCGTGCTTTGCAAATACTAATAAGGTAGGACATTTTGGAATTACATCCATGTAATCTCGAATCCGAGAGCCATAACAACAAATTATGCCATCACAAAAAGAATCTTCACTGCATCTCCATGCAATAGTCGCTCCCACGCTATACCCAGCAACAAATACATATTTATACTCTGATTTTAAATCATTTATAAGCTTTTCAACTTTTTTATAAATATCAAAACCAACATTATTTATAAAAAAATCATATGCCTCTTGGACTTTTGAATATGGAAAAACTCTTTTTTCTCCCAGAAGTTCAGGACAAAATACATCATATCCATATTTATAATACTTTTGACAAACATCTTCTATAAAGCTATTAATCCCATAGATTTCATGCAAAACAACAATAGCTACATCACTTTTATGTATATACTTTATCAGATTATCCACCACCTTTACAAAACAGCAAATTTTTTATACTTAGTTTAATATATTCTTCTTTACATGTCAATTTACTTTTCTAAAATCAAATTTATTTTTGGATTAATCATTTATTTTTAAAAGTTGTGCATTATTACTATTAAATTATTCTCTATTATTAAAAATATAATCGTTAGAAATAAAAAATAAAGTACAAATAATTAAAAAATATCTCACTCATAACTTTAAAAATTATAAGTGAGATACTCCTAAAATCTACTTTATATTAAATTTATTTTCCAAAATATCTATTTAATAATCCTAAGAATGCTTTACCATGTCTAGCTTCATCTTTACACATTTCATGTACTGTATCATGTATAGCATCTAATCCTAATTCTTTTGCTTTCTTAGCTAATTTTAATTTTCCATCAGTTGCACCATACTCAGCATCAACTCTAACTCTTAAGTTTTCTTTTGTATCTGCAACTACAACTTCTCCAAGAAGTTCTGCAAATTTAGCAGCATGTTCAGCTTCTTCAAGAGCTATTCTCTTATAAGCTTCTCCTACTTCTGGATAACCTTCTCTATCAGCTTGTCTACTCATTGCTAAATACATTCCTACTTCTGTACACTCACCAGTAAAGTTAGCTCTTAATCCTTCGATTATTTCTGCATCTACACCTTGAGCTACTCCTATTCTATGTTCATCAGCCCAAACCATTTCGCCTTTCATTTCTTCAAATTTATCAGCTCCAACTTTACATACTGGACATTGTGCTGGTGCAGCATCTCCTTCATGTATATATCCACATACTGTACAAACAAATTTCTTCATAATTACTTTCCTCCTAAATTTTATATATCAAATTAAATTTTTTATTTATTAAGTTAGTCTATATATACCCGCACCATATACCTTTAAACAATTTTTTTAAAAGTTTTTTCTAAATACTTATTTTCCCTGTGTCAATAATATGTTTCTATAATAATGTCCCTTTAATTTTATCAATTCTTTATGATTTCCTGATTCCACAATTCTACCATTTTCTAAAACTATTATATTATCACAATTTGATATGGTACTTAATCTATGAGCTATAATTATACTTGTCTTTCCATAAGTTAAATTATTTATTGCTTCTTGAATTTTAGCTTCTGTTGCTATATCTATGTTACTTGTAGCCTCATCCAAAATAAGTATTGGAGCATTTTTTAATACTGCTCTAGCAATACTTATTAATTGTTTTTGACCTTCACTTAAATCTTCACCCCTATCCGATAATACAGTACTATATCCTTCACGCATTTTAACTATAAATTTATGTGCATTTGCTATTTTACTAGCATATATAACTTCTTCATCAGTAGCCTCCAGATTTCCATACCTTATATTTTCCATAACTGTATCATTGAATATATAACCTTCTTGTGGAACTACTCCAAAACAAGTTCTCAAATAGTTTCTGTTAATAGAGTATATATCCTTACCATCTAAAAATATACTTCCTTCATCTATATGATAAAAATTTGTAATTAGATTTATAATAGTTGTTTTTCCACTTCCCGTCTCTCCTATGATGGCATTTGATGTGCCAGCTTTGATTTTTAGGTTTATATTATCTAAAATTTTCTTTTTTGAATCATAAGAAAAACTTAAATCTTTAAGCTCAATTTCTCCCTTTACAAAATGAGAGTTTAAATTACCATCTTTATTATCGTTAATCTCACTTTTAAACATGTTATGCACTTCTTGCTCTTCTTGTTCATCTATAATTTCAAAAACTCTTTCACATCCAGCTATGGCTGAAAGTAATGTATTAAATAGATTTGCTAATTCATTTAAAGGTCTTGTAAATTGTCTTACATAACTTAAAAAACTAGCTATAACCCCTATGGTTATAATATCTTTAGATGCAAGAATGCCTCCTATAATACATATAGTTGCAAATCCTATATTACTAATCACATTCATAATAGGCATTAAAAGAGAAGTGTAAATTTGCGATTTAAGGGAAATATTTAGAAGTCTATCATTGACTTCTTTAAAATCATTTACAGATTTTCTTTCATAATTAAAAGATTTTACTACATTTATGTTTGATATCATTTCTTCAATATGTGCATTTAGTTTTCCCAACTCAACTTGTTGTTGCTTAAAAAAAACTCTAGTTCTCTTTGCAATAAAATTACTCACAAACATTACTATCGGTATTAATATTACACTGCAAAAGGTTAAAATTGGGCTTAATACAAACATCATAATAAAAGTCATCAATATGTTTAAGATTCCTGTAATTAACTGTACTAATGAATTTGATATTCCTGTACTGATATTATCAACATCATTTGTCACTCTACTCATAATATCTCCAGTAGAACTTTTATCAAAAAAGGTTATTGGTAGATTTTTAAATTTTAAAAATAAATTACTTCTCATTTCTTTAACTATACTTTGAGATAATCTAGCTGTACATATCCCCTTAGACAGTTTAACTGAAAACTCAATTATATAAAATGAAAGTAAAATAATTATTCCTTTTAAGAAAATGGATTTTGAATAAGTATCGATATCTATTATGTCAACTACCTTTCCAATAGTATATGGTATTACAGTTGATATAATTGAATCAATTATTACTAGCAAAAAAATAAATCTAGTAATCTTCTTATCTTTTTTAAAGTACATAAAAATTCTTTTAAACGTTTTTTTAAAATCTTTAGGCTTTTCTTTTTTCTTTAATCTACTGACCTTCTGATTTCCAGTACTTAAATTCAATATACTTCCTCCTTAATTTACATCTTCACTTACTAAATTTTGCAACGCAAAAATTTTTTTATAAATTGGAGAACTAACCAGTAAATCTTCATGTGTAGCAAATCCAACCACCTCACCCTCATCCAAGACTAAAATCTTATCACAGTCAATTATAGAACTAATCTTTTGTGAAATAGTTATTACAGTACATTTCTTACTTTCCTTTTCTCTTAAATTACTTATATACTCTTTTATATTCTTTCTTATAATTGTCTCTGTATTAATATCCATTGCACTAAAACAATCATCAAGAATTAATATTTGTGGTTTTTTGGCTATAGCTCTAGCTATAGTAATTCTTTGTCTCTGTCCTCCTGATAAATTTTTACCCCTTTGGAATAAAACTTCATCATAAGTATTTTCGAGTTTTGTTATAAATTGATTTGCATTTGCTATTTCACATGATTTTACAACATCCTCTTTGCATATATCTCTATTTCCCATAACTACATTCTCCAATATACTTTTTCCAAACACACTACTATTTTGAAATACTACACCTATTCTTTTCCTTAAACTTTCTTCAGAAATACTGTATATACTACGTCCTCCAATCTTAATATCACCTTTATCAATTATATATAATTTTTGAATTAAATTTACTAAAGAAGTCTTTCCTGAACCAGTTTGACCAATCACACCAATATTTTGACCTTCTTCTATTTTAAAGGATACGTTTTTTAATATTTTTTCATCTGTTTTGTTATACGAAAAATCTACATTTTCAAAAATTATATCACAATTTACAAACTTTAAATCTTTTTCTCCAACATCTAAACTTTCTTCTCTCTCAATTACTTCTTCATTCTCATCAACCAAAACCTCACTTATTCTCTCATAAGATGCTTTTGCCCTAACAAAAACATTAAAAACATGTGAAATCATTATAAGAGATGTTAATATTCTAGTCATATAGTTTACATAAGCAACTATAATCCCAATTTTAATTTCTCCTGAATAAATTAAATGCCTTCCAATCAGTAATATTATTATTATGGAAACATTAATGATTATTGTAATTGTTGGTCTAAAAAATGACATCATAGTTGTAGCTTTTCTACTATTTTTAAAAAGTTCATCATTTAACTCTTCAAAGCTTTGGTTCTCATAATCGTATCTACAAAATAGTTTAACTACTTTTATTCCACTTAAAAACTGTCTTAATTTTGAATTTACTTTATCTGTACTTTCTTGTACATTTTTAAATAATCTATACCCTATCTTCATATTAAGCAATATTATAATAAATATAATTAAAACTGCAATTAGAATAATTATTGACATCTTTAAATTTAATTTTATAGCTATAATTAAACTTCCTATACACATTATTGGTGACTTTATAAAAACTCTCATCATTCCATTAACGAATTGTTGCATTTGATTGATATCATTAGTAATTCTTGTTATTAATGAAGCTCTACCAAATTTATCTATTTGTTTTAATGAGTATGTATTTATCTTTTCAAATACATCCTGTCTTAAATCATAAGAAAAATGCTGAGAAACTCTTGCCGAGATTACACTTCTTATTATTGCAAATATTGCACCTAAAAAAGTTATACCTATCATTATAGCTCCTGTTGATAGTATGTAGTCTAAGTTCTTATTTGAAACCCCTATATCTATTATTTTTGCCATTATAGTTGGTTGAGCTAAATCACAAAAAGCTTCCAATGTTAAAAAAAATACTGCTGTTAGAAATAATACTATATATTTTTTTATGTATTTTTTAAAATACCTCATTCAATCATCCCTTCATAGAATTTTCTCATTACCAAAAGTATATCATAATGGCTAATTTAATTGATTATATCAATTATAAATATTTGATTTATTATTAATTTTTATACCATATATTTTATAAATTATTTGTTTTTATTTCCTATATTTATATATATTTATAGCATACTATTATATATAATATATATGTATTAAAATTAAGACAAAATTTTAACTTTACTATTTGTGTAAAAAGTAATATAATTTAAAATTGATTATAAATCTAACTTTTTTCTTTATCAAAATATTTTAGGAGGTGAGACATTTGAAAAAAACTAATAGTTTAAAAGAAATTTTAAACTGGAATAATATCAAGAATTTAAGACCTTCAAAGGGTTTAAAAAATATATTAGAAATTTTTAAAAGTGACCTAAAAGATATACGTGGCAATTATGCCGTACTTGTAATAGTTTTAGGTCTTGCTTTTTTACCATCTCTGTATGCTTGGTTCAATATAAAGGCATCTTGGGACCCTTATGGAAGCACTGCTAATATGCTTGTAGCAGTAACAAATGAAGATAAAGGAAATGAAATAGCAGGACAAAAGATTAATGTAGGAGACCAATTAATTGAACAACTCAAAGATAACAAGAGTTTAGGTTGGCAGTTTGTAGATGAAAAAACTGCTCTTGAAGGTGTTAAAAAAGGTACTTATTATGCATCACTTAAGATTCCAAAAAATTTTACAAAAGATTTGACATCTTTAATTACAGATGATGTTAAAAAAGGCGAAATTATCTATACTGTTAATGAAAAAATAAATGCAGTTGCACCAAAGATTACAGATAAAGGTGCTTCTACAATACAACTACAGGTTAATCAGACTATAGTAAAAACAGTTAGTGAAATCGTTCTTGGTATATCAAACGGAGTTGGTGCAGGAATTGAACACAGTCTTCCAAAATTGACAAAAGTTGAAAATTCCCTTATTGACCTTCAAAAGAGATTTGACCATATAAATAAGACTGTTGATTTAGCTTCTGATGCTACTTCAAAATTATCTGATACAGTTAAAGATATTAAATCTGATTTACCTACAATTAAAAAAACTCTGAATGATACAAAACTATTATCAAGTGACTTAAAAAAATTCTTAGAGGATACAAATGATAATTTAGACGAACTTTCTCCTCTTATTAAGTCTGACTTAAATTTAATGGTTGACCTTTCATCTTCTGCTTCTTCTCTTACATTAAATTTAATTGATGCAGTAAATAGTGGCAGTGAAGATGTACCTAAGTTGATAGATAATTTATCAGAAAAACTTTCTAATTTGCAATCTTTAAACGATACTTTGGTGGACTTTTTAACTAAATTAAACCAACTTACATCAAATAATAGATTGGATGATGTAATAGATAATCTTGAAGACTCTAGCAATAAAATAGATTCATCTATATCAACATTAAATGATATTAAAAACAAAGTTATATCTGGACAACAACCATCTATAAGTGCTTTGAATAATGTTTTAAGTCTATCAAATGGTATTGGAAGAATTAATTTAAATATTTTAAATAATTTTGACTCAAAAATATCAAAACCTATAAATAATATATTTGCAAACAGTATAAAAGTAGCAAATGATATAATTACTGTTTTAGATAAGGCAGAAGCAAAACTTCCAAAGGTTGAAGAAATACTTACTACTTCTCTAAAACTTTCAGGAAATGCACAGGAAAGTATATCATTGATAAGAGAAAGACTTCCTTTAGCAAAAGGAATGTTGGATGATTTGATTGATACTTTAAGCAAAATTAGTAATGGTGAAGATATGAAAAAATTAGTCAGCTTGCTTGAAAGTGATATATTGACAAAGTCTAATTTCTTAAAAGAACCTGTTGAGGTGAAAACAGAGAAATTATATCCAATTGAAAATTATGGTTCTGCAATGACACCATTTTATAGTGTTCTTTCTACATGGGTTGGTATATTACTTATTTCAGCACTATTGTCTACATCTGTACATGGAAACTATAAACCTTATGAAATTTACTTTGGAAGAGGCCTTACTTTTTTAAGTATAGCTCTTGTCCAAGGTTTTATAATAGGAACTGGAGATATATTATTGTTAGGAGTAACAGCAAAACATCCAATTTTATTAATAGTTCTGCTTATGTTTACTAGTATGGTATTTAACTTTATAGTGTATTCTTTAGTTTCTGTATTTGGAAATGTAGGAAAAGCAATTGCAATAGTACTATTAGTCGTTCAGATTGGTTCTTCTGGTGGTACATTCCCTATACAAGTTACACCTACATTCTTCCAAAGAATAAACCCTATAATGCCATTTACCTATGCAATAGGTGCTACAAGGGAAGCAGTTGGTGGTATATATGCTCCAAATCTAACTAAAGATATACTAGTTCTATTACTATTTATGATTCTGTCTATTTGTTTAAATGTACTTCTAAAAGGACCTATAAATAGAGTTATAAAACCATTTAATGATAAATTCGGCGATAGTAATTTAACTGGTCATTAAAAAATTAATTCTGTCTTTAAATATATTTTTTTAATAATATTCTAAGTTCATATTAAAAGGTAGTAGCTAAAAAGCTACTACCTTTTTCCAACTTAAAAACTAATATTTACTACAAAAACTGTCATAGAAAAAAACGAAAAAATTCGTTCTTTCCTAAATTTATCTTATAAATATTTAGATATATTCCTACTTAATAAGCAGAGCTATACATAGTATTTAATGTATAACTTACATTATTTAACTCATATAATCAATTATTCCTGAATTTAAATTATATAAATGCTCAAAACCTTCTTCAGCTAACAAATTACATGCAGTAACACTTCTATGACCACTTCTGCAATAAACTACTACTTTCTTATCTTTATAATCGTAAATTTCATCTATATTATTGATTAACTCTTGTAAAGATATATTTATAGCATTTTCTATTTTATATTCCTTAAATTCATCTTTAGTTCTTACATCTAATAATAAAACATCCTTTTCATTTTTCATCATTTCTTTAAGTTGCTTTTTATTTATATTCTTATACATTGTCTAAAATTCCTCCATTTTATTTATATATTACCTATACCCTTTATTCTTTATACAACAACAAATATTATTTTTATATTTTTCTCTGTTATATAAAAAGCTATACTTATAAAAGCTTTTTTTATTGATAATAATCTGTTGATTAAAATAATTAAGAATGTTATGCTAATTATAAATTATTAAAAAGGGAAAGAGGTAATGTAATATGTTTAAGCAAAGGCTCTCTAAATTATTATCTAGTACATTAGTATTGAGTATGTTATTTACTGCTGCTCCAAATATTACTTTTGCTGATAATACAAAAGATAATTCCGAAAAATATCAAAGTTCTGATATAGAATTACATGATTATAGTAAAAACGCGGAATCTTACACAAAAACTAAAGCTCTTGCTAAAGAGAAAATTCAAACTTTGCTATCAAAGTATGGTGCTGTAAGTGCTCAATATGCTTTGATTGATAATGGCAAAATTGAGATTTCTGGTAATGGTGGAGTTTACAGCAAACAGGATAACAAAAACTTAAATAAGGATAATATGTATAGTATCGCATCTATCAGTAAAATGTTTACTACAACAGCTGTTATGAAGTTGGTTGATGATGGAAAATTAAATTTAGATACTCCTGTTGTAAAGTATATACCTGAATTTAAAATGGCTGATGATAGATACAAGGAAATCACTCCAAGAATGTTATTAAATCATTCATCAGGGTTGATGGGAAGTAGTTTTAAAAACACTATTTTATTAGCAGACAATGATTCTTATGGTCATGATAATTTCTTAAAAGAATTACAAAAACAAAGATTAAAAGCTAAACCAGGAGCTTTTTCTGTTTATTGTAATGATGGATTTACTTTAGCTGAAATTTTAGTAGAAAGAGTATCTGGTATGTCATTTACTAATTTTCTTGATAAATACATAAATAATCCACTTAACTTACAAAATACAAAAACTCCAGAAAATAGTTTTGATAGTTCAAAACTAGCAAAAGCATACGTACCTTATTGGGAAGATGCAGTTCCGCAAGATAACCTTAATGCTATAGGTGCAGGTGGTTTATATTCAAGTGCAGAAAATCTATGTACATTTGCACAAACATTTATGAAAAATTCAAATGGTATTCTTTCTCCTGCTTCAGTAAAAGCTATGGAAAACAAAGAATATTTAAATGGTCTATGGCCTGAAGGAGAAGATTCTATACTTGGATATGGTTTAGGTTGGGATTGTGTCAACACTTATCCATTTAATCAGTATAATTTAAAAGCTCTTACAAAAGGTGGAGACTCTTTATTATTCCACAGTAATCTTATAGTTCTTCCAGATGAAAATATGGCAGTTGCAGTTCTTTCTTCTGGTGGAAGTAGTCAACTTAACGAAATAATTGGACAAGAAATCTTACTATCTGCATTAAAAGAAAAAGGTAAAATTAAAGAAATAAAACCTGATAAAACATTTAGTAAACCACAACAAGTTAAAATGCCTAGCTCTCTAAAAGAAAATAGTGGTCTTTATGCTTCTTCAAATATGATAAAAGTAGATGTTAATGATAATGGTACTTTAACAGTATCTTCTCCTTATATAGAAAATGGACCTGAAGATAAATACGTATACATAGGTCAAGATAGATTTGTATCTGAAAAAGGTAACAGCTGTCTAAAATTTGTAAAAGAAAAAAACAATATCACATATTTAAATATGAGCTCTTATGATGATGTCCCTGGATTAGGTCAGACAGCAAGTTTATACTATGTAGCTCAAAAGATAGATGACAACAATATATCAAATAGTGTAAAAGAAGCATGGAAAAAAAGAAATGGTAAAGATTACTATCTAGTAGATGAAAAATATACTTCTCAAAGCTATATGTTTGGTTCTGTGAAGGCAACTCTTGCTCTTTCTGATGAAACTCCAGGTTATATAGTTAACACTAAAATAATGGATGAGAATAACTCAAATGCTTTTATAGAAATACCTGGTGTAATAGGTCGTGATTTATCCGACATTAAACTTCATAAAGAAAATGGTACAGAGTATTTATCTTTTGGAACACTAACGTATGTTAGTGAAGATTCTATAACTAATTTGCCAGCAGAAAAATCTTTTACTTGTGAACTAGAATCCAATGGTTATGCAAAATGGTATAAGATTGGTGACGATATCGCAAATAAAAAAATAGAAGTTAATCTTCCTCAAAATTCATCTTTTGCTGTTTATGATGATAAAGGTGTTCCTGTAAACTATTCTTTAGTTACAAAGAACAATAGAGTTAGATTGCCAAAAGGAGGCGTAATTGTTTTCTTAGGAAGTCCAAATGCTAGATTTGAGGTTACATATCAAGATGAAGTAAATGCAAGTGCACTTACAGGAACTGATAGATATGAAACTTCTATTAAGATAAGTCAAGCAGGTTGGGAAAATGCTGAAAATGCAGTTTTAATAAACGATTCAGCAATTGCAGATGCTTTGGCTGCAACACCATTTGCATACAAGAAAAACGCTCCTATATTATTGACTGGAAGCTCTCAAATAAATGAAAAAACTTTGGCTGAATTAAAGAGATTAAAAGTTAAAAATGTATATGTAGTTGGTGGAGAGGCTTCTATAAATGAAAAATCTTTAGATACTATAAAATCAAACAATATCTCTGTATCTAGAATTTCAGGAAGTGATAGATATCAAACTTCTATGAACATTGCTAAAGAATTGAACAATATTAGCAATATATCAAAGATTTCAGTAGTTAATGGCGAAAAAGGATTAGCCGATGCAGTAAGCATTGGAGCTGTATCAGCTCAAAATGATATGCCTATAATACTTACTAATGAAAATAGTAATATAACTGAAATAAATAACTTGTTTAAAAACAAAAAGATTGATAAATCTTATGTAATCGGTGGAGAATATACAGTTTCTAAAAATATAGAAAGTAAACTTCAAAATCCACAGAGAATATCAGGTAGCACTAGAAATGAAACTAATGCAAAAGTAATAAAAGAATTTTACAAGGATTCTAAGATAGACAATTTATATGTTGCTAAAAATGGAATGAATAAACAAGATGATTTAATAGACGGATTATCTGTTGGAGTTTTGGCTGGAAAAACTAAATCTCCTGTAATGCTAGTAGGAAACTCACTAGATTATAATCAAAAAGAACTATTTAAAACTATGAGATTTAAATCTGTAACACAAATTGGTGGAAATGGAAATGAAAACTCATTTAAGCAAATAAAAGAAATAGCTTAACATAACTAAAAAAGGCTGTATTCAAGTAATATTAATTGAATATAGCCTTTTTTTATTTAAGTTATAAGTTTTATATGTGTAAAAATTAAATTTAAATATTAAATGATAAGTTTATTAAGATATAGATAAGTCTAAAACTTTGCCTTTTTTAAGTTAGTTTCTATTTATCATTCATACTTAACAATTTATCTAAATATACTGACTTTAATTGTTTACTGGCTAAAATCTTTTTAGCTGGTTCAAGCTTTAATATAGCTGACAGTATAGCTCCCATAGCTCTATGACTAGCCAGAGCATTATTATCAAAAATTAAATTTTGTAACTGCCCTTTTTCAATTGCCATAAGAACTGCTCTATGTACTGAATTTGCTGGAGTTATTATTTTTTCATCTCTCTTTAATAACATAATGCTATTTTTATGGCAATTTCTAACACAAACTCCACAACCTAAACATCTATCCTCATCAATTTTTATATATTCTTTACCATCTTCCTTAACCTTGCTTATCGCATCTATTGGACATGCAGTTATACATTTACCACACTTTACACAATTTTCATGGTTTATATTTGGTATAAAACTTGTTGTCTGTACTGGATGAAGATTTCCAAATCTTTTAGCTGCTACCATTGCTTCACAGCAACATCCACAGCAATTACATATAAACGTAACCCCTTTCCTAACATTTTCTCCACATTGAACTAAGTTATGTTCATATGCTTGATGAAGTAGTTCTTTACATTCTATTTTATCCACACGTCTTGCAAATTTATTATTTATTAAAGAATTTGCTACATTGTCAAACGTCATACATATATCCATAGGAGCATCACAAGCTTTTCCAACATGTTGCATTCTATGTCTACAGTAACACATACTTATACCTATATGAGTTGATTCATCAATTATATGAGTAGCCCTTTCATAATCTAAAATACTAACCTCATTATCATTAGTTAAAACTTCCTCTTGAACGTATACTCTTCCAAGCTTCGTTTCTGTTGAATAAAATAAATCTTTGATAAAATCTTCTTCTACATTCATATATTGATAGTAAAGCTCTGCCAAAAGTTTTTGGTCTATATCGTGTCTCGTTCTCATCATGGCAAACTCAAAAAAACCAGCCATTGGAGGAGGCATTATATATTTCTTCCCTTTATTATCTTCTATATCTAGTATCAGAGCCTTACTAGCAAGTTTATCCAATACTCTATATGCTTCACTTTCACTTACACTCCAAATTTTAGCTGCTGTTTTTACTCTGAAAGGCTTTACTGGAAGCTGAGCAACTAACTTCGCCTCTTGTTCTGTATATAGTACATTTAGTATTTTGTATAATGTATCAGATGGTGGAGCACCTTGTGGAAACTTGTTTATTCTTTCCTCTAAACTTTTATACATATTCTTCGCAGTTATATGAGAAATAGTAATCACCTTCTTTTTCTTTTGTTTTCCAATAAAATCAAATATTCTTTCTTATTATATATTCTCTTACTTTATATAATACCAATTCTTTCTAAATAGTTAAATACCTCTAGTAATTTATTATTAGATTTCTTATATAAATAAAAAATCATTTAAGTGATATAATAATATTTTATACCACTTAAATGATTTTAATAATATTTTATATAGTTAAGAATTATTTTTATATCTATATACTTTCTCTTCTTATATTATCTATTATATTTTCTTTATTTAATTTACTCATTGGTATATACCCTGCTATAAAAGTTATTATAAAAACACTTACTATACAGATAACTATGGCTGTCCACGGTATAATCGGAGAAAATTCAATTACACCTGAAATAAGTTTATTCATAATTAGAATTATACCAATACTAATTGGTATTCCAAACAACAATGACAGTATACCATATATAAAACTTTCTAAATATATCATTTTCCTAAATCCTTTAGGAGTAACCCCTATAGATTGTATTACTGCAAGTTCTCTTTTTCTTAGATTTATACTTGTACTTACTGTATTTAGAATATTTGTAACACTCACTAAAGATATCACTACTATAAAACCATATACAAATATTTTAATAACCTTTAAATCTTGTTTTTCACTTTCATTGCTTGCACTTTCATCATAAAAGTTAAAATTATTTTTATTTGCCAAAGCTTCTATTTCCTTCTTAGTCTTAATGCTTCCTCCTGAATCAATAAATATAAGGCTTTTACTTAATTTTAAATTTAAATTTTTAGCAACTTCATCATAAGTTATAAATTGTAACCCCATATTTTGATAACCAAGACCTAGACGTTCTTCATCAGTTATAGCAAGAATCTTGACCTTTACTTTTTTACTTAAGGCATTTTCATCAAGATATTCACAATTTACTGTATCTCCTACTTTATAGTTGGTAAGTTCTACTACACCTTTCTTCCCATTTTCTTCAATTGCACTTTTTCTAACTAATATAACACCATTTTCTTCAATTGCTCTCTCTTTATTAAAAGAGCCCTGTACTAAGTTATTTATTTTGTTTTTTACTGCAAAATCTCCTGGAAAAATTAATTCATTATTACTGAAATCATATTCATAACTATCTCCAATCTTATATTTTTGATAATATTTCCTGATTAAATCTTCCTTGGATTTATTTATTTTATTTTCACTTACTCTTATAGACACATATTGTCCTGTTGCCAATTCAAAGTTTTTTATCCCATCAATATCTTCTAGTTCACTTATAGTATCCTCTACAGACCTAGCTGTGTTCTTTGCAGTTAAATACAAATCATATTTTCTTTGAGAATTTCTAATTTCTTCACCTCTTAGTAAAAGTAATGTAAAGCCACTAAAAGATATAAATATTATTATACTTACCATTAAAGAAAAAAGAGTTATTATAAATTTTTTTCTATTTCTCCTAATATTTTTATATGCAAGTACTCCTTCAGTTTTAAAAATCATTTTAATAAGTCTTGAGCTTTTGATTTTGCCCACTTTATACTCTCCAGTATTTTTAATCACATTAAGGGGAGAAATATTAGAAGCCGATATTGCAGGTAGTAGAATTGATATAAAGATTGTAAGCAAAACTATTATTATACTAACAATAATTATTATTGGATTATACACTATCTGCAAACTCATCTTAGTAACAACCGATTCAGTAAAATACTTATTTATAATTTTAAACAATAAGTCTATAGCTACTGTTCCAGATATTAGTCCTATTGGTATACCAATTAAACTAATTATAATACCTTCTATAAAAACTAATCTTTTAATTTGACTAGATGTAGCACCTATAGAATTTAATATCCCAAACTGTTTTTTTCGTTCATTTATAGAAATACTAAAGGAATTGTACACTGTAGCAATTGTACATACGATTACTAAAATAGTTACTGCTATAATTATAGACTTTATAGAGCTATTTATATTTGAATACTTACTAGCACCTTGTAACCTCAATAAATGTTCATTGTATTTTATCATATCAGAAACTGCTTCTTTATCTTTATTTGAATATATATTTTTACTTATTTTATTACTTATCTTATACACATCTTTAGGATTTTTTACTGCTACTGATACATTAATTGTATCATTGTAATTATTCATAGGATTAAAGTAGGCTATAGCTGTTGCAATTCCATTATAACGTTCAAACCCAGGTTTTTCAATTATACCAACAACTTTAAAAGTTCTATCTTTTTCATTTGCTATATAATCACCTTCATGAAATGTCATACTATCAATCTTTTTCTTGCTTGAGTCAAACATATCCCCTACTTTTAAAGTTATCTTATCTCCTATTTTTAACTTATCATCTATAAGATTAATAATACTTTCACTTAAAACAATTTCTCCTTCCTTAGCTGGAAATCTACCTTCTTTTATAGAAACTTTATATCCATTTATTGCATTTTTATCATATTGCTTTATACTTAATATAGCATTTTCACTATTTTCTAATTTAGAATATCCAAGTTGTTTGGTAAATGCATGTTTTTCTATTTCAGCTGATTTCGTTACATATTCCACATTTTTTCTATTTACATCATAAAATGTAACATGGAAACTTCCATCATTCTTTATAGTTTCTCTCATTTGATAATCCATAAAACTTTCAAATATATTTCCTATACCACAAATTAAAGCTGTTGAAAGTATTATACCGATTATGGTTACAATGGTTCTTCTTTTATTTTGTTTTAAGTATCTAATAGTTAGTGATGTATATAAATTCATCACCTCATCACTTTTTATGATTCCATCTTCTATGCTTATAATTCTATCAGCTTGAAGTGCCATATTTTTGTCATGAGTTATCATTATTAGTGTCTGGTTGTATTTTTTTACTGACAATTTTAACAATTCTAATATTTCCTTTGAATTTTTACTATCTAAATTACCTGTTGGCTCATCTGCTAATATTATAGAAGGTCTATTAATTAATGCACGTCCTATAGAGGTTCTCTGTTGTTGACCTCCTGATAATTGGTTTGGAAGGTGCTTTTCTCTATCAATTAGACCTAATGTTTTCATTAAATCATCAAAATATTCTCTATCAATATCTCTATTGTCAAGCTCTGCTGGAAGCAATATGTTTTCCTTCACATTTAAGACTGGAATTAAGTTGTAAAATTGATATATAAGACCTATATTTCTTCTTCTAAATATCGCCAAATCCTTAGTTTTTAAATTATATATATCAACATCATTTATATAAACCTTACCACTAGTTGGTCTGTCAACTCCTCCTAATAAATGTAATAAGGTACTTTTACCACTTCCACTTGGACCTGTTATTGCTATAAACGTTCCTTTTTCAACTGATAAACTTACATTTTTTATAGCATCAACTTTTGTTTCATTTTTACCATAACTTTTAGTTAGATTTTCTACTCTTAAAATTTCCATAACTACCTCCAATATTTATATTCTATACTTCATATATTAGGTTTTGGCTATTACTATAAAGTGAATTAAATATTACAGATTAGTCACTATCATACATTTTATGAAATATTATATGAAATTCTGTACCCTTACCTTTTTCGCTGTTTACATATATATCGCCATTTTGGCTTTCTATTATAGATTTTGACATTGCAAGACCTATTCCTACACTATCTTCTTTTGAACTACTTCTTCCTCTATAGAATCGTTTAAATACATGTGGTATATCTTTTTTATCTATACCTTCACCCTCATCTTTTATTATTAGTTCAGAAAATAATGGATTTTCTTTATAGGTTATAATTATATTTCCAAATTCAGGAGTATGTTCTACACAATTTTTGATTATATTCACTAATGCTTCCACGGACCAATCAATATCACCAATATAAGATACATTATCATTTCCCTCTATAGTCAGTTTTTGATTTTTAATCTCCATAGGTATTTTCATAGATAGCATTGCTCTATGTATGAGTTCACTAAATTTTACCTTATCTTTTTTAAAATTTATCACTTTTGCTTCTACCTTTGATAATTTAAGCATGCTTTTAATCAACCAATCCATTCTATTTAATTGATTTTTTATCTTATTTAAAAAATCGATTTTTACTTCGTATGGTACATCATTATATAATAAATCATTCAACATTATTAAAGAAGTCATAGGAGTTTTTAATTGATGTGATATATCGGAAATTGTATTGTTTAAAAATATCTTTTCTCTTTTTAAAAGTTCAACCTTTTCATTAAGAATTGTCGTCATTTTTAAGAGTTCAGTTTTTAGAAGACCTATCTGCCCTTCTTGATTCTTGTTTTTCATATCAAATGGCTTACCCTCTGAACTATAGTAAACATACTTAGTCATATCTGATAAATCATTGTAAATTGACGTAAAATATCTAACAATCAACACAAATATCAAAATAAATATTATACATACTAATATTATATTTATTTTGATAGTCTCTAAAACTAATTTAGAAATAATAGGCTCAGAGTTTATCCTAATAGATTTATCATAATTATACTTAATTAATATTTTCTGACCATAATCTATGTTCTCCATAGACTTCCCTTGAGTTATTATGTCTACTATCTGACTTTCTAAGTTTGGATACTTGCTTGATAAAGTTCCTATTATAGCCTGATTATTTCTTACAACCATCTCTTTAGTTAAGGACACGTTGATTATGCTAAATCCAATAGATATTATGATAACAATAAACATCAAAGTAACATACTTACTTAAAAACTTCTTCACTTCTGGATTATATAGAAACACTATTTTCACTTCCTATCCATTTATAACCAATCCCCCTTACAGTTTCTATGTAGATTGGTTCACATAAATCATCACCTATTTTTTCTCTAAGCCTTTTTATATAAACAGTTAGAGTATTGTCGTTTACAAAATCATAAGTTACATCCCAAAGTTTTTCCAATATTTGAGTTCTACTTAAAACAGTATTTTTATTCTGTATAAGAATTAAAAGAAGTTTATATTCAACTGATGTCAGAAATATTTCTTTATCATTTTTATATACTCTAGCTTCTAATGTATATATACTTAAATCTCCAAATTTAAGTATTTTCTTATTTTCTTCTGAAGTATTACCTTTTCTTCTTAAAACAGCTTTTATTCTGGATATTAATTCTCTAATTCTAAAAGGTTTTGTTATATAATCATCTCCACCTATATCGAGACCCATTACAATATTTACTTCTTCATCACAAGCAGTCAAGAATATTATAGGAACCTGAGAGAATCCTCTTATATATTGACAAAGCTCATAACCAGTTCCATCTGGCAATGTAACATCCAACAGTATCATGCTATATTCATTAGAAGAAATCATTTCTTTTCCACTAGATAAATCCTTTGATATATCTATACTAAATCCTTCTTGTTCTAAAGCATACTTTATTCCAAAAGATATAGTACTATCATCTTCAACTATCAACAACTTTAACATAACTATTTCCTTTCTTTTCATTTTAATTTTAAACTATCTGCTTAATTTCATACTATCTATCTATACAAGTTTTATTATACACAATTACCCTGGATACTAAAATATTTCTAAAATTACAAAATAGTCACAAAGAGCTATTAAAATTTATAAAAATAAAATGTAAGTTGTTACTTAACTATCTAAAGAATGATACTGATTCTTTCAAGTTAAGTTACAACTTACATATTAAAACTAGATATTAAATAATTTGACATTACTATTTGTTCAGTTATACAAAATATTACTTATTCTTCTTCATATTTTTTGTATTCATCTTCTTTGTAAATATTATCTTTTTTAGCATCTTCATGTAAATCAAGCTCTTCCTTTACATCTTTAACACTATTTACATATTGCATCATTTCTTCTTGAGAAACATGTGGACAATTTTCACAATTTATTCTTCTTGAATTAAATTCTTTTACTTTTTTTTTTAATTCTTCATATTCATAATCTTGTTTTGTGTCTCTACAATCACAGTCATAATCAAATTCGTCATATTTATAATCATCATAATCGCTATTTCCATAATAATTTGTATTGACCATTTGAGAATTAGATTTATGGCTTTTTACCATTTTATATACAGCATATGCTCCTACACCTGTAATTACAGCTCCTGTAATCATCATTGGTTTACTCATTCCATCATCTTTTTTATGCATTTGTCTTTTCATTAAATATGTTAACATATTTTTTCTCCTTTCTAATTTTTATTTCTATCTATAAATAGTATCTGTATTATTTTAATAAAAATTATGTTATTTTTTAAATTACAATTTTTACAAAATATAAACTTATATTTTGTGTTTGTTATTATTTTTTATGTTATACTATGTATATAACAATCGTTTTCATTTATAAAGCATAATGGAGGTTTTTTATGGTTTTAAATTTAGATTTTAATAGTGATAAATCTATTTATGTACAAATTAAAGAAGAAATAACTAAGGCTATAGCTTCAGGAGAATTGAAAATAAATGAATCACTTCCATCTGTAAGAAGTATGGCTGAAAATATTGGTGTAAATTTACATACAGTGAACAAATCCTACAATGAATTAAAAGAAGAGGGATTCTTAAATATTGATAGAAGAAAAGGTGCTATTGTAGCTCAACTACCAATGAAAATAGATAATACAACTCGTCAAAAAAATAAACTTGACTTGGAATTATTGGTGGCAAAATCTTATTTATCAGGTATTAGTAAAGAAGAATTTTTGTCACTAAGTTCAAGTTTATTTGACAAGTATGAGGTGAAATATTATGAGTAAGATTGAATGTCTATTTACAATATTTCCAGTTCTAATTTTGATGTATGCTACATTTTATTTTATACCCTATTTTGTAGGTAAAAAACACATCTATGGAGTTTCTATAGACCAAGAGCATAAAAATTATAATTACTTTATAAAGTTAGATAAAGAATTTAAAAAACTATTATCTTTAGGTTTTATTATAGACTTTATATTAGTTTTTATTCTGGTCTTTACATTTAATAAATTGGAACTTTCCTATTTTATTGGTATTATAGGTTTTTTATTATATGAAAGTATACTATATATTCATACACATAAAAAAGCTAAGAAGCTTAAATCAGAAATTTATGCTAAATTAGGTCATATAGATATAGATTCAAAATTAATAGTAGATATGGATTTTATAAATAAGAAAAATAAAATAATAAAAAAATTTAAAATAATCTATTTAATACCGATACTATTTACTTTGGGAATGAGTATTTTTATAGCATTTAATTATAATCAATTGCCAGACTCAATTGCCACTCATTGGAACATAAATGGGTCTCCTGATGTTTTTATAGATAAATCATTTCTTAATGTATTTAAATTAATCGGTACTGACTTTTGTTTAATGGTTTTATTATATATAACTTCCATTGGATCCATAAAGTCAAGGATTAAGATAGATACAAATAGAATTGAAGAAAGTAGAGTTGAAAACATTAAATATTTAAATAAAATTGGTTATTTGTTTTTAATATTGATGATTATAATGACAACACAGTTTTTTACTACTCTTTTATCAATAAAAACAAAACTATCAACTGCTATGAATATTACAACGCTTTTAGTTATAATTTATTTAATAGCAACATATATTAATTCCCCAAATTTAAAATTCAACTCATCTTATTCTCCAGAAGAAGATGAGAAGTATTGGATAGCAGGCATCATGTATAATAATCCAAATGACCCATCATTAATGGTTAATAAAAGGTTTGGTATTGGATGGACTATAAATTTTGGCAATCCTCTTGGAAAAATACTATATATTGCTATAGCTTTACTTTTAATTTTTTCATTGTTTAGCCTAATAAAATCTCTCTTACTTTAAAATACCATAAAAGGTATCTTACTTGTATTATTGGGTATTATATTTTGTAGGATAAGAAATATTTCATATTATCGTTGAAGTATAGTATTTATATATTACTAAGAATGGAGATTTTCATAATGTTGTCAAAAGCTGAAATCAAATATTTTAATGAATGTGCTTCTGAGATACTTTCTTCTGAAAAAGTTCAACTTATGAGAACATTTCCTCATCATGGCAATGTTTCATGTCTTGAACATAGTTTGTCAGTAGCATATTATAGTTATCTATTATGTAAAAAATTGCACTTAAGTGTTGATATTCAAAGTGTTATTAGAGGAGCTTTACTACACGACTTTTTTCTTTATGATTGGCATTACAAAGGTGATAGAAAAGGATTACATGGATTTACTCACCCTAGAGAAGCATTAAAAAATGCAACTTTATTTTTTCAAATAAATGAAAAAGAAACGGACATAATTTTAAAACACATGTGGCCACTTACTGTTAAGCCACCTAGATACAAAGAAGCATTTATTGTATGTTTGTTGGATAAATTTTGCTGTTTAGTTGAGACTTTAAAGATACATTCTTTATTATCTCCTTACCATGTATAGGACAATTCCCACAACACTTTTATAACTTAATTTTGAAGAGGTATTAAGTATTATATTCAACTTGATACCTCTTTACTATTTATTATTTTATATAATAATATTTTCTTTATAATATCGTTATAAATAACAACTTCTACCCTCGATAACTTCCCCTTCTTATAGACATGCTTACTATCTTAAATAACAAGAAACCAGCTATTAAATTTATTAGTATTGTTTATACTACTCTAACAATAATATCATAAATAAACCTCCAAATAGCTTCTCTTTCACTACCTTTTATCTTAAACTATATTTTTTTCTTAAAATTTGTAAAAAACATAGCATAATCTTTATAAATGTTCTAAAATTTAATTTAAGCATCAAAATTAGAAAGGATGATATTATGTTTAAAGAAATGAGATTGAAAAAAAGAGAAATGACAAAAGAAGATACTGTTGAAGTATTAAAAAATGGTGAATTTGGTACTTTTTCCACTATATCTGAAAATGGTTATCCTTATGGAGTTGCTGTAAATTATGTATACTTTAATGATTCTATTTACTTTCATTGTGCAAGAAATGGGCATAAGTTAGATAATATATCGAAAAACAACAAAGTTTCTTTTTTAGTAGTTGCTAATGAAAGTGTTATTCCAGATAAATTTAGTACTACTTATTCTAGTGCTATAGTTTTTGGAAAAGCTTGCACTGTAGAAAATGAAGAAAAGAAAAATGCTCTTGTAGAAATAATAAAAAAATATTCTAAAGGATTCTTTGAAGAAGGCATGAAGTACATAGAGAAGGATATGAACTTAACAACTGTTGTTAAAATAGAAATTGACCATATTTCTGGTAAAGCTTCACGTTTATAATTAAGTAAAAATACCTAAAAGTATATACAGTCGCTTTTAGGTATTTTTATATGATATTCTTATATGTTAAGTCTTTTTAGATAATCTCTTATACCTATCTTGTCATCATCATTTGGTCTTATATCAGAATTATCTCCTGCTATATGAAGTATTCCATACGCTGGATAACCTCCTCTTACTGAACATGGAACTGACAAAAGAGTCATTCCCATATGTTGGGCAAATATATTCATAGCTTGCAAAGCTAATTCTCCTCCTCCATGTTGTGAACCTGCTGTAGCAAAACAACCAAATATTTTACCACTCAAAGGAGCACCTACCCAAATATCAGAAAAACTATCCATAAACATCTTCATTGGTCCAGATACATTTCCATAATATGTTGGTGAACCCATAAATATAGCATCATAATCTAATATTTCTTTTCCAGATTTAATTACATTTATACTTTCAAATTCGTCTTTGTATTCTTTGGAATTTATCAAATAATATTGAGGAAGTGTTTTTGCAACTTCGTCACTTACTCTAAATATACCTACCTCGATATTCATTTCTTCAAGCGCTTCTTTATATTCTCTAGCTAATAAATATGTACTCCCACAAACACTATGAAAAATTACTGCTACTTTCATCATTATCCCCCTAATTAAACTCAAATTTATTTTTTATATAGTATTTTTATTATCAAACACTGCTAAATAGTACTAAATGGATTCAAATATACATTACTTTTTATTACTTCAATTTCACTAAATTCATCTAAAAATCTCTTCATAACATTTTTGAATATATCTTCTGTATCAAAATGACCACAATCCACTATACACATTCCAATATCAAGTGCATCTTGTGCCTCATGATACTTTACATCACCCGTAATTAGTACTTCTGCACCTTGCCTCTTAGCTTTTTTTACAAATTCTGAACCAGCTCCTGTTACAACAGCTACTTTCGTTATGTCTGTACTAAGGTTTCCAACTACTCTTATGTGTTTCATGTTTAATTTCTCTTTTATTTTCCTTGAAAGACTTTCTAATGTCATACTTTTATCAAGTTTACTTATTCTACCTAGTCCAAATATCTCACCTTTATTTTCTAACTTGTACAAATCATATGCAACTTCTTCATAAGGATGTGCATCTAACATAGAACTTATTACCCCACCTAAAAGCTTCTGTGGTACTACAGTTTCAATTTTAACTTCATTTACAGTTTCTATATCATTTACACTTCCAAGAAACGGATTAGAGCCTTCTAATGGCTTAAATTGTCCTTCACCTTCTATTGAAAACGTACAATCACTATAATTCCCTATATGACCTGCTCCTGAATTACTTAAAACCTTTCTAAGTTCATCTGAATAGTTATGTGGAACGTATACTGCTAATTTATACAAATTTTCGCTTTTAGTTATATCTAAAACCTTTGAATTACCAAATTCCATAATTTCCATAAAATAGTCATTTAGACCATCAAATGCTATATCAAAATTCGTATGCATAGAATAAAGTGATATATCATTTTTAATAAGTTTTTGGATAAGTCTGCCTTTTAAATCTCCACTATTAATTTTATTAATTTTCCCAAATATAAAAGGATGATGTGTCACAATTAAATCTATATTTTTGGATATAGCTTCATCAATAACATCTTCATTAGCTTCTAAAGATACCAATACCTTTTTTACATCCATATCAAAATCTCCAACTATAAGACCTACATTATCCCAATCCTCTGCTAAGTTTAGAGGATACTTTTTTTCAATTTTTCTAGTTAGACTCTTTAATAGCATATATACCTCCTATTTATTTTATTAAATTTTCAAGTTTTTTTATTGCAACTTCGCTTTCCTTTCTCTTCTTATCTATAGCTTCCCCATTTTTCCCTTCTAATTTATTAACTATAGAACTATATGTCTTTATCTTTTTTTCTATAAAATCATTAAAAAGAGAATCTTTGTTTTCTAAAAGCTTTATTCCAACCTCATAATATATCTCATCTTCTATTATAGTATTTTTACCTGTATATTTGGCAACAATTATCTCATATATTCTAAAATCTTCTCTCACTAAAACTTCTTCTAAAATTTCATATCCGTTGTTTAAAAGGTAATATCTAAGTTCTTCTTGTGCTTGCATTGGCTGTAATATTAATTTTTCTACATTATGTGCTACTTCTTTTTTAGCTTCGAGAAGCTCACTTATCAAGATTCCACCCATACCAGCAATTATCACTTCTTCTACTTCCCCTATTTCAAGTATCTCTATACCAGAACCCAATCGTAAATCAACTTTATCTAAAAGATTGTTCTGTATGACTTCTTTATGTGCATTGTCAAGAGGTCCTTTATTAACATCCGCTAGCACTGCAAATGGTACTTTTCCCTCTTTTAACAAATATACTGGTATGTATCCGTGGTCCGTTCCTATATCAGCTATTTTTTTACCATCTGACACTAATGATGCTATTTTCAATAATCTATCTGTTAATTTCAAATATAATTCTCCTTTCAATTCCCTTTATTTATAGGATTTAATCCAAGTTATAGATATTAGACTGAAATAACTACAAAAATAAAATTAAATCTTTACTACAAAATAGCCATGAGATATCACTTATCTCATGGCATTTATCACAAAAACATCAATGATGTATCTTTTTAGTCTAAATAATCTCTAAGTTTTTTTGATCTACTTGGATGTCTTAGTTTTCTTAGTGCTTTTGCTTCTATCTGTCTTATTCTCTCTCTAGTTACATCAAACTCTTTTCCAACTTCCTCAAGAGTTCTGGCTCTACCATCCTCAAGACCAAATCTAAGCTTTAATACTTTTTGTTCTCTATCATTTAATGAACCAAGTACATCTTCTATTTGTTCTTTTAATAAAGAATATGCTGCTGCCTCTGCTGGGGCTGGAGCATCATCATCTGGAATAAAGTCACCTAAATGGCTATCTTCTTCTTCTCCTATTGGTGTTTCTAAAGACACAGGGTCTTGAGCTATTTTCATTATTTCTCTTACTTTATCTTCTGTCATTTCCATTTCTTTTGCAATTTCTTCTGGTTTTGGATCTCTTCCAAGTTCTTGAAGTAGTTGTCTTGATACTCTTATTAGCTTATTTATAGTCTCTACCATATGAACTGGTATTCTTATAGTTCTAGCTTGGTCTGCAATAGCACGTGTTATAGCTTGTCTTATCCACCATGTTGCATAAGTACTAAACTTATATCCTTTTGTATAGTCAAATTTTTCGACTGCTTTTATAAGACCTAAATTTCCCTCTTGTATTAAATCCAAGAAAAGCATACCTCTTCCTACATATCTTTTTGCTATACTTACAACTAGTCTTAAGTTTGCTTCAACTAACCTTTGTTTTGCTATCTCATCACCTTCGTGCATCCTTCTAGCAAATTCTACTTCTTCATGTGGTTTAAGTAGAGGAATTTTTCCTATTTCTTTTAAGTACATTCTTACAGGGTCATCTATACTTATCCCTTTTGGTAAAGATAAATCCACAGTTTCTATTTCTATTGCAGAAGAGTCATCATGTGAAATTGCCTCTGCATCTTCATCTAAGTGGCCTATACTTAAATCGTCATCAGCAACCGAAAAATCTATATCAGCTTTATAGTTTTTTGTTTCTGTTATTTCTATTCCCAAATTTCCTAAAGTCTCATAAAGATTTTCTACTTGATCCTTATCAAGTTCAGTCTCCGAAAAAGCTTCCATTATCTCTGCAAGTGTCAGAGAACCTTGCTTTTTTCCTTTTTCTATTAATGTCTTAGCAGTAACCTTTTTTAACTCTTTTTTATTCGATTTATTTTCCACACTCAAACCTCCTTTCTCTACAAGCTCTTTAAAATTTTATTTATCTCAACTATTTTTAAAGCAATTTCCATAACTCTACCATCTACCTCTTTCATATCATTATTATTTTCTAATTCTTGTTGTTCTCTCAACAAGCTATTAATTTGCTCTTCTAATGAGTTTTTTCTGATATTTGTTATTATTCCTTCTATTTCTTTTGTGTTCTCTAAGTTTATACTATTCAAAGAAATTGAATTTAATTCTTTTAAGTATTCTTCGGATATGTTTAAACTTTTCAATTTGTCAATAGTTATTTTGTCCAATTCTTGATTTTTAATCATGTAATTTAAAATTTCTTTACTTTCTTTCAATAAAAAATCACTTTCTTCTACTTTAAGTAATGCTATTTCTCTAATTTTTTTGTCTTCTAACATTATTTTTATTAGAGTTTCTTCAACTAATTGTTTTCCGTCTTGTCTGACTTCGACTTTTTCAATTACTTTTTCTTCTATTTTCTTTTGATTTTTGTTATTATATGGCTTATTGTAATTTTTACCATAAACTTCTCTCTTTATAGACTCGACATTAATATCTATTTGATTGCTTAAATACTTTGTATAAAAATCAATTTCAACAGGACTTGTCAATTGTTTTATAATTTTAGAAGCTTCTTTTGCGAACTTCACTCGTTCTTCATCTTTTTGAATATTAAATTCTTTTTTAAGATGATCTATTTTATATTTTATGTAGTGAGTAGAAACATCCATAGCTTTTTTATAATCACTAAGTCCGTATTTTCTTACAAATTCATCTGGGTCTTTAGCATCTTTTAAGTCTAACACTTTTACATTGATACCTAATTTAGTAAGTATATCTATAGCTCTTAAAGTCGCTTTTATTCCTGCTTCATCAGAATCATAAGATATAATAGCAGTGTCCGCATATCTCTTTATTAAAATGCCTTGTTGTTCAGTCAAGGCTGTTCCAAGGGTTGCTACTACATTTTTTATACCATACTGATAAAGTGAAATTAAATCCATATATCCTTCAACTAAGACTATAGTTTTACTTTCTAAATTTTTTCTAGCAAAATTTAATCCGTATAAGTTCTGTTTTTTATTAAAAATTAATGTGTCTGGAGAATTTAAGTATTTTGGCAAAGAATCGTCTAATACTCTTCCCCCAAATCCTATTATATTTCCTCTATAATCGAATATAGGAAACATAACTCTATTTCTAAATTTATCATAGCAATTAGTTCCATCTCTATTTTTTGCAATTAGACCGCACTCCAATAAGTCTTGTTTTTTATATCCTTTACTGATTAGAGTATTCATAAGTGAATTCCATGAATCCAAAGAAAATCCTAAACCAAATTTCTTAATAATTTTATCATCTAGTCCTCTTATTCTTAAATATTCATACCCAAGATTTTTGCTTCCCAATAAGTTTGAAAGATAAAATCTAGCTGCTTCCGTATGAATATCTTGAAATTTCTTAGATTTTTCTATTTTAATCCTAGTTTCTTCATTCATGTTAGTGTTAATTTCTATACCGCATTTATTTGCTAAAATTTTTACAGCATCCATAAAATCCAAATTTTCCATTTTCATGACAAAATTTATTACGTCTCCACCTTCACCACAACCAAAACACTTATAAATCTGTTTTGACGTATTTATATAAAAAGAAGGTGTCTTTTCGCCATGAAATGGACATAATCCTTTGTAATTAGCTCCAGATTGTTTTATATTCATATATTCAGATATTATACTTGCTATATCGCATCTAGCTTTTATTTCTTCAATAATGTCTTTTATATCATTCATATTATCACCTTCTGGTGTAATTTTTTGTGTTAACATTTCTATTCTACACTATATTCTAAATTTGTCAATCACTCAATATACACAATTCGACTTTTTTTATTGATATCCTTCTTATTAATCAAAAAATTTTTATTTTTTATATTAATTCTATCAATATTAAATCTTTATTTATATTAAATAATCTAACTATCAAATTATAACTTATAAATTTACCTTAGCAACGATTACGAATAAAAAAGAGGCTCTTGCCTCTTTTAATAATTATTAATTGATTTCATTAAATCTTCAAATTCATTAAAGCAAAGAGATTGAGCACCATCTGACAAAGCATTTTCTGGGTCAGGATGTACTTCTACCATTATTCCATCTGCTCCACATGCAAAAGATGCCAGTGACATAGGTTTTACCAAATATCTAACTCCAGTGGCATGGCTTGGGTCTACCACAACAGGAAGACCTGTTTCCTTTTGAATAATGGGTACCGCAGCTAAATCTAATGTATTTCTAGTATAATCATTATACGTTCTTATACCTCTCTCACACATTATAATATTACTATTTCCTTCTATTGCTATATATTCAGAAGCACCTATCCATTCAGTAATTGTGGATGCTATTCCTCTTTTTAACATAACAGGTTTATTTTGTTTTCCCACTTCACTTAAAAGAGTAAAGTTTTGCATATTTCTTGACCCAATTTGAATTATATCACTTATACTATACAGTTCGTCCATATCTCTTACATCCATAAGTTCTGTAATAACAGCCATACCAACTTCATCTTTAACCGCTTTTAATATTTCAAGACCTTCTTTTTTTAATCCTTGAAATGAATTTGGAGATGTTCTTGGCTTGTATGCTCCACCTCTTAAAATATTTGCTCCCTGACTTTTTACAAATTTAGCAGTCTCCAAAAGTTGCTCATAACTCTCTATTGCACATGGTCCAGCTATTATAAGTTTATCTTTTTTTACAGTTATCTTTTTGTTATTTGTATTTATCTCTATCTTTGAATTATTATTAAATAGGTTTTCTTTCATAACCTACAAGCTCCTTTACTTCTTCTCTTTCTTCAGCAGATAGGAGGTTTAAATGTTCTTTTATTGTTTTTTCATTTATTATAAGTTCTTCATTTAAATCCATAAGTGGTATCAAAACGAAAGCTCTATCTTGAATCCTTGGATGAGGTATTGTTAGTCTTTCATCAGTGGAAACTACATCATTAAAAAATAGTACGTCTACATCTATAGTTCTTGGTCCCCAATGAACTATTCTCTCTCTATGTAGTTCTCTCTCTATTTCTTGACAATATTCTAACAACTCATAAGGTTCAAACTCTGTTTCTATTTCTACACACATATTTAGAAAATCTGCTTGTTCTGTATATCCCCATGGTTTTGTTTCGTATAAGCTTGATTCTTTTACTTTATATATAGAATCACTATTTTTCAAAAGTTCACATGCTCTTGATAAATTATCAAATCTATCACCCATGTTAGTACCTATTCCCAAATAAGCCTTATTCATCTCTTGCTCTCCTTATCTCAACACCAAAATAGTCATAAATACCATTTACAGGAGCCTCAGGCTTTCTAACTCTGACCATAACTCCATTTATAAGTATAAATTTATTCAAGACTTCTTCAGCAATATTTTCCGCTAAAGCCTCCAAAAGATTAAATTGTTTATTTTCAGTAATATCTTTAACAACATTGTAAACCTCGGCATAGCTTACAGATTTATTTATATCGTCACTAAGACCTGCTTCTCTTGAATCAATATAAAGTTCCATGTCGACAAAGAATTTCTGACCTAGAAAATTTTCTTCTTTAAGAACACCATGATATCCATAGAATCCTAGATTACTAAGTAATATTTTATCCATTATATTATACCTACTTTCTATATATTGCATCAGTCATTCTAGCTGCCATTAAATTTTCATAAACATCATGTACTCTAACTATATCTACGCCATCTCTTATACCAAGAACAGTAGTAGCTATTGTACCTTCTAATCTTTTTTTAGGCTCAACTGGAAGTACTTTTCCTATTACTGATTTTCTGGATGTCCCAAGCAAAATAGGATACCCTAAATCTTTTAATTCATTTAATCTTCTCAATACTTCAATATTTTGTTCAAAATCCTTGCCAAATCCTACACCTGGGTCAAGTACTATTTTTTCTTTTTTTACACCACAACTCATTGCCATTTCTATACTTACCTTAAAAAAGTCTTTTATTGACTCCATTATATCTTTGTCATAGTTTGTCCCATCTTGATTATGCATTATACACACTTCTGCATCATATTTTCCTATTACAGAAGCCATATTTTTATCTTTTCTAAGACCCCAAACATCATTTACCATAGTGACACCTAATTTTAATGCTTCTTCTGCAACATCTGCCTTATAAGTGTCTATTGATATTGGTATATCCAATTCCTGTTTAAGTTTTTTTATTACAGGGATTACTCTTCTTAGCTCTTCGTCTGAGTCTACATAGCTATGACCTGGGCGTGTAGACTCTCCTCCTAGGTCTATTATATCTGCACCTTGGTCAACCATATCTTTTGCATGTTGTATTGCTATGTCCAAGTTATTAAAATCTCCTCCATCAGAAAAACTATCTGGAGTTACATTTAATATTCCCATTATATAAGTTCTTTTACCATAATCAAACACAATTAATGACACTCCCTTAAATTAAATTTTATCTCAATAAATGATTATATCTATAATAAATTGCTACTTCATAGTAATCAAACTCATAGCCTCGGCTCTAGACGCAATGTCCTTTTCAAATATTCCTCTCACTGCTGATGTAACAGTTTTTGAACCTGGTTTTTTTACGCCTCTCATTGTCATGCACATATGTTCAGCTTCTACTACTACTAAGACACCATAAGGTTGTAATTCTTCCATTATTATATCTGCAGCATTTTTAGTGATTCTTTCTTGTAATTGTGGTCTTTTTGCCAATGTATCTATTACTCTAGCAAGTTTAGAAAGCCCTGTAAGTCTTCCTCCTTTTGGTAAATAAGCAATATGAGCTTTTCCAAAGAAAGGAACTAGATGATGCTCACAACATGAATAAAATGGAATATCTTTTACCAATACTAACTCTTCATGTTTTTCATCTGCAAAAAGAACTTTTAAATGGTCTCTTGGTTCTTCACTAAGACCAGAGAATATCTCTTCATACATCCTAGCAACTCTATTTGGAGTTTCGATTAGACCTTCTCTATCTGGGTCTTCCCCAATTGCCTCTAGTATTTCTCTTACTGCATGTTGTATCTTTTCTTTATCAACTTTATTCATTTAAACTCCCCCCATTGATTTGTGACTAGAAGATTAGTTTTATAACCTCTTTTGTCTCAATTTCTTTAAAAATATAATTATAAACATCTAAAAGTCTTTGATAGTCATAATTTTCACTTACTTTTGACACTAGTTCAAAAAGCTCATTATTTTCTTTTTTTAAAACTTTTAGCAATTTTTTGTCTTTTGGTACCCATTTATCATTTATATTAAAGTACCCAATTATTATATCTTTTAAATATAAATTCGTCAAAAAATGATATTCAAAAACATCAAATTTTTCTTTATTTTTTAAATTCGATATTTTTGCTCCAATATCTTGCTTTATAAAAGACTTTTCCTCTAATGACATTTTACTAGGTCCTTCTAAGTAAATATTTCTACTTATATCTTTTATAATATGTGATATATTCTCCCTATCAAACAGTACTTTAGCATCTTTCATTTCTTTCACAAAGAAATATTCCCTATTTGATAATAATTTTTTTACACCATCTTTTGAAAAGTAATTTACATCAAATTCTATTCCCTTTTTTTTAAACAGTATTCTCTCTTGTTTTTCCCCTTCTTTTACAAAAACGAACACATCAATATCGTTTATCTCTACATCATAAAGAGTAAAATCTACGTCTTTACTAGAACCCACTAAATATACAGCCAAAGTGTTTTGGTTTTCTATTATTTTAGTTATCTCTTCATTGTATACTTCATAAATACAACCTATCATCTTTTGTCTCCAACAAATTGTTAATATTTTAATTTATTCTAATAACTTCACTATTTTATCAAAAACAACATTTTCTTTATTAAATTTTATTTTGTCAATTTCTGTAACCTTTATAGCGCCCATAAGACTATTTGTGACAAAAACAAAATCAAAACTACTAATTTCTGATATATTAATTTCATTTTCTATCAACTCTATATGTAATTCGTCACAAATCTCTATAATCCTTTTTTTTATTATTCCATTTAATATCGGTAATCTATCACTAGGAGTGTACACTCTTTCTCCTTTTATAAAGAAAATATTGCTCATAGAACATTCTAATATTACACCTTCTGAATTTAAAAATATACCATCATTATAACCAGTCTTATTTGCGATATTTTTGGTATATATGTTTTCAAAATAATTAGTAGTCTTATGTCTATGAATTAAACTATTCCCCCTAACTATTGGAGATATAGCTAATTTAAACCCCTTCTCATACGTCTCTTGATTATATGGAATATCCCTAATAGATATATTATAACCTTCATCAAAAACAGTAATTCTAAGTGCTTTATTAATGACATTTTCTTTTTTTATATATGTAACAATTTCATTTATCAAGAAATCTTTTTTATAGTTTATATCTAAATCCAAACAATTTATTGAGCTTAGCATTCTTTCTATATGGATATCTAAATCTACTGCTATTCCATTTTTAACTCTAATAGTTTCAAACAAACCAATTCCAAATTTACTTAAACTACTATCAAAACCTACATTATTCTTCATAATATCCCCTCAAAGCCTTCATTATGGATTTAGCTTTATCAAGTGTTTCTTGATATTCTTCATCTGGGTCAGAATCCCAAGTCATTCCTCCTCCAACTTGAAAGTAGACTTTTTTGTCATTTTTGATTATTGTTCTAATTGCTATATTAAAATCCATATCACCATTAAAACCTATATAACCTATTGAACCAGTATATACATTTCTTTGCGTTGGCTCTAATTCGTCTATAATTTCCATTGCTCTAATCTTAGGTGCTCCTGTTATAGACCCCCCTGGAAAAGTTGCTTTTATTACATCAGTAGCATCTTTATCATCTTTTAACTCACCTACAACTGTGGAAACTAAGTGATTTACATTTGCATATGGTTCAATTACAAATAGCTCTGGAACTTTAACACTTCCAGTTTTAGATATTCTGCCAATATCATTTCTTTCTAAATCTACTATCATAAGTAGTTCAGCTCTATCTTTTTCACTATTTCTAAGTTCTTGTTGAAGTCTTAAATCTTCTTTTTTATCTTTCCCTCTTGGACGAGTACCTTTTATTGGTCTAGTTTCTATTCTCTTATTAACACATCTTATAAATCTTTCTGGAGAATTTGATAATATATGTGCATCTTCAAAGTTTAAGAATGCCCCAAATGGTGCCGGGCTAAATCTTCTTAAGTCCCTATACAATTCAAAGCTTGTAAGTTCTGTTTCTCCACTGAACCTTTGTGTTAAATTAGCTTGATATATATCTCCTTGTCTTATGTACTCTCTAACACTTTGAACTGCATTTTTAAATTCTTCCTTTGTAAAATTAGATTTAAGTCTTATAGGTGTTACTTCTTTTTCTTCATAACATATGCTATCTATACCTTTTTTCTCTTCTTTTAATATTCTTTGTTCTATATTATCTATTATCTTTTCTTCTAATTCGATATCTATGTTTGGAGTAGCTATATAAGTTTTTTGCACAAGATGGTCTATAACTATTACATGATTATAAAATCCAAAATACATATCAGGCATCTCAATATCATCTACAGCAGTTCTAGGTAAATTTTCTATGTAATTACCTAAATCATAAGATAAATATCCCACAGCACCTCCTACAAATGGAAGATTAGTATCATTTACAACCCTATACTTATGTAGTTCTTCTTTTAAAACTTCTAAAGGATTTTCATCAGTATCTTTATACTTTAATACCTTAAATGGTTGGCTACTTATAAAAGAATATCTTCCCAATTTTTCTTTATCCATAGCACTGTCTAATATAAAACTGTCATGTTCATTTCTAAAAATAGTAAATATCTCAAAAGAATTTAATTTAGTATTTATCTCTCTTATCATATTACACATGTACCCTTTCTCTAGCTTCTGTTATAAAATTTTTAAGCATTTCATGACCATACTCTGACAAAATAGCTTCTGGATGAAACTGTACTCCTTCTATTAAATATTTCTTATGCCTAATCCCCATTATTTCCCCTTTATCAGTAATTGCTGTAATTTCTAATTCTTTTGGAACTGTATTGGAATCAATTATTAGTGAATGATACCTAGTGACATTTAAAGGATTTTTAAGTCCCCTAAAAACTCCTTTATTAGTATGGTTGATACTATATACTTTTCCATGCACAGGCTGTTGTGCTTTTATAATATCTCCTCCAAAAACATGTCCAATAGTTTGGTGACCTAAACAAATTCCTAGTATAGGTTTTTTCCCCTTAAAATGCTCAACAATATCTATGCAAATACCAGCTTCTTTTGGAGAACACGGTCCTGGAGATAACACAATTACCTCTGGATTTAGTTCTTCAATGTCACTTATTTTGATTTCATTATTTCTTTTTACTACAACTGTTTCCCCTAATTCTTCTATATATTGGACTAGGTTGTATACAAAAGAATCATAATTGTCTATCATAAGAATCATACTGTAAATCTCCCCCCTAAAAATTATTTTATCAACTCAGAAACTGTTACAAATTTAAAACCTTTTTCAATCATTTTTGGAATAAACATATCTAAAGCTTCAACTGTATCATTAGTTGCATAATCATGCAAAAGTATTATATCTCCATTTTGTACTTTATTAATTATTTTATCTGCAATGCTATTAGCTCCTGGATTTTTCCAATCTTTCACATCTACACCTGTCCATAAAACAACTTTATAGTCATGCTTTTTTGCAATTTCTATTAATTCTTTTTCTCTATAACTTCCAAATGGTGGTCTAAATAATGTAGGTTTTTTCCCAGTTACTTCCTTCAAAATGTCTTCACACTTAACAATCTCCTCTTCTATCTGACTAGAACTTAAATTACTTATATCAGGATGATTGAAAGTATGATTTCCTATCTCGTGACCTTCTTTACTTGCTCTTACTAATGGTTCTTTATACCATTTTGCATGTTTTCCAGCTATAAAAAAAGTAGCTTTTACATTGTATTTCTTTAACACATCTAAAACTTGACTAGTTTCTTTAGGATGAGGACCATCATCAAAGGTAATTGCTATTAGCTTTTTTTCCCTTGAACCATGTTTAATCAAAACATTTCCATTAGTATCCATCATCAAAGCAGAAACTTTACTAAAATTAGATATTAACACTATTCCACAAAACAAGACTACTGCTATTAAGCACTTATATACTGTCTTTTTTTTCCATGATGTCATTTTTTAACTTCCTTTCAAATATTTTAGTTATTTATAAAAATTTTGAGTGTAATATGTTTTATAGCTTCCTCCAAATATTACTCCAACTCCAATATTATTATAGTTCCCCAAAATATTTTTTCTATGTCCTTCAGAGTTCATCCAAGCTTCATGCGCATATATTGCATTAATCTGTCCTGCTGCTATGTTTTCTCCAGCTGAAGTATATACTATCCCTTCTCTTTTCATTCTGTCAAATGGAGTTTCATTCTTTTTATTTACATGGTCAAAAAAATTATTATCTCTCATATCTTCACTATGTTTTCTTGAACTCAAAGTTGCCTGTTCACTGTATCTCAATGAGTTTAACCCTCTTTGATTTCTAACACTATTTACAAGGTCTATAATTTCAAGTTCAAAACATTTTTTAAGTTCTTCGCTACCATCTGGATATAAATTTTTAAACTCATCTTCAGTGCTTTTATCAATTATTAAATATGAACAAACTCTATTTTCTTCATGAATATCGTAGAAAATTGTAATATACTTACCTTCCTTACTTATTATATCATATTGATTTTCTGAGTTTATTATATATCTGGTATTTCCTTTTCTCTTATATTTTAATGGTGTAATCTTAGTTCTCACTGTTTGTCTATCTTGATTTAGTTTTATATCTTGATTTTCACATGAATTAATAGAATTACTATAAAGTGCTACTACTTCATCATTTTCAAGTCCAACCATTGCAAATTCTTTTCCATATTGATTATATACGTACCAATCAAAACCGTATTCACTAATATCAATTCTACCAGGTTTACCAATACTTGATAAAACATAGCTTAAATTGTCTCCTAAGCTTATTTTTTCAAAATTCTTTATGTCTGACTCTCCTAAATTTTCCCCTTCAGTATTATTTGATTGTAAATTTTGACTTTTTTCTTTTTTATCTTTCTTAGAATTATCATTTATATTTATTTTGTCTAAAAATTCATTCCATATTTCACTTTGAAAAAACTTTTCTTTTAAATCATATCCTTCTTTTAATAATTCAGGACTATAAAATAAAACAATAAGTACTACTAACACTAAAGCAATTAATCTCTTCAATATATCTCTCCTTCTTAAAATCAATCAAAATTTTTTAATATTGCATTTATTAAGTTAATATTGATAGTGTATACTAATCAATATCATTCATACCTATTTACAGTAAGTATTAGAAAAAAGCTTTATCTACTAATTAGATAAAGCTACAGTCTCAAGGAAAATATTTCATCTAATGTTCTATCAAATATAGATGGCTTATCAAATTTCCAAGTCCCTTCATAAACCAATTCATTATTTAGATAAAAAGTTCCTTGCCCATGTTTTTTACCATGCATAAATTCACCTATATACTTTTTACCTTTTTCCCATATATAAGTTCCCTTACCATGAATCAAATTATTCTTCCATTCTCCTTCATAAAGTACTTCCCCTTTACTATTATAGCAAATACCGTACCCTTCCATCTTTCCACCTTTAAATTCACCTGCATATATACATCCATCACTCCACTTATAAATACCTTTTCCATCTTTTTTTCCGTTTTTCCAAGTTCCAATATATTCATCTTTACTACTATATAACATATTTCCAATACCGCTCATCATATCTTCCTCAAAATAACCTATATATTCATTTCCATTTGAAAATATAAAGTTTCCTTTTCCATTTTTTTTATCTTCTTTAAATTCTCCTATGTACTCCATAACTGTTCCTTCATCTACAAAAAAAGTATATGAGCCTTTCCCCTCCATCTTTCCCTCTAAGAATTTCCCTACATATACATCCCCATTTGAAAATTTATAGATTTTATTTTTTGGTTTTTTTGTATCGACATCATCTATATCGCGTATTGTTTTTCCTTCCAATTCTAATACTTCATTTTCCGGAGCAAAATCGCCCCTTTTTAAAACACGTTTCTTCATGTTCTTTATACTTCTAATCTCTTTGTTTACTTCATTTATATATTTCAAATAATTATCATACAAATTAACATATTCTTTAGATAAATTCATAATGCCATTCCTCCAACGTTATTCCTAGATATTTTACTAAATCTATTAAATTTATTATATCCTAATAGTGGTCATGTTTTCTACATATTAAGTAATTTTTTCAATTTTAATTTTAAAATGATATCTTTTAAAGTGATACACAAATCATTAATAAAACCTTTATTTTCGTATACTAAATTTAAATAAGCTGAGAGATATAATATACAAATTTACATTATAAACTCCCAGCTTGTAAAATTTTCTATAAATCTTTTGCTTTAAACCCTCTTCCCTTTACTTCTGTAACATCATTTACAGATATAAAGGCCTTTTTATCATACTTCAAAGCTATATCTTTTATCTTTGGTATCTCATTTGATGAAACTATTGTATATATAATCTTCTTTTTTTGATGAGTGTATGCACCTTCTGCATCTAAAAAAGTTACACCTCTAACTAAACTCTTCATTATATCTTCTGCTATTAAATCGACTTCATTTGACATTACCATAACAGATTTTTGGTAATTCATTGCATCTTTAATAAAACTCATTGAATACGCATTTAGAAATAGACCTATAAGAGTGTATAATGCTAAATCCAACCCAAATAAAAAACTTCCTGTAAGTACTATCAAGCCATTTATTGCTAAAGCAGTGTCTTTCATTTCTATATTCTTCTTAATTTTTAGTATTGCAGCTATTATATCTGTACCACCTTGAGAAGACCTAGTTCTAAATACAACTCCGACTCCTAAACCAGATAATATACCACCATATACACTTTGAAGCAATATATCATGTATAGGTATAATATTACTTATTTCCTGAGTTGCTCCTAATAATAATGAAAATACAATCATATTTACCAAACTTGAAATACAAAACTCTTTTTCAAGGTATATGAACCCTAAGATAAATATTGGAATATTGATTAAAAATGTTAATAAACCTACATTTATATTTGTCAAATAGTTTATAGATGTTGCTATACCTGTAGCACCTCCACTAAGTAGATGTGCTGGTCTTAAGAACCCATTTATTCCTATAGATGTCATCAACATCCCAAATAGCATTGTTGAATATCTTAAAACTGGATGTTTTTGTAGGGTATTCTTAACTTCACTCATTTCTTTCTCCCTTCAATCTTTCTAAATCTTTAGAATTTTAAAAGCTTACTCTTACATATATTATTCCTGATGTAATAGATAATATTTCAAATAAATTTTTTTTATAATTTCTTGAACTGTCATCTATTACATCATCTATTATATTATCTTTTTCATATATGTCTAGTGCAATCTTTTATATTCTAATCTTTAAAAACGTTCAAATCATCTCATTTATGCCTTAAATGAAACTTTTTCTAGCATAATATGATACTGCTTATTATTTAACTTGCAATATAGTAAATTTATAGTATTTTTTTCTAAATATCTATTTTCGCAGTAATTTATTTTATTTTAGCAAATTCAAGTTTAGTAATTGTCTCTTTATAATTAATTCCTAAATGAAATTTTTCTTTTTATAATTTCAGTACATGATTTTTTTATTTCATTATTTGCATTTTTTTCGTTCAGTTTTTATTTTAAATTTTTTTTATTTTATTTTGTTTTAAGTATTCAAGGTACTCATCTTAATTTTATTTTTTATATAAAATTCATTATAATTGGAATTAGTATTACTGTAATTGTACCAGAGACTCCAATAGAAACACCACTCATAGCTCCTTCTATTTCTCCCAGTTCAAAAGCCTTTGTAGTTCCTAAAGCATGTGCAGATGTTCCAAGAGCAATTCCTTTAGCAACTGGATGATTTATATTCCCCAGTTTGAATACTGTAGAAGCAACCATACCACCAAAAATACCTGTAAAAATTATGGCTACAACTGTTATTGATTCTATACCATTTAAAGAATTTGCTAAAGATATTCCCATTGGTGTTGTTATAGATTTTGGAATTAGTGAATTTATTATACTTACATCTGAATTAGCTATTTTGCCAATTATCAATACAGATACAAAAGAAATCACTATACCACAACCTATTCCTACAATAATCTCAAACATATGCTTTTTAAATAATTCAAATTGCTTATAAAGTGGAACTGCAAGTACTACTGTGACAGGACCTAAAAAGAAATTTAGACTATCAGCTCCTATCTTGTAATTCTCATAAGGGATTTTAGATATGCTTAAAAACAATATTATTCCTACGATTGCAATTAATAAAGGATTACATATAGGATTACTTGTTTTTCGTTGAATGTATCTTCCTAAATTGAAAAAAACTATTGTTACTATTATACCAAATACTGGTGTCTGTAATACATTATACATTTTTTTGTCCTTCTTCCTTCTTTTTTATCATTTTCTCCACAATAATTCCAGTAGTATACATTACTATTAGTGTACTTAAACATATGACTAATAAAAGCACTAATACATTTTCCCTTATTAGGTCTAATGACTTTATAAGTGATACACCTGCTGGAATAAAAAATATAGCCATATTATCGAGGAAAAATCCACTTACATTTTCTATACTACTCAAGTCTAAAACTTTAAATTGTAGTAGTAGAAATAATAATAGCATACCAACTATACTCCCAGGAATAAGTATAATTCCTTGTATAAAGGAACTTATATACTCTCCTATTACCCAGATAGATAAAATTATTACTAATTGATTGAAAACTTTCATTTTCCACCTCCAAAAATTAAAGAGATTGCTTCAAATCATATATTTGTAGTTTTATCAACAAGCAAATATCTTTCTTTAAAATAGAAAGTTATAATTTGACACAATCTCTTTTTAAATTTATTTTTATTTTAATTTAATAAAATACATACTTGGTTGTTTCAAAAAACTTAACTATATAAACCTATTTTTCACTTAAAATTTCTTTTATTTTTGAATTGTTATACATACTGTCTGGAACTTCACTTCTCAAACTATAAAAAGTCTGTTGTGCATTTTTTAAATCGCCATTATCATAATAAAGCATACCCAACTCGTAATATGAATCATCATAATACTGGTCATTTTTAGTATAAGTATTTATATATTTTTTGTAATATTTTATAGCTTCATCCTTATTTCCTAATAATTTATTTGTTATTGCTAATTGATATATTGACTCAGAAATATATTTTTTAGTTTTACCAGAAGAAACTATACTTTTAAAATTATCTATGGCTTTTTCATATTCTTTGTTTTTCTTTAAATTTAGAGCTTGATAATATAAATCTTCCTCATCAGCTACAGTTATCTCTCTTTCTGGTTCTTTATTTTTAACCTCATTTAATTCCTTATTCGTTTTTTCTAATTTTTTACTAGTTTCTCCTAACTTTTTATCAGTTTCACTTAACTTTTCCTCTTTACTACTTATTTGGTTATTCAAGTTTTCTATTCTCTTTTTGCTTTGAATCAAATATATCCCCATACCTATTAAAACACAGCCAACTATAATATATGGTAAAATACTTTTCTTTCTTTTTACTTTTTTTATTTCTTCATTTTTACTTGTATCTTCTTTTTCTTCTTCTTTTTCTTCTTCATTTTTTTCAAATACAGGATTATCTTTATCTAGCTCTTTAAGTTTGTCTAAATATCCTTCTCTCTTTTTTACATTACCTAGTTTATCATATAACAAAGATAAAATTACATATGGCTCTATTAGTTCAGGTTCTTCTTCAATTATGTTCTCTAAAATATGTATTGACTCATAATTTAATTCTTCATTTATAAATCTTATAGAATGATTGTATCTTCCTAAAAAAGTTTTAAAATCTTCAGATGAAATTAGATTTACATATTTTCTAGATATATGATTATTTTCATAACATAAAGCAGTATAAAAACTCTCAAATGATTTAGCAAAATCACATTTTAATAATTTTAAAAGACCTCTAAGATTTAGTATATCAATGTCTTTAGGATTTATCTCCAGAGCTTTATTAACCATATTAATGGCACTAGTTATATAATTTTTATATGCTAAATCCAATGCATTGTTATATCTTTTATATGATTCTAATTTTAACTCCTTAGACGTTGTATCTGACTTTGAATTTAAAGCTCCTTGCAAGTTTAATAGAGTTTCTTCTTTATAATTTGTAGTCACATAACTCTGTTTTAATGCTTTTAATGTTTCATCACCGTCTTCTTCTTCTATATTAAAAAAAGTCAAATCACTTTTATTATCTTCTATCAAAGATATATCTAAAATTTTTCTAGGCATGCTTTCTATGTCTTGTTTTATATCTTTAACTAAAATAATACTCACCTCCACTCTAAAATATATATTTAAGATAACATATTTAATATGTCAAGTCAAAACTATACATATTTTTCCACCATTCTCATAATAAAAAAGGTAATCCTCTTCTTTTCATAAAAAGGTTACCTCTTTTTCAATACTATTAACTTTTAATGTTGAATTTTTTTACTTTTCTATAGAGTGTAGCTATACCTATATTTAATGCCTCAGCTACTTTTTTCATACCTTCTGTATTACTTCCATATTTCTTTATGGCATTTTCTATAGCTTCCCTCTCAAGGTCATCTATAGTCTTAACTTCTTGTTTATAAAGTTCATCTAGTTTAAAAGATATTAAATCAGACATACTCCTTACAAAAGCAGTTAACTCCTTATCTTTTGAAAGTATCTTTTCTTTTTGTTCTTCATTAAACGCAGCTATACCCAAGATTCCAAGTATATGCTCTCCCATTTTAACGGGAGTACATATATCAGCTAACTCTTTACAATTTTCTCTATTTGCACATTTATTACAGTTCTCTTCTATTTCTTTATTTATAACATAGGATTTTCCATCTTTTAAAACAAGAGAGTACACTGACTTCTCTGATATTGTCTCTCCTATTTTACCTCTGAATATTCCTGTACCTGCTATCCTAGTTAAATCTTTTGTAACTAAAGTAACATCTACATCCAAGACATTAGAAATATTCTCGCAAATACTTTGAACGTAATTCGTTATATTATTTAAATTCAAAGTAATCCCTCCTATTTAGATTTATATTTTTTATTACTCTACATAAATCCTATTCTTGAGAACTTTAAGCTTGCGGTTGTGGTTGTGTCTCATTAGGCTTATTATCAGTTGGTGGTGTTTCTGGTTTTTGTTGATTATTTGGATTTTGATTGTTTGTATTTTGATTATTCTTATTTTCGTCTGTATTTGGTTTTTCCTCTGGTTTTGGTTCCATAGTCCCAACTAATATAATACCTTCCTTCTTAGGATAATATGAATTAGCTATTTTTTCAGTTTTAATTTTTTTACCATTTGCATCATTAAATGTTCTATATGTTGATACAGAATATGCATTTCTTCCACTTTTGTCTACTTTTTCTTTACCTTTAGGCATTGTAGGGTCATTAACTCTTTTCATTGTAGTTTGTGAAACGCCATCTAATTTTGTTGATATTGTTATATTTTGTTTATCTTCTGCACTTCCATATATATTGCAAACAATTTGATTTCCTGAAACGTAATTTTTTATGTAAACTGGATGCTTTAGATTATTTTTAAATAAGAAATCTATTCCACTATCTGCAACAGTTGCATCTCTTCCTTTTGGAACATAACTTGATGGTATAGTATGATTTTTTACATTAACAATTTCTAAACCTGCGTATAACACAGAATTGTATAACGTAGATGAAACTTGACAAACTCCTCCACCATAATCTTCTTCCATCTCACCTTCCATTATTACAGGTGCACTTTTATATCCATTTTCCTTACTTCTTTTCCCTGTATGTTTATTAAATGAGAAAGTTTCTCCTGGCATAAGTAATACATTACTTATATTATCTGTTGCTAATTTTATGTTTATACTTCTATTTATTTGAGAAGTTTTAAATGTTGTTGAATACGTACCTAAATTTGTATCTATATTAGCAAGTTGCTCTTTTTTTACTTTTGCTGGAGTAGCTTTTACTACTAACTCATTTTTATAGTTACCTTTTTTAGTTTGATTATCAAAATTCTCCATACTCTTAGAAATATCCATTTTAAGACCATCAGAATCTGGTATAACCTTGACTTTTTCACCACTTATATCAAGTGTAGCATCTTTTACATCTACATCTATTTCTTTAGCTATCTTTTCCATTTCTGCTTTTAATTTATTTTTATCATAATTTATCACAACTACTAAGTTGCTTTTTTTGCCAAAATTTGCTGAAATAGTTTTTGATAGATTGCCAAAGAAAGCACTCTTTCTATTTAAATTATATGCGTTTTCTACTGTTTTATCCAGGTCAGTAGATAAATTTAAATCTTTGCTCTTTACTTTCCAACTTTTATCATTGTAATTAAAATCAACATTCTCTAATTTGTATTTTTTAGCTAATTCCTGTTTTGCTTGCGATTTAGTTAATTTTCCAATATTTACTCCATTAACATATGTGTTTTTTGCTATTTTCTCCCCTTTAAATTGCATGCACATTATGCCTATAAAAATTATTACTACTAATGCTACAGCTCCAATAGCTATAACTAGCTTTTTGTTCACATTACTCATCCCATACTTCTCCTTACAATAAAATTATTTATATATCCCTATTATTATATTACTACATAATGCGCCTTAAAACCCCAAAAACTTTTTAATTATATATTAATTTAATATTATTAATATTCATTTAGTCCATTTTCTGATATGGCATATATTTTTTCATTGTAAATATTAATAGCATAAACTTCTTTGCCTCTAAATAAGCCTTTATTTACTACAGCATAATAATAAATATTTTTATATTTTCCAAACAATTCTTCTAAACTCTTTTTACTTTTTACATATCTATCTGCTTTCTCTATATCTAATATCTCAATCTTTTTATACTTATTTTCTTTTTCATCAAGAGTATTAGTTAACACAAACTTAGCTTTATCTTTTGTAATACCAAATTGATAACTTCCATCTTCTAATATTCTAAAGTATCCATCACCATAATCTACTTTGTAATCTTTTTTACCATCTTTATATGAATATAAATCTTTAGTTTTTGCACTTACCAAAACTTCATTTATTAATTTATCATACTCATATACTTCAGCATAATAGTATTTATTATTTTTTATCATTTGTGGAAGTGAATTTATAGATAGATTTGCCTTGTCTTTGCCACTTTTTTTAGCTATTACATTTATAATGTCATCAGATGTTAAAGTATACAATGATAAATTCTTTTTATATTTTTTTTCTAAACTCTGTACCTTTTCATCATCTGAATAATCGTCTTTTAAATACTCAATATATTGTAATGCTCTTTCATAATCTCCAGAATTATTTGCCTCTTCAGCTCTACTTATATAGTAATCATACATTTCTTCAATACATTGTTCTTTCCCATTTTGAGCCATACTGTAATACTTTTCATCTTCTTTTAATACTTTATTATACTTTTCAATAGCTTCATAATACTTATATGCTTTTTGGTCTTTTACTGCTGAGTCATAAACATCTCTAGACTCTTTGATTGTTTCTATATTCTGTTTGTATACATCTAGATTACTACCCATACCATTTAATATTGAAACAGTACTTATGTAGTTAATGGCAATATCATAAGTAGTATTTTCTTCTTTATACATTTCTCTAACTCTATCAGCTTGAGCTAATAAGTCATCCACATCTATACTTATTTTGTTTAATTCTTTCACGGTATTTATTAATCCAATAAAACTTTCTTGACTTATGTCTCCATCTAAATATTTATCACCACTATTTAATAGCAATTTATTTATTTTTTTAGAAACAGACTTATTAAACCTTTCCATTTTTGAATCAGAAAACTTTTTTTCTATACTTGTGTAGTAATCAACAGCTATAGAATACTGTCTTTTCTCTATAATCTTTAACAACTCATTAGCTTCATTTCCTACACTAAACTCGTTACTACTTAAGAAAAATACTATTATCAAAGCAATTACACCTAATGTTGATAATGAAATCGCAACTATAGATTTCCTTTTTTCATCAATAAAATCTACAGCCTTCTCAAATAAATCTCTAAAATTCATTATAGTTCCCTCTCCATTTAATAATCTTTATATTTTATGGTAAACTAAATTTCTTATTGGTTATTATATCATAATTCTTGAAAAAAAATAAAAACACAAGTTAAATCGTGTTTTTATTTTACCTATCAATCATTATTTTATACATAAATATTTCCTTTACATAAATTATGATATCTTTCTTTTTATATCCCTAGAATGACTCTTTTGTTTTTTATTATTACTGACAGTTTTCGTTCTTGTCTTGTGTATAGCTTTGCTATCAAATATTTTTCTAGCATTGCATAAAACAATTCCAATTGTTAAACAAACTGTAAGCACACTTCCCATCAAAAAGTAATAATCCAATCCTATATGTACTCCCATAACTGAATTTATTAACACTAA
>OCJD01000213.1_pt1 | contig 9100 bp, 9 predicted proteins | sample 1480691 | NCBI WGS metagenome assembly OCJD01 (sample SAMN05301475, study PRJEB22388) | human gut metagenome | isolation source: Infant 1 DOL 19 gut | host: Homo sapiens | place: USA: Pittsburgh, Magee-Womens Hospital of UPMC | collected 2013/2014
GCCAGCACCACTGTGCAGTTGCAAAGTTCGAACAGTACTTTGCAGGCGAACTTTACAGTCTCCAAAGATTATCAGTACACCATAGGAGTGGTCAATCCTCCAGAAGATACCTCTTCCGCATTATGCATATCATCATCCAGTAACTATGATGACATTTATGAAGGATACAACAACCAGACTTACAAGGCCCGGTATGGTGAAACTATAGAACTCAGCATACGTTATCAGTCAGAAAAAGTGGATTTTGCAGGATGGTATGAGAATGGCACGTTGCTGTCAACAGCGGAGGTATACACATTCACCCCATCTGATACTCCGGACAGGGTACGGTATATAACAGGCAAGTTTGTGATGAAAGCTACGGCGGAGCCCTCGCTGACATTCAATATCAGTGCCGAATCACCAGCCGGTTTCATCTCTTCCGGAAGTATTGAAGTGAATATAGACGGTAATAAAACAACATTGAATACAGCATCCGGCATCAGAAGTTTTACCATTACAGGACGGCAGAAGGCGGTTCTCACTGTCAAGGACCTTCCTGACTATATCAATGGAGAGGGACGCTGGCTGGGATGGTATGTATTTTATAATGGCAGCGAAAAACAGGTGTCTACCTCCTATACTTATGAGATCACCACACAAGGGGATGCCACTGTTTATACCGCCCGATTCCAGAAATAATATATACCGTCTGTTATAAATCGTATGCCAGTTATTTGCCGTATGGATATCCGCACATGGCGATGTACATCAAGAACTGGACGGTTCAGATATGGTACCGGACCGTCCAGTTCAAATGATTTGAATCTTGTTTGAAATCACATTTTAGCAAGTTAAAAAATCAATTATCTTTGTACCGTTAAAAAATAAATTGGGCAACATGGATAAAGCTGATCTGATTGATAAAATAAGAAAGGTCTGTAGAATACGGAATGATATCAAAATAGATATGACGGTTAAAGGGGAAAATTGGTTTTTTGATGCAATATATGTGTTTTTGGGTGAAACCGAAATATATGTGACGGATACCTTATATATAATAGATATAGAAGAACTTGATACAGAGTCCTTGGCCGGAATATATCAAAAAATTGCTCTAAAATAGATTTTCACAATGTACTGGCAGTTATGAACGGCAACATAAAAATTAAAAAGAGGCTGTCTCAAAATAGAGTTGAGATGGCCTCTTTTGTTTCATCTCCAATTGAAGTCATTTGGATTTTTCTCAAAAAAGGAGTTTATAAACTTACTTTTGAAGGTTTCATCCTTTCAAACTTTTTTTTTCGTTGCCATAAGCCCCCTAAGAGGCTACTTTTGCAAGATTATGTGCAATGGCCAGCAGGCCGAACTCAATTTCAACCTTCTTAAGCCCACGAAGATGGAACCTCTTGAAGTGCTTGTTGTTCTTGAGGTTTCCAAATACGGCTTCCACATCCTGCGGTCGCTGGCTGCGATATTTCAGGCCTTCATCAGAGAGCAGTTTTTCACGTTCCCTTTCCTTGATTTTCCTCAGACGATGGTTTACCTGCACAATTCTTTCCGACCGGCTTCTGTGACACCGGCATCTTAGCGGGCAGCCTTTGCAGTTACGTGCCCTGTATCTTGAGATGGTCTGCACAAAACCGTTGTCTGTTATCCGCCTTGCATCGGAGAGTCTTTCCATTCTCTGTCCCATCGGACAGTACATGCCGTCGGTTTCTTCATTATAATAAAAGTTGGCAGAGAGAAACGGGTCGTTCCGGAAGTTCCTTTTCTGTTCCTTATGAAAATTGTTGTATTTTATAAAGGTTTCAATGCCATGTCTGAAGGCGTACAGATAGTTCTCCTCGCTTCCGTATCCGGCATCACAGACAGATACGTCAGGGTATCTGCCGTAAAGGGAATGGAAATTATCCATATGCAGGGGATAGGTGGAGGTATCACCGGCACACTGATGGATGGTATAGTTCAGAATGAACTGTCTGTTGGTACTGATCTGGGGATTATATCCGGGTTTGAGCTGTCCGTTCCTCATGTGGTCCTCTTTCATGCGCATGAAAGTAGCGTCATTGTCTGTCTTTGAGTAGCTGTTGCGTCCGTCAAGTATCTTTCCCTGTGATTCATATTTCCTGAGCTGTTCGGGCCATGACTTCCTTACACGTCTTACCTTCGCTTTCATTTTCCTGTCTGCATCCACTCCGTTCAGGGCATCATCTATCTGGCAAAGTGCCTTTTCCACTTTCTCCGGAGTGATATCCTGATATGTGATGGGTGCGGAATCACGCAGTTCCTGCTTGGTGACGGACTCGGCGTACTGCCATATCTCTTCAAGCTGTTCCGCGATTCTGGATATACGCGTATGTATGGACTTACCCCAGACGAACGTATAACGGTTGGCATCCGCCTCCATCTTCGTCCCGTCGGTACAGGCCACATCCAGACTTACAAAACCTTCCGCCACAAGGAACTTTACGATGGTGGCAAATATTGTCTTGAGTACATCCTTCAGCCGGCTGCTGCGGAAACGGTTGATGGTATTATGGTCAGGAGTCACATTGCCGGTAAGCCACATGAAGCGGATGTCATTGCGACAGAATTCTTCTATGCGACGGCTGGAATAGATATTACGCAGATAAGCATAGACCAGAATCTGAAGCATCATGCGAGGGTGGTATGCAGAACAGCCTTGGGGAGAATACCTGCGGTAAAGTTTTTCAAGGTTTATCTGTTCAATGATACGATGAATAACCCGGACCGGATCGTTCTGGGGAATAAAATCGCCTAAACACGGAGGTAAAAGCAGATTATCGTTGGATGTATAACTTTTAAACATTATCTTTGGGATATCTTGACTTGATTCCCTAAGATACAAAAAATTAGGGAGACGGGCAAGTTCTGACTGAGCGAAGTTAGGACTTGCCCGATTTTTTTGCAAACACAAAAAAAGGCCGTCTCATTTTGAGACAGCCTCCTGTAAAAACGGTTCAATATTAGTAAGAAACGACAATCTTTATGAATGAAATTATTTATAAAGACCCTGTATCTTTTGATAAGAACTGTTCTCTTCTTATGAGGGCAAATTCAGTTCTTTATCAAGAAAGACGCAAAATATATTATTTCAGTATTTCACCTTTCTCATTGAAGAACACCGTACTTTCAGCTCTCTCCTTGTCTGTCAGAACAACCTGATAGGTCTTGCTGCCATCCTCTGCCGCTTCCACCGCCGCTTCCTTGACGGTTGATTCCGCAAAATTTTTGGCGATTGCTTCCGTTACCGCTGCCGGAAGGTCTTTCACTTCAATAGGGGTGAAGTCATTTACTGCCATGACTGTTTCAACACCTGAGGTCAAATTTTCGGCAAATGCCACTGTTGTTCCTAATCCCATTACCAATGCTACTGCAACAAAAAATTTTTTCATAATCTTATATTTTTAATGGTTATTGTTTTACGATAATGATAGGGCAATTCCCATGCCAAAAGAATATTTATTCTGATTATCAATTAATTGTTGTTTTTTTTACTATGTAACAAATGGAAATATTCCTCATATAGTGTGGTCTGATGTAGAATGTTTCCACACTTATAAATAGGCAGGAATCCTGCCTATTTTGTGCGTAAAGCCAAAATCTGTTGCACATTAATTTCTGTAACAGGTCCTTCTTTATTTTGTATGACAAGATAAAGGCTATTATAACAAGAGGCTGTCAAGTCATTTTTTTAAGACAGCCCCTTGTATTTATCTGATAGTGGGCATGAATACAATGTTAATAGTTATATCCTTTGTCGCTGTAAATGAATATGAACCGGCTGATGTCTGGGAGTATTCCCCAAGATCGTCCAAAGCCTGCCATCTGGTAGTAAAGAAACCTCTCAGATAGTTATATCTCCAGCGGTCACCTTCTCCCGGCACGGCGTAATCCGCACCATCCGCATATATTGTCACACGGTCTCCATATGAGAACTCACGGGTTTGCTGGCCGGAACTCAGACCGGTGGCAGAAAAGCCAATTCTGAAATCACCGTGCGTATACAAGGAGAAAGAACTGTTACTCCATATGCCGGTCTGTATAGTCACCTTTATAGGATTGTCCGCTTTGAAATCGTATACGAATCTGGTTCCATCAGGATAACGGCTGTAATCGTTGTACGTAAATAAATATTGACCGTATTGTCCGGAGGGTATCCCGTTACCATTCACATACCATTCATCCTCTCCATATTTCCAGCCGGATTCCGGCTCTGGAGATATCAGGTAACCACCTCGATCCAAATTTTCATCATCCGGTGAAAGATTCAACACTATTTCTGAAGCGGATGGCAGCAATGTGGTTTCACCACGTTCATCAAAGACATCCAGTTTGCCTCTTCCCGTCCGGATGGAGAAATAGAACGTTTTACCGGCTTTTGAAAAGTTCGCCTGCAAAGTACTGTTCGGACTGTCAGAATGTAATATTAGATTTCTAAAATGTCATCATTGGATGATTTTACATTTCTAACAAACTCCATCCCCCTGATAAAATTCTCCGTGAGATTCTTTTTTTCCTCGATTTCCTGTTCCATCCGTTTTATGGATGTCCGGAAGAAAAAATCTATCAGAAATTCATCTGTACGCTCTTTTTTGATATATTTTAAGGCGGTGATATATTCCTCTCTCTGCGAACCGGGGATTATCAGCAGCGGCTGTTCTTTTTTGAGCAATATAAAATTGGACATCAGACGTCCCAGACGACCGTTTCCGTCCCGGAAGGGATGCAGATATTCATAAAATCCATGAAATTTTGCCGCGATGATCATCGGATGGATCTTTCCGGAGTCCAGGACCTGCTGGGTGCTTTGCAACAGGCGGGGGACCTGCTTTATCAGCTGCTCATGGTCCCCAAATATCGTATCACCGGCACACATGTCCACTGTTGTATATTCTCCCGGGTTGGACGGTATTTCATCGTATTGGGTCTTGTAAGAAAGGGTATGTTCCGTCAGCAGCCGGTGGGTTTCCTTCAGGAGTTCCTCGGTCAGCGGCCTGTCCAAATTCTTCAGAAGATATTCATAAGCCTGGAAATGATCCAGGATTTCAAATGCCTCCAGCAAGGTCTTGCCTTTGGGGATCATGCCCAACCCTTTTTCTTTCAAGGTGCGGGTCTCGTCCACTGAAAAACTGTTCCCCTCTATAGCACAGCTATGCGCCGAGAATAGAATTTCATTGTATTCTATAAAATCTTTTCTGCTCAGCTTCTCAGATACAAGTTCCTTGTACCGGTTCACTAAAATATCATATCGGGAAATCAACTTGTCCTCCATATCAGTACCATTTTTTGCAAAGATACTAAATCTGATCAATATAACCCTGCATTCTATATGTAATTCCTTGATAAAAGTGTGATATCATTACTTTCCCCGCCCTACTGGTAGAACAATGGTAGAAAATAGAAAAAACATAACAAAAATCAAGATAAAACACCGGAACGGAGCGATTGCAAGACCGTCTGTCCGTACTTTCTCTCCTTCAAAAGGGTGGAGAAAACATTTTCTACCGAAATTCTACCCAAATACCGGATGTTCCAGGAACACTATGGACACAATCCTCTTATTTGTCTTGTTTTTTTAGCCATGTAATAAACAAGCCGGAACCCTTCAGAAGAAGGCATTCCAGCTTGTTCACATTGCACATACCGGCTGTCATTATCATAAACCGCACTATTCCAAACATTAATACTAACAGCCAAGTTTATTACAAGGAGCGTAAAGAAGAGCTTGAAATCTTTCTATGCGGTTCTCCTGTAAACCGGTACATTGACTATCATGTCTTATCTTTTTTCTTTAGGAAGAATGATTCCTGCCATCGTCTTTTACCAACTTTTGGGAATCACATAAAGATAATTAAACGCTTCATCCATTTTTGCATACTCGGAACCCGGATAGTTCCGGTTGAACAGGTATTCTGTGTCACACCGCAGAAGCTTCCACTCACTGCTTCCTTCTTCCCGATAATACAAATGGGCTATCGGAGTGCAATAACCAACACCACTAACAGGATCTCTTGGATTTGCTCGCTGAACCGGGAACTTGCAGGATACTATCCCTTTCCAAAAACGTACTCCTGCCGCTATGTCAACAGTGCAGCTTCCCAGTTCATCGCGCCATTCATAGTCATCAATCTTGTTCTCCTTTTTATCACTCGGTCTGTAGGAGTTGGATTCCAGTTTGAACTCCCTCTCCCATACAACCTTTACAGTCCCTTTCATGGCTTTCCTGCTTTTGTTTGAAAGCGTATAGACTATATTGAACCAGTCATTATCAGGAACAGGATATGCCAGAAACGTATTGCATTTCTGGTTCTCCAATGTTATCATACGAAGTGCCGGCATATCAGTGGCCGGTCTCACCTCATACATCCATTCCCCGTCATTGGAATTCTGATCGTATCCGTAAGGCTTGAACCAGGTTGACTCCCCGTTCTTTTTGAACAGCACTGCCAGCCGGTATGTCCCCGGCACAGCCTGCACATAACAATACTTGCAGTATCCGTCCCATGCACCGTTTCCGCATTTGATATCAAACGGCTGGTACTGTTCCACAATCCTGTTTCCATCCATCAGTACGAACCGTGCCTGTCCGGCGAAGTCTTCCCCACCTCCACGGTTTCTATACCGCAAAAAGAATCCCCAGACCTTACCCTCACCGGTATAGGTGTCATAGCCATATCCCGTATAATTCGGCCGTATATAAATCCTGTCCGTCCCGCAATCCCTCATGACAATCCGGTCGGTCTTTCCGAAAGTGCTCCAATACTCCTCATCCATCGGCACATGGTCCACGTCCACCTCACAGTTATAACCGGATTTCATATTCAGAGTGTAAGTATAGATCATGCCGGGATTCCACACATGGGTAGGCGGCAGGGCATAGGTGAAATCCCTCCCGTCCACATGTACATTGACAGTGATACCCTCAGCCGTACCCACAGGCATCAGGATCGCCTCCACATATACCGGAGAGGCATCGTCCAGTGTATAGTTCCCTCCAGCCTTATATTCTCCGGGCTGTCCTGCCGGAAGGAGCTTTCCGGACGTGACATCCATGGACGCAGACAGCCTTACACCTCCAAAAGTGACCGCATCCACCATCCCGTCACCTGTATAATCATTCTTTTTTATCAGGATCCTGACCAGGGAGAGAGCATGCTTCATTACAAGGGCCGCGCTCGGCTTCTCAACGCTTACCCCTCCTTCTCCATACATATAATCCTCCTGTGTCGTGATGTCCACAGGTATGGCGGTCATGTCCGTATATTGTACATTATAAGGATAGTAGGCGGACACTTTCTGCTCAGCCGTCACCTCCACCTGTTTTCCGGCTTTCCACCGCCTGCCGTCAAAAGTGAAGGGTATGTTCACATCCCCTGCAGCTGTCACTCCCAGGCAATGCCCCTCCTTCCAGTTCTCCACCACGGCCCTCTGTTCCTGCATGTTCTCGATGATAGGGGCGATGCCGAGGTACACCTTTCCCGTATCCGGCTCTTCTGGGTTTCCGGGATTTTCCGGCTCCACTACGGGAGGAACCGGGGCCGGCAGCGGTTCCTCATCCCGGCAGGAACATGTCATGCACGCCATGACCGCCATCAACAAATATCCGAATGTCTTCATTTTCTTCAATTTTATGTTCTTTATTCTTTCTCCACTCTCTCGAAGAATTCCCGTATAGCCTGTGCTATGACCTGCTTCTCCTTCATTCCAGCGTCTACAGCGTATTTCTTCACCTTGCGGTGCAGTTCCAACGGATACTCCAGTGAGGTTCTGGCCAGTGCTTCCCCTTTCTTCCCCTCCTTCGGAGTGGAGTGTGTGGGACGGTTTGGTGTTCCGCCCTGCAGAATCTCGTCAATTCCAATAAATTTTCCCATATTCTTTATTTACTTTTATTTGTTGTCAACCATATTCAATCTGGACAGGATCTCCCGGGTAAGGGACCGGTAGTCCGCCGCTCCACTGCTGTTCCTGCTGTAAGATACGACATCCGTCTTTCTGCCCATGGACTCTGCCACCCTGATGGAACGGCTGATGACCGTGGAAAAGACCGTTTCCCCGTACTGTTTCCGCATCGCTTCCAATATCTCCGCATGCAATGTAGTCCTTCTGTCATACTGTGTCACCAGCATGCCGAGCAGGTTCAGTCCCCTGTTGATCTTCCTCTGTATTACAGCAACCGTATCCAGGATGGAAACCAGACCATATAAAGAAGCCACTTCCGGCTGCACCGGTATAATCAGATCGGTGGCGGCCACAAGCGCGTTGACCGTGATCAGTCCGACAGCCGGCGGGCAGTCAAGAAGCACAAAATCGTACCCTCCATCCGTTCTGGCAGCCAGTTCTTTAAGGAAGTTTTCCCTCCCGTATTCGTTCTGCAGAAGATACTCCGCATCCGCCATTTTCCTGCATGACGGGCACAGGGATATATTCTCCTGCAACCGTATCCATGGAAGCCGCGTTTCTTTACCATCCACCGCACCCTGCAAGGCCGAGAAAACCGTTTCTTCCGGATCTGTCACCCCCAAAGCCGAGGTCAGAGTGGCTTGCGGATCCAAATCAGCAAGAAGGACCTTGTATCCTTTTCGTGCCAGTTCGAACCCCACATTGGTAGTGGTAGTAGTCTTGCCAACTCCACCCTTCTGATTATGGACTGCTATAATTTTCACCATATCTGTTTGTTTTTTAGTGTGTTACGAAGTTAAGAAAAATAATTCTCTTTTCCAATATTTTGATGTTTTAATGCTTTAATATTTATATATTTTAACACTAAAATATTTTGATACCATAATCTCCCATAACGAAGGAACTTTCATTTCTTTTTTCAAAGGAAGACGGACCATACCGGAAGCCGCGGAAGGCTCTATAATGAACTTCATCCCAGGCCTCCTTTCACACAAAGCCGCAATGCCACCATGAACCAGGCCAGACAAATCAGAGCGGGAACCTGTGATACGAAAGATGCGCATATTAATGCAGAGAAAACAAAAGAGGCATGACCAAGCAGCAGGACCTGGCGGTTGGATACGCCCTCTTCAAGTACAGAAGAAAAGAATTGGTTTTTACGGTTCAGCCATAATTGAATAGCTGAAGATTTGCT
>OCJD01000228.1_pt1 | contig 7420 bp, 6 predicted proteins | sample 1480691 | NCBI WGS metagenome assembly OCJD01 (sample SAMN05301475, study PRJEB22388) | human gut metagenome | isolation source: Infant 1 DOL 19 gut | host: Homo sapiens | place: USA: Pittsburgh, Magee-Womens Hospital of UPMC | collected 2013/2014
AGAAAGACAATCCGCAGGGGAACGCTTCTCTAGCAGGTGCGGAATTTACATGGAAATATTATGCTGGCTTCTACAATAAAGACAATCTTCCTGCCGAAGCTACTCGTACATGGGTTACAAAGACAATCGCTGAAACAGACAGCGACGGGACAACTCATTACATCACAAAATTAGCGGACGCATACAAGGTATCTGGCGACAGCTTCTATATGCAGGACGGAAAAGCCGTTCTTCCTTTAGGAACATTAACCGTTGAGGAAACGAAAGCTCCAAACGGCTACTTGTTAGACGGTGCATATATGCAGGCTGGCGACAAGTCCGAACAGATTAAGGGCTTATATCTTACACAGATTACCGAGGACGGCGACCTTGCCGTATTGACTGGAAGTAACCAGTTTTCTGTATCAGATAAGGTTATCCGTGGCGGTGTGAAAATTCAGAAACGAGATTTAGAAACGGGTGACACAAAGCCACAAGGAAGTGCCACATTGAAAGATACTGCCTTTGACATCATTTCCTTAAATGATAATGCGGTATTGGTTGAGGGCAAGCTATACAAGAAAAATGAAGTCGTAAAAACCATTCATACAGACCTTGAGGGTGTGGCTTCTACTTCTGCCGACCTTTTACCTTATGGAAAATTCCGTATCGTTGAGAGTGAAGCTCCCGACGGATATTTGACAGACGGTGCGAAGCCGATTGACTTTGCAATCACAGAAAACGGAAAAATCGTGGACTTAACCGATGAAGCCCATTCTATCTACAATCAGATTAAGCGTGGAGATATTGAGGGCGTGAAAATCGGTGCAGGCACACACAAGCGTCTTGCTGATGTTCCTTTTAGGATCACAAGTAAGACGACTGGGGAAAGTCATGTTGTGGTAACTGATGATAACGGGCAATTTTCCACTTCTGCTGACTGGGCTTCTCACAAGCACAATACCAACGCAGGAAAGACCAGCGAGGACGGTGTATGGTTTGGAGCTTCTGAACCAGACGACAGCAAGGGTGCATTGCCTTACGATGCTTACATCATTGAAGAATTGAAATGTGAAAGCAACAAAGGCTTTGAACTTATCCCGCCTTTTGAAATCGTAGTATCAAGAAATAACCTTGTGATTGATTTAGGGACTTTGACTGATGAATACGAAAAAGAAATCTCTATCCATACCACAGCGACCAGCAAAGACGGCGAAAAGACTATCCTTGCAGGAAAAGAGGTAACAATCGTTGATACAGTCAAATTGGACGGACTTACAAAAGGTACAAAATACCAGTTAAAAGGCTGGCAGATGTTAAAGGAAGAAAACGCCGAGCTAATCATTGACGGGAAACGTGTGGAAAACGACTATACCTTTATCGCTGATGAGGAAGAAATGAAAGTGGAAATTTCCTATACATTTAATGCGTCTGCTTTAGGTGGCAAGAACCTTGTTACCTTTGAAGAATTGTATGATTTAAGCAATCCAGACGAACCCGTGAAAGTTGCGGAACACAAGGACATTGAGGACGACGGGCAGACGGTACTTATCACAGAGCGTATCATCAAAATTCATACAACTGCTACCGACAAGGACGGCAACAAAGAGCTTGAAGCAGGAAAAGACGTTACAATCATTGATACCGTAACCTTAGAGGGCTTAGAAGTCGGAACACAGTACAAACTTGTGGGCTGGCAGATGTTGAAAGAAGAAAATGCAGAGCTTCTTGTCAATGGAAAACGTGTGGAAAGTGATTACACCTTTATCGCTGACAGCGAAAATATGAAAGTGGAAGTTGCCTTTACTTTTGACGCTACCTCCCTTGACGGCAAACAGCTTGTAACTTTTGAAGAATTGTACGACTTAAGCAATACAGACGAGCCGAAGAAAGTTACTGAACATAAGGACATTGAGGACGAGGGACAGACGATTACCTTTAAGGAAAAACCAGAAGTTCCAGAGAAGCCCGAACAGCCACAGACACCAGAAAAGCCTAGCAGACCTAGCGACAGTCCCAAAACGGGCGACAGTACAAACCTTATGGCTTTTATCGTGATGTTGCTTGTGTCTGGTGGTGGACTGGCTGGAACATATCTTTACAAACGCCGTAAAATGAAGAAATCATAAGGTGGTAACGGTATGAGAAAAGAAAAATCACGCTCTCCTCCGAAGCTGTCAAACGGCAGACTTCCGCTTATTCTGGCTTGTCTGCCATATACCTGCAAGAACACGGATAGTCAAGGGTGCGTGAGCATTTATTTTACCCTTTACTATCTGAGGGCTTGCTGGTACTTCCCTAATTGCCAGAATAAGAAATCACAATCAATTAACTAATCAAAAATAGAAAGAAATGAGGTAAAACAATATGGAAATGAAATATGTCGTGCCAGATATGGCACAGTCTTTTGGAACTCTTGAATTTGCAGGCGAAAGTGAGCCAGTCTTTGAAAGAGATAAAAATAACCGCAGGGTCTTAGCCAGACGAAGCTATAACCTTTATTCTGACGTACAGAAAGGCGAAAATGTGGTGGTGGAAATTCCCGTGCAGGCTGGCGAAAAGAAGTTCAAGTATGAACAGAAAGTAAAACTTGTCAATCCGAAGTTATACGGCAGAGGTTACGCAATCGGGGATATGGGACATACCGATTATGTGTTAGTTGCTGATGATATTGTAGCAGTTGAAGAAAAGTAAAGGAGTGAAGAATTTATGAGATTATCAAACGGGTTTGTTATTGACAAAGAGAAAACATTTGGAGAATTAAAATTTACAGCGGTGCGTGATGTGTTCTTGCAGAATGAGGACGGGACACCGAGTACCCAGCTTAAAAAGCGTATCTATGATTTGAAGTGCAGTCTGCATGGGGGAATTATCCCCGTGTCTGTACCGCCAGAAGTACCGTTAAGAGAATTTCCGTACAATGCAGTTGTGGAGCTTGTCAATCCAGTAGCCGATACCGTATCAAGAAAGACTTATACGGGTGCAGAGGTGGACTGGTATGTAAAGGCAGAGGATATTGTGTTGAAGAATAAAGGCAATCAGAACGCAGGCAATCCACAGAACCATGCACCGCAGGGACAGCCGAAAAAATAAGCAATAAGGAGCAAGCATGGAACGATTAAAATATAAGGGAAAGCGTATCAGAGCCAGCGATAAGCACCTTGTCTATCACTTTTCCATAAGGACGCTTCTGTTTGTGTTCGTGGCGGTTATACTGCTATTAAATACAAAACAGCTCATGCGTACCGATTGGGAGCATTTCAGCTTGTTAGAAAACGGCTTGACGCTTTCCCCTTACAACTTCATAACCGTACTGATAGCGACTGGTGTTTGTGCATTGGTCGCTTTTCTGTATTACCGTTTATGTTACGACAGTTTCAAGAAGCTCCTGCACCGTCAAAAGCTGGCAAGAATGATACTGGAAAATAAGTGGTATGAAGCTGATACCATACAAGACGACGGTTTTTTTACTGACCTGCAAAGCAGATCAAGGGAAAAAATCGTCTGGTTTCCAAAGATTTATTATCAAATGGAAAAAGGCTTGCTTCATATCCGCTGTGAAATCACGCTGGGAAAATATCAAGACCAGCTTTTACGGTTAGAGGATAAGCTGGAAAGTGGCTTGTATTGCGAGCTGACTGACAAGACCCTGCATGACGGCTATATTGAATATACCCTGCTTTATGATATGATAGCGAACCGCATTACCATTGATGAAGTACGGGCAGAAAACGGCTGTCTTAGACTGATGAAAAATCTTGTCTGGGAATATGACGCACTCCCTCACGCCCTTATCGCTGGTGGGACTGGTGGCGGTAAGACTTACTTTCTGCTGACGCTCATTGAAGCCCTACTGCACACCAACGCTGTCCTTTACATCTTAGACCCGAAGAACGCTGACCTTGCGGACTTGGGGACAGTCATGGGAAATGTGTATCACACCAAAGAAGAAATGATAGACTGCGTCAATTCCTTTTATGAGGGAATGGTACAGCGAAGCGAGGAAATGAAGCGATACCCAGACTATAAGACGGGCGAAAACTACGCCTATCTGGGACTGCCCCCCTGCTTTCTTATCTTTGATGAATATGTGGCGTTTTTTGAAATGCTGGGGACAAAAGAAAGTGTGGGCTTACTTAGCCAGTTAAAGAAAATCGTCATGTTAGGACGACAAGCAGGTTATTTCCTTATCGTTGCCTGCCAGCGACCAGACGCAAAATATTTCTCGGACGGTATCAGAGATAACTTCAATTTCCGTGTGGGATTGGGGCGTATCAGCGAATTAGGTTATGGTATGCTGTTTGGTTCAGATGTGAAAAAGCAGTTTTTCCAGAAGCGTATCAAAGGGCGTGGATATTGTGATGTGGGAACAAGCGTCATAAGTGAATTTTACACGCCTTTAGTCCCGAAAGGACATGATTTTTTGCAGACAATCGGTTCTCTTGCACAAGCAAGGCAGGACGGGACGGCAACGTGCGAAGCGAAAGGCGACGGCACGGACTAGCCGTTGCTGGTGTGGCGTAAGCCACGCCAGCAGGTAAAACCCCTCGGTATCTAACAGAGGGGTACGTTTACAAATAGACAATAGACGAAAAACATAGGAAACATAGGGCTTATCGCATGGTTTCCTAGCAAAATTCAGTTGTGAAGTCGCCTTAAAAAACTTCACACATTACAGATTGGAGGTATGGTTCTGAATGAAGAACAATGGATAAAAGAATTACGGGAAAAACGGATTGCTTACGGTATCTCACAAGGCAGGCTGGCGGTGGCTTCTGGTATCACAAGGGAATATCTCAACAAGATAGAAAGCGGAAAAATGAAGCCGTCAAAGGAACTTTTGGAAACTCTGCATAAGGAACTGGCAAGGTTCAGTCCAGAAGCACCGCTTACCATGCTGTTTGATTATGTGAAAATTCGTTTTCCCACGCTGGATATACAGCATATCATCAAAGATATATTAAAACTGAATATCAATTATATGCTCCATGAAGATTACGGACATTACAGTTATACGGAGCATTACTCTTTAGGGGACATCTTTATTTATACTTCGGCTGATGAAGAAAAAGGTGTCCTTTTAGAGTTAAAGGGGCGTGGTTGCCGACAGTTTGAAAGTTACCTGCTGGCACAACAAAGAAGCTGGTATGACTTCCTCATGGACGCACTCGTAGACGGTGGCGTGATGAAGCGTATCGACCTTGCTATCAACGACCATACGGGCATTTTGGATATTCCAGAGCTTGCGGAAAAATGCAGGAAACGGGAATATATCGGAAAGTCTAGAAGTTATAAGTTTTACCAGTCGGGCGAGCTTATCAAGCACAGAGAGGACGAATATATGGGACGTACCCTTTATCTTGGTTCGCTGAAATCTGATGTGTATTTCTGTATCTATGAAAAGGACTATGAGCAGTATGTCAAGTTAGGGATACCGCTGGAAGAAGCGGACATTATCAATCGTTTTGAGATACGGCTTCGGAATGAACGTGCCTATTATGCAGTACGGGATTTGCTGACCTATTATGACGCAGAGCAGACCGCCTTTTCTGTCATCAACCAGTATGTGCGGTTTGTTGATGAAGAACCCGACAAACGAAAAAATGACTGGAAACTCAATGACCGCTGGGCGTGGTTTATTGGAGATAATCGGCAAAGTCTGAAACTGACGACAAAGCCAGAGCCTTATACCTTAGACCGTACATTGCGTTGGGTACAAAGGCAGGTAGCACCGACCTTGAAAATGCTGAAAAAGATTGATAAAGGAAACGGTACAGACTACATGGAAACAATCGAACAGCAGGCAAAGCTCACAGAAAAGCATGAAATGATAATCAAACAGCAGACGACCCCTGCAAAAGATTTAGTAAAAAGTTAGGAGTTATAAAAAATGTGGGAATTAGTAAAAGACTTCCTGCTGGTATCTCTGGGAATGGGATCGGCGTAGTCTTGATGTGTATTATGAGTGTCGGCAAAGAAGCTGACTATGAAATGAAACAATTAAAAGAAAGCGAGGACAATTAAATGAATTTCGGACAAAATCTTTACACTTGGTTTTTAAGCAACGCACAGAGCTTAGTGCTTATGGCGATTGTGGTTATCGGTATCTACTTAGGGTTCAAGCGTGAGTTTTCAAAACTTATCGGCTTCTTGGTAGTTGCCTTGATTGCTGTCGGATTGGTATTCAATGCTGGCGGTGTGAAAGATGTACTGTTAGAGCTGTTCAATAAGATTATTGGAGCATAACGAATTTTATTGTTGCTGTAATATGAGAATGTTATAATGTGGGTACGATAAATTATTTTTTGAAAGGAATAAAAGTGCTTATGATTTCAGATGAAATGAGAGTGGATATTTTACATGCAGTATTCATAAACAAAAATTTTATTAAAGATGAAGAAAATTGTAATTATGAAAAATACTTGTTGGAATTAGTTAATAAATCAATCTATTTTAGAGAAAAATCAAATTTTGCAGAATATGTACCACCTAAATCTGAAAATCATGGAGAATGTGATTGTAACTCACCTAATTATCAAATGGACTTTAAATTACTTGAAAGCACAACAAGACTTCATGCTTCAAAAGAACTTACTGGTCAAATACAGAAATTCTGTGATGGTGTAATTGGTAAGTGTCCACCGAGAAGACCAAATACACAAATGACTGTAACTAGGTTATTTGCTTCGTTGCGGGATTATGATTGTGAAAGTTTACATTCTTGTCTTACAGAGAAATATGAGTATGGAACGATTGAATTTGATGTACAAACCTATGTGAAATTGCTTACTTTCAAGAAAAACTTATTTTTCTTTTTTCCATACAAGTTTAGTTTTAATACTCGTTATAACTTTAAATATGCTTTAGATAGTATAAGAATTGCTTTAGAAAAAGATTTTAGAGAGTCAAATCTTTTTAGAGAAAAATACTATGCAGAGTATGATACTTTCTTAGCATATATCTATGAAGATAATCTGATAATAAGTAAATTTGAAAAAGACGGCAAGTTACAAATGATTGATTGTATATATTTATTTAAAAGTCAAACATACAGTAAACTTTACGAGTACACATGGCAAATCAGTTACACTTAAACAAATTCATACTTACACATAAAGCAGTTAGTCTTAGGATTGACTGCTTTTTTCTTACCTAAAATCAGATTGGAGTGATGAAATGAACGATATTTTTAAGGATATGCAGGTAAAAGTCGGTTGTGATTATATTTCCGACCTGCCCTCTTACAAGCGTAAGGTGTGGCATGAAATGAAACGGCTGAACCTTGCCAATTATGAAGAAAAACAGTTAGAAGATTTTTCTAAATATGTGTTTGGTATGTCGTACCAGACCTTAAAAGATGTGATGAAACAACAGAAAGGACGTGAGGAACAATGCAGGAAACAAGGGTGCTGGTGGAAACGAGAGGAACAACTGGCGAAGA
>OCJD01000274.1_pt1 | contig 3178 bp, 1 predicted proteins | sample 1480691 | NCBI WGS metagenome assembly OCJD01 (sample SAMN05301475, study PRJEB22388) | human gut metagenome | isolation source: Infant 1 DOL 19 gut | host: Homo sapiens | place: USA: Pittsburgh, Magee-Womens Hospital of UPMC | collected 2013/2014
TCGACATCTTAACATTCCTTACGGGTATTTCCTCTAGGGACGGCGAAAAATTCCCCGTACTTCGTAAGGCGGTGCGTTCTGTTACCCAGAGTGAAACAAGGGGCTTGCTTCATGTGATAGACGAGTTACGCTGTGAAGATACCGCAATCTCACGCAATATCGCAGACCATATCGACAGCTTTACGGACTATGACTTTGCACATCTTCTGTTTTCAGACGGAACGGTTGAAAATGCTATCAGTTTGGATAACCAGCTCAATATCATTCAAGTAGCCGACCTTGTACTGCCAGATAAAGACACGACTTTTGAGGAATACACGACCATTGAATTACTATCGGTTTCCATGCTGATTGTGATTAGTACCTTTGCCTTAGATTTTATCCACAGCGACCGCTCTATCTTCAAAATCGTAGACCTTGACGAAGCGTGGGCGTTCTTGAATGTGGCACAAGGCGAAACTTTATCTAACAAGCTGGTTCGTGCTGGACGAGCTATGCAGGCAGGCGTTTATTTCGTTACGCAATCTTCTGGGGACGTGTCAAAGGAAAGTCTGAAAAACAATATCGGCTTAAAATTCGCTTTCCGTTCTACTGACATCAACGAGATTAAACAGACCTTAGAATTTTTCGGTATCGACAAAGAGGACGAAAACAACCAGAAAAGGCTTCGTGATTTGGAGAACGGACAATGTTTATTGCAGGACTTATACGGACGTGTCGGTGTGGTACAGATACACCCAGTCTTTGAAGAACTGCTACACGCCTTTGATACCAGACCGCCCATACAGAGAAATGAGGTGGAGTGATGAAAGAAAGGATACAGAGTGCGTTCACAAAAAAGAAGATGTTCCGCTTTCTTAAAATAACGCTGTTTGCCGTGGCACTTTCCCTTATCCTGCTTTCACTACTTGGGACGGTGGCTCATGCAACGGGGCTTGTAGACGATACGATAAACGCAGAAAATCTTTATTCAAAATATCCTCTGTCGAATTACCAGCTTGATTTTTATGTGGATAATAGCTGGGCTTGGTTGCCGTGGAACTGGCTGGACGGTATCGGAAAATCAGTACAGTATGGGCTTTACTGTATCACTAATTTTGTCTGGACGATAAGCCTTTATTTAAGCAATGCCACAGGTTATGTAGTGCAGGAAGCCTATAAGCTGGACTTCATCAATGATATGGCAGACAGTATCGGACAGAGCATACAGACCTTGGCAGGCGTTACCTCAAGCGGTTTTTCAACTTCTGGCTTCTATGTTGGTTTCCTGCTTCTCATTATCTTGGTGGTGGGAATTTATGTAGCATATACGGGACTGATTAAACGAGAAACCAGCAAGGCACTTCACGCCGTTATCAACTTTGTTGTGGTGTTCATTTTATCGGCTTCATTTATTGCCTATGCACCCGATTACATCAAGAAGATAAATGAGTTTTCAAGCGATATTAGTACCGCTTCTTTGGACTTGGGAACAAAAATCATGCTCCCAAACTCTGACAGCGAGGGCAAGGACAGCGTGGACTTGATAAGGGACAGCCTATTCTCTATTCAAGTGGAACAGCCGTGGCTACTCTTACAGTTTGGGAACAGCAACGCAGAGGAAATCGGAACAGACCGTGTAGAAGCTCTTGTATCGGCAAGCCCAGAGGACGAGGACGGAAAGACCAGAGAGGAAGTTGTGAAAACAGAAATCGAAAACAACGACAATAATAATCTGACAATACCGCAAGTCGTAAACCGTTTAGGTATGGTGTTCTTCCTCTTGTTCTTCAACTTGGGTATCACGATATTTGTATTCTTGCTTACGGGTATGATGTTGTTCAGCCAGATACTTTTTATCATCTTTGCCATGTTTCTGCCTATCAGCTTTTTACTATCCATGATACCGAGCTATGAAAGCATGGCGAAGCAGGCAATCGTGAGGGTATTTAATACCATAATGACAAGGGCAGGAATTACGCTCATTGTAACGGTGGCGTTCAGTATTTCCAGTATGTTTTATAACATTTCCACAGACTACCCGTTCTTTATGGTGGCGTTCTTGCAGATAGTATGTTTCGCTGGTATCTACATGAAGCTGGGCGACTTAATGAGTATGTTCTCTTTGAACGCTAACGACAGTCAAAGCATGGGACGAAGAATTTTCCGCAGACCGTATCTCTATATGGCACATAGGGCTAGGCGTATGGAAAGACGGCTTGCTGGTGCTGTTACCGCTGGCGGTGTTGCTGGTGCGGTGGCTGGCAGTACGGTTTCTAATGCAAGGACAACAAGGAATAATTCAGCAAAAGAAAACCGAGGGAATACATCTTCCAGCATGGGACAGCGTGCAGGCTCAAAGCTGGGTGCAGTCTTAGATACGAAGAATAAAGTGAAAGACAAGGCGAACGCCATGAAAGAAATGGTCAAGGATATGCCGACACAGACCGCTTATGCCGTTCATTCTGCAAAGGAAAAAGCAAAAACAAGCGTATCGGACTTCAAGCGTGGCATGGTGCAGGAACAACAATCCAGACAGTCGGGACGTTTGGAAAAGCAGGAACAGCATAAGAAAACTATCGCTGACAAACGTATGGAACTTCAAAAGGCACAAGAAGCAAGGCAGGCACGAAAGACGGACGGATCAGCGACAACGGGAGCTACCCGTCCCCATGAACGACCAGCCACAGCTTCAAAGCTGAGTGTAGAGAAAACGCATGAAGTCAAACGTCCTGCTATAACTTCAACTTCCAAAGCAGGCGAGCCAGTCAAAACAAATAGTGTGAAAGAACGTCCTTTATCTTCGGGAGCTTCTGACGGAAAAACTCCACAATCGGCACAGCCAGTACATAGGAAAAATGTAGAAAAAGTGGTATCGCAGGAAACACGCCAGAATTACAAAGCAGAACGTACCACAAAAGCACAGACCTTTGAACAAGCAAAGCATACAACGGAACATACTGAAAAGAACCGTAACCTTGTAACAAAGAAAGGACAGAAGAAAAAATGAAATTGAAACATATCGCTATCATTGGCAGTCTGTTTCCTATCCTCTTTTCTGTGGTGCTGTTCTTTGGGGTGTTGATTAGTGCTGACAGCGATGACGAGAACAGCAACTTTTCTTCGGGCATTACGGGCATGAACTTATCCGCAGAAGTCTTGAAACATCAGCCTATGGTGGAAAAATACGCCAGAGAAA
>OCJD01000337.1_pt1 | contig 1528 bp, 2 predicted proteins | sample 1480691 | NCBI WGS metagenome assembly OCJD01 (sample SAMN05301475, study PRJEB22388) | human gut metagenome | isolation source: Infant 1 DOL 19 gut | host: Homo sapiens | place: USA: Pittsburgh, Magee-Womens Hospital of UPMC | collected 2013/2014
AACTCCATCGGGAACGGCATCCCGATCATCGAGATGATGGAGGCCAGACCGATTACCCCAAACAGGGGCAAGCCAAGCAGCATGAAGACGACGAAGGATATGACGAGCAACATGGGTTAGTCCTCCCGGCTTTCGAACTCAAGCGTGTTGTTCCGGATATCGCGGTACAAGCCCTGAAGCGTCCGAAAGATGGTGAGGGCCATGCTGATCGGAATGATGAGATACGCGTACATGACGTTGATCTCGAGGGCGGCGGAAACCTGCTTGAACCGGATCATATTCTCAAGCATACCAAGGCTGTAATAGAAAACCAGGGCGCAGAATACGGTGAACGTGAGCTCGGAAACGACGTACAGGATCCTGACCAGCTGCGGGAAACGCTTCTTCAGCACATCCATGAACATAAGGATGCGCAGCTGCTCCTTGTGCTTCACGGCGATGGCGACGCCGATATAGGATGACCACACGAACAGATAGCGGCACAGCTCCTCCATCCACGAGAACGACTTGCCGAGCAGGAAGCGCGAGAACACTTCCATGCCGAGCAACAGGACGAGCAAAGCCAACATGACGGAAACACAAAACTCTTCAGCCCAATCATCGAGCCAGCGCAATATTCCTGACATGACTTCTCCAATAAACGGATTCCGTTTGAAGAATGTGGGGAAGGCACCGTCTTCGGATCACTGGAAGGAGGGTACGAGAGAAGACTCCGGGCGCAATCCGGGATTCCCGGCAAATATCCCTGCCCAGCCATGACGAAAGATGGCATGGAGGAGAAAATGCCGCAGGATACCCGCCGCAATCCTTTCGGACCGGGCCCGCTCCTTCAATGACCGAAGCGTGGGAGACAGAGACGGATCAGGAAAAACACAAGCCGGACGGGGGAGCGAGAGGAAGGGGCAGCATTCCTCTGATGTCCGAGAGATGGGGTACGAGGAGGGACTCGGAAAAACGCGTCCGCAGAACCTTCGTACACAGAGGGAAGAGAAGCAGAAGAAAAACGACAAGCCGCATATTCGGCAACTTGTTGGGTACGGCGGCTTCCTGATGCATGGGGAAGAAACTGGATGTATCACGAATCATGAAGTTCGTGATGCTGATGTCAGGAATGGTGATCTGCTTCGCCTGAATCATCCACGGGCCGTACAGAAGCATCAGCAACAGCAAGATGCCCCAGCACCCGAAGATAAAAAAGCGAATGTATCGCAATACCTGACTCTGCATACGATCTCTTCCCTTTGATTTGAATCCAATCTATAGCCTGCTGTTTTTTCTGTCAATATAATTGTGATTTAAAGAACGCTTTCTTTTCCATTTTCCATCGAAAAACAACGACCCCGTGCCATTCATAACGTATTTCCCCTTACTCTCCCGATACCGTCCATCTGCGGCAATGCGCTATCCTCCTCTTTCCAAAGAAGTTCTAAAAATATTCTGCCATCACCAATGGCCTCTGAACAGTTCCGATACAATGTCGACAAAGGAAAAAACTGCCTCCGCATTCTTTTTTCCAAACGAAAAACGC
>OCJD01000361.1_pt1 | contig 1400 bp, 1 predicted proteins | sample 1480691 | NCBI WGS metagenome assembly OCJD01 (sample SAMN05301475, study PRJEB22388) | human gut metagenome | isolation source: Infant 1 DOL 19 gut | host: Homo sapiens | place: USA: Pittsburgh, Magee-Womens Hospital of UPMC | collected 2013/2014
CGGGACAAGGATTTTCTCGAACAGACGTTGGCTGTCTACGCGGAAGCGTACCGTCGGCGGTGTTCATCCTAGGGCCGTTCAACTTTGGGATGGTACCGCTTTCAAGGCAGTCTGCCCCCAGGAACGCTGCGGACAGGGATTCGACAAACACAAAAGTCTTTGAAGGGAAGGGGGTGAGGGGGGAGGAGAAATGCGGGAGGTGCTCTCCCATTCTCCAGAAAGTTTCTCCTCCCCTCCCCAACGCCTCCATGCCTTTCCAAAGCTCATCTGCCTAAAGGAGGCTGCGAGATGGATTGCACTTTTGCCAGCGACAATACCAGTGGCGTGCACCCGAAAGTGATGGAGGCCCTGAACAAGGCCAACGTGGGCGCGGCGGAGCCTTATGGCGACGACCCGTGGACCGCCGAAGCCGAGGGCTGCTTCAAGGCGCTGTTCGGCGATGACGTCGATGTGTTCCTCGTCCCGCTCGGCACGGGCGCGAACGTGCTCGGGTTCAACCGCATGATACGCTCGTGGCACTCCATTCTGTGCAGCGACATGGCCCACACGCACACCTCGGAAAGCGGGGCGGTCGAGGCCGTCGTGGGCTGCAAGATGACCCCCATCCCCTCCGTGCACGGCAAGATTTCCGCAGGGGCTCTTTCCGCATACCTGACAGATATGGGCAGCCCGCACCACAGCCAGCCCGGTCTGGTGGCGCTCACGCAGTCCACGGAAGTGGCCACGGTGTACACGCCGGAAGAGATTAAGGCCATTGTCGACGTGGCACACGCGAACGGCTTGTTCGTGCACATGGACGGTGCGCGCATCGCCAACGCCGCGCTCGGCTGTGACGTGCGTTCCTTCACCAAGGATCTCGGCGTGGATATGATGTCCTTCGGCGGCACGAAGAACGGCATGATGATGGCCGAATCCGTCGTCGTTTTTAATAAGGATTTCGTGCGGGACTTCGTGACCCTCCGCAAGCAGAACCTCCAGCTTGCCTCCAAGATGCGGTTCCTTGCGGCCCAGTACATAGCGTATTTCAAGGACGGGTTGTGGCTGGAAAACGCCCGGCACGCCAACAATATGGCCCGTCTGCTTGCGGATCTCATTTCCGGTATGCCGCACGTGGAGCTGGCTCATCCTGTGGAAAGCAATGGCGTGTTCGTCAATATGAAGCCGGAGCACATAGCCGCATTGCAGCGGCAGTACATGTTCCATGAGGTTGAGCCGTCCGCGCATACCGTGCGCTGGATGCTCAGCTTCAATACCTCTGAAGAGCAGGTACGCGCGTTCGCCAAGGCGATTGGCGCATTGGCATAGAATCCGTTTACCGGTTCCCTACGGAAGCCTTTCGGAACATCTCCGAAAGGCTTTTCGTTTTGCGGAAGAGCTGAAGAAGAGCCGCCGCGCGAGCC
>OCJD01000422.1_pt1 | contig 1176 bp, 1 predicted proteins | sample 1480691 | NCBI WGS metagenome assembly OCJD01 (sample SAMN05301475, study PRJEB22388) | human gut metagenome | isolation source: Infant 1 DOL 19 gut | host: Homo sapiens | place: USA: Pittsburgh, Magee-Womens Hospital of UPMC | collected 2013/2014
GTCGCCGCAGTCCAGCACGATGATCAGGCCGGGCTTGAAGGGGATGGCGGAGGGCTTGGTGACGAGCTTTCCGGGCAGGGGGACCCACTCCAGATAGTCGGGGATGCCGGTGGCATTATAGAGTACGAACCGCTTGCCGAACGCCTTGACCAAGGAGCCCATGGCTCCGGTGGCTCCGATGGCGTCCCCGTCGGGGCTGCCGTGCGCCACGATGACGATGTTGTCGAATTGCTGGATGATCGCCGCCATTTCCTCGGCGGGCTGGATGATATGGGCCGTCTGCATGTCTTGTTCGTACACTGTATCAATCCCCATTGATGAATTCCAAGTCACTGTAAACCATCTCTTCGGAACACACGGCCTCCATCATGGCGAGGCATTTGTCCATCCGCGATTGCAGGTGCTGCTCGCTGTTGCTCAGGGAATCCTCCGTGCCGTATTCGGCGATGGCGACGTTGAACGTGTTGCGCACCTTCTGCTTGAGGCTGTTGGCGACACGGCGCTTTCCCTTGAGGGAGTCGTTGCCGTGCAGGTGGTACTCGACGGTAAGGACTGCGATGACCATGATTCAATCCGTTGGTAAAATCGTTCTGTGCTACCTTTCTGGAATAATGGAACCACGCAGAAACGCAAGCCCTTTGAGGAGGATTTCTCATTGAGAAGATGCTCGGGGGGGAACCTTTCTGGAGAAAGGCCCCGCCCCCTCCGCCCCCAGAGGTTTTTGACGTTATCGAATCCCTGTTCGTAGCTTTTTCTGGTTTGAGGAGCCGAGAGGGGCTTTTCCGCATGACGCCCGTTTGATGCGTTTCTTGCATGTAACAGGCTGCATGTTACAGAAAAAGCCTGTCCATTTTGTGAAGATATATATCGACTTTGAATCATCCAACCAAAGGAAGGGGCGCCGATCGGCCCGTTACTGAGAACAAAGCCGGAACCGACGCCCGCATACGAAAGTCTTTGGAGAGGGAGAGGGGAGGTTTGAAGGGGGAGGGAGAAGCCTTTCTTCAGAAAGTTTCTCCCTTCCCCCCTCCAATTTCATCTATTCCATGCCACTACAGCGTAGCGGCTTCTTCGACCATTTCGAAGGCTTCGATAACATCGCCGACCTTGATGTCGTTGAAGTTTTCGAGGCTGATGCCGCACTCGTAGCCCTTGAGGACTTCGCGGACGTCGTCC
>OCJD01000456.1_pt1 | contig 1077 bp, 1 predicted proteins | sample 1480691 | NCBI WGS metagenome assembly OCJD01 (sample SAMN05301475, study PRJEB22388) | human gut metagenome | isolation source: Infant 1 DOL 19 gut | host: Homo sapiens | place: USA: Pittsburgh, Magee-Womens Hospital of UPMC | collected 2013/2014
CCGCCGCAACGGTACACGAAGCATTCATGGCGGCCCTGCACGGGGCTTTCGCCGACGTACGGACGACCGAGGATTTCCTCCCGTCCCTTCCCGCATAACCGGAGCCTCTTCCGCATAATCGCCGCCGCAATACGGCAATGACGCCACATAAGGCTATTTTTGGGAAAATAGCATACCACCGCGAGACGGCGAGGGCCTCGGACAACCGCCACCCCGCCGCCTGAACAGCGAATACTCTGATGCGGTGAAGTCGCCCCATGCCCGCACAAAAAAGAGGGGCTTCCACGGAAGCCCCTCTTTTTTGTGCCGTAATCAAAACAATCAGCAGTTCCTGTTGCAGTGGAACTCGTCATCCATCCAGTATTCTAGAGGCATGGCTTTCTTCATGTTTTCGATGAGGGCCTTTTCCTTTTCGGAGTCCATCGCATGGAGACTGATATAGACGTGGCTGGTCCCTTCCTGCGTCTTGCCGCGCGAGGTGAGCACGGAAAGGACGTTGCCGCCGTTCTGGCTGATGGCCTCGAAAATCGGGGTCAGCACACCGGGCTTGTCGGGAAGCATGAAGGCAAGCTGAAGGCCGCCCTTGCTCGCCCCGCAGAAGTCCACCAGCACTCTGAAGATGTCATGATCGGTGATGATCCCTACGAGTTCCCCGGAACCATCGACCACGGGCAGGCCGCCGATGCCCTTGTTTTCCATGAGCAGGGCGGCGGCGTCCACGGCGTCGGTGTCATAGACCGTGACCGGATCGCTGGTCATGATGTCTTTCACCTTCACTTCGGAAAGGAGATAATACAGCTCGTGCATATCGAGCGTCGTCGCCTTGGAAGGAGAGGCGGCCCGGATGTCCCTGTCGGAAACGATGCCTACCACATGCTTCCCGTCAAGGACGGGAAGACGCCGGATATTATGATCCTTCATCAACTTCGACGCTTTCAGCATGGATGTGTCAGGGGTCACGGTGATGACGTCCTTGGTCATCCACTCACGAATCAGCATGGGAACCTCCTTGCGAGACAATCCGAGAGTTACAAGGGTTAAGGGGGCGCTCTTCGAGCAAGCCTTAATCTACACGAA
>OCJD01000484.1_pt1 | contig 1019 bp, 1 predicted proteins | sample 1480691 | NCBI WGS metagenome assembly OCJD01 (sample SAMN05301475, study PRJEB22388) | human gut metagenome | isolation source: Infant 1 DOL 19 gut | host: Homo sapiens | place: USA: Pittsburgh, Magee-Womens Hospital of UPMC | collected 2013/2014
CGCCGGCTCGGACCATCCGGCGCAGTCGCACTGCGGCGTCACGTTGAGCAGGAAGTTCAGGTAGCAAATGCGGCCTTCCTTGCCCTTCACCGCGCCATAGGCGTATTCCGCCATGCGCTCGGCGAAGTCGGAATACTCGTTGGGCGTGTCGACGCCGATGGCCCCCTGCTTACAGGCCGTTACGCATTCGTAACAACCGATGCAGCGTTCCTTGTCGATGACGGCATGGCGGCCCTTCTCGGCTTTTTCCAATGAAAGCGCGTTCCTCGGGCACAGCGGTACGCATTGCCCGCAGCCGATGCATTTAGGGTAGATCACGACGTTTCTGCCGTGCTGATCGATTTTCCCGGCCTGCGGGGCGCAGCCCATGGCGAGGTTCTTGATCGCGCCGCCGAAACCGCCCATCGCGTGCCCCTTGAAGTGGGACAGAACGACCATCGCATTGGCGGAAAGGAACGCCTGCGCAATCTTGACCGAAGCGAAATGTTTCAGGTTGACGGCCACTTCCTCGTAGCACTTGCTGGTCACGCCGTCGGCCATGATCACCGGAGCGTCCACGACATAGGGCGTAAAACCGTGGCGATACGCCGTTTCCAGATGATCCACGGCGTTATGGCGGTGGACTTGTAGAGCGTGCAGGTATCCGTCAGGAACGGGCGGGCCCCCGTCGCCTTCACGCAATCCACGACCTGCCGCACGAACGTCGGGTGCAGGTAGGTATCGTTGCCCGCTTCGCCGAAGTGCAGCTTGATGGCAACGACCTCATCCTCGCCGACCGTGCCGAGCGGCTTCACCTTGTCCGCAAGCCCCACGGCGTCGCAGAGCCGCTTGATCTTGGCGAGCCGGTGATCGGAAGGTTTTTTTACAGCAAGTTTTGCCAGATAAACGGGAACAGACATACTTTCTCCTTGTTTGCAAACTGCCCCGCCGAGTACGGCGGGAACTCCGGCACCCGGTGAACGGCTCACAGCGAAGCCCTCATGCACACCGGGACACTCTCAATACGGAAGGGAAACCGC